>VFQP010001540.1_pt1 | contig 30512 bp, 17 predicted proteins | sample 3512351 | NCBI WGS metagenome assembly VFQP01 (sample SAMN10412372, study PRJNA504923) | tailings metagenome | isolation source: Relicate 1 Philex TSF1 revegetated site | place: Philippines: Tuba, Benguet | collected 2017-08-29
ATGTGAATTTGGTTTGTGATTTAAGTTATGGATAAAATGAGTCTATATATTGAACTCAGTTTTAAAGGTAATTTAAAAAATGGAATAAAAGAAGTGATTTTCCTGTCCGGGAAAAAAAGTTTTTTTGTTTTAAGGAGCGTAAATAGTTTACGATCTTCTCCTCCTATCTTTGTTTCAGAAAAACAATAAACCCACCAAATTGCCGTTCAAAGGATGAACAATAATACAAACAAAAAACCTAAAAAAATACTTTAAAAAAAACCGCTAAAAATTTGGATATAAATAAAATACCATTTATCTTTCACTCGACTAAATAAAGTCACATCTTTCCAGTTTTTATAGTCAAAATACTGACTTAGCTTTTCCAGGGGCTACAGAGAAAATAAATTTACTTTTCGCAGAATTGGTTTTTTCCGGTTCGACGAAAGTAGATGGTTTTGAATTTTACCTGTTCGATCCTTCCAGATCGTTCACGTGAATTTCTTTGCCAGAAACTGTTATCTTATTTATGGAAAAGAAGAGACACATTATCGATAGATAACCTGCACTCGCGCACCGCATGAATCACCTATCAGGTGTGTTTTCCTTTCAACTTTCCATGCTTGTTTCTGCAGAACAGGCTGATAACAAAAAACGAGAAAAATAGGGACTTTCGGGCATATGTATTGAAAGTAATTTTTTGCAGTACTGGAAGCTGTGAAGAATACGGAAGAGATATGTGTTTCCGGCAATGATTGGTCGTTTCATGAACAACCTGGAAATGTTCTGAATTTATTGATCAATGCTATTTGGCAAGTTACTAACCGCAGAAAAGAAAACTGTTCACTGACAGAATTGGCTCCCGGTTTTTGAGATTTTAAACCTCAATCTCCCTGTCTCTTTTCGCTACATTGTTTCCTGCTGATTAAAAGTTCATCGAAAGTCCTGCTTTCTCTCGTTAAAACCAATTTTAGCGTTCATTCCAGAACACCAGATCAACAATTATAAACAGTATTAATAACCACAAAACACACTGTCATGATTTACGAAGCATTGTATATTTTGATCGGAGAACTAAACAGCTACCTTGCCAGCCAGGGACTTGACGAAGATGTTGTACTCGATAATATTGCATTTGTCGAGAACGAATCGGAATCAACACCGTCAATGGCTAACAAAGTTGTATTGACCCTGCTCAATCTAAACGAAGAAGTTACCATGCGAAATCTTCCGAACAACCGGGTAGAAAGCAATAAGATCGCCTACCGTAATAATAAAATCAACCTGAATTTGTACATCCTGTTCAGTTCGAATAAAACCGGTTACGATATCTCTTTGAAATACCTCTCGCGGATTCTGGAGTTTTTTCAAGGTAAAAGCGTTTTCACCCAGGCCAATACCAACTTCGAGCATTCCGATCCGATCCTTGCAACAATGGGTGATTTTCGGTACACGCTGGAATTGTATACTCCAACTTTCGAAAACCTCAATTACATCTGGGGAACGCTCGGAGGCCGACAACTTCCCAGCGCGCTCTACAAGATGAGTTTAGTCGTGATTGACAGAGAAGCAACATTGAATGAGTCTCCGAAAATCATCGAAAACATTGGAAATATTAGTGTCAACAACCCCGTTTGATTTAACCACATATGAGCTATTCACAATCATACCGGACTCTTCTCGAGCTCCAGGTACTCCACGAGTATTACCTGAACAGCGGTCCTGATTCTTTCAGAGGAATGGATCCGCAACAACAGCAGTTGATGTTCAAAAATTATGCTTTTAACGGTTTCCTTCAAGTCATTCCTACCGCACAAACACGGAAGGTTATGGAAAATCAGAAATTGCTTCTGCATGCTGATACACGTGGTTTACAAGTCATTGCCCAGGTGGAAGAAACTGCACCGGGAGCACCTGCCAAACCATTCATTCCGCTGGCAAACGACTTAGAATTACATTTCCTGGTGAAGATCAACGATCCGGCTTTCGAAATCTATACGGATCTGACATTGGTAAAAAAGGAGTTGTTCTTTTTCTCGAACATCCTGCCTCCGGATACAGAACCAGGGTTTCCTTTTTTACCAACACCCCAGGAACAAGAAAGTGATCCGGTTTATATCTCTGACGCTTACAGACTTGTTTATTCAGGTAATCCCCAGGATCCGAACAGATCACAGGAAGTCATCAAACAACTGGAAATCTCCGGGGAAGACCAAATCGGGCTGCTTGGAGTAGTTGTACTCCGTATCCATGGAGATTCACACAGCATTACCAATCTTGATGGTAAGATTCCTGCCAGTCCTGTCAAGTTCGTCATGGAATTCGCCAATCGCAGCACGATCTGGAAATATTACTTTCAAAACTCTGATTATTATGCAGAAACAGCCAGTCCAAAACCGCTCACCCGAAACGGGTACACTGTGATCGATTCTTCACAGCTTATTCTCCGAAACAAAGATCCGGAATTGTTATTCCAGAACGATGCATTCGACCTGACTCCGTACTACTACCCCGCGCCGGATGTCCGAAAAGCTGAAATTGAAGCGGGGATTTTTTATTCAGTAATTTATATCTAAACACAATAAACAATGGCGTTAACATTAAATACACCAGGCGTTTACGTGGAAGAAGTCAACTTACTTCCACCGTCAGTTGCTCAGGTAGCAACAGCAATTCCGGCCTTTATCGGGTATACGGAAAAAGCAGAAAATCCGGATGGTTCATCCCTGAAGTTGAAACCAACACGGATTACTTCCCTGCTAGATTATGAAACGCTCTTCGGAAGAGCAGATAAGCAGAAAGACATCACTGTAAGCGTGATCGGTAATACGATCAAATCGGAATTAGATCCTGCTGACAGAAGTCCGTTTTCAATGTACTATTCTATGCAAATGTACTTTGCAAACGGCGGAGGTCCATGCTACATCGTATCAGTGGATCAGAAATATCTCATAGATCCGGCTATTGGTCCTTTGAAATTAGGATTAACCGAACTGGAAAAAGAAGATGAACCGACATTGATTCTTTTCCCGGATATCACGGCCTTACCGTCATCTGATGCTTATTCATTGTACAATGATGCCTTAGCTCAATGCAACAAGTTGCAAGATCGTTTCACGGTCATTGACGGAATTATGGCTAATCCGAAGAATCCGATCAATTCTGAAATTGATGCAGATTTCGCAGATCTTCGCCTGACGCTCTCCAGTAATCCGGATTTAAAAAAATACGGAGCTGTTTATTATCCTTACTTGAAATCAATCCTTGATTATCAATATGATGATATTGACGTAGCAGTATCCATTGCTTCTTCAACAAATTATGACGCACAGGTTACAACCATTTCCAACGGTCCGGTAGCCAATTGCAGAACAGCATTCACAACTTATCGCACTGATTTAACAACCTTTCAGTCAATCATCAGTTCAGATACGGATCCGGATGCGAAAGCACTGGAACTAATTCCTGCAATCCGCAGCAAGATTCTACAGATTGCAGATACTTCAAACACATTGATTTCTTCATTAACTGATATGGTTAATATCGGGCGAAATGTGATTGCTACAATCAGTGGTTCAACAGCGGTAATTGCTCCGACAAATGACCTGGATGCATGGATTACCCAAAAACCTGAGACTTTTAATCTTGATCTCAGCACATCTCTTGACGACCTGAATCTTGCAACGGATGAAACAACTGTGGATGCCGTGATAGCAAGTGTACTGGCATCTTTCACAAGTATTGATATTATCGCAGGAATCACAGCAATACAACAAGGACCTTCCGGTGAAATTTTCGCACTGATCGCAGCACTCACTCCGTTTTCAGGTGCAACAAGTAACACCAATCTTGATGCTCTCAGAACTACGAACAATATGTTGTACAACCGAATCAAGACTTCAATCAGTCAAATTCCCGTGTTGATTCCTCCAAGCTCTTCCGTTGCCGGTGCGTATGCTTATACGGATTCAACAAGTGGTGTTTGGAAAGCACCTGCGAATGTGAGTCTCAATTATGTCATCGGACCGAACTACATTCTTTCCAATGACCAGCAAGGCAGAATGAATGTTGATGAAGACAGCGGTAAATCAATCAATGCTATTCGTGCATTTACAGGGAAAGGTACATTGATTTGGGGAGCTCGCACACTGGCTGGTGAAAGCAATGAATGGAGATACGTTTCTGTTCGTCGTTTCTACAACATGGTGGAAGAATCCGTAAGAAAAGCAACCGGAGGTTTCGTATTCCAGGCAAACGATGCCAACACGTGGGTACAGGTTCGCGCAATGATCGAGAACTTCCTGATCCTTCAATGGAAAGCGGGGGCATTGGCAGGAGCTAAACCGGAACAGGCATTTTATGTGAAAGTAGGACTTGGATCAACCATGACAACTGATGACGTATTAAACGGTCGTATGATCGTCGAAATCGGAATGGCTGTAGTAAGACCTGCCGAATTCATCGTACTGCGTTTCTCACACATGATGCAGCAGGCATAACAATAATCACTAACGACAAAAACAATAACAAATTATGGCAACATATCCATTATCCAAGTTTCACTTTCAGGTAGAATGGGGAGGAACGAAAATCGGTTTCACTGAAATTTCCGGACTTGATTCAGAGTTGGAAGTCATCGAATACCGCCAGGGAGCGAGTCCTGAGTATAGCAAAATTAAAATGCCGGGACTTCGTAAATTCTCGAATATCACTCTAAAAAGAGGAATGTTCCAGGGAGACAACGAATACTACGAATGGCTGAATTCGGTTCAGATGAATACCATTGAACGCCGTGACGTGACCATTTCGCTTTTAAACGAAAATCACGAACCGGTTGTCATCTGGAAAGTGCGTAATGCATTCCCGACAAAAGTACAATCTACTGATTTGAAAGCAGACGGTAACGAAGTAGCGATCGAATCCATGGAAATCGTACACGAAGGTTTAACTATCCAAAACGACTAATCATGATCAACTACTATCCGCCCCGGGGGTTTCACTTCCAGGTGCAGTTTCTAAACAAGCAGTTCGCAGTGATCGACTCGATGTTTCAATCCGTTTCGGGACTTTCTGCCAGTGTTGAAATGACGGAAGTAGTTGAAGGAGGCGAAAACCGCTTCAGACACAAATTGCCTCAGAGCGTCAGGTTTCCGAACCTGGTGCTCAAACGGGGCATGGTTCCCGACTCCACTCTGCTGCGTTGGTGTAACAGTGCCATTGAGAGCTTTGAATTCGCTCCGATGGATCTCCTCGTTATCCTGATGAATGACAAGATGGTTCCACTTAAAACCTGGAATATCAAAGGAGCACTTCCTGTAAAATGCGAAGTTTCCGAATTCAATGCAGAGAGCAGCAATATCGTGATAGAAACCATTGAACTGTCTTATAAATATTTCACCATTCCGGCTGTTGGCTTTTAACCAGCCGGTCCTTATCAGAATCATTATGCCAATAGAAATCAAAGAATTGCACGTACGAATCCAGGTTAATGATGATCAATCAAAAAAAGATCAAAAACCTGCACAATCGATGGATGAACTGATGGAAACATGCCTGGATGAAGTTTTTACAATTATGAACGATAAAAAAGAACGTTAATGGGACCAACAATAAATATGAAAGGCGGAGCAACCGGTAAACTTCAGAAACTGACTATCCAGGCTTATTCAAATCCTGAATGTACGGTTGAAGTTCCTGACGGTTTGTTTACGACACTCATCAATCCGGAAAAATTCGTTCTGAATCATAAGGTAGAATACATCATTCCTGAATCAACAGAAGGCAATCCGCAGCCGTATTACCAGAATACACCACCTTCCGATATCGAACTTGAATTTTTATTCGACGACACAGGTGTGTTTGATGAACAACCAAACTTCAGTATTCTGAAAGGTCGGGAATCACAAGGTGTAGAGGCAGATATCGAGAAATTCATGAAAATTGCCTATGATATCAATTCGGAAATACACCGCCCGAATTACCTGAAGATCAATTGGGGAGTTTTGAAATTCCAGGGAGTCTTAGCCGAGATTTCCATTGAATATAAGCTCTTTGCCCCGGATGCAAAACCACTTCGGGCAATTGCCAAAGCAAAATTCCGGAAGTTCATCGAACCTAAAAAAGCCGCCGCTGAATCCAATCTTCATTCACCGGATTTGACGCATGTACGGATTGCAGAAGAAGGAGATACTCTTCCTTTAATGACACAACGCATTTACGGCGATTCCAAATATTACCTGGAAGTAGCCCGCATAAACAAACTTACTGCCTTCAGAAAATTGAAAGCAGGACAACGATTATTCTTTCCTCCTATTCAAAAACCAGACTAATGAACAATACCGGAATTATACAAACAGGCAAAAGCCCGGATCTTGTAACCTACCAGATCCTGGTAGAGGAACACGAGATTCCGGGAACATATCCGGTACTGGCCATATCCGTGCGCAAAGAATTTAAACGGATTGCCACCGCACGAATCACCTTTTATGAAGGTACGGCAACCGATCAGGGCTTCAAGATCAGCAACAGCGATTTTTTCGTTCCGGGAAAAAAGATCCAGATCAACGCCGGATATCATTCGGAAAACAAAATGATCTTCAAAGGAATCATTATCCGGCATTCGGTGAAGGTACGGAACGGGAAATCTTCTCTCGTAGTCGAATGTAAAGACGAAGCCGTGAAAATGACCGTAGGAAGAAAATCAAAATTCTTCTACGACAGTACTGACAGCGATGTATTTGACGAATTAATCAAAGCATACTCTCTTGAAAAAAAGATTGATAAAACAAACTATCAGCATGAAAAGCTGGTTCAATATAATGCTTCCGACTGGGACTTTTTGGTTTCACGTGCACAAGCCAACGGAATGGTTTGTTTCACAGATAACGGGAAAATCCTGATCAGCAAACCAGATCCTTCACAAACTCCATTGGAAACCGTAGCCTATGGTTTGACCATTATGGAATTTGATGCTGAAATTGATGCCCGGAACCAATTTTCCAAAGTGACCGCTTATAGCTGGAACCAGGCGGACCAGGAAATCAGCAAGATTGAAGCCAACGGTGCACCGGCCAAAACAAACGGAAACCTCGATTCAAGCCAATTGGCAAAAGTAATCGGTCTGAAGGATCTCGAATTAAAGTATGGCGGAAATCTGAACGAGACTGAAGCCCAGGATTGGGCCAATTCCAAGATGTTGTTCCAGCAAATGGCGAAAGTCCGGGGACGTGTCCGTTTCCAGGGAATTGACAAGGTAAAACCCGGAACAGTCCTGAAGCTGGAAGGTGTCAGCGATCGTTTCAACGGAAACATTTTTGTTTCCGGTGTACAACATAACATTACCAGCGGACTCTGGACAGTTGACGCACAATTCGGATTGGATCCGGTTTGGTTTTCAGAAACATACGACATGACCGATATGCCTGCTTCAGGATTACTTCCTGCGGTAAGAGGTTTGCAATATGGAGTTGTTTCACAATTGCAGGACGATCCGCTTGGAGAATATCGCATCATGGTCAAACTACCGATCGTCAACAGCGAAGAACAGGGAATCTGGTGCCGCGTTGCAACACTGGATGCCGGTGAAAACCGGGGCTCTTTCTTTCTACCTGAAATCGGCGACGAAGTTTTGGTCGGATTCATCAATGAAGATCCGAACAATGCGGTGATTGTCGGAATGCTGAACAGCAGTGCCAAACCGGCTCCGCTGACAGCTGAGGATGCAAACAATATCAAAGGTTTTGTGACCCGCAGCGAAATGAAGTTCCTGTTTGATGACGATAAAAAATCAGTTACGATCGAAACACCGGCCGGAAAGAAAGTCATTATTGACGAAGATTCCGGAGAAATCACACTGCAAGACGAGCATTCCAATACTCTGAAAATGAATAAAGACGGAATCTCTATTGAAAGCGGAAAAGACCTGATCATGAAAGCAACGGGTGACGTGACAATCGAAGGAATGAATATCGAAATCACCGGGCAGGCAGAAGTGAAAGCTTCCGGAAGTGCCGGAACCGAGGTAAGTTCAAGCGCCACGACGACTATTAAAGGTTCAATCGTACAAATCAACTGATTATGGGACAACCAGCAGCACGCGTAACGGACATGCACGTTTGTCCTATGGTAACAGGAAATGTTCCGCACGTCGGAGGACCAATTCTTCCCGCAGGTGAGCCGACGGTATTAATCGGTGGGATGCCTGCAGCCCGCATGGGAGATATGGCGGTTTGTTCCGGTCCTCCGGACACCATAACCGGCGGATCAGCAACTGTACTCATCGGGGGAAAGCCGGCCGCCAGGATGACAGATACAACCGCTCACGGCGGAACAATCGTTGCCGGTTTGGCAACAGTATTAATCGGATAATAATTAACAACATGGAAATAAACGAATCATTCTTAGGAACAGGCTGGAGTTTCCCTCCCAGCTTTGACAAAACAGCCCGTTTTGTCCGGATGAGTTCGGACGAAAAGGATATCAAAGAGAGTCTGCAGATCCTGTTATCAACCAGACCAGGCGAACGCATTATGCTGCCGGGATACGGCTGTTCTTTGGAAACACTGCTTTTCGAATCGATCAATCTGACGCTGACCACACAAATCACAGAAATCATTCGCACCTCAATTCTTTACTATGAACCAAGAATTGACCTCGAAAATGTAACACTGGACGAACAATATATCCTGGACGGACGGATCGACATCATTTTGGATTACCGCATTCGTACCACAAACTCCAGACAAAACATGGTTTACCCATTCTACCGCACAGAAGGAAACGATATTTCATACACTAAAACCGGAATTATATGAGCAATTGTAACGACATAGCAGAAGTTCTCAAAAGGAACGGGCTCGACCAATCGATGCGTTACGACCGTTCTCTTGATCCCGAAAACCTGAAACTAATGGGATTCGGACTGGAAGACTGGATGAAATTCGCATACAACTTTGCAAGGGATGTCAACTATTTTAACGAAACAAATGACACAAATCCGGATGGCAACTGGCAGGATTTCTTTCCTGACGCTGCAGGTATTAAATCCCTGCTCGACAATCTTGAAAGTTCGGACAAACTGACTCCTCACTTAACACTTTTCCTGTGTTTCCTGGAACTGCTCAACCAGTCCACCACACGGTTAAACGGTTATACAAAACGCCATCTTGATTTCTACTACTCGGAGATTCTGCATTTGGATCACCTGAAAGAAGCACCAGACAGCGTCAATGTTATTTTTGAACTGGCACGGGCTTTTTCCCAGGAAAAAATTGCTGCCGGAACCGAACTGGACGGCGATAAAGACACTACCGATGTAACCCGGGTCTACCAGTTAAAAGACGAAATGGTTCTGAACCAGGCGAAAGTCGGAAGTGTGAAAACAGTCTACAACGCTCCTGATGCCCCTATCAACGGAAGTTACGCATTAAAAGCAGCCAATGAAGCTTCGACCTACGACGGTGCAGGAGCAAAGTTTCCGGGGGATGATTCCACCTGGTATCCGTTCGGTTATGCAGGAACTCCTGATTCACGACCGGAACAGGCTGATGCACGCATTGGTTTTGCAGTTGCTTCGCATACACTAAACTTGTCGGAAGGAAAGCGTCAGATCGTCGTCCAGGCACAATTTCCAGGTAATCCGGCACCAATAACAAATGCGTCGGCAGATCCTTCACTCGTTTCGATCTATTATACCGGTCCAAAAGGATGGGTCGGACCGATCAGAGTATCTTCAAAAACCATTGCGATCAATGAAAATAACGGACCGCTTAAAAATTACACTTCCGGTTTAAACAATCAATTGCTCACCGTATGTATCGAACTACAACCTGAACAAGAGGCCGTTGTTGACTACAACCAGGCAATTCACGGCGGAAATTACCGGACAGAACATCCTGTTCTCCGTTTCGAAGTGGCTACAAAAGAATTCGGAGGATATGATATTTACCGTCTGCTTTCGAATCCGATTTCCAGTATCCGTTTAAAAGTCAAAGTGACGGATCTGAAAGCATTAACTATCGGAAATGATACCGGAAACCTGAATGTGAAAAAGCCTTTTTATGCATTTACAACTGATCCGGTAAAAGGGTCTGCATTCTCGGTATTTCATCCGGAAGTATTCAGTAAGAAATGGAGAAGTCTCAAAGTTAAGATTCACTGGAAAAATACACCGGACAATTTCAAAACGTATTATGAAGGATACGACAGATCTTTTTTAGGAACTGTAACCCAGGAAGCTTTTAACGGGCTTATTCCGGTACAGGTTGCTGCGAATTCAAACGCAAGAGTGGCTACCGGTGCAGCTCAACAGGCACACTTTCTGATCCGGTTCCAGGATTATTATACGAACATTGTCGGGGCGAATAATTACTTTAAAGCCAGTTCCTGGATTTTCTCCAACGGAGACTGGAATCGTCCGGTGCAAAACAATATCGACCTTTTCATTCCTGAAGGGACTAACCTCGATGAATTTGATCCGCCGGGCTTTGGGCTTCACATTCCAGGAGGAAGCACAAATACCGGTACCAACACGACAACGGACCCTTCTGAATTTGAAACCATTTTCAGAATATCCAATAACAATTTCGCGGCAAATGCTTCGGGTCCGGTGAGGTTGACCTTGAATCAATCTTTTTTGCAGGAAATCTATCCGCGGATTTATTCCCTGGCAATGAGAAGTACCAATCCCAATGTACCCATTCCGAATCAGCCTTATATCCCGTTTGCGGATGATATTTCGTTGAGTTACTCGGCAATTGATGAACTAAACCTGGCTCCGGATACGGAGAAGGATTTTCATGATCGCACAGTTCAGTTGTTCCATCTTCATCCTTTCGGGGAATCAGAAGAAAACCGTTTCCTGAAAGCAGGTTTCGACGGGCAATCTACAGATTGTACACTTGCACCGGAATACTGTAAAGGCGGTGAATTGTTTATCGGACTGGAAAATGCAGCAACCTTGCAACAGGTTTCATTACTTATCCAGGTATTGGAAGGATCCGAAAATCCACTGGCAGAATCATTCACGGGAGCTCAGAAAGTGCACTGGTCGATTCTCTGCAAGAATAACAACTGGAAAAAACTCGATTCGAGCCTCATGCTGATTAACGAAACGGACAATTTTCTGAAATCGGGGTTGGTGAAATTCAAAATTCCTGTTGAGGCAAGCTCCGATAACACCCTGCTTCCGCCGGGCATGTTCTGGGTACGCGCGAAAATCTTCAAAAACTACGATGCCGTATGCCGCATACTGGGAATATTCGGCCAGGCAGCTACCGCCATTTTTGATGACAGAGGAAACGATCTTTTACATCTTGAAAAAGGACTTCCGGCCGGTACGATCAGTAAACTCGTATCCCGTATCGCAGCTGTTAAATCCGTTTCTCAACCTTACAATTCTTTCGGAGGAAGAGCAGCAGAAACTGACGCTCAATATTACAAACGCATCAGCGAGCGATTGAGACATAAAAACAGGGCAATCAATTTATGGGATTATGAACACCTGGTGCTCCAAAACTTCCCTGAGATTTACAAAATCAAATGCCTGACGCACACCTGTGACTGTTCTTTTCAATCTCCCGGAAATGTAACCTTGGTCGTTATTCCGGACACACTTCACCGGAATGTTTTTGACCGGTATCAACCCAGAGTCAGTAAAGCGACCCTCAACCGTATCGAAACATTCATTTCGGAATTGAATTCGCTGCATGTCAATACGCATGTGATCAATCCTGATTACGAAGAAGTCAAAGTATCGCTAAAAGTGCGTTTTTATCCGCAGTTTGATGAAGCTTTGTACATCGATCAACTCAATGAAGACATTACGAGATTCCTTTCTCCATGGGCCTTTGCTGAACGCGAAATGATCAACTTCGGGGGGAAATTATACCTCAGTGTGTTGATTGATTATATCGAAGAGCTTCCTTATGTCGATTACCTGCAGGACGTGAAGCTTTACCAAAAAGGCACTGCTTCTACCGTTGCGGAACCGTCCTCGCCAAAAGCGATCCTGGTATCTGCGAAACGACACGAAATTTCGACCGCTATATACTCATGTTCCACTCCTAACACAGAAACTGAAAAATGCCAACTTTAAAAAACAGTATCACCATTTCGCGGGACACTTCCACGGAAAACGATCTCGACTTTGAATACCTGCGACGCATCGGAATACAACACATTGCGTCGATGGGAGGCGGACTCTGGACGGATTATAACGAGCACGATCCGGGAATTACCATTCTTGAAATGCTCAGTTATGCGATCACCGACCTGGGTAACCGAATCAATATTTCCATGCCGGATCTTCTTACAGGACCAACCGGAAGTGCTCCTATCTCCCAACAATTCTATACTGCCGGTCAGATTATGCCGAATCGTGCGCTCACAGCTCTCGATTACCGCAAATTGTTTATTGATATGGACGGTGTCCGCAACTGCTGGATCATGCCCTACGAGGTCAAAGTTTATGCTGATTGCAAGGAAGGATTGCTTTCCTATAGTCCGGATATGTTCCCGGATTTAGCCCCTGAAGACCGTGAAGAATTTACTCTGAAGGGCCTGAATCGCATCCTGGTAGATTTCGATGTGGACCAAAACGATCCGCAGCGCCAGCAGAAGATTGACGCCATTAAAGCTCTGATCAAGGCTAAATACCATGCAAACCGCAATTTATGCGAAGATTTGGTCAGAATCGACGAAATTGAAGAGCAATCCATTTCGGTTTGTGCGCAGATCGAATTGGAAAACGAAGCGGATGAAGAGGAAGTGAATGCACGAATCTGGCTCGCTATACAGGGATATTTTTCTCCCGGTGTTCATTTCTATTCGTTGAAACAAATGCTGGCAAGAGGCTACCGGATGGATGAGATTTTCGAAGGTCCTCTTCTTGAAAGCGGATTTATCGATACAAGCGAACTGAAACAAGCTTCTCTTCGAAAAGAAGTACGCTTATCCGACATCATCAATATCATTATGGATATTCCGGGTGTGAAGCAGATAACGGATATTTCAATCGGTAACTGCTCCGGAACCAATGATCCGAATACCTGGCTGATGTGTATCGAACCGAATAAACGACCGGCACTTTGCACCAACAGTGTATTTAATTACCGCAAAGACAATCTTCCGGTAGGTGTCAATGAAAAACGTTCGGAAGAGATCTATAAGCGATTAAAAGCGGAGGAAGATGCGTATGATGACCAGGCTGCGATCGATCGTTTTCCGGAAATTCCTTCCGGGGAGTTTTTGGATACCGGCTGGTACACAACGATTCAGAACGACTTTCCGGATACTTACGGAATCGGACAGGAAGGGTTGATGTCGCCTGTAAGTACCGCACGTAGTTCCCAGGCAAAACAATTGAAAGCATATTTATTGTTTTTTGACCAGGTGCTTGCCTCCTATTTTGCTCACCTGGAAAACGCAAAAGAGCTTTTGTCTGTTGAGCCACAGGTTTCCAATACCTATTTCACACAGGCAGTTTCCGATATCAACGGCTTCAGCGAATTGGTGAATAATTATCCTCAAAACGATAATGCTTTGCTTTCTGAACAATTGTTCGACGGATTAACCGACGATGTTGCACGCAGAAATGAATTGCTCGACCATTTGTTATCGCGCTTTGCAGAAAACTTCAGCACTTACGCTTTCGTGATGAAAGAGCTCTATGGATCCTTCACCAGCGAAATGATTTTAAAGTCCAAAGAAATTTTCCTGCGGGAGTATGTGACACTTAGCAGCGAGCGAGGTCTCGGGTTCAACTACTATCACCAGCCGGCCTCGGAATTATGGGATACGGGAAATGTATCCGGAGTAGAAAAACGCGTAGCGAGGTTGTCCGGTATGAAAAATTATTTCCGGCGCAATCTTTCGGATTCTTTCATCGAAGTATACGAACAAAGTCCCGGAGTTTTCAAATGGCGGATCCGCAATGGCGCAGGAACAGTTATTCTCTCGGCAGAAAACAGTTACACAAGCCATAAAAAAGCGATCAACAATTTGTATTTCGCGGTATTGCAACTCATTGAAAGCAGTGAAGACAAGATCGAAGACGCTTTTGAAGCCGGAGTTGTTGCAGACCAGGTGATTGACAATATCCAGGTAAAAATATCGGGAGGTGGAAATTTCTATTTCGCCGTTATTGATCCTGAATTACAAGATACCGATCCAGGTTATATTGTTGCCAAGCAGCTGATTTATTTTTCAACTGCTTCAGACATGGAAGCTTCTTTATTGGAAACCATCCAATTTATGAAGTACGACTTCACAGAGGAAGGAATGTATGCAGTTGAGCATATCTTACTCCGACCGGACAGTGATTATCCGGATACACTTCCGTCGTTCTTTCTTCCGTTTTGCGCTGATAATTGCAAGGAATCATCCTGTTGCGGAATCGATCCTTACTCATTCAGAATCAGCATTGTACTACCAGGATATACTCAACGGTTCTCAGACATTCACTTCAGAAATTTCATGGAAGAATTGATCCGGGAAGAACTTCCGTCACACATCCTGGCCAAAATATGCTGGATCGGTTCGCGGAAAGGCGAAGTTCCCAACCAGGATAACCAATTACTGCAATTTGAATCGTTCTACAAAACGTATCTCATTGCAAAATCACCGCTGGATTCATTCCATCCGCAAGATGAACTGAAAGTCCTGATAGAAAGTCTGACGCATCTACACACGATTTTCCCAACCGGAAAACTGCATAACTGTGAAGAGGAAGAAGAAGACCAGGATAACGATATCGTTCTCGGAAGAACAAAACTAGGAACATTATAATTTAAAGAAATAAGGAAAAAATATGGAAACAAAGTTGACCACAATCACGCCCTCTTACCGTTCATTCGTACCGGACCAGATACTTACAGCAGGCCAGTTAAATGAATTTCTGAACTATTTTGACGACCAGGACCGGCTCTCACGTATCTTTCTAAGCGGAGTCGGAATTGTATGCGGATTCAATATCGGGTTCAATGCCAATTCAAGCGGCGAATTAGTCATTTCACAAGGTGCCGGTGTAGGAACCGACGGTGATCTTTTCAAACTATCACAACCGGATAATACCGACCCTGAGTTGTCGAATATCGACATACCGGAATTGCGTTTTACGCATTACCGTGCTTTTGACGACAGCAAAGCAAAATACAAACCTTTTTTCTGGAAAACCATCAATGGTTCGGATGTACAGATCAACCTTTGGGAAGCAATCCCGGTTGGACAGGAAATTCCTTCAGACCAAACGATCATATCCAGAACGGATCTTCAGAACCTGGTTGTTTTGTTGTATCTCGAAAAATACCCGGAAGATCCAAGTGCCTGTACCGGTATTGACTGTGAAAACCAGGGAATCAAAAATATCTGCAAGCTGCATCCTTTGATCGTTTCGCAGCAGGATGCCGAATACATTCTTTCAAACGATTCGATTTTCAATGCCAATTACCTCATCACTACTTATCTTAACCTGGACGAAGTTGCTGTTCAGCGCGTAACGGTGAATGCAACCAATTCGGCAAATTTTGCTTCTTTGCGTTCTTACTACCTCAGCGCTATTCAATCAGAAAACACCATTCAAAAGCTTCAAACCGGTTTTAAAGGTATGTTGAACAAGCTGGGAATGAGCAGCGAAGGCCAGGCTATTTCTGACGGATTGATGCAATTATTCGGAAACGGTGCTACCTATCCGCAATTGTATTTCCAGTATCGATATGACCTTTTATGCGATGTTGTGAATACCTACAACGAATTAAAGGACATGTTCATGAACAGTATCTGTGCATGCAATCCGAATATTCATTCGTTTCCAAACCACCTGATGCTTGGAAGACTTGTTCCGGTAAAAGAAGACCAATACCTGAAAAAGTATCGTCACGATTTTTACAAATCGCCCATTCTCAAAGATGAGAAGAATTGGTGCGAACGATTCAAATTGTATGTAAGACGTGTCATCGAAATGTTGAATTCGTACAACACAAATATTACCCAGGGTGAAATTCGCATTACCCCGTCATCCTACCGTTCTCTCGTAGAAAACAAGGCGATTCCTTTTTACTACAGTACTCAGAATTTCCCCCGGTTGCTCGATTCCTGGAACTACGACAAATACAAGGTTCATAAGCAAAACCGGAACCTGAGTTATCATATTTCGCAACTGGATCCTTCCGGACCTATACAAACTCCGTTAAGATACAACCTCGAGCCGCATAACTTCCTGAGAATCGAAGGCCAGCAGGGATTGACCTACCAGGTAGCCATGCAGCAAATCGACAATCTGAAAAAACAATACGGTTTGGCATTCGATGTAAAGGCATTGGGAATTACTATCAATACCAGTGACCCGATCAATATGGATGATTACGCCTGTCATTTTGAAGATCTTCAGGTCATGCTGGATGCGTGGACACAGGAACACGAATGTTTGCTGGGTAAAGTTTCCAAATATTATTCTGCATTCAGTACGATTGATCCTGCTCAAAACTACCTGATCGCAGAATACAATTACCCGGTAGCTTCCAATATTTCCTTTAATGATCTTGAATTGAAGCAAAGTAACCACAATGTCGTGCTCGATAATATGTATACCGCGCATGAATCCTTAGGTGTGGTGATGGTTCCCGTTCTTGATCAATTCCAGGGATGTTCCGGAAACGATATTGCTATACAGGTAAACCGCCAGATTGATCGTTTCGATTATGGTGTTGAGATGAAAGACATTGTAGAAGCCACGCTGAAAGGACCGAATGAAGTGCTTTCTCATGCCTATGTTATGATGGATAAACGCCCTTTAACACTTAAAGACGTACTTCCAAGCACTGTCAATTCCATCAATGCGAGCGCAACAAACCTATGCGGTGCTGCACGGCAAACATTTACCAAAGCTCAAAAAGCCAACCTGGAGAAAGATGTCAGAGCCATGCTTTACAACCTGGCACAAGACAGTACGGCAATCTGCTGCAGTGCTGAAAAACTGCAGTTGATCTATGAAGAAATCGAGCGCCGAAAAAAAGAGATTCTACTCGGATTAAGCCTGGCGAAATTCCAGGAACAACATCCGGGAATGGAGCATCTTGCCGGAGCACACCAGGGAGATACTTTTCTCCTCGTATACGTCCGCAACGCCGTAAATGGTATTGCTGCAAACACGGTAGTAGCCGATTTCACCTTGCCGTATCTGTGCTGTTCGGATTGTCGTCCGGTAGGATTTATTATGCCTGAGATCGTTGCTGATTTACGTTTATCAAGCAGTGAAGTCTGTTTGAAGTCACCGGGAAGTGCTACTATTGATATGTATCGTTATCCGGCTGATGGAGTCGTTGCACTAACTCCAAATGTACAAGGAGTTACTATCGTGGGAGACCAGATCAAAATCGAGGCTGCAAAATTCCCTGAAAGCGCTTACGGGCAAGTACTTCATTTTACTCTGAACGGGCATGATACGAATGCTGAACTTACGGTTCATAAAGCGATACAAGGCACGATTATTGCTCCGGCAAATCCAATTACCAACCCGGTAGTTTCTTTTGATTTCCAGCTTCCTACAAACGCAAATCCAGCCGATTTCACTTATCTCTGGGACTTTGGTGACGGAATAACTTCAACGGATAAATCTCCGACACATACATACCAGGGATCCATTGTTACAGCAATCGTTAAGCTTAGCGTAACATCTATTTCAGGAGATATGTGTCCGCTGGTAACCGAAAAAGAACTGGAGTTCGATCTAAATAACAACTGGCCTCCTGATCCTGCAACATGTATGCTGGAATCACAAGCATATTTCCTAACCCAGAGAGCCCAATTTGATCAAATTGTTGATGAAATGGGATTAGGCGGTGGTGCAGCTGCTGCAGCTCCTTCAGATCTCCAGGGAGTCATTACTGATTTCGGAAACCTTTACGACAACTTATTTTCAGACATGCCGGGATACCAAAATGGAATCTATAATAAAACTGCCGGTCCGGCTGTGAAGAACCTTTCTTCACGCTTATTTGACCAGGTTGTCATTGCAAATGATACAGGAGTACATAAAACTCAGTTAGTAACTCTTTACTACAACCTGATGCGATCCGGAGTCTCCATTGTACGTTGCCAACAGGAAGCAACTTTTAACCAGTTTGCAATTATGGAAATGATCGCAGCCTTTAAATCGACATTCGATCCGGCTATGAGTCCGTCCTTTCCTTCAATGGGTATTCTGTCCGGTCTGCCTGAAAACGTTCAGTTCCTGAATGAAGTATTGACTCAACGACAGGGAGGTTCTTCCTCATGGAACGCGATCAATGATCTTCGGACTTTTGTTATCTGGAAACCATAAGTTGACTGAATTGAAATGAGTACAGAATCTTCACATATTGTCCATAAACTTTTCGTGGAAATTGAAACCAACTCCACTGAAAAAGGCTATGCTTTGAAAGATAATGCTGCCGGATTTATATCCGGCAGCCTGTCTCCTGCATTGGAAGAACTGTTTGAAGAGCTGGAAAAAAAGCTGAATGGAAGTGTGTTAACGCTGGACAAGCTTTCGGTAGACATTTCTGCTAAAACATCGGATCTGACACATGGTGATATTGAGCGGTTGATCTGCACAAGCATCCAAAAAGAAATCAATCAGACTCTTTTACAAGAACCGGATGAAGAGGTTGCTACAAAACCGGAAAGCAAATTACTGCTTCCGGCAAGCAAAAGACAATTGCAAGCCGTTTTTCATTTTCTGAAAACCGGTTCGAAACCCTGGTGGATTCCGAATAATGCCGGTTTGAATGTCTTAATGGAAACTTCATATCTCCTGGAACTTGCACGCACAGATACACAAACCCTGGTACAGGAGCTTCAATCCGGCAACACGGAAAATTTTGTAAAGCGGATGTTGTTTCAGCTTCCTGAACAGGTGTTAATTGAATGGTTCACACGGGCATTTCATTTTCCCGCAGAACCTTCCATTCATTTACCGAAAAACATTCCTTTTCAAACGCTTACCACGAAAGAAAAATGGTGGATCCGGGTATTAGAAATTTTCCTGGAATACCGGCAAAGAGGAACAATCTCAGAAGCCGGGATGGAGCAATTGATTGTATTGTCGGCACCAAAAGAAGTCAACGGATTCAAGGCTGTCGTCCCGTTCATAAAAAGTATCACAGGACAAAAAATTTCACCGGACCGGGAAAAAAAGCTGAATGCTGTTTTGGAAAATGACAAGTTAAGAAAAGCTCCTGAAGCTGAAAAAAAAGTTGAGCGTCCTGAAAAAGCGAATCACGAACAAATCGCTCATTCATACGAACCGGTTGAAAATGCCGGACTCATCTTACTTCATCCTTTTCTGAAACCATTTCTCACAGAGATTGGTTTGCTTAAAAACAAGCAGCTGACTGACCCGGAACTGGTTGCACATGTACTGCATTTCCTGGCAACAGGAAATGAAAATGCCCGGGAATACGAACTTCAATTCGAAAAATTCCTCTGTGGTATTCCGGCAGATGAGCCGATTCAGCAAGAACGATTCATCTCTGAGGAAATCAAAGAAGAAGCCGGGAAATTAATTGCGGCTGTATTGGAACACTGGACAGCACTGAAAAGTGATTCCCCCGATTTACTTCGCTTTGAATTTTTACAGCGCGAAGCCAAAATCATCATAGAAGAATACCAGAGTACACGCCTGGTATTTGAACGAAAAGCACAGGATATCCTACTTGATAAGCTTCCATGGAATCTTGGAATCGTAAAAATCGACTGGCGGGAAGACCTGCTATTTATAGAATGGTAATAAACTAAAATGAAGACGAAAGTTAATACTCCTGATAAAACATCCGGTGCTCCGTTTCGGAGCCGGGGCCGCGATTCGTTGGCGGTACAGGCGAAGCTGTTCGTCAATCAACCTGGTGACCAGCACGAAGCCGAAGCTGATAAAGCGGCAGAAAGTGTCGTAAACGGCTCCACACCTACCGGAACAGCCGCTGCGGGAAATCCTGCACCTGTTCAATTAAAACCGATTGCCCAAACCCTTACTCCAACTGTTCAGCGGAAAGAAAACCCGGATCAGATGGGACAGCTTGATATTGACGGCACTGAAGATAAAATGGGAGCTATCAACTACAAAGGTCCTGTTATTCAACGGAAAGAAGAAGCAGAAGATGTACAGTTGATGGAAGAAGATACTTCAGCACAGCTAAAAAATGATGATCAATCATCAAACGGTTTAACTGATCAAAATACACTACCTGAAAAACTCAAAAATAGTCAAGGACAAGGAATGCCGTTATCTCCCGAAACAAAAACCGAAATGGAAACCGGTTTCGGAGCAGATTTCGGCAATGTAAAGGTTCATACCGGTACAAATGCCATCGATATGAACAAGTCACTTGGCGCTAAAGCATTTACGAATAAAGAAAACATTTACTTCAACCAGGGAAAATTCGATCCGAATTCCAAAGATGGTAAACAGCTACTGGCGCACGAACTTACGCATACGATCCAACAAGGTGCGGCTTTGCCTTCTGCCGGAAAACCGTTAAATGGAGCGGAAAAAAGTCAGAATGCAGCCGATCTTCTCAACAAAACGAAAGACGGTAAGCAAAAACAGCAGGATCCAACATCCGAAAAACCTGTCAAAGCGCTGTCCGAAGCTAAAAAGTTACCCCAGGATCAACTTTCCCAGGGAAAAGATCTTGCAAAACAATTGGTTGAAACAGCTAAGCAGGGACAGAAAGAAATTCCGGAACAAAAGGAACAGGTCAAAGAGAATAAAGATCCGGAAAAAGACAAAAAAGCCCTGGATCAATCAGCTGAAAAACCAGTTGAAGAAAAAGAGCTGAAGGATGCCCAGGATTTGCAAAAAACAGAAGAAAAACTTCCTGAACCTTTACTGAAATCAGATATCGAACCGGTTGAAAAAAAGACCGGAGAAGACCCGGCTGCTTTGAAAACAGAAGACAAGGCGGACACAAAAAAAGGAGACGCTACCGGAGGTGGAAAAGGTAAACCGAAAGACATCAAAGGCGCCGGGAACAAAACGAACGGCAAGGAAAAAGAGAAAGACAAAAAAGAAGACGGTGACGGAAACAAGGAAAAAACAGAAGGAGAAGATGCCGGAAAAACACAGATTTCCAGGGATTTAGACAATCCACCTATTGTTGTAAAAGCACCTACTGAACCAGCAGTTGATAAAGAAGGGCAACCTATCGAACCGGATGAAGAAGCCAATATCAATGTCGAAGGACTCAACATAACTGCCCAGCAGTTCCGCGATCAGGGGAAAGAAGCTTATGATCGTGCGGATGCCCAGACAACATTACGCATCGGTTTCCAGTCGAAGCTGAACGAAATCCGTAAGACGGTTACCCAATCGGACAAAACTCTTCAAAAATTGGAGAAGAATACCAAATACCGTGAATCAAAGTTACCGTTGGCAGATAAACCGATGGCTACGTCGAAACAGCGTCAGCAGAAAGTTCAGAACGAAGTCGGCTTATATACTTCCACCTACAACGAAGGTAAGGGCGACGTGATGGATCTTGTAAAAGAGACTGGCTCCTTATTGGGTGGTTCCAAAGAGAATGAAGATCCGGAAGAAGCTGATTCCGGAGAATTGACAAGCAACTTCGAAGAATTAAGTTCAGGATCCCAAACCATTTCGGAAGGATTCAACGGAACCGGTGACAAAGCCAAGCAATTAACCAAGGAGCAGGCTCAAGCCAAGGTACAGAATACTAACAGCGATAAAAATCTTGCTGAAGCCAAACGAAAAGTAAGGGAATCCAAAACTAAAATCGATTCCGAAAAAGCGCGTAATCAACAAGCCTGGAATAAAATCCGCAGCACACAAAACCTGATTGATAAAAGTGAAAAGCAGGAAAACAAACTGCGGACCGATGGTATCAGCCTGATGAATACTTCATTCGATATCGAAGAAGAAACGCGGACAACGCAAGACGTCTATTACAAAGACATGGGTACGGTTGCAGGCTGGGAAGAACTGATGGCAAAGGAAGAAGAGGCTGCGTTTGAAGAAATGAAAAACGGTAGTGGCGGTGATGCCCTTATTTTCAAGTTCATAAGCATCAACAGCGATGAAGAACGTATTGCTTTTGTACGAAGTTTGAACGAAAATCAGCGTTCAGAACTGGGTCATCAGCTTGAAATGTTTAACAACAACTACGAAGCGTGGGCAGAAACCAAGAAAGTTCAGTTCCTTACGAATGCCGAAAACAAACGCAACGAAGATTTTGTCAAATTCAATAACAAACGGAATAACGGTTTAAAATCCCCTTTGAAACGTGTGACCAAAAACCTCGACAAAGTCAATAAAGTAGGTCTTTTCTGGTCTCCGATCAGTGATACCTTAACAGGTATGCTCGACTCCCTGAAAAACATTACCTGGGCTGACGTAGGGAATTTCGTCAAAGGTGTAGGAAATTTTGCTCTTTCCATGCTTGATCCGACTGAATGGTACAGCACCGTTTCAGAAAATGTTATGGGAATCTGGAACAACCTGAGTGATTGGGGAACCTTTGAAAAAGATCCTGTGGGAACAGTTCTCACCAAGGGAGCAAATTTGGCTGTAAGTCTCCTGAACATTTGTGGTGTGATTTCCGTTATTCTCGGCGTACTGACCATCGCAGCCGGTGTTGCTGCCTTCTTTACAGCAGGCGCTACATTAGGATTGACACTTTGGCTGGCAGATGCAACCATTACCATGGGAACAATTACCTTCTGGATCGGTGCGGCAGCGGCTGTACTGGGCCTCTTGTCAGGAATCAAAAATATCTATGACCTTCATTCGGCAAAAACTGCTGAAACCATGTTCCAGGAAACCGCCGCACTGAAGAAAGATGCTGCCAACACCTCTACCGGTATTCTCGCTATGATTGGTGGTAAAGGTCAGGTTAAAGGCGGGCAAATGTTCAAAGAAACGGTGACCAAATTCCCGAAAACGTGGGCACAACGCAGTTTCCTTTCATTGAAAAATGGTTTGACGAGCAAATTCCTTAAGACAGTCAAGTTCACAAAGTCTGTTTTCAAAAAAGAAACATGGTCGAAGCTTTATCAAACCTTTAAGATGGCAACGATCACCAAGACAGATGATTTGTTCAGCTCACTGACCGGGAAGAAAAAAACATTCAACGGACCAGACAAAACACCCGACACTCCGAACAAGACACCTGGTAAAACACATTCGGAAAACAAAACGCCAAACACAAAAACTCCGGGAGATAAAACACCGGATATTGACGAGGGCGAATTGGGTAAACTCAGCAAATACGAAGACGATGTTGACGATGCGACCAAGAAGAAAATGCGCGATAAAGCCGATAACGAGGTTGAGAAAGGTCCGAATCACAACAGCAAGACCAAGGCATTGGTGATGGCTCGGATCATTACTGAAACGAATGATCAGATTGATACACCTATTCCACTTTTAAAAGCTGAATTAGCACCACTCAAAGCAATGAAAGGAGTGAATGATTTTACTGCTGAAGGAGGGACGGGTGGTGTCTTTCAGATCTACATGATCGGGAGTAAACATCCTGTCAGCGAGTACAAGCTCGGAAATGGAGAGGGGCTAACTGCAAATGAGAATGATTGGGAATTCGATAATACCAAAGATGTGGATTGGAGAGGAACAGATGCAACTCATCTAGATGCTTTGGACGAAGCATTTCGACGGACAGGAGTCCCTAAAGAGCAGTTCAAAGAAGTTCAATGGGCTAAAAATAAACATGGCAAAACAACCCCTGTCGAGTGGGAAGGCCCTAATGGAGAAAATGTAAACATGGATATTCCTGAATGGAATAATGCTGAAAAAATAAGAGATGGCAAGAATATAACCATAAAATATGGCTCTGGTCCGCATCAACCGCATATTGGGTACAAAAATTCATTGAAAGGAAAAGATAAAAAAGTAGGGCATATTTTTGTAGATGATGTACCTTCAACGCGAGGAAAATTGGATGAAAAAAAAGCTATAAAACAAAAGAAAAATGCATAATAATTTTGAAGAATTGAAAGACGCTGCTGAGAAACTCGGCTTACAGTATGAAATCTTAACTGGCGAAACCGCCTCGGCAATTATTGAACAAAGCTTTCAAAAGTTTGAACCTTTCAGAAGGCAGGGGCATCTGGGTATTGGTCATGAAAGATCAATCAAGCTTAAATTAAGTGATTATGAGTACACATTCTCCGAAAAATTAGAGGATGAGCCATTATTTGTATTCTTTGAACAAACACGCGAAAATGTCGATACGATTTTTAAATTATACAAAGGAAAATCTTTCAGCAAAATATTGGAGGAAAGTAGTGCTTTAGAATATTTCCTAACAAATAGTACTGTAGATTACCTCATCGCTGTAAATTGGTATACAATTGAAATCGTCGATAATCCTAACTTCTGATTTAAGAATATTCACATATTAGTATTTTATTTATGATTAGAGTATCGGATATCACGCATTAGCAAACTTTACAGATATTATTCATATGAATGAATAAACAGAAATACGAGTTAATCTCGAAAAGAGAATTCAAAACTGACAACCAACAAAGCACCATTATTCACTAAACCACTAGTCTTAACCTATGAAAGAGGCTATTCACACATCGGAAAAATCAAGCGGTTCTCCATTCCGGAGCCGGGGCCGCGATTCCATTTCTGTACAACCGAAGTTATTCGTCAACCGGCCCGGTGACCAGCATGAAGCTGAAGCTGATAACGCGGCTGAAAGTGTCGTGAATGGCTCCTCTCCTACCAATACATCTGCTTCAGGAGATCCTGCATCTGTTCAATTAAAACCGATAGCACAGAGCGTTACTCCTTATGTTCAACGGAAGGAAAACGCGGATCAGATGGGGCAGCTTGACATAGAAGGTACCGAAGATAAAGCCGGTGCTGTCGATTACAAAGGTCCTGTCATTCAACGCAAAGAAGAAGATGAACCGGTTCAAAGAATGGAAGATGGTGAATCTGAGCCGGAGGTTGAAGAACCCGACACAGACGTTGAGGAACCGGATACAGATGATTCAGAAACTCCGGACGAAGGTGGTGATGAAGGTGTTCAAATGAAGGAAGATGAAGATGCTTCTCCGGTTCAGGCCAAACAATTCGATCAGGCTCCTCCCGCTCCTGTAAATAGCGTTGCTTCGCAATTGAAAGATACAAAAGGGCAAGGAAGTCCGCTTCCATCTGACGTAAAAAATGAGATGGAAACAGGTTTCGGCGCTGATTTCAGCAATGTCAAAGTTCACACAGGAACGAAGGCAACTGAAATGAACCAATCACTCAAAGCTAAAGCATTTACCAATAAAGGCGATATTTATTTCAACCAGGGGAAATTTGATCCGGCATCAAAGGATGGAAAATTCCTACTGGCCCACGAGTTGACGCATACGATTCAGCAAGGAGCAGCAGCTCCAAAATCGGATTTGAAACAAGATCCTGCTCAATCACCGAAAAATACTCCTGAAGATACAACAGGAGAACAGGCAGCTACCGGAACAGAAACTCCGGCATTAAAGGTTGTAGCTCCTCAGGCGAAAGGAGCTTCAGTTCCTCCGGCAGCAAAAGATGGTAAAACCGCTGTTCCGAAAACAGGAAAAAAAGATAAAAACGGGAAAGAAGTTGAAGAAGAGGCTGCTTCCGAAGAAGAGGCTGCTCCGGAAAAGAAGAAACCGGACCCGAAAGCAGACCCGAACTTCATAGCAGTAACACAAAATATTGCTGTTACTGCTGATCAGCAAGCTGCCCATCAACCAGCAGGTGAACTTTCCGAAGATTCCCAGGAAGCGGCACTTTCTCCGGGGAATGAACGTGAAAGTATCGCACAAGCTGACCAAGTGGATGAAATGGAAGAAGCTGAACCTAAACCATTCAGTGCAGCAGCTTTCAAAGCCAAACTCATGGAACGGATTGCAACGATGCAGCTTCCGGAAAACCAGGATCAGGCAGATAAATTCGAAGAAAACAACAACATTGACCAGGTCAATCAGCAAGCTGTCGGAGACGTGAAGTCTGAAAAAGACGCTTCCGTCGGACCAGTTGCTGAGACAAGTCAGGCTGCTCCGCAAACCGATAAAGTTCCTGAACGAAAAACGGTTCCGTTGAAACCACTTCAGAAAGGAAAAGCACCCGGTGACGTAGGTGCTTCAAAAGCGATTCCGCCAAAACGAGGCGAAGAAGAAGTGAGCCAACCGATCCAGGAACAAACGGCTGAAGTAGATCAGCGCATGGCTGAAAATGAAGTCACGGATCAACAACTGGAAAAATCAGAAGAACCGAAATTCATCCAGGCACTCGACAGCAAAAAAGATGCAAAAGCGAAAGCAGATGATGCTCCTAAAAACTTCCGTCAAAAGGAAGATGAGACTTTACAGAACAGCTCAATCAAATCCAATGCAGCAAGCCAGGAACAGCTGGCCGGTATGCATGCTATGCGAGGCGGAGCATTCCAGAAAGTCATGGGGAATCAAAAAGACACGGGTAAAAAAGATACCAGTGAGCGTGAACGGATTGCCGGTGATATTAACGGTATTTATGAAACGACCAAAAAAGAAGTCGAAGGAATCCTTGACGCACTTGAAGAGCGCGTAGCATCAATGTTCGAGGTAACTGCAGAGAAATCAAAAGCCATTTTTGAGAAATACATCGAAACAAAAATGGCCTGGTACAAAGCCAAACGTTACAGTGGCGCAGATGGTGCTCTGAAATGGGGCTGGGATCTCTTTGCCGGTTTGCCGGATGAAGTAAATCAATTCTTTGTAGAAGGTAAGGAAGTCTTTGCCAAAGCAATGGAAGCAGGCATTACGATTATCGCAGGAGTTGTTGCCAGCGAACTGAACCGCGCCCAGAGCCGCATCAAACAAGGAAAAACAGATGTTACCAAGTACGTTGAAAGTCTTCCTAAAAACTTACGTCATCTTGGAAAAGAGGCCGCAAGTGAAATCCAGGAGAAATTCTCCGCATTGCAAGAAGATGTCAACAGCCGTGAGAATGCATTGATTGAAACAATTGCCCAGGAATACATGGCGACGGTGCAGGAATTGGATGAGCGCATTGAAGAAATGAAAGCTGCCAACCGCGGACTCATCGATGCGGTAATGGGCTTCATCAACGGAGTGATCGAAACAATTCTCAAACTCAAGGAAATGATCACCAACCTGTTTGCCGCAATCAAGAGCGTCATCGGTGTGATCATGGCCGATCCGATCGGTTTCATGGGCAATCTCTTCGATGGAATCGGACAAGGAATCGATTTGTTCAAAGCAAACATTCAGCAACACTTGCTCGGAGGTTTACTTGAATGGCTGACAGGTTCACTCGGACCAATGGGAATTACTATGCCAAATGACATTTTCAGTCTCAGCGGTATTTTCAATCTGGTATTACAGGTTCTCGGGCTGGGCTGGGAATACGTCCGTCTGAAAGCGGTCAAGATGATGGGAGAGCCGGTTGTGAAAGCACTCGAAGGAGGTTTCCTGATGTTCCAAACCTTCGCTTCAAAAGGTATCGACGGTATCTGGGAATTTCTCAAAGATAAGTTTACCGACCTGAAAGAAACCGTGATTGATGCGATCAAAGATATGCTTATCACGCAGGTTATCCAGGCAGGAATCAAATGGCTTTTGAGTTTATTGATTCCGGGTGCAGGATTTATCAAAGCCATCATGGCGATCAAAGACCTGATTGTATTCTTCGTGGAATCAGCCATCATGCTCATCCCAGCCCTTACCGAAGCAATTTTAGCTTTAGCAGCAGGTTCTGTGGCAGGTGTGGCGAAAGCCATTGAATTCGGTTTGGCAAAACTCATCGGATTGGTCATCAACCTCTTTGCAAAATTGATCGGTTTGGGAGGTCTTTCCAAGAAAGTACAAGCCATTTTCAAGAAAATCCGCAAACGCGTGGATAAAGCAGTCAATAAAATGCTGAAGAAAGCACGGAAGGCTGGAAGGAAATTACTGAGCAAGTTGAATGTTGGTAAGAAAGGTTCTGCTAAAAAGATTAAGGAAGAAAATAAAAAAGGGAAACCGGAAGAGTTAACTGCTAAGGATAAAGAGCTACACAAAAAAATTGGCAATCAAATTGTTAACAGTTTGGAAAAAGAAAAACCGAAGCAAGGTGAGAAGTATGACCAATTCCACAAACGTATAACTCAAGAAGCAGAGAAACTGGAAGATAAATATCAATCTCAGCTAAAAAAAGGTATTAACCTCGATATTAAATTTCAACCTCTTGGTACAGATAAAAAAGATGGCGATCTCGATTTTGAACTAAAAATAGCTCCAAACACATATACAAAAAAAGGGGAAATTGATGTAGATTTACCAGTAGAAGGGACAGCATTTTTAACATATCATGACGATCCGAGACGTCATTACAAAGCGGTTTTAGCAGATGGTAGAGTAATTGATCTTTGGTTGGTTAAGGGAGAAATGAAAATTGAAACGAGTCAAATTGAAATAAGTAAAAAGAAAAAAAAGGAAGATAGTAAAAAGCCAACAGTATCGGTAAAAGAGCATATCATTTTTGACATCGAAAAAAAGACGGAAGACTTATCTGCAACGGTAATCGATAAAATGTTACGTGATTACAAAAAACGAGGTTATAGTAGTGATGCAAAAGAAACTTACCAAGGGTGGTATATCGCTAAACATGGAGATAACAAAAAAATGCTTTTAAAAAATGAAAATGTTGATTGTTTAACGGTAGCAGTAGATATACTTAATTTCCTCGGAGCAAATATTAAACCAGAAGGGCTCAATAATGAAATGAGATGGGAAAACTTGAAAAAACAAAAGGAAAAAGATGCATGATTTTATTCATAAACTAGAAAAAGATTTTGGTATTAAACTCATAAAGTCACCAAAGTACACTCTTGGAGTAAACTCTTTTGATCTAGATAAAGATGGAAATGTTAAAATTCTTTGTTTAGATGGATTGAATTTAAGGAGTCTGGATACTTTGTTACCAATTTCGGAACGATTAAACGAATTGTGGTTGGATGGATGCGCAATTGAAAAATTAGATTCACTGAAACACTTTCCCAACCTGACAAAATTAGGGCTATACGGTAATCCAATTTTTACTTCAACGCTCGAATCTTTAAGTTTTTCGCCAAAACTTAAAGAGTTAGACTTAGGGGGAACAAATATAAATGATACTTCATCTCTTAGTTCTCTTAACTCCTTGGAAAAGTTAAGTCTCAATGGTTCTGATGTGTTAGTTGAAGTAAAAGGTTTAAAGGATCTTCATTGTTTAAAGTGTCTTAATCTTGAATTTACTCAAGTTGACAATGTTAAAAACGTTCATGCAAATGAAAATATTCGTTTTATGAATTTAAGGAATTCAAAGATTAAATCGATATCAGGACTTGATAGATTTCCTAATTTGGAAGAATTGGAGCTATCTTCCAATCCTATATCAAAAATCAACGGGTTAAATGAAGCAAAATCTCTTAAGAGACTTACTCTATCGTCTACTAGTATAGATTTAATAGAAGGTTTACAACACTTAACAAATTTAGAGATTTTAGATTTAGGGAATAATAAAATTGAAAAAATTCAAGGTTTAGAAACTTTAACTGAACTAAGAAAACTAAGTTTGAATCAAAATAAGATCACGAAAGTCGAAAATTTAGAGAATCTACATAATCTGGAATATGTCTTACTAGAGGTTAATAAAATTGTTGAATTTGACCCACATTTCCTATACAATTTACATTCTCCCTGCTTTATTTCGTTAGTCGGTAACCCGATAGAAACGCTCAATTTTCCCATTCCCGATCATATTGAAATACAGTTTGAAACAGATTATTGGATGCCAAAGGGATTATAATTTTTGCTTGTCTAAATGATTCTTTGCATCCCTGTTGATCCGCATCCTGAAAAGAAAACATTCTAAAAAGAGTAATTGCTCAAGCTATAGTAAATGCTAAATGTAGTGGAATTCATTTTTTGATTCTTAGGGATATCGTGTTTAGTTTTCTGTTTTGCAGGTAAACATCTTAAGTTTTAGAATACTCTTTGACCAAACTGTAAGAACCAGTTATGAAGCACTCGAAGGAGGTTTCCTGATGTTCCAAACCTTCGCTTCAAAAGGTATCGACGGTATCTGGGAATTTCTCAAAGATAAGTTTACCGACCTGAAAGAAACCGTGATTGATGCGATCAAAGATATGCTTATCACGCAGGTTATCCAGGCAGGAATCAAATGGCTTTTGAGTTTATTGATTCCGGGTGCAGGATTTATCAAAGCCATCATGGCGATCAAAGACCTGATTGTATTCTTCGTGGAATCAGCCATCATGCTCATCCCAGCCCTTACCGAAGCAATTTTAGCTTTAGCAGCAGGTTCTGTGGCAGGTGTGGCGAAAGCCATTGAATTCGGTTTGGCAAAACTCATCGGATTGGTCATCAACCTCTTTGCAAAATTGATCGGTTTGGGAGGTCTTTCCAAGAAAGTACAAGCCATTTTCAAGAAAATCCGCAAACGCGTGGATAAAGCAGTCAATAAAATGCTGAAGAAAGCACGGAAGGCTGGAAGGAAATTA
>VFQP010001541.1_pt1 | contig 30484 bp, 25 predicted proteins | sample 3512351 | NCBI WGS metagenome assembly VFQP01 (sample SAMN10412372, study PRJNA504923) | tailings metagenome | isolation source: Relicate 1 Philex TSF1 revegetated site | place: Philippines: Tuba, Benguet | collected 2017-08-29
TCGCCGTTCTTGATCATGTCCACGATGTGCGGGCGGCCCTCGGTGACCTTGTTGACCTGCTGCACCGCCAGCCCGGCTGCCTCGATTGCCGCGGCAGTGCCGCGCGTGGCAATGAGCTCGAAACCCTGCGCGATGAGCTGGCGCGCCACCTCGACGGCGCGCGGCTTGTCGCTGTTCTTCACCGTGAGGAAGACCTTGCCGGCGCTGGGCAGTTTCGTGCCGGCACCGATCTGGCTCTTCACGAAGGCTTCGCCGAAGGTCTTGCCCACGCCCATCACTTCGCCGGTGGACTTCATCTCGGGGCCGAGGATGGTGTCCACACCCGGGAACTTGACGAAGGGGAACACGGCCTCTTTCACGCTGAAGTACGGCGGCTCCACCTCCGCGCCGATGCCCTGGTCATCGAGCGAGCGCCCGGCCATGCAGCGCGCGGCCACTTTGGCCAGCTGGATGCCGGTGGCCTTGGAGACGAACGGCACCGTGCGGGAGGCGCGCGGGTTCACTTCGAGCACGTAGATCACGTCCTTGCCGTCCACCTCCTGGATCGCGAACTGCACGTTCATGAGGCCGACCACGTTCAGGCCCTGGGCCATGGCCGCGGTCTGGCGCTTGAGCTCGTCCACCGTGGCCTTGCTCAGGTAGTACGGCGGCAGCGAGCAGGCGGAGTCGCCGCTGTGCACGCCGGCCTGTTCGATGTGCTCCATCACGCCGCCGATGAAGACGCGGCCGGTGGCGTCGCGCACCGCGTCGACGTCGCATTCGATGGCGTCGTTCAGGAAGCGGTCCAGCAGCACGGGCGAATCGTTGCTGACCTTCACCGCCTCGCGCATGTAGCGCTCCAGATCGCGCTGTTCGTGGACGATCTCCATCGCGCGGCCGCCCAGCACGTAGCTCGGGCGCACTACCAAGGGGTATCCCAGCGCAGCCGCCTTCTCCAGCGCCTCGGTCTCGGTGCGCGCGGTGGCGTTGGGCGGTTGGCGCAGGTTCAGGCTGTGCAGCAGCTTCTGGAAGCGCTCACGGTCCTCGGCGGCGTCGATCATGTCGGGGCTGGTGCCGATGATGGGCACGCCCGCGGCCTCCAGGCCGAGCGCCAGTTTCAGCGGCGTCTGGCCGCCGTACTGCACGATCACGCCCTCGGGCTTTTCCTTGTCGACGATCTCGAGCACGTCTTCCAGCGTGAGCGGCTCGAAGTAGAGGCGGTCGCTGGTGTCGTAATCGGTCGAGACGGTCTCGGGGTTGCAGTTGACCATGATGGTCTCGTAGCCGTCCTCGCGCATGGCGAGTGCGGCATGCACGCAGCAGTAGTCGAACTCGATGCCCTGGCCGATGCGGTTGGGGCCGCCACCCAGCACCATGATCTTGCGCTTGCTCGTTGGCTCGGCTTCGCACTCGGCGCTGCCGTGGCCTTCGTACGTGGAGTACATGTAGGCCGTGTTGGTGGCGAACTCGGCGGCACACGTGTCCACGCGCTTGTAAACCGGGCGCACGCCGAGTTCTTTGCGGCGCGCACGCACGGTAAGCTCGTTGGTCTTGAGCAGCTTGGCCAGGCGGCGATCGGAGAAGCCCTTCTTCTTCAGGCCGCGCAGCGTGGCAGCGTCGAGCGAAGCCAGCGCGCCGTCGCCCTTTTGCGCGGTGAGCGCGTCCATGGCGAGTTCGAGCTTCACGATCTCCTCGATCTGCACCAGGAACCACTTGTCGATCTTGGTGAACTGGTGCACCTCGTCGAGCGTCCAGCCGGCGGCGAAGGCATCGCCCACGTACCAGATGCGCTCGGGGCCGGGCTCGCCGAGTTCCTTCTCGAGCGTCTCGCGGTCCTGCGTCTTCTCGTTCATGCCGTCGACGCCGACCTCCAGGCCGCGCAGCGCCTTCTGGAAGCTTTCCTGGAAGGTGCGGCCCATGGCCATCACCTCGCCCACGCTCTTCATCTGCGTGGTCAGGCGGTCGTTGGCGTCCTTGAACTTCTCGAACGCAAAGCGCGGAATCTTGGTGACCACGTAGTCGATCGAGGGCTCGAAGCTCGCGGGTGTGGCGCCACCGGTGATCTCGTTGCGCAGTTCGTCGAGCGTGTAGCCCACGGCCAGCTTGGCCGCCACCTTGGCGATCGGGAAGCCCGTGGCCTTGGAGGCCAGCGCCGAGGAGCGCGAGACGCGCGGGTTCATCTCGATCACGATCATGCGACCGTCTTTCGGGTTGATCGAGAACTGCACGTTGGAGCCGCCGGTGTCGACGCCGATCTCGCGCAGCACCGCCAGCGAGGCGTTACGCAGGATCTGGTATTCCTTGTCGGTCAGCGTCTGCGCGGGGGCCACGGTGATCGAGTCGCCGGTGTGTACGCCCATCGGGTCGAGGTTCTCGATCGAGCAGACGATGATGCAGTTGTCGGCCTTGTCGCGCACGACCTCCATCTCGTACTCTTTCCAGCCGAGCAGCGATTCTTCGATCAGCAGCTCGTTGGTGGGCGAGGCCTCCAGGCCGCGCTTGCAGATGGTCTCGAACTCTTCCGGGTTGTAGGCGATGCCGCCGCCCGTGCCGCCGAGCGTGAAGCTCGGGCGGATGACGACCGGGAAGCCGACGGTCCGCTGCACCGCCCAGGCTTCTTCCAGCGTGTGGGCGATGCCCGAGCGCGCCGAGCCCAGACCGATCTTGGTCATGGCGTCCTTGAACTTCAGGCGGTCCTCGGCCTTGTCGATGGCTTCGGGGGTGGCGCCAATCAGTTCAACACCGTACTTGGCCAGCACACCGTGGCGCCAAAGGTCCAGTGCGCAGTTGAGCGCCGTCTGGCCACCCATGGTAGGCAGGATGGCAAAGCCGCCGGCCGTCTTGGGGCGCTCTTTGGCGATGATCTTCTCGACCGTCTGCCAGGTGATGGGCTCGATGTAGGTGACGTCGGCCGTGGCCGGGTCCGTCATGATGGTGGCGGGGTTGCTGTTGATCAGCACCACGCGGTAGCCCTCTTCGCGCAGGGCCTTGCAGGCCTGCACGCCGGAGTAATCGAACTCGCAGGCCTGGCCGATGATGATGGGACCGGCGCCGATGATCAGCACGGTCTGGATGTCTGTTCTCTTGGGCATCTTGTGTCGCTCGCCGGTGTCAATCGGCGCGTTGATTCAATTTGTTGAGCAGTGCGTCGGCGCGCTCGGGCGGAATGGCCTTCTGCACCAATTGCAGCAGGCCATCGCCCTGGATCAGGGGTCGCAGCACCTCGGCCTCGGCTTCGTGGAAACGCACGTCCCACGCGGCCATCTCGGTGTTGAAAGTCTCTTCGTCCCAGGTCTTGCACTTGGCCAGCAGCGTCACCAGCGGCACTGCCTTCTGGTCGAGAAAGGCCTTGCGGTAGGGCTTTTGCGCCCAGCGCTGCGCGAACCATTCCTTGTGTGGCGAGGCCAGCGTGAGCTGGCGCTTGGCGATGGCCTTTTCGATGGCCGCGACCGGGAAACTGAAGAGCTTCATGCGCGCGTCTTTCAGGCCGCGACGGCGTTGCGCTCTTTCATGAGCGCCACGAAGCGGTCGAACAGGTAGCCGATGTCGTGCGGCCCGGGCGAAGCCTCGGGGTGGCCCTGGAAGCAGAACGCGGGTTTGTCGGTGCGGGCCAGGCCTTGCAGCGTGCCGTCGAACAGGCTCACGTGCGTGGCGCGCAGGTTCGCGGGCAGGCTTTTCTCGTCCACCGCGAAGCCGTGGTTCTGGCTGGTGATGGACACGCGGCCGTTGTCGAGATCTTTCACCGGGTGGTTGGCGCCGTGGTGGCCGAACTTCATCTTGAAGGTCTTCGCGCCACTGGCCAGCGCCATGATCTGGTGGCCCAGGCAGATGCCGAAGGTGGGCACACCCGACTCGATGATGGCGCGCGAGGCGGCGATGGCGTAGTCGCAGGGCTCCGGGTCGCCGGGGCCGTTGGAGAGGAACACGCCGTCGGGCTCCAGCTTGAACACCTCGGCCGCAGGGGTTTGCGCCGGCACCACGGTGATGCGGCAACCGCGCGAGGCCAGCATGCGCAGGATGTTGCGCTTGACGCCGAAGTCGTAGGCGACCACGTGAAACTGCGGCGTCTCCTGGCGGCCGTAGCCCTGGCCCAGCACCCACTCGGTCTCCGACCATTCGTAGGCCTTGTCCACCGAGACCACCTTGGCGAGATCGAGCCCGGCCATGCTGGGCGCAGCCTTGGCGGCGGCGAGCGCCTGTTGGCGGTGCGCTTCGGTGATGGACTCGCCCGCGGGCAGGGCCACGATGCAGCCGTTCTGCGCGCCGTGCGTGCGCAGGCGGCGCGTCAGCGCGCGGGTGTCGAGGTCGGCGATGGCAACGGTGTTCTCGCGCTGCAGGTACTGCGAGAGCGTTTCTTCACTGCGGAAGTTGGACGCCAGCAGGGGCAGATCCTTGATGACGAGGCCGGCGGCATGGATGCGCGTGGCTTCCACGTCCTCGCGGTTGGCGCCGGTGTTGCCGATGTGCGGATACGTCAGGGTGACGATCTGGCGGCAGTAGCTCGGGTCGGTGAGGATTTCCTGGTAGCCGGTGAGGGAGGTGTTGAACACCACCTCGCCAGTGGTCTGGCCGACGGCACCAATGGAGACACCTTCAAACACCGTACCGTCTGCGAGCGCAAGAAGGGCTTTCGGGTGGACGGGCAGCACGAGGATCTCCAGAAAAGGGGCGGCTGGCCTTCGCGCGCCGGCGGCAGGTGCCGCGCAGGCTGAGCGCGCACTCCCCCGTGGTGACACGGGCGGGAATGCAGCGAAACCTGGGGTGTGGAGCCGGGGCGCGCGGGGCTTGCGCCGATTGCAGATAAACCGCGGAATTATAGCCGTGCGGTGACACTGGCATGCAGGCAGATCGCCGCAGCGGCCGCCACATTGAGCGACTCTTCTCCACCCGGCTGTGCAATGCGCACGAAGGCGTTGGCGCGCTGCACCAGCGCGTCGCTCACGCCCTGCCCTTCGTGCCCCAGCACCCAGGCACAGGGCCAGGGCAGCGCGGCGCGGTGCAGCCATTCACCCTGGTGCGAGCTGGTCACCAGCAGCGGCACCGTCAGGGCCTGCAGCGCGGGCGCATCCAGGCCCTCCAGCAGATGGAGGCCGAAGTGGGCGCCCATGCCGGACCGCAACACCTTGGGCGACCACAGCGCGGCCGTGCCCTTGAGGGCCAGCACCTGCGAGAACCCCAGCGCCGCAGCGCTTCGCAGGATGGAGCCCACATTGCCCGCGTCCTGCAAGCGGTCCAGCACCACCGTGGGGGCATCGGGCTGCAGGGCTGGCGCCGCGGGCAACGCCCAGACAAAGCCCATGCCCGGTGGCGAATCGAGCGTGCTGATGCCCGCCATGAGGGCGGCGGGCACGCGCAGATTGCGCTCGGCCGCGCCCCGCAGCGCGTCATCGGCTTCGGCCCATGCCTCGGGGGTGAAGACGCCCAGCGCCGGGCGCCCGCCTCGTGCCAGCAAGGCCCGCACCAGGTGGTCGCCATCGAGCCAGATACGGCCTTGCTCGCGATAGGCGGTGTTGCCGTGGGCCAGCGCGCGCAGTTGCTTGATCAGGGGGTTGTCGCGCGAGGCGATGTCCTGCGGTGTCATGCGTGTTCCCGCAAGGCCTCGGCCACGGGCGCGAAGGACCTCCGATGCACCGGCAGCGGGCCATGCTCACGCAAGGCCGCCAGGTGCTGCGCCGTGCCATAGCCCTTGTGGCGATCGAAACCGTATTGCGGGTGCTGCGCGTGCAAGTCCTCGAGCAGGCGGTCGCGCGTGACCTTGGCCAGGATGGAGGCGGCCGAGATCGCCTGCACCTTGGCGTCGCCCTGCACGATGGCTTCGGCGAGCACGTCCAGCGGCGGCAGGCGGTTGCCGTCCACCAGCACCTTGGCCGGCTTGAGGCGCAGCCCCTGCACCGCCCGGCGCATGGCCAGCATCGTGGCCTGCAGGATGTTGAGGCTGTCGATTTCCTGCACGCTCGCCTCGGCCACGCTGCAGCACAGCGCCTTGGCGCGGATCTCGTCGTACAGCGCGGCGCGGCGGGCAGCGCTGAGCTGCTTGGAATCGGCCAGCCCTTTGATCGGGTGGAGTTCGTCGAGGATCACCGCTGCGGCCACCACCGGCCCGGCCAACGGGCCGCGGCCGGCCTCGTCCACACCCGCCACCAGACCGGGCGCGTCCCACACCAGCGTGGCCTGCTCAGCGCGCAAGAAGCGTTTCGATCGCATCGGTGGCCAGGCGCGCCGTGTCGCGCCGCAGGGTGTGGTGCAGTTCGGTGAAGCGGGCCTGCAGGGCGTGCACGCGTTCGGGGGCGTCAAGCCAGTCGAGCACGGCACGCGCCAGCGCCTGCGGGTTGGCCTCGTCCTGCAGCAGCTCGGGCACCACGAAGCCGCCACACAGGATGTTGGGCAGCCCCACCCAGGGCTGCAGGCGCTTGCGCCGCATGATCTGCCAGGAGATCCAGTTCATGTTGTAGGCGATCACCATCGGCCGCTTGAAGAGCGCGGCTTCCAGCGTGGCGGTGCCGCTGGCGATGAGCGTGACGTCACAGGCCGCCAGCACCGCGTGCGACTGGCCCTGCACGACCTGGACCGCATCGCTCACGCCGGCTTCGCGCGCAAGTGCCTCGATGCGCTCGCGCAAAGCCGGCACGGCGGGCAGCACGAACTTCAGGGCCGGGCGCTCCCGGCGCATCACGGCGACGGCGTCAAGGAACCGGCGCCCGAGGTACTGCACCTCAGACGCGCGGCTGCCGGGGAGCACGGCCACCACCGTGTCTTCCTCGGCCAGACCGAGTGCCCGACGGGCGGCGGCGCGGTCCGGCTCCAGGGGAATCACGTTGGCCAGCGGATGCCCCACGTAGGTGGCGGCGATGCCGTGTTCGGCCAGCATGGCGGGTTCGAACGGAAAGATGCACAGCACATGGTCAGCGCTGGCGCGAATCTTGTGGATGCGCTCGGGTCGCCAGGCCCAGATGGAGGGGCAGACAAAGTGCGCGGTGCGCACGCCGGCCGCCTTGAGCGAGGCTTCGAGATCGAGGTTGAAATCGGGTGCGTCCACGCCGATGAAGGCCGCGGGCCGCTCGCCGTGCAGCAGGCGCTGCTGCAACTGTGTGCGGATGCCGATGATCTCGCGATAGTGGCGCAGCACCTCGATGTAGCCACGCACAGCGAGCTTGTCGCTGGGCCACCAGGCCTCGAAGCCCTGTGCCGCCATGTGCGAACCACCGATGCCCACGGAGCGCAGGTCGGGCCAGCGCTGGCGCAGGCCACCGAGCAGCAGGCCCGCGAGCAGGTCGCCCGAGGCCTCACCCGCCACCAGAGCCAGGCGCAGGGGCTGTGCCATGCGCGGGCTCAGCGAACGATGCCGCGCTGCGCCGATACGCCGCGCAGGAAGCCGAGCATCATGTCCACGTCCTCCACGGCCTCGGGCTTGTCGTGCCGAAGCCGGTCGATACGGTCCATGGACTGCTCGAGCGTGAGGTCTTCGCGGTACAGCGACTTGTGCATGGCCTTGACGGCCGAAATGCGCTCGGGTGAGAAGCCGCGTCGGCGCAGACCCTCGAAGTTCATCGAGCGAGCAGCGGCAGGCTGGCCTTGCGTCATCACGAACGGTGGCACATCGGCAAACAGCAGCGAGCACATGGCGGTCATGGCGTGCGCCCCGATGCGCACGAACTGGTGCACCACGGTGAAGCCGCCCAGGATCACCCAGTCACCGACTTCCACATGGCCGGCGAGCTGCGAGTTGTTGGCAAAGATGGTCTTGTTGCCCACCAGCACGTCGTGTGCAAGGTGGACGTAGGCCATGATCCAGTTGTCGTCGCCCACCTTTGTGACGCCTTTGTCACCGGGCGAGCCGATGTTGAAGGTGCAGAACTCGCGGATGGTGTTGCGGTTGCCGATGACGAGCTCGCAAGGCTCGCCGGCGTACTTCTTGTCCTGCGGAATCGCGCCCAGCGAGTTGAACTGGAAAATGCGGTTGTCGCGGCCAATCGTGGTGTGACCCTCGATCACGCAGTGGGCGCCGACGGTGGTGCCGGCGCCGATCTTCACATGCGGGCCGATCACGGTGTACGGTCCCACCTCGACGGTGCTGTCGAGGTGCGCCGCCGGATCGATGATGGCCGTGGGATGGATGCGCGTCATGCCCGTCCTCCGGGCATCAAGCAATGGTGCGCATGGTGCACATGAGTTCGGCCTCGCAGGCCACCTCATCGCCCACACGCGTGGTGCCCTTGAACTTGTAGATGCCGGCCTTCGCTCGTTCCAGCGACACCTCCATCAAGAGCTGATCGCCCGGCTCCACCGGGCGCTTGAAACGAGCGCCGTCGATGCCCGCGAAGTAGTAAACCGTCTTGTCGTCCGGGGCGACACCCAAGGTGTCAAACGTAAGCAGCGCGGCGGCTTGCGCCATGGCCTCCAGCATCAACACGCCGGGCATCACCGGGCGGTGCGGGAAATGGCCGGTGAAGAACGGTTCGTTGATGGTGACGTTCTTGAGCGCCTGTATCCGCTTGCCCTTCTCGATCGACAGCACGCGGTCGACCAGCAGGATGGGGTAGCGGTGGGGCAGGAGTTTGAGAATCTGGTGGATGTCCATCAGGCGTCGTCCGGTTTCGGCTGGGCCTGCGCGAGGGCTTGCTCCACGGCTTTGAGCCTTTCGCGCAGGCGGTTGAGCTGCTTGAGCGAGGCAGCGTTCTTTTCCCAGCTCGCATTGTCGTCGATGGGAAACATGCCGGTGTAGTGGCCCGGTTGAAGAATGGAACGGGTAACCACGGACGCGGCCGACACGTTCACGCCATCGGCCAGCTTGAGGTGGCCCAGCACCACAGCACCACCGCCAATGGTGCAGTGCGCGCCGATGTCGGCGCTGCCCGCCACGCCCACGCAACCGGCCATGGCCGTGTGCGCGCCCACGCGCACGTTGTGGCCGATCTGGATCAGGTTGTCGAGCTTCACCCCGTCTTCGATGACGGTGTCGTCCAGCGCGCCGCGATCGATGCAGGTGTTGGCACCGATCTCGACGTCATTGCCGATGCGCACGGCCCCCAGTTGCTCGATCTTGACCCACTCGCCCTGATGCGGTGCAAAGCCGAATCCGTCGGCACCCACCACCACGCCGCTGTGCAGGATGCAGCGCGCGCCGACGCGGCAACGCGCGCCCAACGTGACCCGCGGATACAGGCAACTGCCTTCACCCACCTCGGCATCTCGCCCCACGACACAGTGGGCGCCGATGCGCGCGCCGGCTCCGATGCGCACACCGGCTTCGATCACCGCAAACGGGCCGATATGCACGTTCTCGCCAACAGAGGCGGCTTCATCCACCGACGCCGTGGGGTGGATACGGGCTGGCGGCAGTGGGTCGTGCCGTGCGCGCCACCATTGCGTGAGGCGCGCGAAGTAAAGGTAGGCGTCATCCGCCACGATGCAGGCACCGCGGCCGGCAGCCTGTGCCTGCAAGGTGGGAGGGACGATGAGCGCGCCTGCTCGGGTGCTGGCGATCTGTGAAGCGTAGCGGGCCTGGGCGACGAATGCGATGTCCTGCTCCCCGGCGGAGGCCAGCGGTGCAGGACGTTCGATAACCTGAGAGGGGTCGCCGATCAGCAGTCCGCCGAGGGCCTCGACGATGGCGCCCAGCGATGTGGCCACAGCCGGTCTTACTTGCCGCTGTCGAGCTGGCTCATCACGCGCTCGGTGATGTCCACTCGGGGGCTGACATAGTAGGCCTCTTGCACGATCAGGTCGAACTTCTCGGCTTCGGCGATGGTGCGGATGACGCGATTGAGCCTCTCGATGACCTGCTGCAAGGCCTCGTTGCGGCGCAGGTTGAGCTCTTCCTGGAAATCGCGCTGCCGACGTTGTAGATCGCGCTCTTGCTCGACCAGCTGGCGCTGGCGCGTGGTGCGCTGACTCTCGGGCAGCGTCGGTCCTTCACGCTCGAAACGCTCGAGCGCCTGCCTCAGTTGATCACCCGAGCTGCGCAGATCGCGTTCGCGTTTGGAGAACTCCTGCTCGAGCTTGGTCGACACCGCCTTGGCCGTGTTGGAGTCGCGCAGGATGCGCTCGACGTTGACGGCGCCGATCTTGGTGTCCTGGGCGGTGGCGCCCACCATGGCGAACGCCAGGGCTGCCGCGACGGCAAAGCGGCGATCGAACAGGTGGTACAGGGCTTTCATCAAAACGAGGTTCCGATCTGAAACTGGAATTTCTGGATTCTATCCCCGGGGAATTCGCGGATGGGATTGGCAAACGCGATCCGCAGGGGGCCAATGGGCGAGAGCCAGCTCACCCCGATGCCGACCGAAGCACGCATGGTGGAGAAGCTGGCCTTTTCGTTCTCGCCGTAGATGTTGCCGATATCGAGAAAGCCGAACATGCGCAGCGAGCGGTCGTTGCCGGCGCCCGGGAACGGCGTGATGAACTCGGTGTTGAGCGCGATGGAGCGGTTGCCACCGATGTTGATCACCGCGTTGTTGCTGGCGTTGAGCACCGGCGAGGTGGGCCCGAGGGTTCCGCCCTCGAAGCCACGCACCGAGCCCAGGCCACCGCCAAAGAAGTTCTTGAACACCGGATACGGTTTTCCGTTGAGCCCTTTGCCGTAGCCAAGTTCCGCGTTGAAGGCCAACGTGTACTGATGGGTCAACGGCAGGTACTGCTGGAATTGCAGGTTGGTCTTGGCATAGCGTGCGTCGCCTGAGAGGCTCAGCTCGCCGTTGACGCGCATCAGCCGGCCGCGCGTGGGCACCAGCGCGCTGTCGCGGCTGTCGCGCGTCCAGCCAACGGTCAGCGGAAGCGTGTTGCTGCTCTCGCCGAAGGTGTTGCGGTAGTCCTCGTAGGCCTGCGGCAGGTTGGCTCCCGGTTCGATGGTGGTCTGCTCGATGCCGGCACCCAGGAACACGGTGTCCAGCTCGGTGAACGGCACGCCGAAGCGGATACCCAGGCCCTTGGTGATGAGGCGGTAGTCCCCCACGAGCTGGTTCTCGTACGGCCGGCGTGTGCGGTAGTAAGCGTCGAAACTGCGCGAAACGCCGTCGGCCGTGAAGTACGGGTCGGTCGTGCTGAGCACGATCTGGCGGTTGAACTTGCTGGTGTTGATGTCCAGGCCGAGGTAGTTGCCCGAGCCGAACACGTTCTCCTGGCGGATGCCGGCAATGATGGACAGCTTCTCGTCCTGGGAGTAGCCCGCGCCCAGTGTGAGGTTGCCGGTCGGCTTCTCTGCAACACGCACCACCAAGTCGACCTGGTCGGGCGAGCCGGGCACGGGCTCGGTCTGCAGGTTGACCTCGGTGAAGAAGCCCAGCCGGTCCACGCGGTCGCGCGAGAGGCTGATGCGATCGCTGTCGTACCACGACGACTCGAACTGGCGGAACTCGCGGCGGATGACTTCGTCGCGCGTGCGGTTGTTGCCCTCGATCTGGATGCGTCGCACGTAGACGCGCCGTTGTGGAACCGCGCGCAGCGTGAAGGACACGCGTTTGGTGCTGCGATCGATGTTGGGCACCGCCTCCACCTGGGCAAACGCATAGCCGAAAGCGCCGAAATACTCCGTGAACGCCTTGACGGTGTTGTTCACGTCTTCGACGTTGTAGGCCTGCCCGGGAGCGAGGGTGACCAGCGTCTTGAACTCGCTCTCGCGCCCCAGGTAGTCACCCTCCAACGCCACCGAGGACACCACGTAGCGGTCGCCTTCGGTGATGTTGATGGTGATCGACATGCTCTGCTTGTCGGGCGAGATGGCCACCTGGGTGGAATCGACGCGGAAGTCGATGAAACCGCGTGTGAGGTAGTACGAGCGAAGGGTTTCGATGTCGGCGTTGAGCTTGGCGCGCGAGTAACGATCGCTTTTGGTGTACCAACTCAGCCAACCACCGGTATCGAGATCGAACAGGCCGCGCAACGTGGACTCGGGGAACGCCTGATTGCCGACGACACGGATCTCGGTGATCTTGGCGATCTCGCCCTCTGTCACGCTGAAGTTCAGGTTGACCCGGTTGCGTTCGCTGGGCGTGACGGTGGTCACCACCTCGGCCGCGTAGAAACTGCGGTTGATGTACTGGCGCTTGAGCTCCTGCTCAGCGCGATCGGCCAATGCCTTGTCGAAAGGGCGGCCTTCGGTGAGCCCGATGTCGCGCAACACGTTGCGCAACACATCGTCGCTGAATTCCTTGATGCCCGAGAAGCTCACGCCGGCCACGTTCGGCCGCTCTTCGACGATGACGACCAGCACATCGCCATTGACCTGCAGGCGCACGTCACTGAACAGGCCGAGCCCGAACAATGAGCGGATGGCGGCACTGCCCTTGTCGTCGTCGTAGCGGTCACCGATGCGAAACGGCAGCGAGGCGAAAACGGTCCCGGGTTCGACGCGTTGCAACCCCTCGACGCGAATGTCGCGCAAGGTGAAGGGATCGACCGCCCAGGCCGGCAAGGCGGCAAGCAGGGTCATCGCGAGCGCAGACAACCTCAGGCCGCGAAGACCTTGTTTCTGATTTTTCATGCGAAGGGTTTGATCAGCCGGCGAGGCGGGCGACATCGTTGAACAGGGCGACGGACATGAGCGCCATGAGCACCACGACACCACCACGCTGCAGGCGCTCCATCCAAGCCTCAGACACGCTGCGGCCGGTGAGTGCCTCCCAAAGATAATACATCAGGTGCCCCCCATCGAGGACGGGCAACGGCAGCAGGTTGAGCACGCCCAGGCTCACGCTGATGAGGGCCAGAAACAGCAGGTAGGCGGTGATCCCCAGACTGGCGGACTTGCCGGCGTAATCGGCGATCGTGACCGGGCCGCTGAGGTTGCTCAGCGACGCCTCGCCGATCAGCATGCGGCCCATCATCTTGAGCGTGAGCCACGAGACCTCCCAGGTCTTGACCACGCCTTCCCAGAGACCTTCGATCGGGCCGTGGCGAACAGTGATCATCGCAGGGGCATCGCCCACGTAGGCCTCCACACGGGCAACCCAGCGCCCGTCGCGTTGTTCCGCACGCGGCGTCACGTCGATCGATATCGCACGGCCGTCGCGCTCGACGTCCCAGCGCTGGGTGACGGCCTGGCCCGCGGGCCCCACCGCGCTGCGAATGCGCTCTCGCAACGCCTGGCCATCGCTCACGTCGCGGCCATCGATGCGACGCACCAGGTCGCCCTCCCGAAGGCCGGCGGCCTGCGCGGCGCCACCATCGAGCACCTGACCCACACGCGGCGCGGTGTAGGGCGAGGTGATGCCGATGCGGCGGAACAGTTCGGCATCGGCTTCGCGAACATCCAGCGTTGACAAGGGCAGCGTCCTCGCCTGCGCCACGCCATCGGGTTGGGGTGCCACCCAGAGCACCAGGTCGCGCCCGTCCAGTGCGGACTGCGTCAGGCGCCAGCGCAGGTCTTCGAACGAAACGACCGCCTCGCCCTCCCCGGCCTCGGTGCCCGGCTGGCCGGTGCGCAGCACCCAATCGCCCGCGCGCAGCCCGACGCGTTCGGCCAGCGAGGCGGCAACCGGGGTCGACAACACGGGCTGCGGTTCTTCGACACCGGTCCAGTTCAGGCCAGCATAAATGAGCACCGCCAGCAGCAGATTGGCCGCGGGCCCGGCCGCCACGATGGCCGCGCGCGATCGCAGCGGCTGGGTGTTGAACGCGAGATGGCGCTCGGCCGGGTCTACCGGCGCCTCGCGTTCGTCGAGCATGCGCACATAGCCGCCCAGCGGCAGCGCACCCACCACGAATTCGGTCGGGCTACCAGGGCGTTGCCAGCGCAGGATCGGCTTGCCGAAGCCCACGGAGAAGCGCAGCACCTTGACGCCGCACGCCACGGCCACGCGGTAGTGCCCGTACTCGTGAATGGCGATCAGCAACCCGAGCGCGACGATGAAGGCAATGACGGTGAGCATGCGCAGCCTGTTACGTTGAAGGCCTGGCCTGAAAAGGATTCAGCGCCGCAGGCGTTGGATGTGCCGCCGGGCGGCGGCCCTTGCCATCGAGTCCAGGGCCAGCAGATCGTCCAGAGACCCCGGCTTGGACGGGCGCACCGCTTCCAAAGTTTCCTGGTTGACCGCGTGGATGCGGTCGAAACGCAGGCCACCTTCGAGGAAGGCGGCCACCGCCTCCTCGTTGGCGGCATTGAGCACCGCGGTGGTACCGGCGGGCGCTTTGAGCGCAGCCCAGGCCAGGGGCAGACCGGGAAAGCGCCGCGCATCGGCCGGCTCGAACGTAAGTGAGGTGAGTGAGGCGAAATCGAGCGGTGCCGCGCCGGAGGCGATGCGCTCCGGCCACGCCAGGCCGTACGCGATCGGCACGCGCATGTCGGGCGTGCCCAGCTGTGCCACCACCGAGCCATCGCGGTATTGCACCATGGAGTGGATGACGCTTTGCGGGTGGATCACCACCTCGATGCGCTCGGGCGACAGACCGAACAGGTAGCGCGCCTCGATCACCTCGAGCGCCTTGTTCATCATGGTGGCCGAGTCGACCGAGATCTTGCGGCCCATCACCCAGTTGGGGTGCGCGCAGGCCTGGTCGGGCGTGACGTCTCCCAGTGTGGCGGGGTCGCGCGTGCGGAACGGGCCACCGGAGGCCGTGAGCACGATTTTGTCGACGCGGCGCTCCCAGGTGGCGGGATCCTCCGGCAGCGACTGGAACACGGCGGAATGTTCGCTGTCGATGGGCAGCAGCGTGGCGCGCCCGGCCGCCACGGCTTCCATGAAAAATTCACCGCCCACCACCAGCGCTTCCTTGTTGGCGAGCAACAGTTTCTTGCCCGCACGCGCGGCAGCCAGGCTGGGCGCCAGGCCCGCGGCGCCCACGATGGCCGCCATGACCGCATCCACCTCAGGCGCATCGCTCACCGCGCACAGGGCCTCGGGCCCTTCGAGCACTTCCACATCCAGACGCGCCTCGCGTATGCGCTGGCGCAGCGTGACCGCGCTGTCGCGATCGACCATGACCGCATAGCGTGGCGCGTGGCGACGGCATTGTTCGAACAGCAGGTCAACCTGGCGCGACGCAGACAGCGCGAACACGCGGTAGCGCTCGGGGTGACGCGCGATCACGTCCAGCGTGTTCTGGCCGATGGAGCCGGTGGCCCCGAGCACGGTAATGCGTTGTGGTGCGTGGGACATGGTTCAGAGGGTGACCAGCATCATGGCCAGCGGAAGCACCGGCAGCAACGCGTCGACGCGGTCGAGCACGCCACCGTGGCCCGGCAGCAACTGGCTTGAATCCTTGACGCCCGCGGCCCGCTTGACCAGCGATTCGACAAGATCGCCCGCAACGCTCATGGCCGTCAGCCCGAACAAGGCGGGCACGGCAAACCAGATGCCTTGGTGCCAGAGGTAGGCATAGAGATGACCGGGTGCGCTCCAGCCCTGGCGGGTGGCCAGGACCCAGGCCAGGGCGAGCAGGAAAACGCCCAACAGCCCACTGATCGCGCCCTCCCAGCTCTTGCCCGGGCTCACCGACGGTGCCAGCTTGCGACGCCCGAAGCGCTTGCCGCCGAAGTAGGCAGCGATGTCGGCCACCCAGACGAGCAGCAACACCGACAACAGGAAGCCCAGGCCGAGCAGGCGCGCCTGCACCAACGCCAGCCAGGCACAGGCAATGAGAAACAGCCCCAGCCACAGACGCAGCATCTGAGGCCAGCGCGCATAAGCGTCCACGCCGCGGTACAGCAGTGCCACGGCCATCAGCACCCACAAGACGCCAACGATCAACCAGAGTTCGCGCCACGAACGCTCCACCCCGCCCGTCAGCCAGAACACCAGCAAGCCCACCGCCAGTGCCAACCCGGCGGCCAGCGCACGCTGTGGCCCGCAGCCGTTCAGCCGCGCCCATTCCCAGCCGGCGGCGGCGATCAGCGCGAGGGTGAACAGCGCAAACGGCTCGATATAAGAAAGGAACAACGTGGGAAGGAACACCGCGAGCAGCAGCACCGCGGTGATGACCCGTTGCTTAAGCATGCGGGGCGTCGGCGCCGAGCGCCGACACGGTGACTTGAGCGCGCTGCTCGCTTGTCAGGCCAAAGCGGCGTTCACGACGGGCGAACTCACCGAGCGCTCTGTCGAGTTCGGCAGCGTCGAAATCGGGCCAGAGACAATCGGTGAACACCAGTTCACTGTAGGCGGCCTGCCAGAGCAGGAAATTGCTGATGCGCTGTTCGCCGCCGGTGCGGATCAGCAGGTCGGGATCGGGAACGTGCGCCAGTGCCAGGGCGCTCGAAAGGCTTTGCTCGGTGATCGGCTCGCCACGCTCGGCCAGGCGCCGGGCAGCCTGCGCGATGTCCCAGCGTCCGCCATAGTTGAAGCACACGTTGAGGATCAGCCGCTCCTGCGAAGCCGTGGCCTGCTCTGCAGCGGCGAGGCTTTGAGCCAGCTTGCTCGACAGTCGTGAGCGGTCTCCGGGGAAAAACAGCCGCACGCCGTTTTCCAGCAGACGCGGCACCTCGCGCGTCAAGGCGAGCCCCAGCAGGTCCATCAAACCCGAGACCTCCTCGACCGGGCGATTCCAGTTCTCGGACGAGAAGGCGAACACCGTGAGCACGCGGATGCCGCGCTCCACGCAGGCCTGCACAACGCCGCGCAGTGCATCCACACCCTGCTTGTGCCCGGCCACCCGCGGCAACCAGCGCTTCTGCGCCCAGCGCCCGTTGCCATCCATGACGATGGCCACGTGGTGCGGCAGCAGGGAGATCGGCGGGTTGTGCATGCGCGAGACGCTGGCGGAACGGTGGTGTGCTCAGACGGCCATGATGTCCTGCTCCTTGGCGGCCACGAGCCGGTCCACCTCGGAGATCATGCGGTCGGTGAGCTTCTGGATGTCGTCCTGCGCGCGACGCTCATCGTCCTCGGAAGCCACCTTGTCCTTCACCAGCTTCTTGACCGCTTCGTTGGCGTCGCGGCGCAGGTTGCGGATGGCGATCTTGGCGGACTCGCCCTCGCCCTTGACGACCTTGGTGAGCTCCTTGCGGCGCTCTTCCGTCATCGGCGGCATCGGCACGCGGATCAGATCACCCTGCGAAGCCGGGTTGAGGCCGAGGTCGGACTCGCGGATGGCTTTCTCGATCTTGGCGCCCATGCCCTTCTCCCAGGGTGCCACGCCGATGGTGCGCGAATCGAGCAGCGAGAGGTTGGCCACTTGCGACAGCGGAAGCATGGAACCGTAGTACTCCACCTGGACCGTGTCGAGCAGCGCCGGGTTGGCACGCCCGGTGCGAACCTTGGTCAGGCTGTTCTTGAACGCGTCGATCGACTGCTGCATCTTGTGCTCGGCGTTCTTGCGGATGTCGGCAATGGTCATTCGGACTCCTGTGACGACGGGCCTGCTCAGACGTGGACCAGGGTGCCTTCGTCGGCCCCCATGACCACGTTGCGCAGCGCGCCGGACTTGAAGATGGAAAACACCCTGACGGGCAGCTTCTGGTCGCGGCAGAGTGCAAACGCCGTGGCGTCCATCACCTGCAGGTTCTTGACCATGGCTTCATCGAAGGAAATGGTGCTGTAGCGCGTGGCCTGCGGATCCTTGTTGGGATCGGCGGTGTAAACGCCATCGACCTTGGTGGCCTTGAGCACCACCTCGGCCCCGATCTCGGCACCGCGCAGCGCGGCGGCCGTGTCGGTGGTGAAGAACGGATTGCCGGTACCGGCCGCGAAGACCACCACCTTGCCCTCTTCGAGATATTGCAGCGCCTTGGGGCGGACGTAGGGCTCGACCACCTGCTCGATACCGATGGCCGACATCACGCGCGCCACCAGGCCGGCCTTGTTCATGGTGTCGGCCAGCGCCAGCGAGTTCATCACCGTGGCCAGCATGCCCATGTAGTCGGCGGTGGCGCGGTCCATGCCGACCGAGCCGCCCGCCACCCCGCGGAAGATGTTGCCACCACCGATGACGATGGCCACTTGCACCCCGAGTCGGGTGACCTCGGCGATTTCATCGACGATGCGCACGATGGTGGCGCGGTTGATGCCGAAGGCATCGTCGCCCATCAGGGCTTCACCGGAGAGCTTGAGCAGGATCCGTTGGTAGGCGGGCATGGAGAGGCTTTCTGGACGGTTCGCGGTGCGCGCTCAGCCGCCAAGTGTAGCGGGGCGCGAAGGGGTATCCGGGGGATTGCCCGTGCTGCAGGGCACACACAAGACAACGGGCCTTGCGGCCCGTTGTCTGCTGAAGCCGGGAGCGCTCAGCCCCCTTTGGCGGCGGCCACCTGGGCGGCCACCTCGGCAGCGAAGTCGTCGACCTTCTTCTCGATGCCCTCGCCCACCACGAACAGGGTGAACGACTTCACCGTGGTGCCGGCGGCCTTGAGCATCTGCTCGACGGTCTGCTTGTCGTTCTTCACGAACGGCTGGTTGAACAGCGAGACCTCCTTGAGGTACTTCTGCACGGCACCGTCGATGCGCTTGGCCACGATTTCGGCGCTCTGGGCGGGCTTGCCTGCGGCCAGCAACTCCTTGTTGGCCTCATCGGCCTTGGCCGTGGCGACAGAACGCTCACGCTCGATGAACTCGGCGGGCACGTCGGCGCTGGTCAGCGACACCGGCTTCATGGCGGCCACGTGCATGGCGACATCCTTGGCAGCCACATCGTCGCCCTCGAACTCAACGATCACGCCGATGCGCGTGCCGTGCAGGTAGCTGGCCAGCTTGGCTGTGCCGCTGTAGCGCTTGAAGCGGCGGAACGACATGTTCTCGCCGATCTTGCCGATCAGGCCCTTGCGCACGTCTTCCAGCGTCGGGCCGAAGCCGTCCTGGCTGTGGGGCAGTGCGCCCAGGGCTGCCACGTCGGCGGGGTTGTGCTCGGCCACCAGACGCGCTGCGGCATTGGCCAGCGCCAGGAAACTGTCGTTCTTGGTGACGAAGTCGGTCTCGCAGTTGACTTCGATCAGGGCACCGGTGCTGCCCTGGATCGACGCGGCCACCACGCCTTCGGCGGTGACGCGGCTGGCGGCCTTGCCGGCCTTGGTGCCGAGCTTGACGCGCAGCAGTTCCTCGGCTTTGGCCAGGTCGCCGTCGGCCTCGGTCAGGGCTTTCTTGCACTCCATCATGGGTGCGTCGGTCTTGGCGCGCAGTTCGGCGACCATGCTTGCGGTGATTGCAGCCATCTCTGTACTCCTGTGATCGGGCGCGCGATGCGGCGCCTTCGATGAATGGGGAAACCTGGGTGTGAAAAGGGGGCTACACGAGCCCCCGTTTTCCCGCGCGGGTGGCGATCAGGCCTGGTCTTCCGGCACTTCGACGAATTCGTCGGCGCCTTCGGCGGCGGCCGCCTTGACCACGTCGGTCACGGCGTTGGCACGGCCTTCCAGCACGGCATCGGCGATACCGCGGGCGTACAGCGCCACGGCACGGGCCGAGTCGTCGTTACCGGGGATCACGTAGTCAATGCCCTCGGGCGAGTGGTTGGTATCGACCACGCCCACCAGCGGGATACCCAGTTTTTGGGCTTCCAGCACGGCGATCTTGTGAAAGCCCACGTCGATCACGAAGATGGCATCGGGCAACGCGGTCATGTCCTGGATGCCGCCGATGTCCTTTTCGAGCTTTTCCATCTCACGGCTGAACATGAGCTGCTCTTTCTTGCTCATGCTGTCCAGACCGGCTTCCTTCTGGGCCTGCATGTCCTTCAGACGCTTGATCGAGGTCTTGACGGTCTTGAAGTTGGTGAGCATGCCGCCGAGCCAGCGCTGGTCGACGAAGGGCATGCCGGCGCGGCGGGCTTCCTGGGCCACGATATCGCGCGACTGACGCTTGGTGCCGACGAACAGCAGCGTGCCACGGTTGGACGCGAGCTGACGCACGAACTTCTGCGCGTCCTGGAACAGCGGCAGCGTCTTCTCGAGGTTGACGATGTGGATCTTGTTGCGGTGCCCGAAGATGTACGGAGCCATCTTGGGGTTCCAGAAGCGGGTCTGGTGACCGAAATGGACACCGGCTTCCAGCATTTCGCGCATGGAAATGGACATGGGATTACTTTCCAGAGGTTAGGTCTAAAATCCAGCCCCGATTGCTCCCCCGGTCAGCCGGAGAACACAACACCCGGTCGGGCTGGTTTGCGATTTGCCTTGCGAGCCGGCCTGTAACGCCCTCGGCGTGGCAGGTGCAAAGCCTGTCGATTATACATCGCCGAAACGAATCCTCTCCCATTCGCAAGCCTCCTTCATGAAGATCGCCATCGTGGGCGCCGGCGTCAACGGCCTGGCCAGCGCGCATGAACTGATGCTGGCTGGCCATGCCGTGACCGTGTTCGAGCGCCATGCCACCGCCGCAGAGGCCGGCAGCTTCGCGCCCGCCGGCTTCCTGCATGCCGCCTGGGCCATGGCCTGGGCCGAGCCGCAACCCCGCCTGCACTTGTCCTGGTCGTCCCCCGGTCCGGGCGTGCGTTGGCGCAGCGGCCTGGACTGGCCTGCGCTCGTCTGGTGGCGACAGTGGCGATCGGCCCGTCGACGCCGTGGTTCAGACGCCAACGCCGCGTTGATCGACCTGCTCGCCCTGGGACGGGAGCGCCACGCCACGCTGGAGGCCGAGCTGGAACTCGACCACGATCGCTCCGAGGGTCTGCTGGTGCTGGGGCCCGACCAACGCAGCTTCGATCAGGCCGCCGGCATGGCGGTGACGCTACGCGAACTCGGGCTGGGCGTGCGGCCGCTGTCGGCTGGCGAGGCGCGCGCCATCGAGCCCGCGCTGTACCCCGAAGCACCCCTGGCCGGCGCCGTCCACCTCACGGGCCCGGCGGTCGCCAACTGCCGCGAATGGACGCTGCTGATGCGCCAGGCGTTGTTGCGTGGCGGTGGCTTCTTCCAGGCGCAACAGACGGTGCTCGGGCTGCAACCGCAGTCCGGCGGCGTGGCCCTGAGCACCACCAATGGCAACGAGTCCTTCGATGCGGTCGTGCTGTGCGCCGGCGCCGACGCACCCGCCTTGCTGCGCGGTCTCGGGTTGCGCACACCGTTCCAGCTCTGGTGGTCGCACTCGCTCAGTGCGCCGGTGCGCGAGCCCATGGATGCGCCGCAGTCGGGCGTGCTCGATCTGCAAACGGGGGTGGCAATCACGCGGCTCGGCCAGCGCGTGCGCGCCAGCGGCGGCTGGGATCTGGGTGGCACGCCCGGCGCGGCCGAACGCCCGGCCATCGTGCACCTGGCCCGCGCCATGTCGCACTGGTTTCCCGCAGCGGCCCGGCTCGGTGGCGCGAACGCCGCGTTGCAGACCTGGCGAGGCCCAGCGCTGGTCTCGCCCGATGGGCTGCCCCTGATCGGTCCGAGCCGCGTGCCGGGCGTCTGGTTGAACCTGGCGCACGGGCCGCTGGGTTGGGCCTTGGCGTGCGGCGCCGCGCACCACCTGGCACAGGCCATGGCGGGTGGGTCGACCGCTGCCCACATGAACGTCTTGAGCCCGTCACGCCTGGGTTTGTGAGCACCGCCGTGGTGAAATCGACCGCATGAGACGGCTCGATCCCACACGGCTGGAGGCGCTGCACGACGCCGCCGCAACGCGCGCCAGCGAGCGGTCGCTGGCGGCAACGCTGCCGCCGCACACCCTGATGGCACGCGCCGGTGAGTCCGTCGCACGGCTGGCGAAGGCGCTGTACCCGCACGCCCGATGCATCTGGGTGGCCTGCGGGCCGGGCAACAACGGTGGCGATGGCCTGGTGGCCGCCATGCATCTGCGGGAATGGTTGGCCGCGCGCGGCGGCGAATTGGTGGTCACGCTGGATGCCGAGCCGGCGCGCCTGCCTGCCGACGCGGGCTGGGCGCTCGCGCTGGCGCAAGCGGCCGGCATTCCGCTGGCGAGCAAACCGCCGGCCGACGCCGATCTGGTGATCGACGCACTGCTGGGCCTGGGCGCACGCCGCGCGACCGATGGTCCGTTGGCGCCCCGCCTGCAGGTCGTGCTGAACCACCCCGGTCCGGTGCTTGCCGTGGATCTGCCCAGCGGACTTGACGCGGACAGTGGCCACCACATGCTGGCTGCCACACGGGTGAGCCTACCGCGAGGCCCGCGCCACACCCTGAGCCTGCTGACCCTCAAGCCAGGTCTGTTCACGGCCCACGGGCGCGATCTGGCGGGCGAGGTGTGGTTCGACGACCTGCAGGCGGGTGACACGACCGCGACGGCCACCGCCTGCTGGGGCGGCTTTGCCATGCTGCCGGACGCCAAGCTGCACGACAACCACGCCGGCCACAAGGGTCGCTACGGCGATGTTGGCGTGCTGGGTGGCCAGCTGCCCGGCTCGCAAGGCATTGCCATGGTTGGGGCCGCCGTGTTGGCCGGCCGCGCCGCGTTGCATGGCGGCGCTGGCCGTGTGCTCGTCGCCTTGGTGGGCGAAGAACCCACCCCGTCGCTGGATCCGCTGCAACCCGAGTTGATGTTCCGCTCGCCCGCGCGGTTGCTGGACGGCCTGCCCGATCCAGCGCTCACGCTGGTGGTGGGCTGTGGGGGTGGCAATGCAGTACGCCCCTGGCTGCCGCGCTGCCTGAACGCGGCGCACCGGCTGGTGCTTGATGCGGACGCTTTGAACGCCGTGGCACAGGACCCTGCCCTGCAGGCACTGCTCGACACACGCGCCTCGCGCGGCGCCATCACGGTGCTCACGCCCCACCCGCTCGAAGCGGCACGCCTGCTGGGCAGCAGCACCGCCAGCGTCATGGCAGATCGACTCGGCCATGCGCAAGCGCTGGCGCAGCGCCACCGCGCGGTGGTGGCACTCAAGGGGTCCGGCACGGTGGTGGCGGCCCCGGGGCAGTTGCCCTGGATCAATGCCACCGGCAATGCCCGCCTGGCGTCGGCAGGCACCGGCGATGTGCTGGCGGGACTGATCGGCGCGGCTCTGGCCCGGGATGACCGCGACGCCTGGACCGCCACCCGCGCCGCCGTGGCTCACCACGGGTCGCTGGCAGACACGTGGCCCGCCGACCGGGCGCTGACGGCCAGCGCGCTGGCGAGCGCGGCCCGCCCGTTCTGAACAAACCGTGCGTTCGGACCGCCCCGCCGGTCAGGCCAGCAGCATCAGGCCGATCTGCAGCAGCACGATCACGATCAGCACCGACAGGTCGATGCCGCCCACCAAGGGCACCACGCGGCGCACCGGCGCCACGATGGGCCCGCACAAGCGGTCAAGCAAGCCCATTGCCGGCGCGCGCGGGTTCACCCACGACAGCACCGCGTAGACGATCAAGAGCAGCATCACCCCCTGCAAAAGGGTTCTCAGCAAGAAACGCAACATCAGCGGCCCCCACGCCGCGCCCGACCACTCGCCGCCGGTGGCGATGAGCAGCCAAACCGCGGCATGCAAGGCCGCCAGCAGAACGGCCGCCACGAGGCTGGCGCCGTCAATGCGGCCCTTGGCGACAGCGGCAGGCAACACACGACGCAGGGGCTGCACCAACCAATCGGTCACGGCCATGGCGAAGTACCCTGGCTGAGGCTGCATGGGCACACGCAGATGGTTCATCCAGGCGCGCAGCAGCGCTGCACCCACCAGGATGAAGAACAGGATGTCAAGCAGGAAGAGCAGGATGCGCATGGGGGCGCAGTTTAGGCCGAGAGCAACAGCGGCGCACTGGGTGCGCGCGGGTCGAGCTCCAGCCCGGCGTCGAAACGGCGCATGGCCTCGGCGCGCGAGGCGCGCAGGAAGTCCAGCATGATGGGTGAACTGTCGGCCAGGGCTTGTCGGCCGTGGTGGAACTCGGGGTGCCATTGAACCCCACGCGCGTAAGCCTCACCCGGGCAACGGAACGCTTCCACCAAGCCATCCAGCGTGGACACCGCCTCCACTTCGATGCCCTTGCCCAGTTCAGCCACCGCCTGGTGGTGGATGCTGGTCACGCGCAGCTGTGTGGCCTTCGGGTAGAGATCGGCCAATGGCGTACCCTGGATGAAGGTCACGTCGTGTTCGAACTGGTCGTACAGCTCGACGTCGATGTGTTCGTGGGCGTTGGGACATTGCGTGGCGATGTCCTGAAACAGGGACCCACCGAACGCCACATTGAGCAGCTGCGCGCCGCGACACACGCCCAACACCGGCTTCCTTTGCGCGAGAAAGCAGCGCAACAAGGCGAGTTCGTAACGGTCGCGCACCACATCACCGCGCCATGCGTCCTTCAGTGGCTTCTGGCCGTAGGTCTCGGGCGCCACGTCGGCGCCACCTTGCAGCACCAGCGCATCGAGCTCCTGCACCACGTGCTCGACCTTCAGGTGCCGCGCCGCGTGGCGACTGTCGTGTGTCACCGCGGGCACCATGAAGGCGACGGCACCATGGGCCATGATCCAGTGCGCCAGCGACGATTCGATGTACTGAAGGTTCTTGTTGCGAAAGCCCAGCTCGGGCGGGACGTGGTGCATGAGACGAGCCGACACACCAATGCGCAGCGGCCGCTCGCGCGCCCCCGCCTTGTCGCGGGGCTTCGCGAGCATCTTCGTGGCCGTCATCCGCGCCGGCCTCCCCGCTTGGGCTTGGGTCCCGCGGCGCGGGACTTCCCGGCGCCCTTCTTGCCAGCCGCCTTGCGCACCGCCGATTTCAGATCGGGAATGCTCGCGGCCACACCGCTCGTGGCATGCGCCGGCCGCTTGCCCTTGCGCGACGCGGGCGCCTCCTCGCGAGAGGCGGTACCGGTCTTGTCGCGCATGGCCCGCAGCACCACGTCGTCGTTGCCGGTGACGAGCCGGAAATCGATTCGCCTGCCATCGAGATCGACCCGGCTGACCTGTACCTGCACCCGGGACCCGAGCGCGTAGCGAATGCCGGTGCGCTCACCACGCAGCTCCTGGCGCGCCTCGTCGAAGCGGAAGTACTCCCCACCAAGTTCGGTGATGTGCACCAGTCCTTCGACATACATCGCATCGAGCGTGACGAAGATGCCGAAGCTCGTGACCGCCGTGACGATGCCGCTGAACTCCTCGCCCAGGTGCTCGCGCATGTACTTGCACTTGAGCCAGGCCTCCACGTCGCGGCTGGCCTCGTCGGCACGGCGCTCGTTGGCGCTGCAGTGCAGGCCCGCGGCCTGCCAGGCCAGGGTGTCGGCCGAGGGCTTGCGCACCGGCTGCGTGGGCGGCTTCACGCGCGAGGCCAGGCGCTTGCTCAGCTTGGCGTGCGCCTCGCCCGGCGTGGGCAGGGCCGGCAGCTGGTACTTCTGCTTGTGCAGGATGGCCTTGATCACACGGTGCACGAGCAGATCGGGGTAGCGCCGGATCGGGCTGGTGAAGTGTGTGTAGGCCTCGAAGGCCAGGCCGAAGTGCCCGCTGTTGATGGGCGTGTAGATCGCCTGCTGCATGGAGCGCAGCAGCATGGTGTGGATCTGCTGCGAATCGGGCCGATCCTTCGTGGCGTCGGCGATCTGCTGGAACTCGGATGGCTTGGGGTCGTCGCTGATCGACAGGCCGACACCCACCGCCTTGAGGTAGTTGCGCAGCAACTCCTGCTTCTCGGGCGTGGGACCTTCGTGCACACGAAACAGGCCAGGGTGCTTGCTCTGCGAGATGAACTCGGCCGAGCAGACGTTGGCCGCCAGCATCGCCTCCTCGATCAGTTTGTGGGCATCGTTGCGGGTGCGCGGGACGATCTTCTCGATACGACCGGATTCGTCGCACACGATCTGTGTCTCCACCGTCTCGAAATCCACCGCGCCGCGCAGGTTGCGTGCCGCCAGCAGCGCGCGATAGACATCGTGCAGGTTGAGCAGGTAAGGCACCAGGGACTTGCGACTCTGCGCTTCGGGGCCGCGCGTGTTCTGCAGGATGGCGGCCACCTCGTTGTAGGTGAAGCGCGCATGGCTGAACATCACACCCGGGTAGAACTGGTAGGCGTGGATTTCGCCCTTGGCGGTGATGAGCATGTCGCACACCATGCACAACCGTTCCACGCCCGGGTTGAGCGAGCACAGGCCGTTGGAGAGCTTCTCCGGCAACATGGGAATCACCCGCCGCGGGAAGTACACCGAAGTGGCTCGGTCGTAGGCATCCACGTCGATGGCCGAGCCGGTCTGCACATAGTGGCTTACATCGGCGATCGCCACCAGCAACCGCCAGCCCTTGGCCTTGCCCACCCGGGCGGGCTCGCAATACACCGCGTCGTCGAAGTCGCGCGCGTCCTCCCCGTCGATGGTGACGAGGGGAACATCGCGCAGGTCGACGCGGTGGCGCAGATCACTCGCACGCACATGATCGGGCAGCGCACGCGCCTGCGCCAGAGCGGCTTCGGAAAACTCATGTGGCACGCCGTACTTGCGCACCGCAATCTCGATCTCCATGCCCGGGTCGTCGATCTCGCCCAGCACTTCCTTCACGCGACCCACGGGCTGGCCGTACAGTGCGGGGGGCTCGGTGAGTTCGACCACCACCACCTGGCCTGGTTTGGCCGAGCCGGTGGCACCTTTGGGGATCAGCACATCCTGGCCGTAGCGCTTGTCTTCAGGGGCAACAAGCCACACACCGCTTTCCTGCAGCAGGCGGCCGATGATGGGCGCGTCGGAACGCTCGATGATCTCGGTGACACGGCCTTCGGGGCGGCCCTTGCGGTCCAGGCGCACGATGCGCGCCTTCACGCGGTCCTTGTGCAGCACCGCGCGCATTTCGTTGGACGGGAGGTAGATGTCGGGCTGTCCGTCATCGCGGACCACGAATCCATGGCCATCGCGATGGCCCGAGACCACACCTTCGAATTCGGCCAACAGGCTGTTTTTATCGTTCACTATTTCTCTGCTATACTGCTGGTTTCCTGAGATGCCCAGGTGGCGGAATTGGTAGACGCACTAGTTTCAGGTACTAGCGCCGAGAGGCGTGGAGGTTCGAGTCCTCTCTTGGGCACCAATCATATAAGGGCTTGCATGCTGAATGGCTGCAAGCCCTTTTCATTTGCGCGTGGAGCAACCACGCGCTTGGGTTGACAAAGCTCAGACCGGCACCGCCACGAGATCGTGGCCATCGGTGTCGACGATGCGGGCGCGAGTGAACTCACCCACCTTGAGCGTCTTGCTGATCTTCTCGGGCGGCAACAGTCGCACCACGCCATCAATCTCTGGCGCATCGGCATAGCTGCGGCCCACGCCGCCCTTCTTGCCCATACCGGGCGCGCTGTCCACGAGCACCTGCATGTTGGCGCCGACGCGCGCGCGCAGTTTTTCGGCCGACACCTGCTCGGCGACGGCCATGAAACGAGCACGTCGCTCTTCGCGCAGTGCATCGGGGACGGGGTCGGCCAAGGCGTTGGCCGCTGCACCGTCCACCGGCGAATACGCGAAGCACCCTGCCCGATCGATACGCGCCTCACGCACGAAGTCGATCAGGTGCTCGAACTCGGCTTCGGTTTCACCCGGGAAGCCGGCGATGAAGGTGCTGCGCACCACGATCTGCGGGCAGATCTCGCGCCAACGCGCGATGCGCTCGAGGTTGCGCTCGCCGCTGGCGGGGCGTTTCATGCGCTTGAGGACGTCCGGGTGGCTGTGTTGCAGTGGCACGTCCAGATAAGGCAGTACCAAGCCTTCTGCCATCAGCGGTACGACTTCATCCACATGTGGGTACGGATAGACGTAATGCAAGCGGACCCAGGCACCAAAGGGCTGTGCCAGTTCGCCGAGAGCGCGCACGAGGTCGAACAAGCGGGTCTTGACGGGCTTGCCGTCCCAGAAGCCGGTACGGTACTTCACATCCACACCGTAAGCCGAGGTGTCCTGACTCACGACCAGCAGCTCTTTCACACCGGCCTCGAACAGCTTGCGTGCCTCGGTGAGCACATCGCCGATCGGGCGGCTCACGAGATCGCCCCGCATCGACGGGATGATGCAGAAGGTGCAACGGTGGTTGCAGCCTTCGCTGATCTTGAGGTAAGCGTAATGCCGCGGCGTGAGCTTGATGCCTTGCGGTGGTACCAGGTCCACAAAGGGGTCGTGGGGCTTGGGCAGGTGCTGATGCACAGCCTCCATCACCTCGTGCGTGGCATGGGGGCCGGTAACGGCCAGAACGCTTGGGTGCATCTCGCGCACCAGGTTGCCGCCGCCTTCGCCTTCACGCGCCCCCAAGCAGCCGGTCACAATCACCTTGCCGTTCTCCGCGAGCGCCTCGCCAATAGCGTCCAGGCTTTCCTTGACCGCATCGTCGATGAAGCCGCAGGTGTTGACGATCACCAGATCGGCGCCAGCGAACGACTTGGAGGTCTGATAGCCCTCGGCGCTGAGCTGCGTGAGGATAAGTTCGGAGTCGGTCAGGGCTTTGGGGCAGCCCAGGCTGACAAAACCCACCTTCGGCGCGGCAGCAACCGGAGTGGCGGAGAGGGTGGTGATATCGGACATGAGGGCCCGATTGTCTCAGACCCGGCCCGGCACGGCGGTGGCGTCAGCGCTTGAGGCCGAGCGCGGCGAGCAACTGCTCGCTGTTCTTCTGCATCTGCTCCTGCATCTGCGTGAACGCCGTGCGAGACTGCTCCAGGTAGGTGCCCATCATGCCCTGCATCATGGGCGACTGCATGTTCATGAACTGCTGCCACGCTTCCGGATTCACGCCGCCGCCGCTCTGCTCGGCCATCTTGTGCTGCAGGTCCATGAAGATCTGGATGTTCTTTTCCAGGTAGGCCCCCATGAAACCCTGCATCGAGTGGCCGTAGAAACGGATGATGTTGGCCAGCACCTGCTCGGTGAAGATGGGCGCGCCCGCCGATTCCTCCTCGAGGATGATCTGCAGCAGGATGGCGCGTGTGAGGTCTTCGTTGGTCTTGGCATCGCGTACCACGAAAGCCTCGCTGTCCATCACGAGCGCCTTGACCTCGGCCAGCGTGATGTACGAGGACGTATCGGTGTCGTACAGCCTTCGGTTGGGGTATTTCTTGATCACGCGCACGCCGCGCGCGCCCCCCGGTTCGGTCTTGGTTTTGGTGGCCATCCGCACATTCTAGGAATGCACCGTTGACCCGCCGGGCATGGTTTTCCCTGTGCGACGCAACATGCAAAAACCCCTGCAAGCCGGCAGGCCTGCAGGGGTCTGAATTGGTAGGCGCGATTGGACTCGAACCAACGACCCCCACCATGTCAAGGTGGTGCTCTAACCAGCTGAGCTACGCGCCTTCGATTTGCTCGAAGCCCTGCAGTATAGCAGCAGTCCTCAAGCTCACTTGCGCCGCACGGTGCGCACGCCGTTGACGTCGCCCACCACCGCCATGGCCCGCGCCACCTGACGCGCATCGACCACCTCGATGGTGAACGTCATCCACGCCACGCCCTTGACCGACTGGGTCTGCACGCCGATCACGTTCATTTTCTCGCGCGCAAAAACATCGGAGATGTCGCGCAGCAACCCCTGACGGTCGGCGGCCTCGATCGCCACGTCCACCGGGTAAAGGGCGGACTTACCGTCACGCGAACCGCCCGCCTGGCTGCTCCAGTCAACCTCGATCACGCGGTCGGGGCTCTTGCGCCGCAGGTGAGCGAAGTCGGTGCAATCGGCCCGGTGAATGCTCACGCCCTTGCCGCGCGTGACGAAACCACCGATCTCGTCGGGCGGTGCGGGCTTGCAGCACTTGGCCAATTGCGTCATCAGCGATCCGACGCCCACCACCAGCACATCGCCTGCGTGCCCATCGGCGGCGCGGCGTGGCTTGCGCACCCAGTTGGCTGGCTCGGGCGCCGCCTCGGGCTCGGGCGGCCGAAGCCGGGTCTCGATCGCACGCAACGACAACTCGTCCTTGCCGACCAGCTCGAACAACTCGTCCGCGCTGCCCAGTTCCATCTCGAGGGCCAGGTCCTCGAACTTCAGGGCGGTACGGCCTTCACGCTGCAGCAGCTTTTCCACGGCCTCGCGTCCGCGGGCGATCGTTTCTGCCAGTGCCTGGGCATTGAACCAGGCCCGCACCTTGCTCTTGGCGCGGTGACTCACCAGGTAGCCGAGGTCGGCGTTGAGCCAGTCGCGCGAGGGCCCGCCTTCCTTGGCCGCCGTGATCTCCACCGTCTGGCCGTTCTGCAGCGGGGTGTTCAGTGGCACCATGGCCCCATCCACCTTGGCGCCACGGCAACGATGGCCCAGATCGGTGTGCACGGTGTACGCGAAATCCACCGGCGTGGCGCCCTGGGGCAATTCCACGATCGCCGCGTTGGGCGTGAGCACGTAGATGCGATCGTCGAATAGCCCCTGCGCCATGCCGCTGAGGTCTCGCTCCCACGCCAGCAGCTGACGCAGCACCGCGATCTTGGCGTCGTACTCCGAGTTGGCCGACACCCCGGCGTAGCCTTTGGAGCCAGCTTCCTTGTAGGCCCAGTGCGCGGCGACGCCGTGCTCGGCGTGGTCGTGCATCGCCTGCGTGCGGATCTGGATTTCGAACGCCCTGCCTTGCGCATCGCGCACGACGGTGTGCAGCGACTGATAGCCGTTGGGTTTGGGCTTGGCGATGTAGTCGTCGAACTCCTCGGGCACCGGCGCGAACTGGGCATGCACGTAGGCCAGCACCGCGTAGCAGTCGGCGGACTCGGGCACCACCACCCGCAGCGCACGGATATCGAACACCTGTTCGAAGTCCAGCGACTTGCCGCGCATCTTCTTGACGATGCTGTAGATGTGCTTGG
>VFQP010002114.1_pt1 | contig 30480 bp, 26 predicted proteins | sample 3512351 | NCBI WGS metagenome assembly VFQP01 (sample SAMN10412372, study PRJNA504923) | tailings metagenome | isolation source: Relicate 1 Philex TSF1 revegetated site | place: Philippines: Tuba, Benguet | collected 2017-08-29
GCCTGCCGTATCGCCGGTCAGGAAATAGTCATCCCATACCGCGCTGTTGAGCTTCCAGCCCGTGGCCGAATGCCAGGTCTCGCCGTCCTTGTCACCGATGTCTCCGCTCCACGATCCACCCACGGTGAATACACCGCCGTCGCTGAGCGTCACGGCCCCCTGATAACCACGCCCCTTGACCATGGCCGCAGCCGAGGTCCATGCATTGGTGGACGGAGTATAGATACTGGTCTTGGTGGTACTGCTGCCGCCGTTGACCAGGATGCGCCCGTCCGGCAGGTTGGCGGTACCCGGGCAGAACATGTCGTGTCCGGTATTGGTCACGAGCTTTTCTGTAGAGGCGCCGGTCGTGGGATTGAAGATGGCGGTGTAAGTGCGGCCACCATCGCCACCGAAGTTATTGCGTTCGTACGAGGACCATACCAGCACGCGACCGTCCGGCAAGTTGGCAGCCGCCACCGGAATGACCGTCAAGGACTTGGGTGCGGCCCACTTCGACGGCAAGACCGTAACTTGCGCCACCGTGATGTTCCACGTCTGTGCCGCGCTGCCATTGCACGTGTTCTGGACCACCGCGCGTCCTTCCACGGCAGCGGTCGGCGCCAGGCATAACCCACTGTGCCCCGCCACGATTGCATAGCCGCCATTCTGCGCGCGCAGCGCATAACGCTGGTTCGACGTGCCGCTGCATTGCCATTGCAGTGCCGGCGCGCCCACGGCAGTGCTGGCGTACTGGATGTCGAGGCACTTGCCACTATGGGCGGCAGCCATCTGGTACTGGTTACCGAACAGCGTGAGATCCCACTTCTGGTTCAGGTCGCCGTGGCAGGTCCAGATAATGGCCGGTGCATCGTTGTCGACCACGGCCCCGCTAATGTCGAGGCAGAAATTGGTACCGCTCAGTTTGACCTCGGTCCGGGTCTGCGCCTGCACGGGGGCCGGTGCGGACCACAGCCAGATCATGAGCAGACAGGTGCCTGCCCACCGGAGCCACGTTGTCATCGACCTGGGTCGACTCGATTGCAATGAAGCATTCATGATGGCTTCCCCTGATGCGGATTTTTCTTGATTGCGGTCATGGGCTTCAGGCCCTGGCCAGGTAGGCCATGGCGTCCAGCACCTCTTCGGGCTGCGGCAGCGCCTGGCTTCGCCAGCACAGCTGTGCCGACGCGTTGAAGAAGTAAACCTGTGTGGCGTGGCGATCGAGATCTTCCGAAGGCGGACGCCCGGCCAGTGTGGACCTGAGGGCCATGACATCGCCGGCAGGGATCACCCCGCGCCATGCTTTGCCTGCACCCATGCGTTGCAGCCAGGCCTGCATTGCCTGCGGCGAATCGCCAAGCGGATCAATGCTCAGCGACAGCAATTGCAGCGGATAGCGGCCACCCTTGCGCGCCATTCCTTCCTGCACCGCACCGAACATCGCACCCTGCAGCGGGCAGACCGAGCTGCAGCCAGTAAACATCGTCTGCAGCGCGGTCACCTTGCCCTTCAGCATCGCGTCGAGCCGGTACCGCTGGCCGGTCGGATCCACCACCCACGCATCTGGCGCAGGTATCAAGGGATCCACCCTGCCGGCGCTGACATGGGCGAGCACACCACGCGACGCAATGGCGAGTGCACTGGCGGAAAGGGTGCGCATCCACGCGCGACGGGTCCAGGTCATTGCTACGCTTTCAGGTATCGGAGGAGGAAAGAACGCCGGCATCGATGCCAGGCTATCCACGCTATCTTGCGAGCGCGCGCGCACAGAATCCGTGCGAAAGCGCACGCAGCAAAAGCCGCAGCAGAACGCGCTGCGAGGTGTGGTGAATGCTGTGCTGCACAGCGTGGGGAAACACACGGAGCCCGTCGTGTGTATTCCTTACACTCGGACTCAACGCAACCGGTCCGTCATAACAAAGAGGGGAGGCCGTGTGATTCCACAACACCTGCAAGGTGCGCCCAAGGCGTGCCGCATTGCCGTAGTCATTGCCACCAAAGGTCGCCCGCAAGCGCTCACGCGTGTGCTGCGTCTACTGGAATCACAGACACTTCAGCCATCGATCGTGCTGGTGTCAGCCAATACACGGCTCGATGTGGAGCCAATGGTCGAATCGACCTTGGCCATCGAGTATGTATTCGGCCCGGCCGGGTTGCCTGCCCAACGCAATCGCGGGATGGAACGCGTAATGCCGACATCGGACATCGTGGTCTTCTTCGACGACGATTTCGTGCCGGCGCCGGAATGGCTTGCGCGCTGCGCCGATGCCTTCGCGGCGCGCCCGCTTGCGGTGGGCATTACCGGTGGCCTGGTCCAGGATGGCGTCATTGGCGATGCCATCGACTGGGACGAAGCCGCCGAACTGCTTGCGGACGACGCCGCGCACCCCAAGTCCACCGGACTGGTGCCAGTGGAGAAGCTCTATGGCTGCAACATGGCCTACCGTGTCAGCGCAATTGGCGACCTGCGCTTCGACGAACGGCTGGTGCTATACGGCTGGCTGGAGGACATGGACTTCTCGCGCGCCATGGCCCGCAAGGGTCCGATGTTCAATGTGCAGAACGCGCGCGGCGTGCACCTGGGCTTGCGCTCGGGCGGACGCACCTCGGGCAAGCGCTTCGGCTTTTCGCAGATCGTCAATGCCTGGTATCTGTACGGCAAGGGTGCGCTGTCCGCACGCGAGGCCTGCGGCAATACGGCCAAGGCATTTCTGGCGAATGGCGCCAAGTCCTTTTTCCCGGAACCGCATATCGACCGCCGCGGGCGACTGGCTGGCAACCTGCTGGGCATGCGCGAGTTGCTGGCCGGGCGCTGTCAGCCTGAGCGCGGCGCGGAGCTCTGAGTCAAACGCTCCGTAGCCGCTTCAGCTTGTATGTTCACGGCGCGGCTTGCTCCGCGCCGGCTTGCCATCCGATGCGTCGCTGGCGGCCACCCCATGCGCGGGCCTGCGCGCCGGCCGCACGGGTGACAAAGCCGGCGTCGCGCGCGGTGCCACCGCCGTGAACGACGTCGCCACGCCAGACATCCCCCGGAGATGAGCGACCAACTGGTCCGCAAACGTCGCGCGGCTTGCGGTCAGGAACAGGGAGTGATCAAGCAGCGGCACGGTGCGCAGTTCGACATTCCGGAGCCCCTCGATGGCCTCCAGCCGCTTGCCCAGGCCCAGTCGTGCCTCGTGCAGTCCTACGTCGCTCGCGCCGTACAGGAACATGGTGCGCACGCCGCGCCGATCCAGTTCACGGACTGAGGCGCTCGCAAAATCCGCCACCGTCTGGCGCGTTTCATCGCTTGGCCCCGGCGCGCCGGCGACCTCGGCATGCTCGCGCAGGCGCTGCTTCACCCGACGCACCATCGCCGTCAGCAGACGGCGCGCGCCAAGCTCGCCGCGCAGCAAACGCCGCCAGTTTTCCCACTTGCGGACAGCGGCCAGGTAGACACGCGCCGAACGCAGGTGATCGGAAGCCGCCGCATCGTCGGCCGCATCCCAGCGAAATTTCACCAGGTTGACCAGCATCAGTCCGGTCACCTCGGCATTCTCCAACGCGGCGTGCAGGCTCAGGAACGCGCCGGAACAGATGCCGGCCAGCACGATGTATCGGAAGCCGCGCGTCTTGATCCAGTCTACGGCGCTGCTCACGTCACGCTGTGGTGTCCGCGCATAGATCGACTGCAGGTTCATCGCGCGCGCGGCACCTGGGCTGTCGCCGATCGCCGATACGTCGAGCCGCAGCGAGGCAATGCCCTGCCGCGCCAGCCGCCGCGATACGTCAACGAAAAGCCGCCCGTCGCCGACGTGATGATTGCCGCCGGTGTTCGGAAAGATCACCGCCGTGCTTGCGCGCTTTTCGCGCACGCCGCAGGCTGCCGGCATGCACAGTACGCCGAACAGCCGCGCCCCGTCGATCCATACCGGTTGCTCGACGATGCCATGCATGCCTTTGCCGGCCAGCAGGTCGCCGGCCATGTCGGACGCATTGGTTGCTTGTGGATGAGTTCGTGCAGACGCTTGTGCCAATGGCTGCGCCTGGCTTCCGGTACCGGCCTTTACCCATTCGATCACGCGAAGCCAGGCACGGGCGGGTACGTCGGCAAACTCGGCCGAACGCATCATCTCCGGATACTCGACAAACGCATCCATGGCAACTTCGGCACCGGCCACCCCGGTCTTGCGCGCCAGTTCCGCCACGGGCGAAGCCGGATCGGGCCACGCATCGAGCAACAGCACGCGCGGCGCGGGCACGGCGGCATCGAGCCGCATCGCCTGGATAGCCGCGACGGTTGCCGCTGGCATGCGAAAGCTGAGCACGTCCTGGTCACCGGCAGGAGTCGCCGGCACATCGAGTTCGGGAATCGCGCCATTGCGCCAGCCCACATGCAGCGCGCGCATCTCCCTCAGATACAGGCGACCGTCCACCACGGGTGCGAGCATGACCACGCCGCTGACATGCGGCACGCGCGCGGCGGCCAATGCCGCCAGCGATGCGCCGAGGCGCAGGCCGCACAGCACTATGTGGTCGACGTGTGCTTCCGTGCGCAAGACATCGCAAGCGGCAGCGATATCTGCCAGGGCAACGCCAAGCGGATCCGGTTGGCCATCGGAAACGTCCGGATCGGCCGAATCGCCGGTACCCCGAAAGTCGAAGCGAATTACCGGTACGCCCGCCGCGGCAAGGTCATTGGCAAGATGCCGCCACGCGCGGTGGGACCACATTGCCTCATGCCCCTGCGGCGCGCAAAGTACTACGCCTGTGTTTTCCAGATTCCCCGTGGCAGCGTGCAGCCAACCTGCACAGCCTTCAAACGTGACCCGCCTCATTTGTACTCCTGATGCTGGGAGGCACTACCCGGTGTCCGCGCGTGGCGCGCGGATAGACCGTCACCGTGGGCAATCATCAGCCCGTCTTCGCTCCCGCGCCGGCCGTATGGCCGATCTGTTTGACCTCGGGTGCCGCGGCCTGCGGCATACCGAGGTACGGATTCATCGACGTGAAGTCGGCACGATTGCTGCGCTTTGCCGTCACGCCGTTCAGGACACCGCCAAGCAGGCGGGCGTCGGCCCGTGCCAGGCGCTTCAGGGTCTCCTCGGCCTGCGACGGCAACGTGCTCTCCGCACGCAACACCAGCAGCGTGGACCCGACCACATTGGCCACCAGCGTGGCATCGGCCACTGCCAGCACCGGGGAGGTATCCACCAGGACCAGGTCGAAGCGCTCGCCACAGGCTTTCAGGCATTCGGCAAACACCGGATGCATCAGCAGTTCAGACGGGTTGGCGGGCGGCACGCCGGCCGGCAGCACCGAAAGCCGGTTGACCACGGTCAGCCTCACTGCTTCGGGTAGCGACGTACGTCCGGCCAGCACTTCGGCCAGTCCCGGGCCCGGCGGCTGGTCAAACCAGTTCGCGACGCGGCCGCGACGCAGATCCGCGTCGATCAGCAGCACACGCTGGCCGGCCTCGGCAAACAGCACCGCCAGATTGACCGATGCAAACGTCTTGCCCGCACCAGCCGTGGGACTGGTCACCGCAATCACGTTGTCGTGGCCAGGTGTGCCTTCGCTTGCGCGACGCAGCGCCAGGTGCATCGCCGCGCGCACACTGCGCAAGCCTTCCACCGCCATCGAGTTCGGCGCATTGCGCGCTAGCAGGAACTGGTCATGCAAACCCAGGCGCAACAGCCGTTCGGCACCGTCGTCCTCGAGCAGCGATACGTCGGCCAGATCGCGCCCGGGCTGCGGGCGCTCCAGACGGGCCAACGCATGGGCCACCGCTTCCGACTCGGCGGCATGCGCACGCGATGAGAGCAGGCGTTCCAGCTCCACCTGCTCGCGGCTGTACGCCACATCGCCAAGCATGGTGAGTCCGAGGTTGGCCTCCGCATCGTTCGAGGTTGCCACGCTGGGCCGCACACGCTGGCGCACCGACACTAGCCCCATCGCCAGGCATACACCAAGCAAGGCGCCCACGCCGGTCAACGGGCCAGCGCCCATGCCTACCGGTGCCACAGGCATCAGGGCGGCGTCTACCACGCGCAGGCGCCGCGTGTATTCAAGCTGCGCCATCGTCACGCCATCGACCTTGTTGCGCAGCGTCATGTACATGTCTTCCGCAACCTTGACGTCGCGGGTCAGCGCAACAGATTCCCGCTCGGACACCGATAGCGTCTGCAGCCGCGAATCCATGTCGCGGCGCTCACGCATCATCTGCTGGATCTGGTTGTCCACAGTGCGGACTTCGTTCGACTCCTCGGTAAAGCGTTGCAGCAGCTTGGTGCGTTCGAGCTTGAGCTGCGCAATCTGGCGCTGGTAGTCGATGCTGCCGTTCAGGTAGGTCTGCGCATCCTGGCTTGGCTGCATCGAGCCTGCGCGCGACCGATACTTGGTCAGCGCAGCCTCTGCGCGTTCGAGCTCGGCTTTCGCGCGCGGCAACTCGCCATTCAGATAGGCCAGCGTGGAAGCCACTTCGTCCTGGCGTTGCTCGGCCAGGCCACGGATGTAGGCATCGGTGATGCCGTTGATCAGCGGCGCCACCACCGTGCGGTCGGTGTTGTCCCATGTCACGCGCACGGTGCGCGAATCAGCGCCATCACTGTCGATACGCAACTGGCTGGCAACCGTGTCGATCGTCTGTGCGGTCTCCATGCGGGTCACGTGGAAGCGCGTGCCGGGATTGGCATCGATCCGCGCAACCTGGAAGGTCACGCCCTTGGCCTCCACACGTTCGCCAACATTGCCCTCGAGCAACGGCGTGTCGCCAGACCACAGCCGATAGGTCTGCGATGGCAACACCTCCAGCATCAGCGGCACGTTGATCAGCCGGTTCGGTACGTTCAGCGTGCGGACTTCCATCTGCTCGCCGCCCCAGGCATAACCAAGCCACGGCGACGACGGCTTGCCGGGCTCGGCCATGTGCGCCGCCAGGCTGCCCAGCAGCGGCGCGCGCACCGGTTCGACGACGATGTCGAGCCCGAGGCGCTGCACCACGGGTCCTACCACCGCGCGGCTGCGCAGCATGCCGGCATCGAAGGCCTGTGCGCGCTGGGCATTGCCATTGTTACTGTTATTGCGGTCGACTACCCCATCCGGCTGCAACTGCACCAGCGTATGGGCCTGATAGACATTGGGCCGGGAGATAGCCATCGCGCCCGCGATCGCGGCGCCGACCAGACCCGCGGCCACGATCAGGCCCGCGTGGTCTACCCATGCGCGCACGTCGCCATGGCCCTTGCGTGTTGTCGCTTCCGGCGCCGGCATGGTGCCGGCAGATGACATAGTGCTCACGTAACTCTCCCCGTAGCCACCACAGATGCATCGCCCCGCGATCCGGAAGATCCGGACCAAATGGGCGATGCCACCCTATTTGCGTCCGTAGTTATCCTCGAACCTTACGATGTCGTCCTCGCCCAGGTACGTGCCGGACTGCACCTCGATAATCTCCAGCGGCGTCTTGCCCGGATTCTCGAGCCGATGCAGCGTGCCGAGCGGGATGTACGTCGACTGGTTTTCCGACAGGATGCTGACCGTGTCGCCGCAGGTCACGCGCGCCGTGCCACGCACCACCACCCAGTGTTCCGCGCGGTGATAGTGCATCTGCAACGACAGGCTTGCGCCAGGTTCCACCACGATCCGTTTGACCTGGAAACGCTCGCCATGATCGATCGAGTCGTAACAACCCCAGGGCCGCTGCACCTTGCGATGATTGACGATCTCCGCGCCGTGCTCGGTGCGCAGTCGTTGCACCACATTCTTGACGTCCTGCACATGTGCCTTGTCGACGACCAGCACGGCATCGGCGGTTTCCACCACCACTACGTCCTGCACGCCGACGCACGCGATCAGGCGGCCTTCCGAATGCGCGAGGCATGAGGTGGCCCCATCGAACAGCACGCGGCCACGTCCCGCATTGCCCGCGGCATCTTTCGGGGCAATGTCCCAGATCGCCAGCCATGAGCCCACATCGGACCACCCTGCATCGAGCGGCACGAGCATGCCGCGCATGCCCGGCAATGCGTCGAGCTTCTCCATGACTGCGTAGTCGATCGAGTCTGACGGGCAGGCATCGAATGCCTCGCGACCGATCCGCAGCGCATCGCCCTGTCCGGCGCTTTCGCCCGCGTCATAGGCCGCACGGCATTGCCGGTACATGTCGGGCTGAAGCTCCGCCACGGCATTGAGCCAGACCGAAGCCCGCACCACGAAAACACCGCAGTTCCACCAGTACTCGCCCGAATCGACATAGTGCTGCGCCAGTTCCAGATGGGGTTTTTCGACGAACTTCTCGATCACCAGGCCACCCGGTTCCTGCTGTACGCTCGCACGGATATAACCGAAGCCCGTTTCAGGCGAGGTGGGGCGTGCGCCCAGCGTGACAATGGCGCCGGCTTCGGCGTGCACCACGGCCAGGGCCATCGCGTTGCGGAACGCGTCGGCATCGAGCACGCTGTGGTCGGCAGGGGTCACGACCATCACGGCATCCGTTGCTTGCCCGGACACCGCATGCATGGCGGCAATCGTCAGCGCCGGCGCGGTGTTGCGGCCGCAAGGTTCCGAAACGATGCGCGCGCGGCGGCCCTTGCGCTTGAGCATGTCTGCCACCATGAAGCGGTGTTCTTCGCCGCAGACCACGATCGGCACCGCATCCTCGTCGGCCGTGCGGCCCGCGCCCGCCGCCACCCCCTGCAGACGCGCCGCAGTGGCTTCAAGCAACGTGTCGCCAGCCACCAGGTTGAGCAGCTGCTTGGGGTATTGCTCGCGCGACAGCGGCCATAGTCGCGTTCCCGCGCCACCGGCCAGGATGACCGGCTGAATTGCCAGCCGCGTCGCGGTTGCCATCACCGGTTCGTCGACGAGCGCCTGTACCGTGACGGCCGCAGGGATATTCTCCCGATTCCCAACTCTCATCTCTCCTCCTGCCCGCTTGTCGCGCGAATGCCCGCGCCACGGCCCGGCCCCGGTTCCCTGCCTGAGTCGTGCACGGTACGCAGAATCGGGTACGCGCGACGATGCCCGGCGGGTGGGCGACGTGAAGCCAGTGTAGAAATCCGCATGCCACTGAATCTGTTCGATTCCGCACACGCTCCCGAACACGAACCAGCCGCCACGGATGCCCCCGGTTTGTTGGGCAGCGTACCGAGCAGGCACGCGGGAAGCGCTCCAATACGGCTGGTCGCGCGCGACCTCGCACGAGCGCGTGAAACGCAGTCGATGTCCCAACCCAGCGGAGAGTCCATATGGAGCGTGAAGCCGCAAGCCTGCCCGAGGTGTCGCAAGACACCGCTGGCGTTGCCCCCGAGGTAGCGTCTCGCGCTCGTCCCGGCGATCTGCACGGCGCGGATGCGATCTGGCAGGAATCCAACTGCTACATGGATCTGTGGATCGAGCTGCTGTACGGCTGGGGACTCGACCCACGCGCGGCATTGGCCTTTACGGTGGCGCAGGATTTCGAAGGCGACCATTTCACCTTCTTCAAGTATCCGCAGGCCGACCTCGAACAACTCTATGGCACGGTCGTGCAGGAGATGGCCGTCTATGACACGCTCGAGGCTCACATCGCCGAACAGGTCGGACGCGGTCATGCCGTGCTGGCGGAAGTCGACAGCTTCTACCTTCCGGACACGCGTGCCACGGCCTATCGACGCGCGCATGTGAAAACCACGGTGGCGATCGACCGCATCGACACCGTCGCGCAGACGCTGGGCTACTACCATGGGCTCGGCTACCACGCCGCGCAGTCCGACGACTACTGCGGCCTGCTGAGACTGGATCCCGCGCTGCGCGACAACCAGGACATCCTGTTTCCCTACGTGGAATGCGCGAAGCGCGTGAGACCGCCGCTGCAAGGACGCGCCCTGTCGAACGCGGTGGCCGCGCAGATGCGCCGGCATCTCGGACGCCGGCCGGAACACAATCCGGTCTCGCGCTGGCGCGAGGCGTTCGATGGCCAGGTTGGCAATATCCTGGCACGCGGCGACAGTTATTTTCATCACTACGGATTCAATCTTCCGCGCCAGCTTGGCGCCAACTTTGAAATGCTGGGACATTGCCTGCAATGGCTCGGCACGCATGGCTACCGCGTCCCCGCATCGATACTGGCGGCAACCACCACGATTGCCAACGAATGCAAGGTGCTGCAGTTCCGGCTGGCCCGTGCCATGGCACGGGGGCGGCCCGACGCCTGCACCGAAAGCCTCGATACGCTGGAAGCGGCCTACGCGCATGTTGTCGAAGGCTTGCAGCAATCGTTCGGCCGCACCGATCCCGCTGTTGGCTGAACCGGCTGAACTGGCGGCTATCAGGCGGGCCGGTGTGTTGCAACACCGGCCTCCGTACCGTCAGGCCAGACTGGTAGCCAGCGCCGGCAGCAGGCGGTCGTACTCACGCTTGACCAGCTTGTAGCATTCGCAAGAATGCTGTTCGAGCCCGCAGCGATCCAGCACGGTGATATGACCGCGGCTGTGATGGATCAAGCCAAGATCCTCCAGCTTGCCGGCGGCCTCGGTCACGCCCTCGCGGCGCACGCCAAGCATGTTGGCAATGACCTGCTGGGTGATCACGAGTTCGTTCGTGCTCAGGCGGTCAATGGCCAGCAGCAGCCAGCGGCACAGTTGCTTGTTCAGCGAGTGATGACGGTTGCAGGCCGCCGTCTGGGCGATCTGCGTCAGTACGGCCTGGACGTACAGCAGCGTCACGCGCTGCAGCGCCGGAAGATGACCGAGCTCGCCACGCAGCACGCGCGCCGGAATGCGGTAGGCAAAGCCGGGGCTGCGCACCTCGACTCGGCTCGGCATCGTGTCGCCGCCGGTGACCACCGGAATGCCCACCAGCCCTTCGTTGCCGACCGCTGCGAACTCCACGGTGGCGCCATCTTCGAGCAGCGAGAGCAGGGATACGACGGAGGTGGTGGGGAAGTACACGTGGACGATGCGCTGGCCCGAGTCGGTCAGCAATTCCCCTGCACGCAGGCGGACAAGTTCGAAGTGCCGCGACAGCGCGTCCCATTCGTGACGTGGCAGTGCGTTGAGCAGATGATTGACATGCAGGTCCGAGCGATGCGCGATCATTTCTTCCTCCGTATGACCCAGGAGCGACATCGTTACGCACCCGCAAGACAATACTTGCGAGATGTGACCCGACTTCGCCGCTCCACCCTTTTTTCAGCTAGTTTGCTGGCGAATGCCTGGCAGCCGTGAGCTGCCACCCGTGAAATCCCCCGGAGTTTTTTCACCCCGGCTTGCCCTTTCGTTGTTGACTGTATTAAGTGCCATGGAGCACAGAACTGACACTAGGCATACGGATAGGTCAGGGAGTCATGCTTCGGTAGGTTGGATGTAGGAAAACGGGGGAGGAGGGCAGGTCCTGCAACCAGTGCGCATACCGGCCAGGCGGAGGAGGGAAATGTGTCCTGCCGCGCCAGACTTGGCCTGGCGGGCAGGGTGGAGAAGGATGAGATCAGCCGTCGTAGCTAACCGGTTGAGGGGCGTTCAGGGCCGATACTTCGCCCGAAGGGATGGCATCCGTAGCGGCGTTGCCGCAGGCATCGTGCATCAGTCGGATACGGCGCAACTGCCCCGGCCCCAGGTGGAACCAGTCCGCCTCGGGCAGGTACGCGCGGTCTTCGACATGAACCCAGCGCGCAAAGCGCTGCGCGCTCACGGTGAGCCACCACACCCCGTCCTCGCACGCCACGCTGGCGCGCAGTCCAGGGTCGCGCAACCCATCGGCACGGCGGTCGTGCAGATAGACCGACTGGCTCAGCGGCGCGCCGCTCATGGCGTCATGCGTCTCGTTGGTTTCGGCATCGTGCAGCGTTGCCATCACCACGTCATGCGCTGGCGGCCCGAACCGATAGGCGTAGGTGAAGTCGAAGAAGTGATCGAGCAGTTCTGCCGCCGCGAGCCTGCGCGATGTGCGGGGCGCCAGCGTCAGCGTTTGCACGGCTTCGGCGGCCACGGCCTCGCCTTCGCGCAGACAGCGCAGCGTGAGCCGCACGGTGCGCGGTGTGGCGGTTTCGTTGATCAGGTGCACATGCAACCCGTTCAACCCCTCATCCGTCAGGATGACCTGCACCGGTTGCCATACCTGCCGCAACGCATGCCACGCCGATTTCGGCCGTGCGCGCGCGTCGACGATGCCCCAGCCCGGGCCCGGCAACAGATCCTGTAGTTGCCAGACCAACCCGCCCTGGCAGGTCGAGCCGCTGCGACGCCATTCGCCGAACACATCGGTCATGATCTCGGCCACCACGGCACGCGACAGTGTCAGGTAGCGTGCCGGCCGTTCATAGCGCAGCCGTGGCGGATCCACATCGTATAGCTCGCGCAAGTAAAAATCGCGAATGTCCTCGAAATCCCATGCGGCACCGGCATCGCGCGGCACACGCGCTTTCCAGCGCGGATCATGCAGCGGCTGCGACAGGCCTGCTTCCACTAACGTACGTGCGCACGGCACATTGGCGAATGCCAGGCACTCGGACGTAAAGCGGACATTGGCCAGCCGCGCATCGGAGAGCGGCCGCTGGTATGCGCCCACGCCGTAGTAGTGCGACACGCCGGTATCGGCCTGGAATGGCCACGCGCCTTCACTGGGCGAATTGCGCACGTACACCACATCGGGACGATGTTCGGCCACCAGCGCCGGAATCAGCGTATCGAACAGCGGCTGGCGCCATGCGCCGCGCGGCACGCCCATCATCGCGGCCTGCTGTTCCGCCTCGCTGCCACCGCAAAGCACCGCCAGGCTTGCATGGGCGCGCGTCGACGTCAGCCATTGCGTGACTTCACGCCGTGCGTCGTCCATCAACCCGGCATTGCCGTCGTTGCCGTAGTCGAAGTTGGCGAACATGAAGTCCTGCCAGACCATCAGCCCCAATGCATCGCACTGGCGATAGAACGCCTCGCCCGGATAGCATGTGACGCCGCTGACGCGCACCATGTTTGCGCCGGCATCGCGCGCCAGCTGCAGCCAGCGCGCCACCGCGTCATCCGAATCGGCCAGTCCCGGCAGGTCGTGGCTCGATACGCAGGCGCCCCGGCAGAAAACGCGCTCGCCATTGACGCGCAAGCCGAATGCTCCGGGCTCGCCATCCCGATCTTCGGTGATCGTACGAAAGCCAACCTTGCCGCACGCCAGCACCTGCCCGCCTACACTGGCATCGACGTGGTACAGCGCGGGCGTACCGTGCGTATGCGGCCACCACCACTGCGCATCGCGGATGCGCAAGGTACCCGTCAGCGTATGCGCATCAGTGCGCCGCAGCTCGCCATGCCATACCGCGTGATCGGGTCCTATTGCCGAGAATGCGCCGTGCGCAGGCGCCGGCCCGGGAAAATGCAGCTGCAGCGCGATCGCACCAGTCGTCTGGTCGAGCTGGCTCGACAGTTCGGCGCGCACGCCATGCGTGAGATCGGCCCCGGCAGGATCGAGCAATTCGATATCGCGCCATGGACCCACCGCATGCACGGGTGGACACCATCCCGGCATATGACCGAGCAACGTGGTGCGCACCGTGCGCAGCGAAGGTGGCTGGATCATGCGCGGCTTCCAGCGCACCGGCCCGCGTTGCGTGCGCAGCCACGGATGCATCGCGCGAAAGCAGATGTGCAGCACATTGTCCGCGCCGGCCAGTTCCACTTCCACCTGATGCGCCGCGAACATATGGCGCGTGGTCAGCACATTCACGCCATTGAGCCAGACCTCGGCAATCGTGGCCAGGCCATTGAACCGCATCACCCGACGCCCACTGCCCGAAAAGTGCAGCCGGTACCAATAGTCGTGCTGGTGCAGCGGCGGCGGCAGCGTTTCGTCCCAGCGTCCGGCCGCGCGCAGCGCGCTGGCGACCGTGCCTGGCACGGTGGCCGGCAACCAGTGCCCGGTTTCGGACAGTTCGCCCGGATGCGCGGCCGCATTGGCAAACGTCTCCAGGAAGGTCCAGTCGCCTTCGAGCCGCGACGGGCCCACGGCAATGCCAGGCCGCAAGATGGGCAACAGTACCGGGTCCGGATCGCGTGCGGTCATGTGACGGTCTCCCCGAAATGAGCCGCCAGCGCAGGTACCGTGCCCAGGTATGCCATCTCCAGTTGCTCCAGGCAATCCTGGCAGCTATCCGACTTATGGCTGATCACGGCGCGCATCAGGCGGAACTGCATCACCATCGCCTCGGACGCCATGGTGTAGCAGGCTTCGGCCACCGAATCGGGCAGTACCTGTCCGTTCATGACCAGCCAGCGCACGTAGCGACCGAGCAGTTCGAAGTTGGCGCCAAGCTGGCGCAGCACACTGGCAGCGTAGATCTGGAAATTGGGCTCGCCACGGGCCATCAGTTGTTCCAGGTGCGCCGGAAACGCGGCGCGGAACGCCCGGATCGGATTCTCGCGCGGACGCCGCGCCAGATGCTCGCGCAGCAGGTCGAGCGACGTGCGCATCAGGCCATCGGCGGACTGCGCCGAAAACCGTCGCCGCACCACTTCGGCCTGCGGAAATGTAGCCACGCCCCACATGGTTTCATGGGCCGGTGTGCGGAAGATCGCCAGGTAGTCGTCGCCGCTGGCGGTGTGATAGCCATCGTGGTGGTAGTAGCCCACCGCGGTGGCCTCGGGCACCAGCACGTCGATTGCGATGCAGGCGCGCGCATGCTGCCGACGATAGACGCCGGCCGGCTGGGGCAACTGATAGTTGTCGACCTCGAGCAGCACCGCATTGCCGCGATTGGTTTGCGCGGCGACATGCGCCTCCAGCCGGCCATAGGTCGACAGCTCGTCCTTGACGATGCCGTACAGGCGCTCCAGATCGGCCGACGGTATGTTCGACGACGTGAACTGGTCTCCTTCGAAATCGAGCGCTACGGTGAAAGGCAATGCGGCGATAGGTTCGAATTCCCATCCATGAAGCAATTCGACCCACAGGTCGATATGGCGGTTGGCATGCGACCACACGGGATTGCCACCGTGCAGCGCATGCGCGCCGCCGCGCGTGCGAACTGCCTTGCCGTCACCGTACATTTACACGCCTCCCAGCGTCTCGCGCACCGGCTGTGGCCACTTTGCCGGGTCCAGCCCATGGTGCTTGAGCAACGCCAGCACCAGCCGTTCGATTCCGAATCCCACACATCCCGTATGCGCGACGCCGCCATCGGCCAGGCCGATTTGCCACAGCGCACCGAAGTGGTCCATGTGATAGTTGAAACTCATGCATGCCGTGGACGGCGCACCGTCGTTGACCGGCACCAGCAGCTCGAACTTCAGCTTCTGCTCGCGCTGGCTGTCGGCCACGATCTTGCCGCCGCGTCCGAAGAACGGATCGTTGGCCACCTCGACTTCCACCGGCAGTTGCAGGGTGGTGGCCAGGGCCTGGCCGCGTTCCATCCACAACTGGCGGAAGGTAACGATGCGCGCGGGCGATCCCAGGCATACGTATTCGCGCTGGCGGAACAACTGCATCCGCGTGGGCTCCAGCGATGGCTCGTGCCGGTAGCAGTACGACAGCACATCAACCACCTTGCCGCCTTCGGGCAACGGGCCACGCCTGGCCACCACCGGATAGATCGGGTAGCAGGCGGCCGGCGTCAGCACCACGCCGGTGGGCTGCTGCTGGTCGGTCCAGTCTTCCTTGTCCTCGAGCCGTGCCAGCAGCCTGCGGTGCCCGCGATCGTCGCCACAGAAGCTATGGATCGTGCCGGCCAGTTGCGGAAAGCTTTTCAGATACTCGCTGGTCTCGAAATCGTGTTGTCCCATCGCGGGCGGAAAGCGCAGGACTTCGGCCTGCTGGTCCGCGCCGATCCGGGTGATCGCCAGATTGAGACCGTCTGCAATGCTTTCGAATACGGCACTACGGCCATACAGCCCTTTGACGCCGGTTTCTATCAGCAGGCCGGCGGTCAGCAACTGTTCCAGATACGACGGTTCCGACAAGCCCCTGGTGTCGGCATCAGCTGCTCCGCCGCCGTCACCCCGCACGCTTTCCTTCAAGGCATAGGTATTCATGGGGCTTCCTTCACGAACGGTCGGCCAGCAACAGATTGGCCGTGTTGGTCTGGATGCGATCGTTATTGATCATCAGCGGTGCCGACCACAGGTCACGCAGAGGGCGAGGTGAGCGGTTGGAATGACGAGCCCGTGCCGTGGCGCACAAGTGGACTGGACATTGACAAGCGCACGACGGTTCAGCGGGGGGATGGCGGTGCGCACTCCAATGCCGCCGCACCTCGTGCTTCCACAGGTCCAGCTCGTGGTGTGGCGCGACAGCTGGAGGCCCTCGTACCTGGTGCCGCTGGCCTGCGTCATCGTCGTGTGCGCCCTCCTCATCTCCCTGCTGCTCTTCCTGCTCCTCATCTCCTGGTGCGTACGCCACGCCGCATGCGCACGCCACGCCGGGTGCCCTGCAGAGCCAAGCGATGACGTGAGATGGTCCTCGGCACGCCTGCCACGCGCAGGCACCAGCACAAGCTGCTGCTGGGCCACGTGCTCCCCGAGGCCACCATCAGCCGCATGCAGGCGCAGTGGGACTGGAAGGTGCTCGAGGCGGCGCAGCGGTCCGTGCACGAGCAGGACGCCCTGCGCAACCCAGGCGCGTGAATTCCTTGCGAACCTTTCCGCCCCGCTGCCGGCGCGGCAGCAACAATGCGGGCGCACGGCTTTCCTTGGATCTCGCTCAGGCCGGTACGCTGACGGGGGCGCTGAGTGCTTGCGACGCGCGTTGGCTGCTGCAGGCACGCCCGCCGACATGATCCTGCGCATCGTGGAGGCGTGCCTGGGCGGCACCGACCCCAGCGTGCGCGAGCTGGTGGCTGTGCGGCAGGCCGTGCTCAACGGAGTGGACCTGCACCAGCCGCAGGCCGTCGACGTCGGGCGGCGCATCGTGGAGGCCGACTTTGTCGACGTCAGTGAGCCTGGCGGGAGTTGCGGGGGCTGCTGCTCGACTCGATGCCGCGTGCAGCTGGGAGCAAGCTCGCCGCCGCGGCGTCTTTGGTGCGATTCGTTCTTGCCGCGCAGGATGAGGTCCGGGAAGCGCTGATGGCGCAGCTGACGGGCGCCGCGCCGCTGGTGCAGCAGTCGTTCCGGCAGCTCAACGGCCAACGGATGCAGGCGCTGGGTAAGCGAAGCAGACGCCCAGCGAGGCCGCACGCGCACACCTGCTGGGTCCAGGGGCCGATCCCTCGCGAGTGCGCGTGTGCTGCTCGTGGCGCGCAGACGTGCTCTTGTCCGGCGAAGCGTTTGCGAGTCGTGCGCGGGTCGGCGACGGCGAGGTCGCCGAGGACAGCGAGGAGGGGTCCACGAGCAGCAGCAGCAGCGGTGCGAGCTACTCATCGGCGTCCTCGTCCGCGTTGGGAGAAGAGGCTCTTGACGTGCTCGCGACGGACGGCATCGAGGCCAGGACCGCGCAGCACTGGGCGGGCCCGGCAGGGCGGCGGACCGCGAGCTTCCACATGGACGAAGCGAGGTCGAGCTACGGAGTGCCACAGGTAAAGCGCCGCGCTAGTTCGTTGTTTTCGCGTTCGACGGCGAGAGCTCGCCGCCGTCAGGTCTGAGCGTTCTCGCGCGGCCGCGACCGCGCAGGGGGGCCTGGCCGAGACGCACAGCGACAACACGGGCAACCTCAACGTGCTCCACAGCGCGGCGCTGATTGCGGCGTCCCCTCCGGGCGCCTCGCGCGCGTCGAGCGCGGCGGCCATGGCCACGCCCAGCGCCTTTGCCCTCATGCAGCACCCGCCGCTTTCGCCGCGCCAGCACAGCCCCGCCCAGCAGCAGCACCACCACCGCCAGCACCAGTCCTGCGCCGGCGGCCACGACGCCGTCCTGGCGCACGGCGGCGGCAGCGAGCGCGTCGCCACCGGCAGCGGCGGCGGCGCCGCGACAGGCATCACGCCTCGGCTCAGCCACGACCCACGCATGCACCGCCTGGGCCACGTCTTCCCCGCCTTTGAGTCGCCCGAGCCCTCTCCGCTCATCGCCCACGAGCCCGGCAGCAGCAGCAACGCGGCGAGAGCGGCGCACAGCCCCTCGCCGCGGCGCGGCGTCGTCAGCACGGGCGGCAACCGCGGGCTGAACTGCGGCGGCGGCAACAGCCTGGCGGGCAGCGGGCTGGGCGGCGCCAAGCTCAGCAGCCAGCTGGGCGCGGCGGCGCACCCGCACGGCCGCGGGGAGTACCTGAGCGGCAGCGGCGCCGCCGCCAGCGACGTGCCGTCGCCCTCCTCGCTGCAGCAGCCGTCCGCGTCGCTGCAGCAGGCGCTGAGCCTCAAGGGAGTGCTGCGGCGGTACCGCGGCGCCGGCGCCGGCGCTGGGGACCACCAGCCGCCGCTTCAGCTGCCTCAGCCGGCGTCGCAGGGCACGCTCGTGTCCAAGGACGCGCCCTCCTCCGTCATGGTGCCCTCGTCCTCCACCACGCACATGACGGCCTTCAGCTCGCGCGGCTCGCCCGCCGGCCCCATCAAGCAGGCGAGCTTCACCATCAAGCCGCGCATGAGCGCGCACCACCACCACCACCACCACCACCACCACCGTGACCGCGAGCACCACCACCACCACCACCACGGCAGCAAGGGCACGGCGCTCGTCAACAGCCTGGCGCAGCTGATGCAGCTCAGCAACTGGCCCGCGGCGCACCACCACCACCACCATCACCACCACCACCACTCGCGCCAGGCGGGGCTGGCGGCGAGCCAGAGGCCCAGCCCCAGCGGCGACCTCGCCCTGGCGCAGCGCAGAGGAGGCGGTGGCGGCGATTCCGACGGGGACGCCGGCGGCGCCGGCGGCGCCGCCGCGCCGCTGCTCTTCCCGCCGGCGGCGCTGCCGGCGGCGCTCAGCTCGCGGCCCTCGGTGGCGGACGATAAGCAGCAGCGCCACTCGCACGACAGCCAGGCGTCGTCGACGCCGGTGCTGGTGTCGCCGGCGGCGGCGGCGGCGCTCGCGGCCAGCGCCGCGCTGCCGGTGGGCCGGATGAGCGGCAACGGCGGGCACCAGGTGCGTGTTTTTGAGCTTTGCATCTGGTGCAGCCTCCCTGGCAGGCATGCAGATGATCATGTCGCGAATCGCATGCACGCACACACGGCACGGTCACGGCCGTGCCACACAGATACGGTTTGCGCCCGGCAGTTGAGCCCGCCGAGGCGTCCAAAGAGATGCAAACTCACACACACACGCACACAGGTGTCGCGGCTGGCAAGCGGCACCGGCGCGGCGTGGGGCGGCATCACCGTCGTGGCGCCGTCGGGCAACTCGGGGTCGCTCTCGCAGCGGGCGAGCTACGCCTCCTCGCCGCACTCGCACCAGCAGCACGACGGCAGCGGCGGCGCGCAGCAGGGCCGGGACGGCGCCGCGCTGGCTGCCTGGGCCGGCGACGCCGCGCCTGCCGGCGGCGCGGGTGCGCAGGTGCGCTTGCTTCCTCCCGCTTGACTCCCATTCCGATTCCCACGATGTCGTTGCGTGACGGGTCGGCCGCAGCTCAGGCGCTTTGGTCCCGGCTCGCTGGTGTTGCAGGGCTTGGCGGGCGCGAGGCCGGCGGCGGGAGGCGCGCGCGCGAGGCACGTGCTGACCAAGCCGCCGCTGCACCACCTCACGGGCCGCATGGGCAGCGGCACCATGGGCTCGGCGCACGCCGGCGGCGCGGCGGGGCAGGCAGGGCAGGGCGCGGGCGCGACGGCGGCGGCAGCGGCCGGCGGCAGCGTGTCCGCGCTGCGCTCGGGGTCGGTCAGCTTCGCTGTCGGCACGCGCGGCGGCGTCAGCCTGGCAGTGCCGCCGGGCGTGCAGCTCGGCGGCGCACCGCATCACGGGGCCGGGCAGCTGGCGTCCCGCGTGGCACTCGACAACCCTTCGTACCCGATCTTCACAAAGGTACGCACGCCCCGGGTTTCCTTTGCTGGGCATTGACAGAGCTGTGGCGTTGAGGGGCACCTTGGTGAGCAGACTAACGCTCGTGCGTGGTGCGTCTGTGCCGCCTTGCTCAAACAACACTCAAATCGCAGCTGGACAAGGTTCTGGCGGCGTGTGAGTCCTCGTGGGAGTTCGACGCCTACGAGCTGGAGGAGGCCTCCCAGGTGCGCGTCCTGCCGCGCAGCGACCTCGCCCACTCGCGCCCCGCCACCACCGCCTGGCAATGAGCCATGCACAGACAGCGCGCCCAACGCTGCGCCTTGCGCGTGCGCGCGTGCTTGCGTGGCGCGCAGGGCCACCCTCTCTCGGTGCTGGCCTACTGGCTGCTGCACACCTCGGGGCTCATCCAGTTCGCCGACCTGCACCGCGGCCGCCTGGTCGCCTTTCTGCGCGCCGTTGAGGACGGGTACCTCCACAACCCCTACCACAACCGCAGGTGCGCGTCCAGTGCGTGCTGTATGCATACGCTTCGGGCGCCAGCGCTTTTGCCTGAATGTGAAGTGGGCAGGCGCGTGTGTGCGAGGGAGGGGGCGGGCGTGAGCGGGCGTCCCTGGCATGCGCGCTTGGCTGCAGGCACGCGGCGGACGTGCTGCAGACGCTGCACGTGCTGCTGCACCACGGCGGGCTGGTGCCGGGGTACGCCGACCGCCACACGGTGCTGGCCTGCTACCTGGCGGCCATCCTGCACGACATGGAGCACCTGGGCCGCACCAACGACTTCCTCATCAGCACGCACGACGACCTGGCGGTGAGGGCCAGGGGCCGGCCCACGTGGCTTTTCTCCCAGGAGCACGAGCATGAGCAGACCGGGATCCCCGTCTGCTCCGCCTTTCTGCACCATGACTCATCAGGGGGAGGGGGGCGTGCGCACGCGAATGGACCACCGACGGTTGCTGCGTGTGTGCGTCCGCAGGTGCGGTACAACGACCGGTCGCCCATGGAGAACCACCACCTGGCAGCGGGCTTCTCGCTGCTCAAGCAGCAGGAGTTCAACTTCCTCAAGAACGTTCCCAAGCCGGCGTGGGACGCGCTGAGGCGCACCGTCATTGAGCTGGTGCTCGCCACCGAGTGAGCGCAACGCTTTTTCTTGCTCCCGACGCAGTCACCACGTGATGGCAGCGTGCTCACCGCACTTGTGCTGCGCTTGCCCGCTGCCCTGCTTGGCGCCGCGCGCAGCATGAAGCAGCACTTTGCCATCGTGGGGCAGTTCACGGCGCTGCACCAGCACCAGATCAACGCCAACTCGGAAGGCGGCAACGGCAGCGGGCCGGCGGGCAGCACGGCCCCGGCCAGCATCATGACGACGTGAGAAGAAGAGCGTGTGGCTCGATGGCTTGCTGGGAGCGCGCGCCCTCCCAGTATGGCCCAGTGCATGCACTGACGTGGCTGTGCCGCTGCTGTTGCGCGCAGGGACACCAGCGCTCATCCGGCCAGCTCGGGCCGCAAGGCGCAGCAGCAGCAGCACGCCGCGCCGCTGCTGCCGCAGGCCAGCGTTGACATCAGCGGCGCGCCCGCCGCCGGCGACGTGCCGGCCCTTGTGCCGCTCACCGAGAACGAGCGGCTGCTCAGCCTGCAGATGGCGCTCAAGTGCGCCGACCTGGTGAGTGCTCGCGAGCGCGATTGCGTTGCGAACGTGGCGGCCCGCGTGGGCGCTTTGACACCGTTTGCAAGTCGCGCTGCCCCGCACGCGACCCTTGCTTGCAGGGCCACCTCGCGGCGCCGCTGCACGTGCACCTCAAGTGGGTTGCCGCGCTCGAGGCCGAGTTCTTCGAGCAGGGCGACGCGGAGAAGGCGCTGGGGCTGCCGTGCTCGCCGCTGTGCGACCGCACCAAGGAGGGCGTGACCAAGTCGCAGGTCCGTGTGCAGCACGAGAGGAGCGCTGTGCTGCCTCGTCGGGGGTGTGCCGCAGCCGCCGGGTGGAAGCTCTTCGGCTTCGGCGCCGCTTTCTCTCACTGGCCCGCCTCGTCCCGCCCCGCCTGCAGGTCGGCTTCTTCTCCATCGTCGTCGCGCCTCTCTTTCGCGCCTTCACCGCGCGCTTCACCCGCGCGCGCCCGCTCGTCACCACGCTCAACGCCAACTTCCGGCACTGGCAGGCGCTTGCCAAGCAGACGGCCGAGCAGCACCACGCCCCCGCCCTCAGCGACAGCGACAAGCTCCTGTCGCACGGCGGCGACTCGGGCAAGCTGCTCCAGGGCGGCGCCGACTCGGGAAAGATCCTGAGCAGCCAGGGCGTCCTCGACAGCGCGATCATCAGCAGGGGGCTGCTCACCACCGCGCAGGCGAGCAGCGGCGCGCACGCCCTGGCCGCGCCTGGCAGCGGCGTCCCCTCCCAGGGCTTGCCGTCCGCCAACAGCGGCGTCGTCGGCACGCTGCTGCCGACTGCCCCCGGGCAGGCGCCGCCATCGCGGCGCAGCCTCGACCACACGGCGGCGGCCAGCACGCAGACCCTGCTGCAGCGCACCAAGGGCTTCCTGCCGACGCTGCGCTTGCGCCCGGCGGCGCCGGCGGGCCCGGAGAGCAGCGGCAGCGTGACCGCAGCGCAGGCGCCGCAGGCGCGGTCGCTGCAGTCGGCCACCAGCCCGCAGAGCGCCGCCCACAGCTTCAAGGTGACCCTGGGGCAGCGCCTCGCTGGCAGCGGCGGCGTCCGGAGCTCCTGGCTGCACGGCTTTACCGCTGCCAGGGACGGAAGCAGCTCCAGCCACCAAGGCGCGGGGGCACCCGTGGCGCCAGCTGCCGGCGGCGGCGGCGGCGGCGAGCGTGGGGTGCAGTTCCAGCCCAGGCGCGTGGTCTGGGGCGGCGCGGCGCCTGACTCGTCGCCCACAGTGTTCAAGGGCCAGGGCCCAGGAGACGCGCAGGGCAGCTAGGGAGGCACGTGGTTTGTCTCTGCTCGCTGCCGAATGCGTTGGCGCTTCCTAAGCGGCATTGCATGGCGCAGCCCCGCACCCACGCATCCAGGTGGTAAAGTGTGCCACATGCTTTTGCACCGCCCGCTCTGCCAAAGTGCACTGCACAACGCGCCACCGGAACTTGGGTGCTGCCGTGTCTCGTTGACCCTCCTCGGTCTCCGTCCACACTCGAAACAACAATACGTGTTAGTTTGCTAGGGCCCCGTGCCCCTCCCCGCTGGCTGTTGAAGCAGACGACATTTGTGAGGTCCGCACTGTCGGCCGTTGCTGCAGCTTATCTTTCCTTTCTTTTTGAGTCGTCCCTTTGCTCTTGCTTGCCGTGAGTCTCAACGTGCTGCTGCGTGCCCCTCAAGCAAGTTGCACATCGCGGCTCGCAAAGATCCTCAGGGCCTGGCCTCCGCACGCCACGCAGCAAAAAACGCCCAGAATCATCAGTGCACAGCATCATCAAAGAGAGAGACCGGCTGCCAGCGGAAGTGCTCGGCGCGCACAGCTCAGAGGCGTCGACGCAAGTGCTCAGAGCTTGGACGGCGGGCTGTACCAGCCCCAGATGTCGGGCGACACGTACTCGGTCACCTGCGCGCACAGCACACGCAGCACACGCAGCACACGCAGCACACACCTGACCACGCCCTTTGGCGTGGTCGCGCAGCGCCGCAACGACAAGGCGCTCCGGCGCCGCGGAACCCAGCCGCCCAGCAGCCTCCGAGGCGCCCCCATGACACGTCAGGGGCCGCCAGCGACGCTGCCCCGTCCGTGGCCGCACCTGCTTGACGGACAGGAAGTTCTCCAGGCCCCACTCGCCCAGCTCCCGGCCAAAGCCGCTGTTCTTGATGCCGCCCCACGGCGCCTGCGCGACGCGCACAGCACGCACACGCGCAGCGCGTGACGACGCCTTGGCGGTCGCAGCAGGCCAGCCGCCGCCACCCAACCGCTGCCCGGACGACGAAAGCGAGGGTGGGCGGGAGGGCAGGACCGCCTTGCCGCGCGCCGACGAGAATGTGAGGGGCCGGCGGCGCGCGCACGCGTGCGCAGACGTGCGCGCAGAAATGCGGTTTGTGACGTGATCATCTGCCTGCCAGAGATGCCTCCACCAGATGCAAAGCTCAACACACGGCGGTGCGAGGAAGCGCGCGGGCGCGGGCGCGCACCTGGCAGAAGCAGGGCTGCGAGCAGTTGACCCACACGATGCCGCACTCGAGCGCGTCGGCAACGCGCCGGCAGCGCGCCGCGTCGGCCGAGATGACGGCGCCTGCGCCCCCGCAGTACAGCAACGGCACAGGGACGGATGAGCAGAGCAAACGGCAACGCGAGAGTGAGCGCAGGCGACATGCCACAGCGGAGGAGGCACGCGCGATCGCGGGATCCTCTGGCCGTGTCGCCCTTTCCAGCCCGGTGCAATGCACAGAGACAAGCGCAGGCAGAGAAAAGCCGCCGTTGCCGCGCACCTGCCAGGCCGTACTCTGTCTCGTTGGCCAGCCGCACCGCCTCCTCCTCGCTTGTGAAGGTGGCCACGCTCAGCACGGGCCCGAAAATCTCCTCGCGCCACACCCTCATGCTGGGCTTGACGTTGACAAACACCTGCGCAAGCACACAGGCCGCGCCAGCGGCTGCCACGTGCGCACGCATCGTCCCTGCCCCGACACTCCGAACTGCCACGCCCCCGGCGCCCGCACACCGCTGCTGCAGGGCCAGTGGGCCAAGCCGCGCGGTGGTGGCGCTTGGCGACCCGCCCCAGACGCCCCAAACGCTAGCCAGCCCAGAGGCGCAGAATCTTCTCCAGAACCGCGTCCCACCCTCGTGTCCTCGCCAGACGCCCGCCGCCGCTCACCGTGGGCGCCAGGAAGAAGCCGCTGGCGAGGTGCGCGGGCCGGGCGCCGCCCGTGAGCAGCTCGGCGCCGTCCTCCTTGCCCGCTTGCACGTAGGAGAGCACGCGCTCGTACTGGCTCCGGCTGACCTGCGGGGGGGTGCTTCGGGGTGCGAGCGTGCGCCTCGTGTGCCTGGTGTCACGCCTGGTGAGCAGAAGACACCGCAAGCCACATGCGCACAGCGCACGCTGCCAGGAAAGAGGCAAAGAGCGAAGGAAGCCAGGGCTTCCAGTCGCCACCTCACCCTGTGAGGTGTGCCTAAGCACACCTCAACCCCAAACAGAGCGAGCCAGGCGCTTGCTTTTTCCTCGCCAGGAGCAGTCCCTCCCACCTCCAGCAAGCGGGCCAGGGGCTGCCTCACCAGCGGCCCCAGGCGCACGCCCACCTCCCCCTCGCCCCCACCCCCAACGCGAGCCAGGCACCTCGTGCTCACCAGCGGCCCCAGGCGCACGCCCGCCTGCAGCGGGTCGTCCACGCGGATGGACTCTGCCCGCTGCTTGAGCCGCGCAAAGAAGGCCGGCGCGATGTCCGCGTGCACCAGCAGCCGCGAGGTGGCCGAGCAAATCTGCCCGTTGGTCCAGAAGGAGCCAAACTGCGCCAAGGGGAGGCCAGCGGAGCAGCAGCAGCGATGCGATGCAGCCAGCTTTCGCGCCCGCGGACAATCGCACGCGCCCTGCGATCCCACTGAGGCCACCTCGCGCACCATGGCCCAATGGACCCCCGCCCACCTCCTGCATGCCATGCACGCGACGCCTGACGCCCCGGTGCCCCCACCCCCCTTCAGCACGCGCACCATGCCCCGGTGCTCCCAACCCCCCTCAGCGTGCGCACCATGGCCCGCTCGACGGCCCCCCCGGCTCAGCGCGCGCACCACGCCCCGCCCGCCCCGTGCCCCTCCCTCCCACGCCCAGCACCACCAATCAGCGCGCGCACCATGGCCCACTCGACGGCCTTGTCCACGTCAGCGTCGTCAAACACAATGAGCGCGCTCTTGCCGCCCAGCTCCATGGTGGCGGGCCGCAGGTTGGTGGCGGCCGCCAGGCTCACGCGCTTGCCCGTGGCCGTGCTGCCGGTGAAGGCAATCTTGTCCACGCCCGGGTGCGCGCTGCGCGGACGTGGCGCCGCGGGGCACAAACCCAGTGGCGCGGCAGACGTGGGCTTGCGAGGCAGCGAGAACCGCCGCGGGGGAGTCGGGCGCCGCGCGGGGGCCCTCCGCCGAGCCGTGGAAACGCCACGTCGCCAGAGCGGCCCAGCTCCGCGCCCCGAACCCAGCCCTGAAGCGCTCACAACGGCGCACCGGCTGGCGCGCACCTGAGCGGGGACCCTGCGTCGGGGCCGGTGCCCGTCACCACGTTGAGCACGCCGGCCGGCAGGCCCACCTCATGCGCGATGGCCGCCAGCTCCAGGCACGTGACGCTGGCCAGCTCGCTGGGCTTGAGCACGCAGCAGTTGCCCGCCGCCAGCGCCGGCGCCACCTTCCACTGCGCGCACGTGGGGCGACGCGGGCACGGAATCAGCACTGCCTGGTGTGCCCTGGCGCGCGCTTGCTTGGCTCTCCCTGCCAGTGATGACGGCGGCGCCAGCGTGCTCAAGTGCCCGGGCTTGCTGCTGCCGCCCGCCGCCGGGCCGCTGCGCGGGGGCCTGAGGCCATCGTGGTGGGCTCACCGTGGCCATGAGCAGCGGGTAGTTCCAGGGGGTGATGAGCCCCACCACGCCCAGCGCCTCCCGCTTGACCTGCGTGCCCACACATATGGCACCACGCAGGGCGGTGGCGTGCTCAGCCGAGGCGCTCCACGTTCGCGCGAGAGTGGGAAGCCTCTCCCCGCAACCGTGCTGCCAGCGCTGGTGTGCTGCGCAACCGCCGCGGCAGCACACACTGTTTCCTGGAGCAACCTGTTCCAGGCAAGCTGGTGCGCGATGACTGCGCTGGTGGTGGGAGCGCCAGCGCGCGGCGATCACGTGATTGCGGTGGCCTCGCCCCGTACGCGTGCCACGACGGCGTGCCTCTGGAGCACCGCACCTTGACGGAGAACTCGCTCATGCCCACGTCGATGGGCGTGCCCTGCCTCTCGTCGAGCTTCTCCGCCAGGCCCGCGTAGAAGTCAAAGCACGTCGCCACGTCGTCCAGGTCCCACTCCGCCTCGTCCAGAGGCTTGCCGCAGTCCATGGTCTCATACCGAGCGAGGTTGGTCTTGTGCTCCCGCGCCTGGAGGGCAGGGGGAAGGGGTGTTTGGCGCGGGCGACGGTGGAGCGGCGCCCAAAACAGCCCCCAGAGCACGCGATCGCGCGCGCGCTGCACCTGCTCGTGGCGCTCGCAGCACAGAGCCACCGCTCGCTGTTGAGCCGCACCTTGGCGGCGATGGCACGCAGGAACTTGGCGCGGTGCGCGCCGGTGCTCTTGCTCCACTGCCCAGCCTTGATGGCGGCGCGCGCAGCAGCCACGGCCTTGTCCACATCCTCGGCCGTGCCCGCGGGGATGTGACCGATGACCTGCTCGGTGGCGGGATTCACCACCTCCAGAGTGCCGCCCCGCGTGGGGGCAGCCCACTGGCCGTTGATGTAGAGCTGTCGGCTGGGGATCGTCGTGGCCATCTAAGATGCGCGTGCACGTCCTCAGCTTAAATCTGCCTGCTTAAGTCAGCGGCGCTGCTGACGCTGCTGACGTTGACGGTATGGGGCACGTAGCCCTTGCCATGACGCACGCGCAGGACCGAGCCAAGGACGCAACAGAGGATGCAGCAGAGCATGAGGTCCAGCGCACAGGGGTCAGGGGCAGCGGCGCAGCGCCTCTGGCGGCCCGCAGCTCATCATCGCCGCCCGCCTGCCCGCCTGGCCCGGCCACGAGCACAGGCCAGCCCATCAGCGGCGAGCATCACAGCGGAGGCGAGCATCACGTGCCGTACGTGCAGGCAGCGCTTCCTGCCGAGCAGCAACCACAGCCGCGCGTGTCGCCACCATCCTGCGCTCTGGACCGGCGGAGAGCTCTCCAAGGCACGCCGTGACCTCTATCTCAAGCGCGCAGTGCTGGGCGTTTTTTAGAGTGGCCTGGCAACCCGAAGCGCAGGGGCAGACCAGCCGCGGCGACCGCGTGCACTCGCGCACCCGTCGGATCGTGTTTGCCGTGCAGGCGGTGGGATTCTTGCGGAGCGGCGACGACCCGGAGCAGCAGCTGCTGGCGGTGATGGGGCGGCGAGGCCTGCTGCAGGTGAGCGCAGGCAGTGAGGCGCGGTTGCCTGCGGCAATCGTGGCCACGTGTGAGCTGCATGCGACGCAGCTGTGGTCACGGTGGCCACGGCGACCCTTGACCCTCGACCCCTGTGCTGGCACCTGTGACGCGCCGCAGTTCTGGGATTGCTGCGGAGCGGAGCAGGAGGACGCGCCGGGCTGCACCTTCAGCTTCCACCAGAGCTTTGACGAGGAGCTCAACGAGCGCAACGGCTGGTCCTCTGCGCACCGCTAGCGCCCATCCCGTGAAAGCACACACATTCATCACCTTGAGGATCCTCCGCGCTTATCAACTGCGAGAAAGCTGTCTGTTGAGGACTGCCTTTGCTTGTGCTCCTCGACCACCACCGTGCAATGCCAGTTGGAGAAAGGCTCAAGAAATAGAATGTCCGAACAGGAGTGAGAGAGCCTCACTGAGCCGTGCGTGGTAGCGAGATCGCTCGCTTGGGCCTGAAGTCTCATGGCAAGGGCGTACGGCAGCCACTCGCCGCCAGAAGATCAGCTGGTGACCAGCAGCTGCGGCGGAGGCCACACCACCGCCAGCCACAGCCGCCATGAACCAGCCTGACCGCTACAGCAGGTGAGGCGCTTCTAGCGCCGCCGCCCGCGCACGCCAGCCGGCCGACCCGAGCTCACCAGAGGCCTGGCACGGGTCGGCGGCGTGCACAGCGGCGTGCTGCGCGTCGCGCGATTGTCATGTGCTGCCTGCAGGTTCGTGCTGCCAGAGAACGTCTCCAAAGTCACGTACACGGTCGACACCAAGCTCGAGAACGCCGGCACCTTTTCCTTCATGCACGAGGACCACACCATGGGCAACCTGATCCGCATGCAGCTGCACTCAGACAAGACGGTGGTGTTTGCCGGCTACCGCATCCCGCACCCGCTCGAGGCGCGCATGGTCGTCAAGGTGCAGACGACGGGCGCCAAGTCGCCGGTGGAGGCGGTGGAGCACGCGCTGCAGGACCTGCGCAGCGAGGTCGTCACGCTGCAGAACGAGTTCGCCCGGGAGTTCCAGCGCCTGCACCGGGAGAACGCCGCCGCCGCGGCGGCAGGGCACGGCAACCTCTGAGCATTTCCTCCGCAACCCGCAGCTGCTGGCTGGCGGACCTGCAGAGCTGCAGCTCCTCATGGGGATCCCTGGCGGCTCTACGCGTGGCGGCGTGGCGATCGGCATGTGGTGAGCAGCGGCTGCAGCAGCAACGGCCCCCACCATCGTAGCGGGCGCTGATGGAGCAGCAGCAGCAGCAGCAGCAGCTTGAGCGGCTCTGGGAGGGCAAGCTGGACGCGTACCTCCGCGAGCACCTCGCTGTCGGGCCGCAGCAGAGCGCGGCGCACGGCTGGAGCCGCGTCTCTGGCGCCGACGACGTGGGCAAGGCGGCAGCGCAGCAGGGCGATGCGCGGTCGCAGGCCGACCCGCGACAGCTGCGACCGATGGCGCGGGTGCTCGTGCTCGAGGACGGCGCTGTGCGTGGAGGGGCGCAGCAGCGGCGACAGCAGCAGCACCACCACCACCAGTGGCCCTCAGGAGGGCCAGGCGATCCTGGGGGGCGCGCAAACGCCCTCCACCATCGACAGTCGCGATCGGTTGGCGTCCAGACCGAGGGCAGCACGACTCCACACGGCGCTGCAGAGGTCGAGGCGCTGGCGCAGCACGTGCTGCAGCTGCTGCTCACACAGCCGCGCTTCATGGAGGCCATGCAAAAGGCCTGCAGCGCCGCCACAGCACCTGGCCCCCGCCCCTCCTCCCCTCACTCGTCCGCTTTGGCACCACCGCAGCACGCCCGGTGCCTGCAGTGTGGGCACAGCAGCGCCGCCACGCCGCAGCATGATGCCGCTGCACCCGCGTGGCATCCCGCACCTCCGCCGGCCACGGCCACAGCACCTGCAGCGCAGCCTGCGCTCCCCTGCGGGCACTGGGGCACGCCTTTGTGCACCCCTGCGCCATGGCCGGCTTCAGCGGCGGAGCAGCCGGCGCCAGCCCCGCACCCAATAGGCGTGTGCCAGGCGGTCGCACCCGTAGAAGCGCAGCCCGTGGCGGCGGCCGCCAGCGTGCCTCTGCCGCCGCTGCTCGCCGCACGGGTGCAGGCGCACGTGGCCCGCAAGCAGGCGCGGGCCAGCAGGTCGGCGGGCGCAGACACGGCAGCGCCAGCTGCGGGTGCACCAGTCAGGGTATTGCGACGGCAAGCTTGACGTCGGGGCCCGGTGCCCCTTTGAAACTCAACCACCTTCTCGCTCTGGCTCCAGCATCATGTGCTGCATGACGCTCTTTGCAAGCGTGTACTGCGCAGTGGCAGGCGTCGGAGGAGAATCGGCAAGAGGAGGCAGAGCACGGTCCTCGCAGCGCTATTCACAGCGCTGGCCGTCCGCAGGGGCCAAGCGATGACCGAGCGATGTATGAGGACAGCGCAAGCGGACGAGCGTCCGGCAATGACCCGCGCGTCAGGCAGCAGCACATCAAGTACAGTGCACGCAAGACATCGGGTGATCAAATGGCGCTGGAATGGAGCCTGCAGGCGCTTCTTATTCAAGTGTTGTCCGGGACCTTCATGGCCGCACTGTCCACCACCACGAGCGCGCGCTCACACCTGCGCCACGCCAATGTTGCACCCCAGGGAGGTCTCTGGGTTGCAGCCGGCGCGC
>VFQP010001542.1_pt1 | contig 30441 bp, 19 predicted proteins | sample 3512351 | NCBI WGS metagenome assembly VFQP01 (sample SAMN10412372, study PRJNA504923) | tailings metagenome | isolation source: Relicate 1 Philex TSF1 revegetated site | place: Philippines: Tuba, Benguet | collected 2017-08-29
GATCTGCTTCACCGAATCCGGCATCACCGTAAACGTCCATACATCACTCTTCCCGCCATACCTGTTCCCATCCATCGCAGCTACCTGCCATGCATACGTCTTTCCTGACTCAAGATTGGTGAATGATGAAGTGTACGGCACTGACGTATTCGTTGCAAATGTGGTCATCACCGGTATATTCCGCTGGATCGCCTCTTCCGGGGATTGCTTATCCAACACCTGTGACACGATGATCGAATAGGAAAGATTCGTAAACATATATACTGGTGCCGGTGGCGCCCAGGTTAGCAATGGTCGCTTATCCAACAGAACCGCTGCCGGTTCCGGAAGGATCAGCTGTGGTGGCGATAATGGTTCGGCCAGCACTTTCACACATTCTGTGGCAATCACTTCGGGCTTGGTGCCCATATCGGTAAGACGATAGCAGATCGTGTATTCACCAACAGGCAATGGCTGATTCAACTGTCGGTCTGCACTAAAGCCTGCCGCCGCAAATGAATAATTCACAGGTGAGAGATCTTTGAACGTAACACGGCGTGAACCTGTGCCCAGCGTGAAAAGATTGGAACTTGCTTCAAGCAATGGCTGCGATGCCTGCAGATCCGTAATTGATACCTGCAACATGACCTGCTTGGATACGCCTGAGAGGTTGTTGATCATTACCGACCATACCTGCTGCTTGATGATCACGCCGGCGGCCTGCACCTCGGGGATCATGATCACCTGGCTTTTTACGGCTGCAGTCCCGCACAAACAGGTGAGCCCGATAAAAAGGAAACGCCTCAGCTTCCCTATTGCCATATCTTAAAGTTTAATGGTTTAATGAATTGTAATTGCGCCGTACGAACCGGGATGAATGTGCCCGAACGATCCGGCAGATAAGAACGGTCGTACAACAAACTGATCGTTCCAAATCGATTGATCGCCCAGCTGATATTTGCCGCATATCCGTATTCAGTCGCCTGATCAACATGATTCCATTTCAATGAACCGCCTATCTTGAAACGATCGATCGCATAACTCAACCCGGCTTCCACCGTATTCAACAAACTCGAATCCATATCCTGACGGGAATAATTTGCCATCCAGGTGAATTTCCCTTTCCAGGCTGTCCAGTAAATGCTGTAGGCTTCATTCGAACTGTTAACCAGCGAATCACTATAGCGGTTGAAAAACTTATTATACGAAAACGTTGTCTGCATTGGCAGTCGCGCCACGTTAAACTGATGACTTACCGTTCCGTTCAGGATATGATAAAAATATTCATACAGCTTTTGCTGATCCACGACATACAACTGACTGCCCGGATAATAACCAAGACTTACGACCGGCAAACGTTTCAAACGCAATGTCAGGTTGCTTGATACGAAAAGTGTTTTACTATGAATATTGCTGGCGATACCGGCGGTAGTGAAATCAGTGTAACGGAGCCCTGCCGAAGCAAACAACCTGCGGCGGAAAAATGGCTGACTAACTTTCGCCGCTAAACTATTTTGCGGATTAAAGTACTGGCTGGCGTTGAATGATTCAAACTGCTGGCCCCAGTATTTATAAGTAACTTCTGCGTCAGTTTTTGTTTTGGGGAATGATGCTTTCAGGTTGCCATAAGCGCCGATCGTTTTGAAATTGAAATGGGTGAAAAGATCTTTCAGTACTTCCTGGTCTTTTGAGCCTGCAATCGTTTCACGCGTGGTTGACTTTGCCACTTCAAACGCGCCGGTAAAATTTCTGCTGAACGCGATCCGCTTCTCGACGCTGAAGCCCGCAACGGTGCGCAGTTCGGAACGCAATGATGCATCTTTTACTTTGCGCCCGCTGTAGATGTTCAGGGCTGTGAGATCGCGACCTCTTTCTATACCGATCTTTGTTGCAAACACCGTCGTCATTCTCGACCTTGAAGTATCATTCCTGAAATTGAACAACCCACGAAAGGCAAAATCATAAGCGCCCCCGGAGATCATGATAAAGCGTTCATTGCCGTATTTAATACTCGCACCACTCATGAAAATATTGTTGATGGTAAGCTCCGATTGATTCATGATGAATTTTCCAAAACGGATACTTGACTTCATCAACAGCGAAGGAAGACCCGGTTTTTCCAGTGAATCCAGTAACTGTTTCTTTCTGGCATATTCCTGAAGCTCTTCAGGATTTTTCAGCTGCGCCATTTCATTGTTCACAGAATCGATCGTCCGTTGATACTTTCTTTTGATGCCGGCAATACTGTCTTCCGCTTTCTGCACCATTGCTTCCAGTGAGTCACGCTTCCGTTCCAGTTTCTCCTGCAGTGTTTCTTTCTTGCTCACGATCTTTGCAATTAGAGAATCGCCTTTTGCCATTAATGAATCAGCCTTGCCTTTTAGCGAATCCAACTTGCCTGAAGGACGGTTCACACCGGGCACTTTCGGAAGCGATGAATTAAGCAACTGCTTATTCTTTGCAAGATCATTGATTGACTTTGGTACAGTCGGAACACCATTCTTAAGATCATCAACAGAAGGAATCTCCGGCATTCGCTCATTTGCAGCCGCTTTCATTTTATCCTCAAAAGCCTTCTGCGCGTATACCGGACTCGCAAGATATTGTTTATGCTGACTGTACTCACGGAACAGTGTATCGTATTTTGCGATAAGCTTTTTCTGCTGAAGCGAAAAGTCATCAGTGATCTTAGCACGGATCTTATCCTGCAGGAGCTGCCGGAAATTTCTTTCATCAAAAGATATATTCACTTCATATTGATTATCCAGCTGAAAAGGGCGTGCATCATTATATCTCACGCGAAGTGATACGGGATATGTTTCCTTAACGATAATACCTGCTTGAAAAGTGGCTATATCAGAAGAAGAGTTGATCAGTAAAAGATCGTCGGAAGGAGATGTTCTTGAAAACCGTTGATAGCCAAATTCTCCTTTCACAGAAAAAAGTTCCTTTTTATTCTTCTGCTCTGCTCCGGAAGATATTTGTCCTGGTGCTTTTGACATCGCCCGCGGGATCATGAAGGCTTCGGGCTGTTTGCATATTCTGTAAAAGTAAAATAATGTATCCGGCAGAGGATCCTGCAAACTACGCTGCGAAAAGCAGGTAGAGGCAAGGCATAGCGATAACGCCAGTAAGCACAGAAAATGCTTCCTCATAGCAGATGGAAAGGGGGTTCGGTGGATTGGTGGTGAATAACATTCTGAAAATAGAGAATGTACTTTAATAAATGTGCGTTAACTACAAAAAATTAAAAACAAAACTTTTTTATAAGAGTTAGTTCTTAATAAAAAGGATGAAACCTCTTAAGCATTTTTATACGTTTATCAAAAGAATAAATGTTTTCCATTAGCTAGCGAATGGAGCGCGAATGAGTGCGGATTTTGGCGTTAAAATTTAATGACAGAATTTCTGCCAGCGGGCTTCAGATGTAATAGGTCGATTTAACGAATGAGATCAAGGCGCAGCTTTCCTACCCTCCTGTTAGGGTTTATCATTTGACAGCAAAAGATCCTGAATATTCATTGCATGCATTTATGTCATCTCGTAACGATGATCCTATCACCTGTAATTTTGATAGAGGTGTTGGGCTTTATTTACAAACGAAAGAATTCTGTCAGCCGACTTTAGCAACAAAGCATTTTCAACAGTCAACGAACCATTCGCGAACATCCGCGATCCTTGGCTCTATTCGTGTTCGCGCTCTAGTCGCATCAATATTTTCTGAAGCTCCCTCTCCGGTGAGATCCACCAATTAGTAGACCACAACCGGTAAAAAACAAATCCCTGCTTTTCCAACTCACGCTGCCGGAATGAATCCCAGGCATAAGCCTCCGGGCTGCTGTGATATTTGGCGCCATCACATTCAATGGCCATCAAACTACCATCAGGCTTTTCAGGAAGCACTACCAGATCGAGGCGGAAACCTCCTACCTGGTATTGCTGTTTAACACGATGCGCTCCGAGCTTCTCCGAAAGCTGTTGATACACTTCTTCTTCAAACGGAGACTCAGATCCCGCAGCGCTGCCTGCATTATCAAAAATCTTATTCTCACAATTATCGAATAACTGCGTGAGTATCGAAGACACCTGCTCCTGATTTCCTTCATACACCGCCTTTGCGTATGCGAGGTATGCATAGAACACTGCGCGACCATTATTACGCAGTTGCTGCAGCAATAACGGGTACTGCTGGATATTTTCATCGGGAATTGACGTACAAACAAACACCTTCATCTTTGCCCGCGTTACAATTACGTTAAGCAGTTTGTACCCGTTGCGTTGAATGATAGGGCCAAATGTCTGACGGAACTTTCCTTCTTTATTTTTTCCAAATGTGGTAGAGATAATGATCACATCCCGCTCATCGCCCTGGATATTCTCCAGGTTCTTCACGAACAAAGAAGACCCGAATGCTTCGATCTTTTTATCATGTTCCGGATTTTGTTGCCGCGCTTTTGCGAGCTCTGCAAGAATAAGATTTCGTTGATACAAATTGAAAGTAGCAATACCGACGGAGGGATAACGACCATCTGGCAGCGGCGCGATCCTGTTTAGTAAAATATCGATCACGCGACGGGCTTCATCATGATTGACCTGTTCGTCATAAAGACCATTCACCTGCTCAAATTCGATCGGCGTATAAGAAAAACGCGCTGGCATCGGCAACAATCTCCGCCCATAAAATGCATGATTGGAAAAATCGATCAACGCCGGATGTTGTGAGCGATAGTGGATCTTCAGGTACGATTGGCGATAGCCGCTGTTTTCAGCAAACACCAGCAACGACTCACTATCTGCAAGATTCAATGAATTATCAATCTTGTTTCTAATCTGCAAGAGCTCTTCCTCTTCCTCCAATTCAAATTCTTCTTCATGCGGATCGAGGATCGCCGCACCTCCCTGGAAATAAGATGATGGCGGCATCTGCTGGCTATCACCCGAAACGATCTTTACTTTACCACGGATCAGACCTGCAAATGTATCTTCCAGTCTTAACTGGCTGGCTTCATCAAAGATCACCACATCAAACAATCCTTCCTCTAAAGGCAACACGGAACTGCACACAGTCGGGTTCACCATCAGCACAGGATAAAAATCAGTGAATAATTCAAAATCGGTATTGATGATCTTTCTTAGTGAATTTCTTCTTTCTCCCCTGGAGCCGCGCTTATTGAAAAGCGTTGTAGGATTTACCCCGGCAGATGTTGAGCGCTGCAATGAAGACTGCTGACGTTGCTGCCAGCGATGCAGAATACTTTTTACCTGTATATTTCTGAACTCGGCTTTGTCACGCACATAATTTTCAATCCCTTCATCATTGCGCGGCAAATTCCTGTCCTCGTTTTGCAAAAGCACCTGACTCAGGTACCAGCTTTCAAACTGGCGCGGCCAACCGGAAAGACCGGAAAGGATAAATGCGTGTATGATCTCCCGTTGTGACGCACTGCAGGATACAAGAAAACTGCGCCATTCGAAATATTCCCTCGCCGTTTCAATATGCCCGCGGATCAGCTGCCCTGATTGATGATGACCATTCAGGTATTCAAGACATGCTTCGCTATTCATCGGAACCTCCTTCACGTCTTTGAACAGTGCAGGATCAGTAATGGATATTTTCAGCACCTCCAGATCACTCACAAAACCCTCGCTAAGCTCTTTCTGTTGTTCAAAAACTTTCCTGAACTCCTGAAGTCTTTCATATACTTCAGCAGATTTGGCTATCAGCTCTTCCAGCCCGGCAACATGCTGCTGTAATGTATCGCCCCCATTGATCTCGGCATCAGTGATCAGGCTGTTGTGATCACGAACGAGAGCTGTCGCCTCCCTCTGCTGTTTGCCGATCTCCCCCGAACGCTGCTGATACTGCTCATGCAAGGTATCCGCACTCATGCGGGAAATATGATCGTCTATGATATTTCCGATCTTGCTGTACCAAGTATCCGCTTTTTCTTTCAGTTGCAAAACAGTATCGTGCAACACCTGCAAGTCCGGAACTTCTTCTGTTTGTGGAAACGCATGATCAAAATAGGACTGTTTTGCAAATGCCTGTGCAACGTTGGTCAAACGTACCACAGCATCAAGTCGCGCTTGCTTAAGCAAAGCTTGTCTTTTTGAAAACACACCGAATAGCTTTGTCAGCAATTGATCAAACGGCTTATTCCGGTAAAACTTCATTCCGTAGATCGAAACGTTCTCATCAAAAAAAGAAAGGTATAAAGCGATTTCTTTACGTAAAGGCTGGTAATAATCTGCGTAATGTTTTATAAGCCATTGCCTGTATTGCGTGAGCTCAGCTAACAATCCATCACTGGTGTTTGCGGCGTTTGCTTGCCAGGATGAACAAAGCGATTCGAGATTCAGTGGCTCAGGTAAAACAAGTTCGGGTAACAAGATTTCCCCCGACATGAACGGATACCAGTCACTGATCGCAGACCGAAGATATTCCTGATACAACGGATAGATGTCGCGATGCCAGCCAATAGCCGGCTGCCGGTGGTTTTGAAATTCTTCCAGCAATGAACCGGTTTGAGCAAGCAGGGTATTTGAGCGGTCTTCAATGGATACGCGGAAGCCATAGTAATTCGGATGACTGAATACATTATCATGCAACATATCCAGCGGATGTTCCGGCGAATCGATCTGCCTGAACAACGTCTCTGCTTTCTGAAGCATTGCGGATATTTCCGGCAGTTCTCCACCTGAACTATCAAAGTTGAACCAGTGGTAATCGATCAATCCTTTCAATGCTGCAGGATTGCATTCTTTTGATCTCTGCAGATAAAGCCCAACTACTTCCGTCCAGGTTTTGCCCTGGAAGATCTTTCTGTCAAGCGATCGATGCTGTTCATTTAATGTGGAGACCGACGACTCCAGTGCATCCAGCTTTGTTGTATACCCGGTTTGATTGAAATATGCATGAGCATTGCTGGCGTTGATACGCTCGCGAACGGAATTGACAATTCCGTCACGGTCTGATTGGATGTCTTCGATCAACGCAGCCAGTTCACTCAGCTGCGGATTCTCTTTATTAAGATTTTGATGGATCACTTCCAGTGCGGTTTTCTTTTCGCACACCACAAGACATTTCAGGCCATTGTCCAGTGCATTGGTGATAAGTGCGGTAAGCGTCTGGCTTTTTCCTGTTCCGGGAGGCCCCTGGATGATCTTCTTCGGCTCTTTGGTCAGGGAATTCAGGATCTCCTGTTGCGTCGGATCGGTTTCTATTGCGCTGAACGGTTTACCGGAAAGGCCCACATTCAGATCATCGAACGAAAACGTGTCAAATCTTTCAATCAGGCGGTCGATATCGGTTATGATACTTTCTTTCTGTGAACGGAAGAGTCCGAAGACACCGCCAAAATGGATCCAGGGCCGGTTGCTGGCGACAGAGTCGAACCACTTTCCTTCAGGCAAAGGCATTACCGGCGAATCCAGTTTTTCCTGCAATGCCTGACGGATGGCTGAAGCACTGTCGGCATTCATGGATTCCAGCACCGCGATGCAGGTATCGATCAATTCTGCCCGATCAATGATCGTATCATCCAGCAGTTCTTCATTGATCTTTGCAATGGAAATATTCTCGTCTGTCTTTATAAATGATACAAACACTTCGTTGAGTCCAACTGAATGAATTTCCTCTTCCACGATCTTTCCCTGTTCATTCTTTTGCTTATTGCGAAGGATCGACCAGGTATTTACTTTGTTCATCGACTTATAGATCTCCAGCGGCCAGATGAACAATGGAGCTTTGATGATCTTTTTAGGATCCTGTCGGGAAGGCTTTATGATCAGCGGATAACCGAAACCAAAGGTTTTGGTTCCATGCTCCTTGAAATTATCTTCATTCTCAAAAAAAATGGAATCCAGGCGTTTCGAAAGAAGACTGAGTTTTTTTTGTTCATCCTGACCAGCGGTATTAAGATCGAGCTGATCAAAACTGAGTTTAAGCTCAAAGCTGCTTTTTGAGAACAGAGTCTGGAGGAATTTATCCGCCAGTCCGGCTTCCATATTGTTCAGGTCAGCGAGGTCGAGCCTTGCCGCGTAACGCCCGGGAAGGGAGTTGAGGTGGATCGATCTGGCGTTGCCGCCTTTCAATTTATCACGGAGCGCTTTGAGAAAAACGATATCAGTCATATTGATAGAATGTAACTAAAAGTAAAATACAGGTTTTTTGCAGCAAGGCAATGTAATTCCTCAAAGGAATGGATGGTCCGGAACATATAGAATATTTTCCGGATCGAATACGGTGGTTTTTCGAAAGCAGGAATATTACGTATCGCGTAACTGGCCTCGTCAACCGGTTAAACGTTTCAGGTAAAAGATTTATTTTAGGAAAAAGTATTCAGAACAAAAATGATCGAGTAAGAAACTATCTTTTCTTGCTGGTTGATACAACCTGCTTTTCGTTTATACCGGGAAGAACGGAAGACTTCTCATTTGCAGGCTGCCGGAGTACATGTGTTTTGACAAGAAAAGCTTTCACTTGACGTAGCCGGTTTACGTGGCGTGTTTCAAGCTTAAAGATCTCCTTACCGTCTTACCGCCTTCCCGGTTTTCTTTTTTTCAGGTAAGGTGTTACGGAGTTCTTTAAGTTGCACTTTTCCTCCCAATGTTTCGCCCTCATTTTTCTCTTTGCTCTCATGCGTGGGAATCAGGCAACTGGTTATTTTAAGTTGCCTGCAAACTTGTTTGTGAATGGGGAAAATGAGGCGTTGATGCGCCTGAATATGGAAGCTGGTGGTTATCCAACCCTATGGCGCGCGTTAAATCCCCCGGATGCGCAGACTGGTACCTGATAATGGCAGTCATCTGCGTGATCCGCGCATTCCAATATGCAAATTGTCATTTTTTCAGCGACTATCTGGATAGCAGGAATGATAAAATCTGCGAAATCCGCGGGGCTTACGCAAGCCTGAAAATCTGGGTAACGATCAGGAATATAAAAGGAAGATCAGCCGAAGGAAATGCCAGGGTGATATTGGGTGAAGATTTATGAAACGTCTGTCATGATAACTGATGGAAGAAAATTCAAATAATGATGCTGACTGAAATTGAACTATTTCTCAATTACACATTAAAGGGGGCGCCTTTTCCGATGCTTAATATATCGTTCTTCCTGATCACGAAAAATTTCCTGCCGGATAAAATCAATCTCTTCCCGCGCTTGAAAAAAACCTTTGATGCAATTGGGATTTCTTATGCAGAGTTGGATATGACTTTTTGCAGAAATACCGGCTCCCGGGTAGGCTTCGCCGCCTTCGAGAAAGACGCCTCTGACGGAGTCGAACGCTTCCATAGAGGCGTATCCTTTTATACCTATCTGCGCAGCAACTTTCTTACGGATACTTTCATGCATAAACTCGATTGTAGAACAATCAAGTAACCGGACAAGCTTGTCTTTATGTGTATCTCCTGCAGAATCTCTATTAACAGGCAATTTTATTCCCATAGAACGATATTCGATAGACATGAGGTCATAAGACGTTTTGAGCATTTTAATAAACCACTCGTCTAAAAGATCAAGGCAATAATTAAGATCGATCACCGCGCCTACAACTGCCGGCTCTATTCGAGCCTTGCTTCGCCTGCATTTATCAATAGCCCATTGCATGGCTCGACTATAATTATTTTCCCAGAAATACATGCCATGCCCCAGCCAATCATGTGGCTTGGTTGAAAAATGTATTCTCTCTGGTTGTGCAAGCAATTCCTGCTGCCTTAATTTGTCGCAACCATGAAAAGCAATAACCAATCCCGTGCGTGTATTATACATAAAAGAAATTAAGGTAGTATTCCAAGCTCTTCCAGTGCTTCTCTATATGGCTTGGTGTAATTGCCATCCCAGTCTAAAATTCCCGCGCCGACAAGAGTTTCCAGCGCCTCCTCCCGGGATACACCCGTCCTTATCTTTGCCTCTGCCCATTCGATAAATTCGCGAATCGCTTTTTCAGTCATCATATAAAAAATTTAATCAATAAAATACGTAACATACTATGTTTTCTCTATGCCATCGATCGATTAGGTTGTTACAGTATTAAAGATAAGGACGAGAGATACCTGGCAGAATAAAAATGTCTCTGTTTTTTAACGTCAAAAAGATGTTTTTTCCCCGGGCACTTATCAACTATTGGTTAAAATCTTAAAGGCTAATAAAAGTCGAAATGATTTTGGAGAATGCTTCAACTTTAGTCTAACTATGGAGCGAGTATGAAATAGAAAAAGTCGATGTTTTCTATATAAACATCGACTTAAAACATTAGCATCCGCTTTAATACTCAGATCGCGAACAACATCCTCACTTCTTTCCTTCAAAACCTGTTTTAACCCCAGGCGGCGTATCAATCATCTCTTCCGATCTGTTACGTTTACCATAACTAAATTCATGCTGCGCATTATGCTGACTTGTTTGCGAACCATCCCGCTCCGTCCCTTTCATTGATCTCAGATACAAATAAGATCTTTCCATACCTGACAAGTATTTTACTTCAATTGAATAAATCACCTTTTCCAGCTTCGGCGTTATCGCTTTTATCCTGTTCCCCCACCCTGTTTTTCTGCCGTTGGCTGCTTTTCCCCATAGTTCACTTCTTCCTGTTACCGGCGTAAGTGTAAGCTGATTTCCCGAGATCTTATACGTCCCGGTTTCATACGCAAAACGGATCTCTTTTACAATACCCGACCAGTCTTTCGCCTTATAGAGATAAGTTCCATCATCATAAAAAATATACTCTTTTCGGAAATACCCGCCCGTTGTCATCGGCATTCCATTCATATACCCGGAGGTTTCATTATTATAGCTTCCCCATAAACCTACAATAGAAGATAGAATTGCATTACCGTTAATGTCCGGCGCCGTATCGCCCCCTTCACTTTTTGCGGCAGAAGCCAGCTGTACCGACTGCGTCATCTGCACAAATTCCTTCAGATATCCGTCTGCAGTTGCATGGCAAAGAAGACTGATACATCTTTTACCATCGCTATAAACAGTGAGGATCGTTCCGACGGTTGCCCCGTTATACTTCCAGTTACCACTACGGCTGATCACCGTCCAGCCATTTGTACTGCGCGCGGCTGTTTTTTCATCATTCTCAACCGCATGTAAAGCAAGCACGACAGCATTCCATTCAATGTTCAGATCTGTTTCTATGTCGCCTTTACTGGTCGTACTCTTATACACCGCCAGTTGCCCCCAAACTCCATTACTTGTTTTCGAATAAGAAATATAGCTGTCCGTCAGTTCCTCCTTCCAGCCGGAAGGAGCATTATACGACACGATATCAAACGATTTCTTTTGTGCCGTCAGCGTTAAACTAAACGTTATTGACAGCATGCTCAAGAAGATTTTCATTGCCCTGTTTTTACGATGTGAAAGTAGGCAGTTGACCCAAGATGCCATTCCCCCGAAGGTGGGATATTTGAAAGTCCCGAAAGCCCGACACCATCACCCCGTAACAACGCTCCTACACAACCCGGAAACATAATTCAAACCGTTTTCAACCCTTACCGTCTTATCGCCTTACCGGTAAAAAATAAACCGGTAAGACCGTAAGGGTGTCTGACTTAGCCTGCTTCTTTATTGTCTGAATGGTAAGTCGACAGGTATAGAGTGGCTTTCCGGGAGTTTTGATAATCAGGGTGGGAAACCTGATTATCCGGTTAGCTCAAAAACTTCATTCCGCACAATTTTTCCTGTATAAAGCAGAGATTCTCCTTACATGAAACCAATAATTTGCAGAACTTCAGTATTCCCAATACCACTGAATCTCCCTTATCCGCGCCCTCCGCCCATTCTTTTTAAACAGTAATGTATACCCGAAAATCTCCGTACATCTCAAACAGTAACCGACAGACTTTTCATAACAAATACGTTTAAGCCTTTTTAAATGAATATATCTCTCAAACCAATAGCATTGCTATTCTGTCTCGCCATTTGCTGCAACAGCTTTACTCAACAACAAAAACCCCGTGCACGGGATCTCGGCATTCCCTTCCCCGGAACACCCGGAAAATACAATGCCATCACCGATGTAAAAGGAGTAGAAGTGGGTTACAGTACGATCATTTCGGGAACCGGGAAAAACATCCCGGGCAAAGGCCCCGTGAGAACCGGGGTGACCGCCATTTTACCAAGAGGAAGAAACAACAATCCCGTTTATGCGAACTGGTATGCGCTCAATGGAAATGGCGAAATGACCGGCACCACCTGGATCACCGAATCTGGTTTCCTGGAAGGCCCCGTAATGATCACCAATACCAACAGCGTCGGTGTGGTCAGAGATGCTGTACTGAAATGGTATGTAAAAAAGGGCTGGTACAATGAAGACTTCTGGTATACTTATCCCGTCGTCGCTGAAACCTATGACGGCTTTTTAAATGACATCTACGGTTTTCATGTAAAAGAAGAAAATGCCTGGGAAGCACTCGATAGCGCAAAAACTGGTTTTATCAAAGAAGGTAATATCGGTGGCGGTACGGGTATGATGTGCCTGGGGTTCAAAGGAGGCACCGGCTCCTCATCAAGAGTGATCAAAATAAAAGATTCAACCTATACGGTTGGAGTGCTGGTGCAATCAAATTTTGGTGGGAAATCCAATTTTAGCATCATGGGTGTACCAGTGGGCAGTGAATTGAAGGATACGCTGAACTATGAACTGAAAGAAGCCCCTTCCTATAAACCCGGCCAGGGATCCATCATTGTGATCGTGGCCACAGATGCACCCGTTCTTCCACATCAACTGAAAAGAATAGCCGCAAGGGTTCCGCTTGCTATTGGAAATCTCGGAGGGTTTGGCGAAAACAGTTCCGGAGATATCTTCCTTGCCTTTTCCACCGCAAATACATCAGCCTTTCAAAGAGACAATTTTACAAGAGCCGATGATCTGCCAAATGACCTGATCAACGCATTGTTTGCCGCAACAGTCAGAGCAACTGAAGAGGCCGTCATAAACGCAATGGTGGCTGCGGAAACAATGGAAGGAATCAATGGCAATAAAGCATATGCCCTGCCTCATAAATCAGTAATAGAGATCTTGAAGAGATATAACCGGATCAAAAAATAACAACCCTCAACCACCCCAACATGCCATCACTAAAACCAATCGCTTCGCCGGAAAGGGAAATGTTCATGGATGTTCTTCGGGGCATCGCCATCCTTGGGATCTTCATTGCCAATTTAAATGGCTTCTCCTGGTACTTTCCAGACCCGGAAAAAACCGGGCCATGGCTTTTACCAGAGCAGGACCATACAATGGCATTCCTGCATCATATGTTCATCGAAGGGAAGTTCTATTCCATCTTCAGTCTTTTATTTGGCTGGGGGATCGCATTGCAGATAAAAAGAGCGGCTGCCAAAGGCATTGACGCCGTTCCCCTGGTAAAAAGACGATTGGGGTGGATGTTATTGTTGGGTGCCGTTCATCTGATGATCTGGTCAGGCGATATCGTTTTCTTTTATGCATTACTGGGGTTCATTTTGCTGGCAATGCGAAAGCTTTCAAACAAAGCAATGATCATAACAGGCAGTATACTGATTCTTTCACCTATGGTAATTTATGCGGCGAAATCTCACTGGCTGTTTCTTAATGCGCCTGCATTCCTGATGAATGAAACAGGAGAAAGAGTGATACGATCCACAAGTGGAGAACCGCTTACAAGTGAAATGGATTTTGCAAACTATTTAAAACATGCAAGCTGGGCCGAGGCATTACAAGCAAATGCGGCCGGCTTCTTCTTTCGCTATGGCTACTTATTCTTTGTCAGCAGAATTCCCAAAGTACTCGGCATTTTCCTGATCGGATATGCTATTGGCCGGTCTGGCTTTTATAGCAGGATCAATGAGCATAAAAAAATTTTATACATCATTATCGCGGCAGGAGTAGTGATCGGATTGCCGGCTAATTACATGCTTGCGCATTACATGAGCTATTCTATGGAAGATTACTGGCAGTTAACAATAAAGGGGCTTTATCAAACGATCGCGTATGCGTTTGGTGTTGCTCCGCTTGCGCTGGCATATGTGGCATCCCTGATGCTCCTCTTTCAAAATAAGAAAGTATCCAAACTGCTATCTGTTATGGCTCCTGTAGGAAAAATGGCATTCAGTAATTACCTGCTGCAGTCGATCATTGGAAGTATTGTTTTTCTTGGTGCCGGATTTAATTATCTGGGAGAAGTCGGGCCGGTATATTATACACTCTTTGGTATTTTGGTTTTCATCGGTCAGATAATTCTCAGTCACTGGTGGCTGAAACATTTCAACTATGGCCCTGTTGAATACCTGTGGAGAAGCGCTACGTATAAAAAATGGCAGACGATGCGGAAGACTTAATAAGAGAATTTGATCGACAGCCCATCTATTTCTCGTGGGAGATGACGAACTGTAGCTTTCTCATATTATTGGGAACAGATTTTTCTCCGGTTGGCGTAAGCTCCCGCAGATTCCGCAGATTTACGGTCGCCTGGGTTGAGCTAACCCACGCATCCGGCTATCTCATCACAAATGCTGCGCAGATTTCGCAGATCCAGATCTATCAAAGGAAACTATCAGCGTAATCTGCGCAAAACGATATGGTAATGCTGCATTGCCTGGAAAACTTTTTCCGCTAAGGACTGACAAAATCTGCGTGATCCGCGGGATAATACGCCATTCCGACAATACAACTGCGGCGTTAACTTTCGGCCTGTTCATATTGAAGGGCTTTGCTATGGTGATAATTTACAGGCTTTACAGCAACGAATTCCATAAAAATCCTACCTTACATCAAACCTCTCCTCATGGCAAAACTTGCTAAGATCAAAACAACTGAAACAACCGCCAGTGTTGATGACTTCGTCAACAGGATCGAAGACGAAGAGAAACGAAAGGATACACAAACGATCATCAAAATGATGACAAAAGCCAGTAAAGCCAAACCAAAAATGTGGGGAACCGCTATCATCGGCTTTGGCAATAAAGTATACGTCAGCCCAAAGTCTGGCCGCGAAGTGGACTGGATGAGAATGGGTTTCTCTCCGCGAAAAGCCAATCTGTCTCTATACCTCCTGTCCGGCTTGCAAAATCATACCGAGGCGCTTAAGAAATTGGGTAAATACAGCACTGGCGCAGGTTGCCTTTATATCAAAAAACTATCGGATGTAGATGTAAAAGTTCTGGAAACGATGATACAGCAGGAGATGAAATAAAGAAACCGGATCATATTGAAGCATCACACGAAATCTTTAAACTTGCCTTTATCAGGACAATCCGTTGATGCGGTAAGTGTGGTAAAGCCATTCCATTGCCCTACATACACAAACTCATTCCGATACCACTGAGTATATTCGTCGGACGCCTCCGGTATTAGTTCCAGGGATAAGGAGCCTGTTAACTTTTGAACGTCGAGCTGCCGATGCCGGAATATCAACTCATATTTTCTTGCGTCCATCTCTTCCCATATTGCTAAATGTTCAATATTTTTCTCAAAGCATGAAGCTTTAACCTGATAATTCTCGTAGAACTTACCTTCTTCGTCCAGGAAAAACGGCATCGGATATTCAGTGGATGTGCAGACAAAATAATATCGGGGATTGCCGTCGTAATTGTCTTCAAACTCAATTTCAGCAGTAAAATTAGATTCCGGATATCCTCCTGCGCCATGCAAAAGCGTAAATCTTACAGGAGCCATACCTGCATAAAAAATATATCCTCCATAGTCCACCTGAAACCGGATCAACGGTTCAAATACAGGTACATTGTTTTCATCAAATATCCTCCGGAGGACGGATTCACTCACGGCCGTGATCTCTCTTTCTGATTTTTCCAAAAAGAGAATTGCCCGGTTTGATAATGCCATAAACGAAATAAATAATTCTAATGGAAGATACAAGACTTCTCCTATAATCGTCCGGAGTTGCCCGGTTTTGACCCGATGAATTTGTCCTTTCTCATCCCCTCAATCAATAAACAACAAATTCACCTCTCCATTTCCAAGACGCGACAGCCGCGGAAAGAATTGCTGCGGAGTATACCCGGTCAGAGATTTGAAATCCCTGATCATATGAGACTGATCAAAATAATTCGACAAAGCTGACAAACGGGAAAGCCCCTGTTCAAATTTATCCGGTTTATATTGCTTCATCGCCCTTCTGAAACGAAGCACCTTACGAAACAATGATGGCGTTTTACATAGATACCGCTCGAAATGATGATGCAGGGTCTGTCTGCTGATACCGTGACTTCTGCAGATTGATGCTATCCGCTGTTCGTCCAGATCATCTTTGTACATATATTCCAGCACAGCCGGCAAAAACGGGTGACGGAACCCATTATATCTGCTTAACCAATAATTTTCTAAGGCTTGTAACTGCTCTTTCACACCATCCATTTTATAAATACCAGACATGATATCCATAAAACCACTATAAGGATTGAATACGGGAAAATGTCCCGGAGCTATGTCTTTCAAAGGCGAAGGCAGAAATGCATTGATCGCAAGCGGCCGGAACAAGGTAGTGATCTCATATGCCGGGCCTTCGTACCGCACGCACACCACCTTCTGAAAACGGCCTACAATACGACTTTCCAGTACATCATTTCGTTCATGCCTGATAATAACACTATCATCCGTGACCTCGCTGCGGCTATTACCATAAAGCGAAACCACTTGCTGTACGCCGGGGAAAGTAAGATAGGTGACAGGGGCCGCTGTTTCGCTACGCGAAAGCACATAAAAACATTCGATATGTTCTTTCAATAGTGGCGACTGAGGCAGGTATACCTTTATTTCCATTTTCCTTAACGCAGGCCTTTACATTTGTACAATCAGCGAACTGGAAAATTACAGTTATTCGCTGAAAATTACGCGGTAATGAAAAACGCATTTATTGCAATCGCTCTGGCAATCTCACATTGCCACGCTTCGTCACAAGTTGCAGTCTCCGGCAACATCAACCGGATCAGTACCGAACTGGAGAAGATGGCACACACAGATCATCTGAGCGGCGTCATGCTGATTGCAAAAGACAGCAAAATTCTTTACCAAAAAGCATTGGGTTTTTCCAACAGGGCCGATCTCGTAAAAAATCAGCTGAACACCCGTTTCAACATGGCATCCATGACAAAGATGTTTACAGGTATGGCCATTCTGCAACTCGCAGAAAGGGGAAAGCTTTCTATCAGTCAAACTGTAGGAAAATATCTACCCGATTATCCTGATAAAGTCGTTGCCGACAGCGTAACGATCCATCAATTACTCACACATACATCCGGACTTGGAAACTTTTGGGATGAATTTGACAAGGTACCAAAGGAAAAATATCAGTCTGTGGATGACTTTATCCGTTTGTTCGCAGGTAAGCCACTTCTTTTTACGCCGGGAAGCCGTTATTCTTACAGCAATGCCGGTTATATTTTACTGGGTAAGATCATCGAAAATGTCAGTGGGCAAACATACTTCAATTTTGTACGGGAACATATTTTACTCCCGGCCCGCATGCACAATACAGAAGCAATAGTGTTGGACGATGTTCAACCCGGACTAGCAACGGGCTATACGATGGCACAGGAAAAACCTGGTCATTGGAAGAATAACAATTTTGTAAATGTATTCAAAGGAGGACCCGCAGGTGGTTACTACACCACTGCCGCCGATCTTCTCCGGTTCTCCAATGCCATCAGCAATCATCAGCTGCTCAATAAAAATTCAACCGACCTGTATCTCACAGGAAAGGTTAAGTACGATAAAGGGTACTACGCATATGGCATCAGTACCGATACGATCAATGGATATGGCATCGCCGGGCATACCGGTGGTCATTTCGGTATCGCCAATGAGTTCCTGATGTGCCCTCAGTCAGGATATACCGTGGTCATCCTGACTAATGGAGAAGTGGAGAATTACTGGGATGTTGCCAACCTGATCAAATCAAATTTATTCGGGCCTTCGCCTTCGTCGGACAATTATTATTTTACAAAGAAGATAATAAACGAGGTGATCAGGAATGGCGAAGAAGCGGGTTACAGGATCACCATTACGGAGGGTCCGTCTTATCATTTGCGGGAAAGTGTAATCGACAGATGGGCTTATCATTGTTTATTCGACAAGAAAAATCAGGCGGCAATCGCCTTATTCAAACTGAACAGACGATGTTTCCCGGAATCAACCGGTGCGATGTACAGCCTGGCCGAAGGCTATCGGCTAAGCGGCGATAAAGAAAATGCGCAAGCAACATATAAAGAATACCTCATTCACGAACCTGATGATAAAGAAGCAAAAGAAAAATTGGAGAAACTTATGAAGCAGGACCAGCCATTGCCTTAGTAAAACTGATCTTTTACAGGCGCCACATAACCGCAAGCGATCAAAAAACGGGAATGATCCTAAAAATAAACAGCGCGTTGCCCCTGCGGCATATAGGTTGTTGACAACAAGATACACACCTGTATGAAGATCCTACCTTTTATATTACTTCTTTGCTCTAGTTGCCAGGCTCAGCAAAAGAAGTGGCCGTATACCTGTGCTGGCGCAGTGATATCTACGGCTTCCTATCATCTCCTTGTCCAATCAAATAAAAACAAATGGAAGTCGCGCGCCGGTGCGGTATTGATCACCTTTGTGGCCGCGATCGGGAAAGAATATTACGATCATATAAGCAGCAGCGGAAGATACAATTCAGGGGATGTCTGGAGTACAATGGCTGGCTGTGTCTCTTTGACTTTTACGTTTCCGATCAAGAGAAAATAGCCATAGAAAGTAAAGAAGCTATACCGGTTACCCTGCTGTCCTGCGCATAGTACTGTCTTGTAAAATTCAAAAGGCTGCTCCGATTGGGCAGCCTTTTGAATTTGCGAATACTGACTTAATTTTTAACGTGAAGTATTTTTTGCGTGGTTGTCCATTTACCAACCTGGATACGCATCAGGTACATTCCTTCAGGAAGCTCACCTGTCTGCAGAATCTCATTGAATTTCTCCTGCGGTTTATTTAGTTGGTATTGTCTGTGGATCTTTCCTGCAAAATCAGATATAGTGATCTGCATAGGCCCTGTTTCCTTGTTGGTTATATCCAGGAACAGCTGAGATTTGAAAGGATTAGGATACACACGTATTTTCTCTTCTCTGTAAGTAATATCCCGATCCGTCGAGTTGTCGGTTGTAATGGAAGGGGCGGCCGTCATTTCGGAAGGAACGCCACGTGATGATTGAGTAGAAGCCGATCCATTTTCTGTAAGTGTGAATCCATTCAGATAATTAAATCCTCCAGATTTGCTGATCGCGACGATCAATCGTCCATTGGCATCTGGGCGTTGATTAACGAAGTATGCACTTTGTGTAGTGTTATAGTACGTAGACAATGTGCGGCTCGAGCCACCAAGTGTAAAGATCGTGGAATTACCAGAATTTGATGCCCGGCTCGCAAACAACTCAATGCTGTAAGTCTTACCCGGATCAAGACCTGAAATCGTCAGCGATCTGTTTTCCGAAGCGTAACTTGCATGACGAAGCACCTGCGCCGGAGCCACACCACCGGAATAAGAAGCACCATTATCGGCCACCACTCCCGCAGAACTCAATGTCGCGGAAATTGATGAACCGGCACCATCCGAATATTTTAGATTCCCGGAGTACGTAGATGCGATCCAGTTATTCCATTGCGAATTAGTATAGGGATTACTTCCGCCATAGATGCTGACACGGACGTACCGTGTTGATGCCGGCGGATTGGGATTGTTATTCGCTGAAAATTCAAACCAATTGAGATTAAAGCCACCAGTTGGTGCATATACACGAAGAACCTGATTGCCCTGTGTAAGATCCACAGTCGAGCTTACTGTTGTCCAGTTCTGCCAGCCTCCGGTATTAGGCAACACCGTTGTTGCTAAAGCTGTCCCATCTGCCTTGCGTAACTGGATCTGATTATTGGCGGCGGTTGTTGCAACCCGGAAATTGATAACATAAGAACCCGCACTTGAAACTGCTACATTATAGTCCATCCAATCGCCAGCCTCAACCCAGCCCACATTCAATCCTCCTTCAGCATCAGAGGTCGATTCTGTTTGTATTCCCTGCATCTGACTGTATGCTTCTGCCTGTATACGTCCGGGAATAGTAACATATGTCGCAGCAGCAGGTGAGACTACGATGTTGATATCATCGGAGGCTGTAGCACCCTTATTATCTGTAACAGTCAATCTGAAGGTATATGTTCCTGCGTTCAACTGGCTGATAGTCGGATTGCTGATATTAGCGTTGCTGATTGAAAACTGTGCAGGACCTGCTGTTTTTGACCATGCATACGAAGTGATAGTACCATCCTGATCAGATCCTGACCCGGCAAGGGTCACGCTGTTTGTTGGAAGCGTAATATTCCTGTCAGCCCCTGCATTCGCTGTTGGTGCAAGATTTTCTGCAACAGGGGGCGTGCCTCCGCGGGAATATTGCAGCATCCACTCATAAATATTTTTTCCGCTTTCCTTATATGCAGGATCATACGCACGGGTCCATGCATCATGTCCTGAAGCATTAAAGATCGTCATCCTTGCAGCGGGAGTTGGCGCAGGAGCCTGATTAATTCTCTCAACATAGGTTGTGGTATTTGAAACACTTACGTCCGGATCATCTGAGTTATGAAACGCCCATACAGGCAAATTATATTTAGCGATATTACGAGCCCTTGTTGTAGTGGGAGTTGATGCACCTGCTATTGGAACAATCGCTGCTATCCGCTGAATATTATTCAGATTGCTTACAGTTCCAACATATTCCCATGTAGCCCCGCCTCCCATACTGAATCCGGTTATGTAGATCCGGGACTGATCGATACGGTAGCGGGACACGATATAATTTAAAACCTCGTCAACGTCCGTAGTCCTCGGCCACCTGTTGAACTGTGGAGTAATTACCACAAATCTTGACGCAACACCGTTTACTGTAAATGAAGAAGGAAAACCACCCTCATGTATACGTTTGGCTAATCCATTACGTAACACGCGTGATAACTGTGAGTTACTTCCGTTTCCCTGGTCTCCCAGGCCATGAATAAAAACTATAAGTGGGTATGAACTCGTTGAATTTGAATATCCCTGTGGCAAATATTCATAATAACCGCCTACCGCACCTGCCATAGAAGTATATTTCGGTGTATGTGTTTGCGCGTGAGAACAATAAAAAGTAAGAAGAAGAGACATGAGAGTGGCCGCTCTCATGAAAGAAGGTAAAATTCTGTCTTTCATAGTTTGCTACTAGTTAAGGTTTGAAAATTTCAACAAAACATATAAAAAACTATGCCATATGTGTGACATCATAGGATATCACATTACAATGATGTTAGAATAGCAAACTGTATATGTTTACGCTAATGCCGACACCGCCAGTCATTATTATGTTTTATTCTTGCAAATAATGACCCCATCATACCTTGGTTTAAGGTGCTGGAAAAATAAAGTTGATTTCACCAATTCATTCCTGCCCCAAACCTCGTCGTTGCGGAGAAAACCACCTGACGGGCTTTCGCAATTACTTCAAGCCGCTGATCAGGCAAGCTGCCGTCTGGTAAAAAATCCAGCCTTCTTATTGTTTTTTCTCCTGTATTATAAGATTGCTTCGAATAACAGACGCTGAATCAGCAATCGAACAACAATAACAATCACCAGCAAGTAGGGTTGATTAACGCTCATTTTTTGAAAAACATTTACTTGATCGATAATGCACTAGTCATCTGTAATTCCTTGTTCTACCGCCAACGCGATATGAAGAATCTGGATCTATTTTAAAGACGACATCTGCGTTGACAGAAGCAATGCAACGTTACCCTGCCCTCCGTTGTCTCTGAGGAAACCTTTATCATGACAAGAATACCTACTACCTTACTATCACTTATTTTGTTCACCGCTCTTTTTTCATGTAAAAAAGACAAAAATAAACCAGTGAGTGACTGCAACATCGACGCTCCAACAGTGCGCGTAATAACAAATAAGAAAGCTACCATTAAAGTAACTGCAACCGCGGTGGCGCCAGCATATCTCGTGGAGGATGGCACGATTGATACAAAGCTTATTCCCTGCAATCTTCCGCCGGAGTTCTATAGGGAAGGGCTAAGAGTAACGATCAGTGGTGAGGTAAAGGCCACGGTTACCACTGCTTACGGTCCTTGTTGCTTTGAAGATTTTGTGATAAAAGAAATCTCCAGGTAAATGCCCATAGATAGCCGTATGTCAGAACCTAACGACTGATCTGAATTCAGACTTTAGCAGCACGAGCGACCAGAAGTGGCCGCTTTTTATATACACGGGATCATGCAGCCTTGCTGATCATTAAAAAAAAAGGATCAACTACCAGGGAGATAGTTGATCCTGAAAACGAGATGCGGAAATTTTATTCTATTGCTTTATCAGTTTTTTTGTAACAATTGAGTTGTTTGTTTCTATTCTTACTGAATAGGTACCCACCGGCAATACAGCAACATTCAGGTTATAGTTGGTAGCAAACGGATTTGCTGTCAATACCATTTGTCCTGCGGTATTGAATACCTGAATATTCTTTATCGCAGTTGCAGATTGGATGCGCGCGATCGAGTGTGCCGGGTTTGGACTGATACTTATAGTGCTGGATGCATCCATTTTCACAAGCCTCGTCCTGCTGTAGCTACTCCGCCCGTCGTGGTCAACCTGTTTTATGCGGTAATAATTATCTCCGGCGACAGGAGAAGGATGTATTTGATTGTATGTTTTGTTTAGATTGGTCGGGGAGCTTGCAGCAACATTAAATATTCTGGAGAAGTTTATTCCATCAGCGGCGTGTTCAACTTCATAATGGCTTACGTTGACCTCATTGGTTACGTTCCATTGCAATGCTGTTTGCATATTGGAGAGTTTTGCTGTAAAGCCTAACCAGGTTACAGGCAGAACGCCACCTGCGGTAAGAAAGACAGGGGTAGACATGCTATCTACAACAACGTCTGCACCGGTATAAACGCCCGTTTTTAAGATGGCTCCGCAACCATCTGTTTTCACGATATCATCAACATACCATCCATCTATTCCCAGGCCTGAATCGCTGACAGTTCTGAAGCGGATCCGCAGAGGCGTATTACCCAGTGAGCTAAAGTTTATCATCACTGGAGTGAAGGTATAATTAGTGCCAGAGAACGCACGTCTCCCTGAAAGTGCTGTACCTGATGCGAGTGTAAATGCCGGATACTTGCCGAGTATGATCAATGGTGATGCGTCCAGCCAGTTAGCGCCACCATCGGTTGAATATTCTATTACGCCCCCGTCATAACCAATTTCGGTGTTGTAATAGTGCCAGAAAGACAAGACGCTCAAGCTTGTGCCCGCGGCCGGGGTCAGCAGTGGAGAAGTTAAGGTATTTTCAGATGGAGTTGCAGGAGTGCTGCTGAACCATGAGGTAACGGGGCTGTGTGATTGCGTTGTACTGCTTACCCACCCTGTTGTACCATCTGATACAAAACCACCGGTATTATTGGCATCACGGTCATCATTAACCGGTGTGGTGACCAAACAGCTGACTGAAGGTGTTTGTACTGTAATGGAAAATGTTTTTGTTTCGCTGGCTGCAAATGATGCAGCCGGGAAAGTGACCACGTTACCATTCACGGTGGCTCCGGCAGGAGAACTGCTTACAAAAGTGAAGCCCGCCGGAAGCGTATCCCTTATCACCATATTTGCCACAGGAGCGCAGTCGCAGGTAAGCTGATGCGTGATTGATCGTTGAGAAGCTTCTGGTAACTGAACTGCTCCGGCGTAAGCGACCTTCAAAGTAGAAGGCAGATCAAATGCTGCGGTCTGATCCGTTGCGCTGGAACTGTAACCCTGTCTGGCACTAAATCCCATTCCTCTTCTCGCAAATGCATTCCATATGGCGCACCGATGTGTGTTGCCGTACAATATGGAATCAGCCATGAGAATGGCGTCTCTTGCATCCAGAAAACCCGGTGAGCATGTCTGTAGTTTCATACCGGTCATCACAAGGTTCATCGCTACAACGTTTCCTTTTGTACTCGCCGCATTATAAATATTGCTTTCAATGCTGTTGGTTTGTTGAATAATATTCCAGGTCATGTCCCATAAAGCAGAACACCATACTTCACCGATGGCATGAACCGCGGTATTGGTAGCTACGTTCGCATAAGTAAGCGGGTTCACAGACATATCTGTGGAATAAGGATAACGGCGGATTCCTATGCCGCTGGTTGGCTGCTCCATTACATATGTACCCATACCACGGGGATTGGCACCGGCATTCACGGCTGTATTTGCCCAGTCAGTAGTTAACATCAATGCCAGATAATCGCTCCAGCCCTCACCGCCCTGCTCTGCATTACCCAGGCAGCTTGAATTCGCCGGGCCACCAGTCAACCTGTTTGAAACGCCGTGTCCGTATTCATGGGTTATGATCCCGTTATCAAGATCGCCGTCTCGCCTTATACCGCCTTCAAGGGTTATGCTGACTGGTGTATTAGCATTATTATAACTGACAATCGTATTGGCGGTAGCTGTGGTAATCGACACACAGGGAATCGTAATCGTAGCGTCAGTACCACCAAGCCCAAGAAGTGTAGGATAATAAAGAAGAGCGCCGATCGCACCGGCATTCTGCGCGTTTTTAACTTTCAACGCAAAGTTGCAGACGGTCGCGTCTATCAAAGCGATCTTGCCCGCAAGCCTTGATGCATCACGCGAAGCGGCACAGGCTGTGTTGAATGCAGGGTCCGTATCATACAATACAACAAGACCAGTGACTGATCCGATATCAGCCAGTTTATTGGGTGAGGTAAAGCTGTTCTCCCGGGCTGGTATATTGGTGATAGTCACAGGACTCGTAATCGTAATGAGTGGTTGCGTATTATACAGGTACATCTGCATTCTGCCACTGGATCCGTCTGAGGGTGTGGCGAAGTTAGCATTGTTGAATCCTGAATTGTCCTGCGCATTGGCCATTACATGATCATTGCCGGTTCCTCCTCTTCCAAGATTATCCGTTTGAAAATTACCCGCTGCTTCAGTGAAACCATACTGATAAGTGATATCATGAATAATATTATTCCAGTAAAAAAGATTATTCAGCACAACTTTCTTTGAGCCTATACTGAAATTCGGTTGAACATTGGTTTCGTATGTATTTATAAAACTCAGATCCGGTGCGGACGTTGCCGAAGTATCCGGCCAGTTGTTGGTAGCATTGGGCGAATTGGTGTTATCACGATCCAGGAAAGCAAAAGCATTGTTACCCCTGGTGATCGTGTAATTAGCAGTGCCGTCAAAATGCCAGCCATGAGTGGTGGCATTATTTCCTGTACCAGCCAACTCCCATGGATTGAGTCTATCTGCAAAGGAACCATGTATCGGACTTTCGTACGGGAAAGGGATCACCCTGTATATAGCGCTGTTCACATTAGGGGGAGCAACATCAAATGTTTGACCCGGAGGACTCAGCAATCCAGCACTCCAGTAGTAACGTTGTTTTTCCTGTTGCCGGCTGGCCTCAACGGAGAAGCTGGTTCCATGAACTTCATTATCAGCCTCATATACTGTCCAGTTATTTTTTTCAAGGTATTTGCCGGTTACTGCATCAATGCGCACATTCCACCAGTCATTTGAACCAGCCAGATCAATACTTATATTCCAGGCAAGCTTTACTGACTTTTGCTCGATATCGGATACAAAAACAAGTGTTGCCACAATCTCTTTTTTAGCAATCCCTGAGCTGCTGACCTTATAGCTTTTTGTGCTTGAGAAATCATCCGCAATAGTGGTAAATCCTGCGCGGTCATTCAGTTCCAAATGTTTTGCGGACTCACGAACTGCATCAATATGTGTTTTTGCCGGAACGATCGTCTTTACCTTAGCTTTCAGATCCGGAACGAATGTGCCCTGATGAGACAACACAACGCCATTCTTCATCGTTCCGGAAATAATTTTGTTATACACTTTAATACCCTGGTAAGCCTGCTGCACATACATGTAAGTAATGCCGCTTACATTATCCGTATAGATATCGGTAATAATTGCTTCACTGACGTCAGCCTTGGAAATACCCAATATTGAAGCGTTTTTCTCAAGCAATTCGCGGTTTGTCCTAATCTCATTGGGGCTTTGTTTTAACGACTGAGCCTCCGTTCTGGTAATCGTGGTGAATAGTAGCCAACTTGCAGTGATGCACGTAAGGCAAATTTTTAAACGCATGAATAAATGTTAGTTTGGTGAATGTGGTGATACCGGAGGATTTTGCAAGGAAAATGGATGGACTTTTATCGCCAACATAAACATAGTAAGACTGTAGATAATTGCGTGTCTTAAAGGACGAAACTCCTGCAAGACTGTCCGAACGCCGGGATTTGTTTATCCGTTGATGCTTCAACCTACGCATGACAAGGGCATCCTGACCATAGCGCGAAGAAAATACGCCGCTTCATTTCATAAACTGTACTTCTCTTCATTAGTCCTTTATGATCCTGTCTTGTATGGCAACAAATGAATATAAAGAATATTCTTAACATTCATATTTTCAAACAGAACCCGGCGTACCAGCACTGATGAAGGGGAAGCTATTACCCCTACGGGATCAACGAACGGGCAGTTTATAAATCTCTTGTCAGGAAAAGGAAATTGCCCGGAATCCGTTATTTTTGCGGCCCCGTCAGCTTTTGCAAGAGCAAAGACTGACTGAGCCATGGTCCCGTAGTTCAATGGATAGAATAGAAGTTTCCTAAACTTTAGATGCAGGTTCGATTCCTGCCGGGACTACCACTTTTGATTGTTGCTGGAAATTAAAATAAGAAAAGCCTGAAAGTCGTTGACTTCCAGGCTTTTCTTATTTTATCATAACGAGGATCAGTATCTGTTTCAAGATATTTATGATCAGATAATTATGGTCATTCCTGTTGCGGGCTCAGATCAGATCAGTTTCGCATAATGATTTATTAATACCGAAAGATAGTTGACTTCTCGCTAGACTTAAGCCGTCTTGTAACTTGCAGTAGCTTTCCATTCCCAAAGCATTGTAGACGGGAATTGTGAGGGGGAATTGAAGGTGTGAGATACAATGTTGACTACTCATTATAAGGCCGATCTGGCCAAACAGTTTTACCTGACGTTTGAAAAGGACGAAGAGATTTTATGGAGCGCTCGTCCGGGGTTAAAAGTTTTTGTGCTCAACTCCTGCTTACAGTGTTTTTACCATCTCTTGCGGATTGTCGGAGTCACCGTTCTTTGTTTACTATTTTTTGGTGAGCGTGATGCCCAATGGAATGTTGTCGCGATAATAGGGCTGCTTACGCTTATGGGAGTCATCGGGAGTGTGTCCATTACCTCAGAAGCCTTAGAACTACGGAAGACAACCTATCTTATTACCAACTTCAGCGTACTTGTCCTGAATGAATCCGAGTTTCCCCCAGTCAAAAGAATTGACATCCGAAATATCCAGACCAAAGAAATCAAGCGAACAATATTCGATAAGAGGTTTAAGACTTCAGCAATTTACCTTTTCTCCGGAGAGACATGCTATGATGAAGGGGAGAAAGAAAAAAAATATGATGTCCTGCACGGGGTCACTGACGCGGAGTATGTCGTCGGTTTGATTAACTGGAGAGCAAAATCAATCCAAAGCTGCTAATCTTTTGCAAGAACCTCAGCCGGAATATCCAGGGCAGATCTTACACTCACGGCCTGTATTTAAACATACCCCATTAGTATCCAGGTTTGTTCTCCCGAAAATATTTTTAAAATCAATCAATCCTGTTGACACAGGGCTGTCACTAGCCCCTCGTTACTTTGTATTGTCAACGACATCAAAAACCAAAAATCAACGAATATGTCAACCGCAACATTGAACCCGACTTCAACCGCAACAGCACTCACGATGGACCAGGTGTTTAAACACTGGATGGGTCATCGCAATCTCACCCGTAAAATGATCGAAAAGTATCCTGATGAACATCTGTTCACCTTCTCAGTCGGCGGTATGCGTCCGTTCGGAGAACTGGTACTCGAATTCCTCGAAATGGGTGTTCCTTCCCTGCACGGTGCTGCCTATAAAGAATGGAAAAAGGCAGAAGAACTGCCAGCCCTATCCCAATGGAAAGAAAAAGCAACCACCAAACAGGAACTACTCGATCGCTGGGATCTTTCTACTGAAGAACTGCAACGTATCTGGCAGGACCTGACTCCTGAACGCATGCAGGAAGAAGATGTGGCATTCGGTCAATGGCCTGGCCCTATACACTGGCTGCTCTTTTATGTGATCGATAACGAGATCCATCACCGCGGACAGGGTTATGTATACCTGAGAGCACTGAATATTGAACCTCCTTTTTTCTGGGAACGCTAACAACGCGAATGCACACGAATGGCCGCGAATTTTCGCGAATATGTCGCTTAAAGAAGAGAAAGTATAACTGATCGGATATATCACTCTCCTGTTTCTAAAAAATTATCGTTACAGGACTCTATTCGCGAACATTCGTGGCCATTTGTGGTTATTGGCATAACTGCAAAAAAATTAGATATGACTACGACGATGAGCAAAACGGCAACCACGACGAACCAAAGCACGACCATTTCAATCACACCGGATGTAATGCTGGCTTACTGGCAGGATGAACGCTTGCAGACCAGACAATTAATAGAGTCTTTCCCGGAAGATCATCTGTTCTTTTATTCAATGGATGGCATGAAACCATTTTCAGAGCTCGCCTGGGAGATCATCAGCATGAGCATCCCGGCGGTAGTCGGTATTACCAGTGGACACTGGCAGCCAACCGGCAGCTTTAGCCGCTCCTGGAATTCATCCAACAAACCTCTGAATAAGAAAGATCTGCTGACCCGCTGGGATGAAACCACCGAAGAGATCAATCGTCTCTGGGAAACCATGCCCTCCGAACGGCTCAACGAAAAACAAACCGTTTTTGGCCTCGGCTCCGGACCGGTATACTCTTTTGTTTTACGATACATCGACCAAGAGATCCAGCATCGATGCCAGGGAATTCTCTATTTGAAATCATTAAGCCTTAAATGATCACAGGATAATTTGTCAAGGGCAACAGGCATTACCGCCGTTGCCCTTTTTCGTTTTCATATTTTGAATACTTTTATTGCTATGAAAAGACTCCCGCTGATCATAGCAGTCCTGCTTGCCTGCCTCAGCCACACCAATGCCCAGCAAAAAAAGTTTATGCCGCAACTTAACCATATCGCCATCCACGTCGTAGACCTCGAAAAAAGTACCCGTTTCTATCAACAGGTGATCGGGCTCGATACCATCCCTGAGCCGTTTCATGACGGCCGCCACACCTGGTTCAGCATCGGCCCCAAAAGCCAGCTCCATATTATCAGCGGAGCTGCCCAGCCCACTACCCACAACAAAAACACTCATCTCTGCTTCTCCGTCCAATCCATCGACGAATTCATCAGCGGCCTGAACAAACACAAAGTCCCGTTTGAGGACTGGGCCGGAACACCTTCAGCCGTAACTACCCGCCCGGATGGAATAAAACAGATCTGGTTCAGGGATCCGGATGGATATTGGCTCGAAATCAATGACGCGAATTAACACGAATGCCCGCTAATGAACGCGAATAGACTCAAATAGAATGGATTATACATTCATATTTGTAATAGCACCACCGTGCTAAGGAACATATTCTCTCTTACCGAGGGAAATTCCTTTAGTAAGACTCTATTCGCGTTCATTAGCGGCCATTCGTGCACATTCGCGATTCGCGTTTATTTGCGGCCATTCGCGCTCATTCGTATATTTGCGGCCTTATGAAGTTTTACAACCTACTGATCAAGTATCGCCTCTGGATCGGCATCGTGCTTGCCGTACTCGGTGGTTATGTTAACTATGCTGCCGGATTCTGGCCTGCGTTTCCGCTGTATTTTATCGGCCTGATCCTGATACTCGGGCATTTCTTTTTTGGACCGCTCCGCCTGATCCAGGAATATATGGAAAGTGGAGATATGGACGGTGCTGAAAAAGTACTGGCTTCCATTCAGTTTCCAAACCTGCTTTACAAGCCGATCCGTTCCGTGTATTTTACCCTGAAAGGAAATATCGCGATGATGAAACAGGATTTTGACGGTGCGGAGAAGATGATGAAGAAAGGCCTTGATCTCGGTATGCCCATGAAAGAAGCTGAAGGCGCCAGCATGCTGCAGATGGGAATGATCGCTATGCAGAAAAATGATCTCAAACAAGCTGAATCATATATCCGTGGCGCGATCCGTAAGGGACTTCCTGATAAAGAAAATGAAGCCGCTGCTTACCTGCAGATGTGCAGCATTATGATGAATAAAAGAGAATTCCGCGCAAGCAAAGAGTTCTTCCGAAAAGCAAAAGCGCTGAAACCAACTACACCCCAGATCGTTGATCAGATCAAACAGATCGAGAAGTATATTTCGAGAATGCCGGGATAATAAATCCACGGTATTCGAAGTAAAAAGTCAAAATTAAAAAGTAAAAAAACAGCT
>VFQP010001543.1_pt1 | contig 30399 bp, 51 predicted proteins | sample 3512351 | NCBI WGS metagenome assembly VFQP01 (sample SAMN10412372, study PRJNA504923) | tailings metagenome | isolation source: Relicate 1 Philex TSF1 revegetated site | place: Philippines: Tuba, Benguet | collected 2017-08-29
CACACACACACACACACACACACACACACACACACACACACACACACACACACACCTGCAGCAGGAACCAGGTCCATGAGTCGTCTGTGCTGCATACCCCCCCCATCAGAGTGCCACCCCACCACATACCCATCACTAGCAGCACTCACAAACTCCATTGAACGTGGTGTTTCACCTGGTCGCCATGTCACACCCCATACAGGGTCTGTGTGCTGCCAGTGTAGGAGGTTGCTCTTGCATAACAAGCGACCATGCTGTGTGTGGGTGTTTGTTTGTCTGTTTGTCTGTTTTTTTGTGTGTGTTTCTGTGCACGCGATGGATGGATATATGCATACATACCACAGGTGCCACATCATACACAGCAACACTGCCATCCTGTCCACCAACAACCAATACATGTGACATCGATGGGTGGAAGTCAAGACATGTTACACCTGTGGGGTGGTATGTGGTGGTTGTGTGTAGAGTGTGTGTGTGGTGTGTAGAGTGTGTGTGTGTGTTGGGGTGATGCATATGATACACTGAGTAAAACCTCCAATCAGACCACAATTACATATGATGAAGACCAGCTAGTACAGTATGCTTGATGGGTGTGGGCATGGGCATGGCAATGATGAACAATACTACATTCCCAACACCTACCCCGTACCTCCCCCCCCCACCCCCCCCCTCCCCCCACCTCCTCCCCCATACCACATGGTGTTTTCATTAAACGCTCTGGTCGCCCAGGCTGTTTCAATGACCAGCACGCCACTGCCCCACGTATCTGCTTTTGGAATTCTTGGCTGCCATACCCCACCGCGACCAGATCATCATGATGCCCACTCCATGCCACTGCTGTCACAGACTTGCCCTTGAGGGTTGGATCACTGAGGTCCCATAGGGGCAGCAGGGCACAGTCGGTGAGTGGGCTTGGATCAACAAAGTACTGTGTGTTATTGTTGTAAGGGGTGGTGGGGATGGGGTAATGATGAGGGATGGTGATGGTCTTGTGAAACAGGGTGTTGTGACAAGGGAAGGGCATGTGCTTGGCTGTGTATGTATATGTGTATAGGCACGTATAATGTACACACCGCACACAGCAACACCAACTCCTACCTTGTAATCAATCAACAGTTCACGGTGTACATTGTGCGTCAACAGTCGCTCCACCACTGCTGTTGCTGCACCCAACACCTGCCCTGTGCTTGCACTGTGATCCCCCCCCTGTACATCATATATAGCAGCTGCATCACACACAGTGGCGGCGTCGGTGCGTGGGATTGCATGGGTGGCAGTGGCGCGAGAGCGTGGGGGCAGATGGGTGGTGTGCATGCCGCGGTCGGTAAAGTTGAAATTGTTGCGCAAGAGAGCAGGCTGTTTGGGGTTGCCAGGTGATTGCAATGGGTGTTCTTCTGCGGTGTTTGTCTTTGTGGCGGCAACCAGGCATCCATCGCGGGTGTAATGCTGCAAGAGATTGCTGGGAGCAGGGGCGGGTCGGTAACCACGCTGCTGCAAGTCAAAGTGTACTGCAGCCTTGGGGGCGTAGGGATCCTGTGCCTGCAAGACCTTGAGTACCTCTTGGGCACGCTGCTCGTCTGTCAGTGGCAGCTGCTCCTTCAGTGGGGGCTGTTGATGGTGGACCAAGTGAGGGGGACTCGTTGGTGAAAGAGTAGTCGTGATCATACCGTGCTGTAATGTTGGGGTGCTGCTGCATTGTTTTCGACGTCACGAGGTGGACGCTTTTGCTTTGTTGATGTGGATGCCGTTGATGATGACCCTTGCACGGCCTGAGGCTGCAGGGAGTAGGTGTTGATGTGTCTGCAGTTGAATGATGCAACGCTGCAAGCACCAATCACGCACCGAAACTTTTTTGCTGGGCTTTGTTGCTGCACCTGATCGTGATCGCATTGTGCAGTTAAACACTTACAGAGTGACTGTTTCTCGCGCACGTACTGCCGAGGGAACAACCAACCAGTTTTCGAGAGAAATTCCGGGACAACAAAAACCTCGGAACAAAAACGCCCTGCTGCAGTACCCACACACACACAAACAGTCACTATTCTCCTCTGTCGGGAGAATTCGACCCACTGTCAGAACCATTGCGTCGCCCATTCGACCCCTGCGATTTCCCCCCCTCATTGCTGTCCCCACAATACCCAGGCGCCACCACCGACCCCTGCACGCTGCGTGCCAGCTTCCTTGCCGGCGTTGTGGTGACCACCACCTCATCCCCCCCCTCCACCGGCACCCTCGTGTCGGCATGATCCTCATAGGGCCCCTCCTGTTCCTCCGCATCTGCTGCTTCGACGCCATTGTCAACGCTGCCATGACGCTGAGTACGCCCCCCCACCGCAGTCACAGCAGAGCGTACCCGCTCACTGCTGCCCACGGGGCTGTTGCTCTGCATCGCCGCCAATACCTCGACGGCATCTTGCGCATCCTGCGCACTCGCAGCATGGGGTCGCAGCCGCGAGTGCCCCCGATGTGTTGGCACATGTGGCACCCCACCATGTTGCTGCTGCTGTTGTTCATTGCTCTCCCCAGGCTCGGTGTTGTTGTTTGTGGTATTGGTTTGTGTTGGGGTGGTTGCAGTTGTGCCCGCCTTGACGAATTGACCCTTGACCCGGGGACGTGAATCTGCCAATGCCTTGCGTGTTTCGTATCGGATTTTCTTTCCAAACTTCAAGTTGCGGCGTTTTTCCTTGTATTTGGTCAATGCCTGTGCCCTGCGCTCCTTGGCGGGTGATATAGGCACATTTTGAGGGCGGGGCGGCTGATGATGATGGTGATGATGATGATCGGGTGGAATGACCACATCAGCTGCTGCTGTATGGCTGCTGTGTTTGGTGTCGCTGTGCTTGGCAGTGATGTTGTGTCGCGGTGTGTCTACTGCGGCTTTTGTGGAATCGGTGGTGGCTCCAGGGTAGGCCGCCCCTGTCCATGGCCACATACCCATGCTTGCCATGTTGGCCGCTGCAGCCTATGGTGTTGTGGGTGTATTTTGGATGTTCATATACATGTTCATTATTCGGGTACACAACTGTGACACCCCAACACGCACAAAAGCCTCAAAACAACACCCCCGAATATACCACACACCATATTATACTGCACAAACGCTGCATATGGATAGGCCCCTGCATAATGCCCCTGCTGCATCTGTGCACGCTGCTGCTGTTCATGCATCTGCACCACCGCTGCAGCATGTGCAGCTGTGGAATCACTGAGGTGCGAAGCTGGGTCCCCACTCGTTGACGCAAAGCGGCCCCCATGGGTGGGCGGCATGAGGCTTCTCAACCACTGCTGGTGATCAGCCATGCGCTGTTGATCCCATCCCTGCCACATGGGCTGCAAGAGGGGTGGGCGAAACATTATGAATTGACCACCACGCTGTGCTGCGGCAGCTGCCGCGGCTGCAGCGGCTTCTGAGGGACCTATATAAGAGTGGGATATACATGTACGTGTTTGCTATGTAGATGCATGCACACTGCATGCATATCACAACCACATAAACAACACACCTGGATGTTGTGGTTGGGCGGTGGGGCTTATCCCCCCACTCCCCTGCTTGACACCCCCAGCCCCTGATTGTACCGCGGACGGCCAGCTGTACAATGGCACAGCACCATGCATGGCAGTAGAAGCAGGGGGTGCTGCTGCAGTTGCGGGGGCCTGCTGGTTGGGCGTCGCATCCCCAATGTCCACCCCGACAGCAACCGCCACCCCTGCACCAGGCGTCGCATTGTGTTCCAAACCACCGTGCAAAAGCCGAGGGATCTTGTGTTGCATGTTGTTCGTTGCCACATCCTGGGGGCATCCACGTTTGCTGCCGCTGACCTGGCCATTGGGTGATGGGCCTTTGGGTCGGTACTCCCCCTGTGCGGGTCGGTAATCCCCTTGTGCAATCTGGTCCCCCTTGGCAAGCACGGGGGCCCTGCTGGTGGGCACTTCCGACAGATCTGCAACCCCAGGCAGTTCTCCCTTTTGTTGACTCTGCACAGTGGAATTGCCAGTGCCATTGTTGCCGCTGTTGCCCACATTGGCATTGTCACCGGATCCCCCATCCCCACCCGACCCGCCACCCTCAACACCACCCTCGTTGCTGCCGTGCCCATTGTTGTTGGTGGGTGGATCGTATGCAGCAGCTGCGTTGAGTGCGGGGGCGTTGCCGCTGCCAGCCACGGCATTGCGACTGGTGGAGCATCCGTTGCCATTGGATCCACCACGGTGTCCGTTTTTGCTACCACGATTGCTGCCATTGCCATTGTTGGAGCCATGATGTGTCTTGACATCGAGTTGGTCTCTGTGTGTGTGAGGGGGGTGGAGTGTACATGAGACATGGGGTACTCGTGTACATTCTGCGTGTTTCTACACACCTGCTGTTGTGGTTGTTGCCTGTTCCTGCTGGTGCACTGCCCTCTTTGGATACCGGGTCTGTGTCCTCCACACTGTTGTGGTGTTGATGGTGGTACAAGGTGAGGGTGATGATGACGCGTGCTCGGGTACAGACTCCCTCCACCACACACCAAACACTCACCAGTATGTTTCTTTGCTGTCGGAAGAGTATGCCATGCCAGAAGCAGGCATGTTGGTGTCGGGGGGCACCACATCGCTGAGCAGTCGGCGCCACCAGACGCGGGTCCAGATATTTTGCAGCTCGTTGCGTCGAAGGGGCTTGATGAGGTAATCGACCGCACCAAGCTGCAGGCACTTGATCACCATGTCACGGTCATCACTTCGGGACATGACTGTGGGTGGTCGTGATGATAACACACGACGTGACCATATGCATGCCGCATGCATTACGTCAAACACATCAAACATACCTACAACAGGCACAGCTGCCAGTGTGGGATCCCGTGACATTTTTCGCAGCAACCGGCACGCATCTACGAGTGGAGGCTCATGATCTTTGAGGATGAGGTCAAACGGAAACATGGGCAAGGGGGAGGTCGTGTCCTCCCGCCTCACGGATGTGTTGCTTAGGAGCTGTACACATTCACGACCTGTCCTACACGAGGTGACCTGGGAACGAGGGCGGGTGTGCCACAAATATCCAGCAAAATATTTGGGGCTGCATCTCTCTCGTGTCCGCACCTGGTATCCACAGGACTGTAGCAGGCCTCGCACATGCTGTCTCGAGGGAAGCTTGGAGTCAACCAGCAGCACGCGCAGCCCCGAGGGGTTGAAGTTGAGCTCTGAGTTGGGAGTTGCATTGGTGTTTCGGGCCATTGGTCTTTTGTTTGCTTACGAGCGAATTGCAAACATGGTACATGTGTGGATTGGTGTGTAGAGTGGTATTCTGAGGGCAAGGCTCGCTAGGGAAAAATATCTGCCAGATATTCGTGAGACTGCACCCGCGTCGACTTTTGGTTGTGGCGTTTGGCTCAGTGTAGCACACAGTGCGTGTTTGCTGTTTACTAATGGTTCTTCCCATTGGCGCTCAGTGGCGCTCAACATACATAGTTTACACTACCACCCTCCCTTGCGTGGCCCACCACGGCGGGGTGGTGGTGATCGTGAACGCCTGCGCAGCGGTCGCGGAGGGGAGCGGGGCCGGGCCCATGGACGCCGTGGTCCGTCACGCACACGGTCGTTAAACCGGTCCCTCCCGCCACGGACGCCCTGCCTGCTCTCGTCCATGTTGGCGTCCTCTTCCTCCTCCATGCGCATGCCCCGCGGATGGGGTTTACTTTTGCCCAATCCTGGCAGTTGCAGCGAACCAACCTCTGTTGTGTGTGTGTGTGTGTGAGTGTGTGTGTGTGTGTGTGTGTGTGTGTGTGTGTGTGGTGTATGTGTGTGTGTATGTGATGACACCCCCCCCACACACAACGTACTCACTGCAGCCTCTGCCTTGCCCTCCCCAATCCCTGGAATCACCCCCCCCACCGTTGCCAGCCCTGGCACCACCGTAGCACCACCCACCCCTCCTGCCACAGCCACACCCCCTCCACCATCCTCCAGATACGCATCCCGATCCCCCCACCCATCTCCCTGTCGTGGTCGACACCAGAATTTGACAATGGCATCACCACCACCTGTGGCGAGCATGTGTCCTGCTGGGTGCCATGCAAGTGACCACACTGCATTATCATGTGCCATAGGCATCATTGCCTGGGTATACAGGGTGGGGGGTGGGGATACGTATGGAGGTGTGTGCATCCCATCCCATCAGGCGCAACCAGGGCAACACATATGCCCACTTGTTTCCATGAATTCCGTACACACACACACACACCCCTCAAACACACACCCCACAAACACACACCAACAAAAACACACGCACCTGTGTTCCTGATCGCCCAGTCAACCAAAACGCCACCCCCCCATCCTGCCCCCCCGTGGCAAACACCTCTTCATGCAACGGGTGCCAGTCACAACACACAACATCCTTGGCATGGCCCTTAAATATACCAATCTCACGTTGCATGCGCATGTCCCACACCTGATTTTGTGTGTGAGCGGTTTATGTGTGAGAGGTTTATGTGTGAGCGGTTTATGTGTGAGAGGTTTATGTGTGAGCGGTTAATGTGTGAGTGGTTTATGTGTGAGCGGTTGATGTGTGAGCGGTTTATGTGTGAGCGGTTGATGTGTGAGCGGTTGATGTGTGAGAGGATGTGCTCCATATGCAGGTGGGTGTGGTGTACACCATGGGATACCTCAACCCCTACCCCAACACCACCCAATCAGTACCATACTCCATATATTCTATATACAAATTATAGTATATATATACATGTATAGTATATATACTATATATATACAAATTACATATACAAATTATAGTATACCTTTGCCAGTGCATCTCTCGACACTGACAGGAGCCAATTCCCATTTTGATTCCACTGCACCTGCGTCACCATAGCCTTGTGTGCATGCCATGTTGCAAGTTCAGTGCCCACACGGGGGTCCCACATCTGTGGGTGTTGAGGTGTGGGTGTGGAGGTGTGTGTGTGGAGGTGTGGGTGGGCCAAACAATCTCTCTGCCTCTCTATGTAAAACCACACACACACACCCTCACCTTGATGAGTCCATCTTTGCTGCCTGATGACAAGAGCCCCTTGCTCCCATGCCAGTCAACAGTCTTGACATCACCACCATGACCCATAAGCTGTGCCTCTGTGCGACATGTGGCAAAATCCCACACCTAGAGCGCGCGCGTGTGTGTGTGTGTGTGTGTTTGTGTATGGGGATGTTTGCATGTAGGAATATATGGGAGAACATGAGAATATGTGGGGACACGAGTATGTGTGTGAGCGTCTGTACACGTGGTTGTGTATGTGTCCTTGCATCCGACATATACATAATCTCATCATGTGCCAGTGTGTGTATACATAGATACATAGATACATCGACATGTGTTTGTGTGCACATGTGCACATGATGTGCCCATGTGCCTCAGCATATACAGCATAAAGTATTCTCAGCGCCCTTTGTGAGGGCTCGGAATCTACTATCTTACTTGTGGAAAAACATCCTCGGCACATTGTATGCATACTTGTTCACATGTATTGCTTCATGTATATCATGCGTGCAATGTGTGCAATGTCATCCACATGTACACAATACACGTACACAATACGCATACACACAATATACACTTACATACCATACACATGCATACAACAAACATGCATCCCCCCCACACGTCACTTTGTGTTTTACACATACAAGCTATTACACATACAAGCTATTCACACGACACATACAAATCACTCACCAACACACACCACATCCATCCCCACAACCCAACCCACCTTGATTGACGAATCATCAGAGCATGTGGCAAACTTCAGGTCACTGGGGGCACATGCAATGCCCTGAATTGCCTCCCCATGAGCCTGTGCACTTTTCAGGCATTCGAGATTGGGCTTCCAGTAGCGTAACAAACCAGAGTCATCACCAGATAAAACATAGTTTTCGTTGTGTGTGTACACTAGGGAACGAATGGGTGCGTCATGTGCCTATGTGTTAAGAGTAGTGGTTGATATGTTGATGATGATGGGGGATACAGAGGTTGTATTATGAGGGGTGTGTGCGCGTGTGTGGGTGACACAATCTGTACAACAACTGCAAATAGTACACAATGTCTGTCTACACTTAACAACACAACTGCATTCAAACACATCACACAGTACGTCACACACATGGCAAGGCCTCAGCGACAAAAAATAGTCCTCACAGTGTAGTCGGCTATTCTCAAACTTTTGCAATCATCGGCCTACCGTGTACAAGTACACCAATAACAACACCATGTACAAGCACAACAAACAACATACAAGCACAGCATACAACATACAAGCACAACACACAACATACAAGCACAATGCAAACACACCCCCACCACCACATACTTGTATTTGTGTTTCCCAGAAGAAATGTGTTCCATTCCAATAGCTAAAGTCCCCTGCTTGTGATCCTGACAGACAACGACGCCCATCAGGTAGCCATACCACTGCATTCACACTCCCCTTGACAGGCTGTGTGGGGGGTGTATATGTATGTGGGGGTGTACATGTATGTGGGGGTGTACATGTATGTGGGGATGTATATGTATGTGGGGATGTAAATGTGTGTGGGCGTGTATATGTATGTATATGCTGTATGAAACACACGGCTTGTATACATCATACCACATGCACAAAGCAATACAACAGATCACACCACATGTATAAAGCAATGCAACATGTGCATGCCACTGCTGCATCACCAACACAAGAGCGAGCAACACCAACAGGCATCATGTAGACCCCCCTCACTAATACTAACACAGACTAATACACCCAGACAACACCCCCCCTCACTAGCACACCCCTCACAACACACACACCTTGCCATTCGCAGTGCCAACAAAATTGGTGGTACAACTTGATACAGGCTGATGTACATAGCAGATGGGAGGCAGCACCTGCAGGGATGCTTCTGCAGTGGGTTGCATCAACTGGCTGCCATCAGTGACACTGTGGTATCCAGCATACACCTGTGTGGAGTGCGAGATGATGGGTGATGGGTGTTGGGTGTTGGCTGATGGGTGATGGGTGATGATGTTGGTCACGAATGCATAGGAATGGTCGCAAACATAAAACCCACCATAACATGAACAGTTTTTTCATAACAAGCATGCCACACACACCTGTAGCATGTGCAGGTAGGGTGTGGTAAAGTCAAGCGTCCGCCTGAGGTGGGATGGAACCTCTTGCTCAACAATGAGCAGCCCCCGAGGCATAAAACGCCGCCCCTATTGCCCTGTACCTCAATACTGCCTTTTGCTGTCGCACTGGCTTGCCATCCCCTTCTCCAGCCTGGGGCAAGCGATTCCCCAGCATTTCGATCTGCGTCTCAACGCTATCTCATGGTTGATACTTCATTGGGGGTTTTGGGGGGGAGGGGCAATGGTATTGGAAACAGTGACTGCAGGTTGTTTTATGTTTTTCTTAATCAGCAGCAGCCATGCTTTGTGAAACACAAAATATACCTAAGGCAGCAGTAACACCTAGTGTAGAATTGTTACTCACAATGGTTTGCATATATGCACGGGCGTAGGAGTTGACACAGTTACTACTTGTTGCAGATCCCATCTAGCGTACATTCAGTCACAATGGCGTCTACAGTGCTCGAGCAAACACGTGGTATGTCTTGTATATATTGTACTCGAGGCGCCACAGATATGGAGGACGTTGAGAAAAACACAAAACCACATGCCTATCACGCCATCACCACCATGCAATACCCCCTTGAAAACCCAGCCTTGCACGAGGACATTGAGCGCCTGGAACGCGCCATCACAACAGATTTCAAGCAAGGGGCTGTGGGCCACAAAAGTAAGCTGCAGCAGAGCCATCGTGTACGCAAGATGGTCGACACCATGCAGGATGACGCACGCAAGTTGGTATGTATTAATGGTGTGTGTTGGGTGCTATGGCAATATTGTGCCTATGGGACAATACATCATCATCACATGCACAGATGCGCATTTATGAAGACAAGGATGGGGCGCGCAAGGATGACATTGCAGCATTGCGAGGGGACAATGTCTTTGCGTACGTTTGGTGGTGCATGTTGCTTAATGCTGATGACACTTGCTGGTGTACACAAGCAAGTGCATCCCTGCACATGTGTATCAACCATGTTGTGCAGTATATGCACCTCAGCATACATGCACCTCAGCAAACCCACCACATATGCGACTAGTATACCATATACATAAAACATGCTCCCTCTATGAAACGTGCTTCCTCCCACACACACTCACAGCACATTTTATGACCGACTCAAGGAGGTGCGAGAATACCACAGGCGCTATGGTGTCATGGATGTTACAGAGGTGGGTATCATGTGTAAGTGTGGTGGGTGTATCACGCACATTTTCTTTTCTTTTCTTTTACCAAGTGCAAATGACCATGATGTATCTTGCAATTCTGTATCGCCATGTTGATATTACCAAAACACGTTGTCCTACCCCCCCACATCTTTTGTGGCATGTCCCCCACCCCCTCCATCCCCCTCACCCCCTCCATCACCCCCTCCCAACCAGGATGACGACGAGCCCCCCCCTGAGGGTGGCCGCATTGACCTAGACACCATCTTCAGTGGTGAGGAAGGACATGGACGCTACTTTGACCTACATGAGCTACACAACCGCTTTGTCAATGCTAAATTTGGACGACAAGTAGATTACCTCACCTATTTACAGCAGGTGGTGTACTTCTCAGAGGTGCCCGCAACACAACGTACATCTGCTGCATACCAGCACTATTTAGAGGATTTGGTGGGGTATTTGGAAGGGTTTTATGAGCGCACACAGCCCCTTGGTGACTTGGCCAAGCAGATGAGCAAGGTGTGTGGGGGACTGCATGTTTTGGTGGGGTGTTGGTATTGGGGTTTGTATGGGGAGATTTGTTGCTTTGTTGTGAGGGGTGCCGTCGGTGTTGTTTGATCTGTGTAGGTGTCCTGTGCGGGGGTGGGGGTTTGCAACACACCTTACATACATACCCTACACACTATACATACACATGACATACCCATGACACACACATGACATACACCCTACACACAGTTGGAGCAGGAGTTCACTGAGAGATGGGAGGCATGTGAGGTGCCGGGTTGGACAAAATTGAACGAGTCCTCCACAGCACTGCCCGCACCCGGTGCAATGGACCTGGATGCCTTTGATAGTGTAGAGGAACTGGAAACTGTTGGTATGTGTTGTGGGTTGTGGGTGTATAGTGTATGTGGGTGTATGGATGTGTTGTTTGGTGTTGCTGGGGGTTAAAAATACATACATACTGTGTTTTGGACACGTGTTTACGTACACAAACACGTTGTTTCGTTATACACACTCACATAATTATTGTATAACATACACCATACACCCCCCAACGAACACCAATACACACCTCATATATCCACACCAATGCACACCTCATGAGTACACTCCCCCACACACCGATGCACACCTCATATGTATGCCCCCCCCCCCAACCCCCTCTATGCACCTACACCCCCCACACCAACACACCCCCTCACACATACCACAGGTCCTAATCGTATCAAGTCCTCCCTCATGGCGCTGGGATTGAAATGTGGTGGGACACCTAGGCAGCGTGCAGAGCGTTTGTTTTCCACCAAGGGGAAATCATTAGAGGAATTGCCCAAGGCACTGTTTGCCAAGGGGGCTATACCAGTGGTAGGTGGTGGGGGCGTTGTGTGTGTGTGTGTGTGTGTGTGTGTGTGTGCTGCTGATCCTTGTATGGAGCTGTGCATACACCCTCCGCATACCACCCCTTTCCAAAAACACCCTCCACACCCCCCCCCCCTCACAAACAACCCGCCCTCACAAACAACCCGCCCTCACAAACACCCCACCCCCACAGACAGCAGGCGGAACCGTGGAGGCAGTGAAGAACAGCGCCACCTCTCGCACCTCTGCTCTGCTGGAGGCCAAGGTGATGAAGCTGGTAGAACTGTTGAGGCAGGTACACAAGGACTCTATGGATAGGACTGAGAAGAAGTTGGCTCAGAGTTGGGAGGAGCTCCAGGCTGACATGGAAGAGGTGTGTATGTTTTCTTTCTTTCTTTTTTTTGTGTATGCTGTGGGTGTATGCTGTGGGTGTATGCTGTGTATGCTGTGTGTATCTGTTGTGGCGGTGTGTACTGCACACTCAACCATGTATACATCCATCAACCATGTGTACATTCCCCATATGCATGTGCGTACATTCTTCAACCATGTATACAACTTGTCTGTCCCCCCCCCCCCCTAGGCTGAGGCAGAGGAGGTAGAGGTGGATAGTGATGAAGAAGAAGAAGTATACAATCCACTAGACATACCTCTCGGGTGGGATGGCAAACCAATACCCTACTGGTTGTACAAATTGCATGGCCTCAATCAGGTGTGTGTGTGTTTTGTGTATTTTTGTGTGTTTTTGTGTTTTGTGTGTGTATTTATGTGTGTGTGTGTTGTCATGTATCATCCATTACTCAACAATTACTTCAACCCCTTGCATACTCAAACCACATACACCTCACGTACCCCTCACATACACTTGCACACCACACCTCACACCCCCTACATACAATAGGAATTCGAGTGTGAAATCTGTGGCAATGCAATTTACAAGGGTCGTCGTGACTTTGAAAAGCACTTTACAGAGTGGCAGCACATCAACGGGATGAAGGCACTTGGTATACCGAATACAAAAGACTTTTTTGAGATTACCAAAATAGAGGATGCACGTGCACTGTGGGAGGCCATCAAGGTGTGTGTAGGGGTGGTGGTGTAGTTTGGTGGAGTCGTGGTGGTGGTGTAGCGGTGTTGGTGGAGGTTGGTGTTGGTGTAGTGTGGTGTTTCTGGTGCGAATGTGTTTGGCCACGCACCTGCTCCTACAAACTGCATACACACACACACACTCTTTCCACACACAACACACCCACACTCTTCCACACACAACACACACACTCTTTCCACACACAACACACACACTCTTTCCAAACACACAACACACACACACACACACACTAATTTCCACACAATACACCAGGCACGTGATGTGGGCACATGGAAGCAAGAGGCAGAGGAGGAGTTTGAGGACGAAGCTGGGAATGTGTACAACAAAAGGACATATGAAGACCTCAAACGACAAGGATTGTTGTAGATATTATGTTCTCTACAGAGGTTTGTGTGCTGTTTTCTGCAGACGTTGGATTTAAGGTTGTTTTGCGGTTGTTTTGCGGTTGTTTCCATGTGATATATTGGTATCTCATCATCATACACGCATCTTGCATCATACACCATCTTGTAAACGCATCTTGTAAACATAGTCTGGACACCACCATGGTGGTAGTTACACTGCGCAACGTACAGGACTCTATATACTACTGTGTCGGATTACATATGTCCGCCAAAGAAAAAACCATGTTTCACCCTAAAATCCATGTCCATGCATGTTCCACCAAGAAAACCATGTTCATGCGTTCACAGGTACCTCAATCCATGTTTTCTACGCATTCACTGGCACCTCAACGGGTCCCAGGCTGTAATCACAATTGCTAGGCATGTCTGTGAGCAGCTTTGCAAAGTCCTTGGTGGGCACAGTCCCCTCACCAGGGGCATTGGTAATAACATCAAATGCCCTGGGTATGTGAATTGATGGGGTGATGAATTGATGGGGTGACATTGCTTGTATGGTTGAGGAGTTGATGAGATTGATTGGCATGTACTCTACACTGTGTTGCAATACCATACAGATACCGCAACACCGCACCCCACACGCCCCCCACCCTTCACCCCCCCCACCTCACATACCTGTTGCGTGCCTGTGGCAGCGCAATACACTGCACACTGAGCTCTGCCACATCTGCCCTGGGTATACTCCTCTGCTTTCGTTCCAACAGCCTATCATCCACATCCACAACCAACTCCCGCTCCCCCCCAGCCTCATCTGTCAACCCCCCCGGGTGAATGATAGTATACTCCAACCCCGACGCGATGAGATACTTTTCCGCCTTGCGCTTCCATATCAATATATTCCCACCTTCCTGTTCCCCCAGCTTGTTGAGCCGATTATCCTCTTGGGTGCCCCCCATGGAGCTGACCAGTACCACTTTTTTTACCCCGGCTGCTACAGCAGCGTCAATTTGAGCTTTTTGCCCCAGCCAATCAGCTGCCTCGGGGTTTTGCTTTTCTTTCCATGTGAATTCTGGCATGGCGCCTTCCTGCTTGAGTAGCTTTTTTATTAACATCTGTGGTACGCATGTGATACACATCTGTGATAAACATCTGTGATGGTTTTTGGTAAAAATCAATGTGTGTGGATGGGGTGAGGGATGAATGCAACGTGCGTGTAGGTGAGGGATGAAGGCAACGTGTGTGTAGGTGAGGGATGAATGCACAGTGAGTGGATGGCTGTAATCAGGTGTGCAGGGTATGTGCCTGGTGTCAAAGATACCACCATTGTGGATGACATGCAAGACATGTACGACATGTGTTTACCACATGTACCAACACGCGCACAATCCACATGCAAAACATGTCCACACCACACATTCAAAACACCCCAACAACACACCGTGACCAGTGACAGTGGCTTGAGCACAGGCACAGCACTTGTAGCAATCACCAATGCATCACACCCCTGAAATGCACTACCAAGGGATGTGTCTGCATTGCTGCCTGTGATATCAGATATCTTCACCTGCAGTTGTGATGCTGCATCCCCCAAAAACGATCGCAGTGCTTGAGCACTCTGTGCATTTGTATATGTGTATATGTGTGTGTATACATGTGTTAATACAAACTAAATACATGGTATACAAAGGACATGCAGACGTTTTTGGACATTTTCAGGTGAACGTGTTCAGGTGGAGACGTGAAGTCGCAGTAGTACTGTACCATATACAACCATGCACAGCCCACAGCTGCTGATAAAACATCAAACATCCCACAGCTGCTGATCAAACAAATAAAAGAATATCAAACAACCACACCTTGTCTGAGCGCACCACAGCCACAGCAGCATACTCACTGGGGCTCTGTAACAGGCGCTTGACCACCAGCTTGCCTGTCTTACCACTGGCACCAGTCACTGCCACCTGCGTGTGTGGGTCAAGGTGCCTTGTATGTAGTATGAGTACTCCAACCCATGTTGAACATGAAACACATGCACACACACATCACATACCTTGATGACACTGCCCTCTGCTGCAACCACCACCATGCGTGCTGCGCTGCGAATCGCGTTGGGGGTATGACGGCACGTGTGCTGCAGTGAAGTGTGCGTGCGTGTGTCTGTAAAGAGGTGGGGTGGTGCTTGACCAGGGTGCACGCATGGTGTTTGACCTGCACACATACCTGTTGTGAAAGCGCGCATGGGGCGCGTGTTGCAACGTGGAACAGCCTGCGATTGTATTGCAGAGGTGGTCAATGCGTTTGTTGTGCGAATGATGTGCGTGTTTTTCACTGCGTACCAGGGATGGTGCCATGAATACCTGTGGTGTTGTGACTGTCGAGACTGTGCGCATCATCTTGCGCTCACAATGCAGATCTAGTTGTTGCAACGTGCGTGTCAGACACTTTGTGCAAGCAAACAAGTTGAGTGTTTTCGGGTGAGTTTGTATCGAAAACATGATGAAAGTGAAAACATGCTCAGCACACTTGTGCCCCTATACCCACCACATCTTAAACATCCATTATGACCAACAATATGACCAACAACTCGCCAAACAACACCCCATCATCATCAGATTGGCAAGATCCGTATGTCTTTGGCAGAAACAAACTCCGTCCACACGTGCCATTGCGTGCATTTGATGACCCCAGCAAAGCCCTGGAATACTACACCCGCCTGACACCACTTCCTGAGGCAATGGTCGCTGTGGAGGATGGCGCCACTGCCCCGCCATCGTGCCATGCTGCCACTGCAGCCATACGCAGCAGCACTCGCTTGCTTGATTTGAGTGCATTTGATGCTGGGGATGCCTCTCCATGGCGATTTCGCTTGTTTGACAAGCCGGAAGATGTACCCGAGGGGTTTGGTCAACATGGTGCGGGTGTTGACTGGGACACATGGGCCCCGGTATGTTGGTGGTGGTGCACTTGGTGGTGGTGATGGTGAGATACTGTGTGCCCCGTATATTTTCACATCAACCCATACACATACACACAATAACATACACATATACACACAATCACATACATGCACACAAAAACCCATACACAACCACACACATTGACACACTTTTCTCACGCATCCCTTATCCCCCATTCTTCCATTCTCTCCAGATATCTGTTCCCTGTAGCTGGGAGTGTGCAGGATTTGGCACACCGATATACACCAACTTCCAGTACCCATGGCCATGTGACCCACCTCGAGTGCCTAGCAACAATCCCACTGGGTGTTATGTCAGGCACTTTGTGTTACCTCATGACTGGAGGGTGATGATGGGGGCAGGTGCACGGTATGTGGGGGGGGGGATGTGTATTTGTGTTTGCTGTTGTATTGTAGACAAGCAAAGTGCCTGTTCTCTCGTATCTTCTCTGTTCTCACCTCAGCCTGTGTACATGCATCATCATCATCATCACCACCAACATACCCTCATCACCACCCACAGTGTCACACTAGTACTGGAGGGTGTGGATAGTGCAGCATATGTGTGGGTCAATGGTCAACATGTAGGCTATACACAGGACAGCAGACTCCCAGCTGAGTTTGACATCACCAGCATGCTGCAGCAGCAGTCAACATTATGGTCAACACAGCAACATCAGGAGTCAACATTACGGTCAACGCAGCATCAGCAGGTGTTGAGTACACATGAGGGTGAGCATGTGCTGGCATTACAGGTGGGGTGGGGTGGGTAGGGGTGGGGTGGGGTGGGTGAAAGAGGGGTGTGGGTATTGAAGGATGTATGACACATGCATCAGGGGCCGGGTGCATGTGTCACTACCACATACATCACACATTACACACCATCATACCAAACACACCACACACACCCAATACACCACACACACACAACACCACAAAGGTGATGAAATGGAGTGATGGAAGTTACCTAGAAGATCAAGACATGTGGTGGCTGGCAGGGCTGCACAGACCTGTATACCTACGATGTAAACCACCCGTGCAGATCACCGACATGATGCTTCGCACCCCATTGACATTTGATACAGCAGCAGCAGCAGCAGGAGCAGGAGGAGGAGGGGAAGAGGGGGAAGGGGAAGGACAAGGGGGGGTGCAACCAAACGCTGCACGGTAGGTTTTGGGTGGGATGTGGGTTTGTTGATGATGGAACGTTGACCATGTGTTGACCATGGAATGTTGACCATGTATTGATCATGTGTCTCCTCCTCCTCCTCCTCCTACCCCAACACGCCTCCACCCATACCCTCCAATTCCTTTTTCTCACCCCCTCACCCTCAACCCCCCCCCTTGACTCTCCCTACCCCTCAACACCCCTCCTTACCACCCCCCAGCCTAGAGCTTGATGTTTCAGTAGCAGCCCCCTCAGATGAGCTACTAGAAGCATCCACAGTCAATGTCCTGCTCTACCCCAATGCCCATAATGCCAACATAGACTCCCCTCTCCTTTCATGCAGTGCACACCCAAAAAGGGGGCATTGGATGGCTGCTGAGGCTACCACAGGGCTGAGGGGGGGGTTGGCCACGGTGTGTGTGCATGTGTGTGTAATGATGCTGATGGTGGGTGTTGACCGATTGTGAGCACATGTTGACTGTACATTATCTGTGCATTATGTTGACTGTGCATGATATGGGTGGATACCAACACACACCTCCACACACACCTCCACACACACCTCCACACACACCTCCACACACACCTCCACACACCCCTCCACACACTCAGGTATCTATAGACATGATCAAGGCCCTTGGTCACCCACCCCTGCTGTGGAGTGCAGAACACCCACACACCTATGTTGCAGTTGTCACCCTCACTACACCACACACACACAACACCAACACCCATGATGAATTAACCTCCACTATGCCCATGCCTTCCACCACAAAACCCACCTCAATACCTCAACCTCCCACCTCAACCTCAGCAACCTCAATGCCCACCTCAACCTCAATACATGTTGACTGTGTTGACTGCGATGTTGACTGTGTTGACTGTGAGTCAATGCTTGTCGCTTTCCGGTCAACCCTCATACACCCCACTTCTGGTTTATTGCTCAACAACAACCGCCCCCTGCTGCTCCGAGGTGTAAACCGACATGAGCATGATGAACGGAGGGGAAAGGCCCTGGATGAGGGGGGGATGGTGTTGGATGTGTGTTTGATGAAGCAGTGTAATTTCAATGCAATGAGGTGTAGCCATTACCCTACCCATGATAGATGGTGTGTTTGAGAGGGGGGGGGGATTGGGGCTGTTGGGGATGTGTTGTGTGTGCTGTGGTGTTCAGTTGTGGTGTACACACATGTGCTTCATTGTGCAAGTGTTGCAAGTCTCTATGATCGCACACTCCCCTCTCCATTTCGCCCTGCCCTCTCCAGTTCACCCTCCTCTCTCCTTTCCTACAGGTATGAATTATGTACCATGCTAGGCCTGTATGTAATTGATGAGGTCAACATTGAGACGCATGGGTTTGACCCAGCGTTGACCAGAAATGCAGTCAACCCTGCATGGGCACCAGAGTGGCAGGCGTGTATGTTGGACCGGTATGTGTGTTTGGGTGGGTAGGTTATGTGTGTAGGTATGTGTGTTTGGGTAGATTATGTGTTGTATGTGTGTGTGTGTGTGATTAGGTGGGTTGTGTGTGGTATGTATGAACCTACACACAACATGTTGCTGGTTACCTACACACAACCCTTGTACACCCACACCCGTACACCCACACCCGTACACCCCACCCCACCACACAACAGGGCAGTACGCATGGTAGAGCGGGACAAGAATCATGGTTGTATTATATTATGGAGCCTCGGGAATGAGAGCGGGTATGGACCGGCACACCTGGCCATGGCGGGGTACATACGCACACGTGATCCTACCAGGTATGCTTTGCTGTTGTTATGTTGTTGTTGTGTTGTTGTTCTTGTTGTTATGATTCTTATGTTGGAGTGGCCATCACATCACAAGTATCACATGCTTGTGTTGGTACACCACCACCAACAACAAACAAACGAGCACCCAGCACCCCACATATCGCTCCCCTCTCTTTTCATCTGAACCACCCCCATGCAACAGGCCCCTACATTATGAAGGTGGGGGCAGCATCACCCCCTGCACAGATGTTATCTGCCCCATGTATGCACGTGTACACCAAATACAAGCATTGGCCAGTAGACAGGGGGATATGCGACCTGTGATATTGTGTGAATACTGTCATGCCATGGGCAATAGCACTGGTGTGTGGGTGGGTGGGTGGGGGGGTGGGGGGGTGGGGATACTGGGTGTGTTGTGTTGTTGAACCAGTTGCATGTGTACAAACATGCATACTCAAGGATACAATGCACACTTTTGAATAACAACACATGCGCATGTCACCCACACCCTCTCACCTCCACACCCTCTCACCCTCACACCTTTCTCCCCCCACACCCCCATCTTCTCACCCCACACCTTTTCACCCACACCCCTCCCTCTTCAGCACACACAACACACACAACAGGCAATTTCAAGTCATACTGGGATGCATTTCACACCAACCCAAAGCTACAAGGTGGATTCATTTGGGATTGGGTTGATCAGGGGTTGTGCAGGGCATTAGACAGGCAAACAGGTAACTCAACAGGTATGTCATGCGTAGTTGGTGTGTATGTGTGTGTGTTGATATATGTGTGTGTTGGTATATGTGTGTGTTGGTATATTTATGTGTTGGTATATGTGTATGTTGGTAAATATGTGTGTGTTGGTACATATCTCTCTGTGTGTGTGTCTCACAATACCATCCTACCACCCCCACGTTCCCAACCCAACAGGGGGTGTCAGTACTGCTGCACGTCTCAACGGGTGTGGTACATGTGCTGGTGGACATGTGTATTGGGCGTATGGGGGTGATTTCGGGGATACACCACATGATGCACAGTTTTGCATCAATGGGCTTGTGTGGCCCGATCGTTCCCTTCATCCTGCGTGTTTTGAGATTGCCATGGTGCAGGTGTGTGAGGGTGTGTGTGTGGGGGGGTGTATGTTGGTGTGGTGGGATGACTTGATGTTGTGTGTGATATGAGGTGTGTGTGAGGTGTGTGTGTGTGTGTCATGTGATGCCATGCATGTTGTAATATTTTTCTCTTCTATTGACTGTTGTTCTCCCCTGCGTTGACCGCTATTCTCCCCTGCGTTGACTGTTATTCCCCCCTGCATTGACAGGCCCCAGTGCAGTTTGAGGGACCCATCACACCACCCAACCCAGATGGTGATGTGGAAATAATTGTACTGGTATGTGTGTATGTATTGGGGTTTTGTTGTATTGGTATATGGGTATATTGATGTATTTCTATACACTGGGAGTACTGGTATGAGTGAGTACAACAAAAGGATACCGCATACTCTCACCCCCTCATACCCTCACCACATCACTCCATCACCCCCGCACCCATCACCCCCCTTGACAGATACGCAACATGTATGACTTCTCAACCACTGCCCACTTGCACTTCACATGGCGCATCACCCTAGAAGGGGCCCCCCTCACAGGGGCCCCAGGGTCCCTCCAACCCGAGGGCTGGCACACCCTCGATCTCCCATCCATCCCACCCCGGGCAGTTGCTGATGTGGCGGTCCCTGCGCCCTGGGCAAGTGTGCGAGGGGCTCTGGTTGAGGGGCAGCATGGGTGGAGAAATGGGGGGTTGTGTTGGCGGGAGGTGTATTTGGAGCTGCAGGCGTGCATGCGTAGCAACACACCGTGTGTGCCGCAGGTATGGTGCGGTGGTGTGGGTGATGAGGGCCATATGATGATGCACCACCATTATATATATGCGACAAGACCAACATCATTACCAACACTGCACCATGACCAACACAACACTTCACACCAACTCTGTACAGGGGCATGTGGTTGCAGCATCACAGCTGCATCTACCGCCATCATTATTAGGCACCCCTTCCCCCCGCCCCCACCCCCCCCCACCCCTCCCCACCACCCTGCACCCCACACCCCAATGGCGACGCACTGATGATGGTGGGGTGGTGGTGGATGCAGGGGGTGTGGTGGTGGTGGTGGATGGTGCAACGGGGTGTGTATCGAGTGTGACGTACCAGGGGAATGTACTGCTGGCATCACCACTTGGTATGTGTATTGTGTGTGTGTGTGTGTGTGTGTGTGTGTGTGTGTGAGTGTGAATGGAGGGAGAGGGGAGTGTTTGTGTGGAAGTGGTTGTTGGGACACGCTCTCTCTTTCTCTCTCTCACACACACACAAACATACACAAACACATACACACACCTACAAACACACACGCTCCCCCCCCCCCCCAGTCCCCTGCTTGTATAGGGCCCCCACTGACAATGACAGGGGTGGTTCGGGTGGGAGTAGTTATGCAGCACGATGGAGAGCAGCTGGCTTACATGTGCTGACTTGTTATTTGGAACCTGATAGCAGCATCACTGTGACTCATGGTGGTGGTGGTGGTGGTGGTGATGATGGTGATGGTATTACGAATACCAACAGCATTATTAATACCCACAGCATTACTAATACCAGCAGTAGTACTCATACCAACACACATGACAATGTGCCTTCAGTGGTGGTGTGTGTACGTTTTCACATGCAACCTGATGAACGAGCACTGCAGGAGGAGTGTGGTGGTGGAGATGGTGTGGGTGTGGGGGAGGTGGGGGGGGCGCACTTCATGGCACAGCATGACCTAGCAGCGGGGGTGGTTGGTGATACTGGTGATGATGGTGATGGTGATAATGGTGGTGATGATGGTGATGATACACCAGCAGCAGCAGCACCACCACCACAACCACCATCAGCAGCAGCACCATCAGCAGCAGCAGCAGCAGCTAGCACATCACCCAGGGCCTTCATCAAGGTATATGCAACGTATACAATATATGCAGATGGCAGGGTTGTGGTCAACATGCAGGTGGATGCCTCAGAAGCATTGCCTGCTGCACTCCCAGTTGCGTTGTATAGGTATGGGGGATGGGTAGGGTATGTTGTGTGTAGGGTATGTTGTGTGTAGGGTATGTTGTGTGTTGTGTACGGTACATATGTGTGGTGGCTCATGATGTGTACCTGATGTGTATAGGGATGCACTGCAGGTGGATCGTCGCCTCCCTGTGCACACTCCCAGGCATGTTGTCCTGTGTTGTTGGGGTACCTCATTACTTGGGGTACCTCACTACTGTGTGCCAACTCCCCCACCCCACCCCACCTCCCCACACCACACACCACACGCACACACAAAACAGATCCCTCCCCCGGGTGGGTCTGTCCACCACACTAGGCTGGCAGCATGGGATTGTCACCTGGTATGGGAGGGGTCCCCATGAGTGCTACCCCGATCGCAAGACAGCTGCACACGTTGGGCGGTATAGTATGGGTGTGGAAGGGATGCATGTGCCATACATTGTACCAGGTGTGTTGCTGTGTTGGGGAAATGTGTTTGTTTTGGCGTGTTTGCATGTGTCTGTGCATGTAGTTGTGCATGTGTTTGTAGTGGTTTTACAAGAATATCACATTATCGCAACACCCACACACCCTCATGGCCCCCCCACACCATCATGCCCCACCTCAAAAACACCCACCTCAAAAACACCCACCCCCCAGGGGAATCAGGCGGGCGTGCTGATGTGCGTTGGCTTCAGTGTACTCGTGAGCAGGATGGCAGTGGAGTGGCCCTTGCTGCTGTAGGGGGTGCCTCTTGGGCAATGGCAAGTGTGTTGCCCTGGTCTATACAACAACTGGATGCTGCCCAACATGACCATGAATTGTGGTTACAAGGACAGGTGAATCAAGAAAAACAGGGGGTGCATGTGGTGGTGGATGCTGCTCATATGGGGTTGGGTGGTGATGATTCATGGAGCCCTGCAGTGCATGAGGTATGCCCATGAGGTGTAACCCTCATGTTGTTGTGTTGTGATTGGTATATTGTGGTGTTATTGGTATGTTGTGTCGTGTTGTGATCAGTGTGTTCTATATACACCATCATCCATCATCATCATCATCATCAGCAGCAGCAGCAGCAGCACCATCATCATCATCACCACCATCACCATCAACCCCTATCCTCATCATCACAGGAGTACTTGGTCCCACCTGGAGTGTACCCTGTGGCACTGGCACTGTGTCCTGTAGCACCTGGCCAACGAAACAGGGAGGATCATGATGCACTGACTGTGGCACAACAGCTGTGGCACACAGCAGAAGGGGTTGCGTGAAGGTAGCATGAAAAAACAAGCACGTAGCATGTAGAAGTGAGATGTGGGTGCACACTGTTTTGCAACTATTCACACCACGACAAGGTGCATACCTGCAACTATGAGACCAATCATCATCGTCATAGGGGAATGACAATTATTTTGCATTTTTTCGAATTATTACACATGTTGATCATGTGGTTTTGTATGCATTGGAAACACAAGCATGCATTGGAAACACAAACGATACCAAAATGTGTACAGCATACACAGGGCAGTACATGTAACAAACGTTTCAATGGAATAAGATATGAATATTACCCATCACGCACAGCATCTTCATCACCGCGTACATGTCCATCACTCAACGCCTGTGTGTTGTTGTGTGTTGTTGTGCATTACAACGATACTGTACAGCTGGTGTGTGCTGTGCATGTACAATGATGTACAGCTGATGACCAGCTTGTGTTGCTCAACATTCATCACATACACATGGCATACCCACATACACACGGCGCATACCTGATCTCGATGTTTCCGACGTGTGTGTTGCTTTCTAAACCGTCGACGCATGCGCCTGAGATACACATATGTATACACATGAAACACATACACACACGGGTGCATACAACACACAATACACTGCATACAAATACAGTCACCTACCCACATGTTCCACCACGACCACAACGTACCGTCTCCTTCGTGGTCCCTCCTGTCCCCTTGCATGTTGACCATGTTGACCACGTTGACCATGTTGACCTCCCTGTGCTCGCAGCAAGCGCCTTGTACCACCCCCTGCCTCCCCTTGACCTCCACCTCCCACGTCTCCTTGTTGACCATTGAGGAGCCCTTCTTGTTGACCATCCATCCCCCCCCCTTCCACACCACCTTGCTCCACCAATCCCCCCTCCCCTGCTCCCTTACAGTGCAATGCAGGGTCGGCCATGTTGACAGCAGGCGTTGACCCTTGTAGCAGCTTGGTCAACATCTCTAATGCAGTCAAATCTGTAAAACGGGGTTTCCCTGGCACACATCCACTGCCATCATCGCCCCTGTGTGTGTTGTTTGTGTACGAGGCGTATGTGTATGTGTGGATATGGGTTGTGTGGTTAATGAGCGGCAATTCCTATACTGTTTATCATGCGATTGCCAAACGCATGTACAGCACTCCAGCAATCCCACGACATACAAAAACACCCTCCACACAATATCCTCCTCACACACACCGTGCATGGCGCAGCATGTCTGACAATCGTCGATCCAACCCCACCCTCCACCTATACCAATGCACATCCACCACCTGTGTGCCCTTGACCGCCCGCCACAACCCTGTCTTCTTCTTCTTTCCATCATCCCCACTACTGCCACGTGCATATAAACGACTCAAGCTGCTGTTGGCGTATGGTGTGAGGTGAAATAAATCCACACCACCACACAGGCTGCCACGAGCACTGCGGGTGCCTTGGGTGGAGGGACCAAAGTACCCCCGTGCTGCTGCATGTGGTACGATACCTTGCTGTGCAACATTGGGGCGCAAAAATGCCTGCATGAAGGGGGGTACGCATGTGTGTTTGGGAGTGTGTGTTTGATGTGAGTGTGATTTGAAAGTGTGTTGTATGGTGTGTTGTATACTAGCAGCACATGCATGACCCACCATCAAGCATCTCAACCACCATCACCTCAACACCACCCCCCACCCCACCCCCCCACACACCCGAAACGCAACCACACGAGTCCCCTCTCCCTGCTGCCCATCCTCTACATCCCTCATCAATGCACACTCGAGTGGAAACTGCTCCTGTAACCCGACCCCCCGCTGCACTGGCACAAGGCGCCCCTCAGTGCTCAATCGCTCCACATGCCGACCAGCCACCCACGTCCCCCCCTCTGCCGCCACACGAGTTAACAAAGACTGCCATGTACCAGGCTGTTGGTTGATCCCATCCAGCTGGTTGATCCCATGGAGCTCATCAGGGGCTGCCAGTACCACCCAGTCTTGCAATGGAATGTTCTTCAGTAGCTGCAGCTGCAGTGCAAAATTGGTGTGGTGGGAGTACTGTCCCAACCATCGGTGTGGGGTGATGGCGCGGTTGGTGATGGTGGAGAGGATGGTGTCGAGGGGGGCGGTAGTGGATTGGGTGGGGTTTATGTTGAGCACCAGGATGATGTTTTGGGCGGGGATACCTATGTGTTTGTTGTTGTAGTATACTTGTTGTTGTTGTAGTATACTTGTTGTTGTTTGAAACACATGTATCTTCAACCATTATGCGTACCGAGTGTGTCGATATAATGTGCAAAAAAATGTTGCAACAGCTCTGGTGTGTCGTAATTGGCCAGCACCACTGTGTACAACCATATAGCAGATGGTGCACCTTGCAACAGTGCTTGTGCTTCACGATCCAATGCACTGTCTTGTGTACTGTCAGCTGTGTTGTCGGTTGTACTTGTTTGTTCAAGAGCATCATCACCTGCGTTGTGCGTTGAATGTGTGTGGGTTTGGTCACGACGTGTGATCAAACTAGTATGCTACACAGCCACGCACTTGTCTCATTTGCAGCCTTGTGTACCACAGTGTACCGGTGTCTCCGCTTGATGCCAAAGTTGCCTTGCGCCGTTGCACCTTGATGGGTTGCAAGCATCAACATGACGACCACCCAAGCTGCCTTCTTCGTGGAAGACATCGTGGTGGTGCTGTATACTAGCACTGTTTGTCCTATATGACAAGCATTGTTGATTCTGCTATTCTCACAGAAGGATGATGTGACAAACACACGATCTCACGAGATCCACGATACCAGTTGGCTACTCGGTTGTCAGCACATTCGTGTTGTTTTCCTTACACGTGCTCTTCTTCCACAAATAATTACAACCAATTCCAACAACACTAGAAACAGAGCATGCTGGACATAGTCACACAATTATAAAGGTGGTCCTGGTGGTCCTGATGGTGGCCCAGGTGGTCCAGGTGGTGGTCCTGGTGGCGCCCCTGGAGGCCCACCCATCATAGGTGGCCGCATGCCAAACCCTGGTGGTGGTGGTGGCATCATCATCCCTGGTCGAGGCGCCATCATGCCGTACACCGCTGGTGGGGGTTGGGGTGGCATTCCCGCCGGCACACCCCCTCCATACGCTCCATACGCAGGTGGTGGTGGTGGTGGCATCCCCGCCGGCACACCCCCTCCATACCCCCCGTACGCAGGTGGCCCCCCCCCATATGCAGCCTGTGGTGGCGCAGCCTGTGGCGGTGGTGGTGGGCCCCCCCCATACGCACCCGGAGGTGGTGGCGCAGCCTGTGGCGGCGGTGGTGGGGCCCCTCCCCCATACGCACCCGGAGGTGGTGGCGGAGGTGGTGCGGCCCCCGCTGCAAACCCAGACACAGGGTTGTTGATCATTGGTTGTGCAGTGGTGACAATTTCAGGTGCCTGCTTGGGACCCGTGGCAAACATGGTGTGTGGCCTTGACTGCTGTGACTGACTCGCACGCATTTGTGCTGCAAGCAAGCGTTCTGCAGGTGTGCCATGCCGTTCTGTGCGCGACCCTTGTTTGTATGCGTACGTCACATTGATTTGTCTGTTCATGAGCATTTGTCCGTTCATGGCTTCAATGGCTGCATCTGATGCTTCAAAGGAATCAAAGGCGACAAAACCAAAGCCCTTGCTTGTGCCTGTGTTTTCATCACGCTTGATCTTGGGGGCTGTGATGACCACACCAAATGCAGAGAACGTGTCGTACAGGAGCTGTTGAGGAAGGGGGGTTGGAAGGTGTGTGTGTATGGAGAGGGTCACACAGTGTGCAAACAGTGTTGGTATTAATTGTGTGTTTTTCCCTTGCATTACAACCCCATTCCTCGTGGAGCATATGTGGTACAGCACATGTGCTGATAGTGTCCATCAGTGAGTGGCATACCTTTTCGTCCACATCAGGATCGAGGTTGCCTATGAACAAGTTGGCACCTATGTTGATAGTTTGCTTGTCTGCCGAGGCTTTGTTGACGCGAATGGGCTTGCCATACATCTTGATCATGTTGAGAACCTTGATGGCCTATGTGTGGGGGGATATGGGTTGTTGGTTGCTGTGGAGTGGGAGGCTGGATGGGAGTCTCCGTGCTCTTCAATTGCACACAACATACATAGTCTGCATCGTCTTCGGTTTTGTACTCCACAAAGCCATAGCCCTGATGTTGATTTGTGACACGATCCTTGGGCATGTACACATTAACTGTGGTTAGTGATGATGAGGGTGGTGGTGGTGGTGCATGGAGATACAATCAGTTGCTTCTCAAAAGGCAGTCTCAACACCGTCCTACCTACTGGACCTGCTTGAATAAAGAGCTCCCACATGACCTCTTCTACCACCTACGTACGGAGAGCAACAGGACGTGCAACAGGATGTGCAATACATACACAAACACTGCCCCAACGTACCTTGCCATCCAGATTGCCCACGTACACCGTTGCTTCTTGATTACGTGCTTGAGAGTGAATGCCAATCAAATTGGCACCTGCACCAGCCGTGACACGACCACCAGCCACGGCTGCCATGGCTGATGGTTGTTGGTTTGTTGGTTTGTTGCTATTGCTTTGTTGTTGTGTACTACTTTGTTGACTTGCTTAACGATATTTCATACATGGAAAGAGCAAGGTTGTTACAGCAATTAAAACAACACTCATCGCCCCTTGTATGGCTCCTCCTTGACCTCCAACACCGAATTGATTTGCACCTCACTGATTGTAAACTCCCCCTCCTGTGTATATGAAAACAGCGTGTGTGGTCAAGATGTGCTATGTGCAAAGGTGGTTGTTCAAGCATGGCAGCATACCTTGTACCGATCCCCAAGCAATGCCTCCTTGCCAGCCTCCATCGCTGCTGCCCAGGCCTTTTTGCTCTCCACCCACCTAGAATGTGCATGGCCGATGTGAAGTACATGATGATGACAATTTCACAATGCCTCAACACCCACCACCCTCCAACACCCACCACCCACCACCACCCACCACCCCTCCAATACACACACACCACCCCTCCAATACACACACGCCACCCCATCCCAACCACGTACTCGTTCCACTCTGCCATCATGCGTTCTCGTTCCTCCTTGAGCTTGACATCCTCCTCTTGACCCAATGTGGCATCCTCCTCTTCGTATCGGCGGCTGTATTTCTTCAAGTTGCGCGTGATCTCACGCTCCTGTTCTGGGCTGAGGAGACAAGGTGGTCGTGGTCGCCAGCTAAATTGCTGCAGGCGATCACGTTGCTGCCTGTGGTGTTTGTGGTGGGTGGTGTGAATTGCAGCATAGCACACTACTCATCATCATCATCCCCATTATCATGCCCATTATCATCCCCTCCTCCCCCCATTCATCATCCCCTCCTCCCCCCATTCATCATCCCCCCCTCCCCCCATTCATCATCCCCTCCTGCCCCCATTCATCATCACCCCCCCCCACAATCGTACTTGTACAGCTCCTGACCATTAAACGTCCAAATCACATAACCATTTTCCATCAGTGTGTGCAGGGCATTCACACTGGTACCCACGTATCGTCCTGTAGGGTCCCACTCAGCATCAGTGGCCAAAAAGTGTTCAGCAGTGTTCATGACCTCAAACTCGTCTGCATTGAAAAATGTGAGCTGACCGTTGAGCGCCTGGTGTGTGTGTGTGTGGTTGTGTGTGTGTGGGTGTGTGGTTGTATGGGTGTGTGGTAGGTGGGGGGCCAAGGTGGAGAAGGGAATGTGAAGTTGCATCCAAGTATCATCAAGTGCAGAATGTGTGTTTGAATATACACGAATATACACACCCAAATACAAACACACCCACACCCACACAACCACACAAAAACACACCTTGAGACCAGCAAGCAAGATATTCTTCCCCTGAGGCGACCACAGCAGCTGGTTGCATGGTCGGTTGTGAAGTGTACCAAGTGGTACCACCCCTCGCACACTGCCCTTGGCGTCCTTCATGCTGAAGAATGATACATTGGGGCGCTTGGGATCTTCCCCATGCAGCACAGCAAACCGATGGCCCTGGTGTGGGTGGGTGGTGGGTGGTGGGTTACCAACAGGGTGGGTGGTGATAAACATGGTGGGTGGTGATGAACATGCCACCTATCCCTCCCCCCCCCCCTACCCCAAACGCCCTCTTCACTACTCCCACTCTTCTCCCACTCTACCCCCCCCCACACTCTACACCCCCGTTCACGCTCCCCCCCCTTACCTTGGGCTCCCATGCAAAGTCATACACCTTGTCACTCTTGTTTGGCAGCTCCATCACCTCCATAGGGATGTCCTTGTCCTTGATGGAAAACAACTCAAATGAGGTAAAGGTGCTCTTCTTTGTCTTGGTGTAGTGGTCCACACGCACTGCGAGGTATACGCCTTGTGGATGCCAGTGCACCGATACATCTGCATTCGTATGTGGGGGGAGGGAGGGAGTGGTGAGGGTGGGTGGGTGGGATTGGGGGTTGGAATGTGTGACGTGTGTGTTGAAGGGGGGGGGGATGTGTGTGAGAGTGTATGTGTGTACCATTGGTATGTGTATTGTACAGAAAGGAGAAAGGAGTGCATGTCATGAACCAACCCCCCAAACCCCCCAAACCCCATGCCAAAACCACCAACGCGAAACTCAAAAACCAAAACGCACTCAAAAACGCACCACTCACTGAAAACAAATTCTTCTGCCTCAGTTCCTTTCGATCAGGCAGCTGTATGAGGGACACACGTGCAGGTTGATTTCCCCCCGCTTGTTCTGTTTGAAATGCACACAATATAGGGTCTGCTGGTGACCATGAGAAGTCAGTCACACCCTCCAGCTTGATGCTCTTTTTGTCGAGTAATGTGCAATCTGGGGTTTCGTATACAGAGATGAAGCCACGGCCCAGGCGGGCAAAGTACCTGTAGTGGTGGTGGTCATGGTGGTGGTGGTGGGTATGTGGGTATTGTGTGTTGAGTATGTGATGCATCTACTCCCCACCTCTACACACCCTCCTCCCACCCACAACACACCACACACATACTTGTCATCAACAACCCCCCCCCACCCCACCCCACCCCCCACACACACCACCACCACCACCCCACCC
>VFQP010001544.1_pt1 | contig 30343 bp, 30 predicted proteins | sample 3512351 | NCBI WGS metagenome assembly VFQP01 (sample SAMN10412372, study PRJNA504923) | tailings metagenome | isolation source: Relicate 1 Philex TSF1 revegetated site | place: Philippines: Tuba, Benguet | collected 2017-08-29
CGGGGAGGGCTCCGCCCTCCCCGGACCCCTCCCGCCAGGGGCCAGGCGGCCCCTGGACCCGGCGACTTTTCATGGCTGGGATGGGGAGGGGGCCTCACACGCGCGCCCTCGATCACGGGCACCACGGGCCCCCTCCCCATCCCAGCCATCAACTCCTGGGTTCCAAGGGCCCACTGGCCCTTGGTGGGGAGGGTCCGGGAGGGGCAAAGCCCCTCCCGCCAGCCCGCCCTCAATCCGCGGACGCCCCCACGGCCCGGATCACGTCGCGCCAGCGGGCGCTTTCCTCGGCCATGAAGGCGGTGAAGGGCGTGCGGTCCATGCGGCGGGGGAGGGCGCCGCCGGCGATGATCCGCTGGCGGAATTCGGGTTCCTCCAGGATCGCGCCGAGTTCGGTTTCGAGCCGGGCGAGGATCGGTTCCGGCACGCCGGTCGGCGTGCAGAGCCCGAACCAGCCGGTCGAGGTGATCTCCACCCCTTGTTCGCGCATCGTCAGCGTGTCCGGGAAGGCCGGCACGCGGTCGGTTCCGCTCACGGCGATCGCGCGCATCCGTCCCGACTGCACCATGCCCGTCACCGCCGAGATGGACTGGAACAGCATGTCGATGCGCCCCTCCATCAGGTCGGTGTTCATCTGCCCGGCATTGGTATAGGGCAGGTGCTGCATCGCGATCCCGGTGATCACCTGGAACTGGCTGCCCGCCAGGTGCTGCGAGGACCCGGCGCCGACCGAGCCGAAGTTCAGCGGCCGGTTCTGCGCCCGCGCCCAGGCGATGAACTCCGGCAGGGTGCGCGCCGGCACCCCCGGCGGGATCACCACGATGTTCGGCACCAGCGCGATCATGCCCACCGCGGCGAAGTCCTTTTCCGGGTCGAAGGGCAGGCTGCGGTAGAGCCACTTGTTCGCCGCGTTCGCCGCGATGGTGGCGAGCCCGACCGTGTAGCCATCCGCCGGCGCGCGCGCGACGATCGCCATGCCGATGTTGGTCCCGGCGCCGGGCCGGTTGTCCACCACCACCGGCTGGCCAAGGCGCGCGCCGAGCCGGTCCGCGACCAGGCGCGAGATCACGTCGCCGGCGCCGCCGGCGGGCCCGGGGTTCACCCAGCGGATCGCGCGATTGGGCCAGTCGCCCGTGGGCGACGGAGTCTGCGCCAGCGCCGGCTTCGCGACGCCGGCGGCCAGGGCAAGCAGCGCCGCGCGGCGCGGCAGGCTGAGGCGGATCATTCCTTCTCACTCCCGGAGTGTGCGGGAAGCTTTCGCAATTACGCGGCGCGGGCGCAAGTGTTGTCCGGACAATGGCTGGCAGCCCGCCCGATCCGTGGCAGTCTCCGCGCGTCCGCGACGCAGGAGGATGCGATGGGTGACGTGCTCGGCTGGCGCTGCAAGTTCGGCGTGATGGGGCCTTCGACCAACACGGTGGTGCAGCCGGATTTCGACATGATGCGCCCGGCCGGCGTCACCAACCACTACAGCCGCATCTTCACCCCCAATGCCGCCGCGATCTCCAACGAGACTTTTCGCGCCGGCGCGGAAGTCATCGCCGGCAATACGCTGGACGCCGTGAAGTCCGTGCTGACCTGCAAGCCCGATCATCTCGTCATGGGCATGTCGGCGGTGACCTTCTTCGACGGCGCGAAGGGCGCCGACCGCTTCGTGAAGGAGGTGGAGGAGGTCTCCGGCCTGAAGATCAGCGTCGGCAGCCATGCCTGCACGGCGGCGATGAACGCCCATGGCGGGGTGAAGCGCATCTCGATCCTCTCGCCCTACTGGCCGGCGATGAACACGGAGGTCGCGCGCTACTTCTCCGACATGGGCTTCTCGATCGCCAAGGACATCGCGCTGAAGCGCACGAGTTGGACCGACATCGCCGCGACCACGCCGGCGGAATGCGTCGCCGCGATCAAGGCGATCGACGGCGACGACGTGGACGCGATCGTGCAGGTCGGCACCAATCTTTCCATGGTGAAGCTCGCCGCGGTCGCCGAGATGTGGCTCGGCAAGCCGGTGATCGCGATCAACACCGCGACCTACTGGCATGCGCTCCGCACCCGCGGGATCATGGACAAGGTCGAGGGCTGCGGGACGCTGCTGGAGCGGTTCTGATACGGGGTGGCGCCGGAGCGGGCCGCTACTCGATGCCGCGGCTCTCGCGGCTATGCCAAAGGCGCAGGACGAAGATCTCCGCGCCCGCGATCTCGTAGCGCAGCTCGTAGCTGCCGACGATGATCCGCGTGACTTCGCGCGGCGCGTAGGCGTCGAGCTTCTCGCCGATCCGCGGATGGGCGAGAAGCCGACCGGGCGCGCGGGCAAGCTGCTGCACGACCCTCGCCGCCGTTTCGGGCGCGACGGGGCGCAGGTGCTCGTGCAGCCGGACGGGGTCGGAGGACGCCTTGCGGGTCCACCTGATCCTCATGCCGCCGGCGGCGGCAGCGGCCTGTCGGTTCCGAGGCTGTCGGCCCAGGCTTGCACCGCCTGGTGGTCGATGACCTGCCCGGCCTCCACCTCCGCCAGCGCGTCGAGCGTCATGCGATGACGCTCCTCCTCCTGGTCCACCCAGGCGGCGAGCGCCTGCTTCACCACCCAGCCGCGCGAGCGTTCGAGCCGCGCCGCCACGGCGTCCACCTTCTCGGCAAGGCCGAGGGGGACATGCGCTGTCAGGACCTTCGTCTCGGCCATCGCCACCATCCCCGATCAGGATGATTGGAATCTGAGCATCGCCGGTCGTGACACAAGCCGGCGCTACCCCAGCCCGCCCCACGCGCTCAGGATCCGCCGCGCCTCCGCCGCGTCCGCCGCGATCGCCGCCTTCAGCTCCTCCAGCCCGCCGAAGGTCGCGTCCGGCCGGATGAAGCCGTGCAGCCGCACGCCGATTTCCTGCCCGTAGAGATCGCCCGTCCAGTCGAACAGATGCACCTCGAGCCTGGTCACCGGATCGCCGCCGAGCGTCGGCCGGCGCCCCACATTCGCCACCCCCGGCACCAGCGATCCGTCCGCCAGCGCGACGGTCACCGCATAGACCCCGCGCGCCGGCTCCACATGCCGGCCGAGCAGGATGTTCGCCGTAGGCCAGCCGAGCTCGCGCCCCAGCCTGTCGCCATGGAAGACCGTGCCGGTGATCTCCCAGTCGCGCCCGAGTTCCCGCGCGGCGCGCTCCGGATAGCCGTCCTGCAACAGCCGGCGGATGCGCGTGGAACTCACCGGCCCGCCCTCATCGGCCACCGCCGGCACCACGGTCAGCCCGATGCCCCGCTTCTCCGCCTCGCGCCCGAGGACGCCGATATCGCCGCCGCGGCGATGGCCGAAGGCGAAGTCATGCCCGCAGGCGAGATGCTTCGCGCCGATCCCCTTGTGGAGCACCTCCTCCACGAAGGCCTCGGCCGGCATCGCGGCGAGCAGCGCATCGAAGGGCAGCGCATACACCACCCGCACCCCGAGCCCGCCGAGCGCGGCCGCCTTGGCCGGCAGCAGGGTCAGCCGGAAGGGCGGGTCGTCGGGGCGGAAATGTTCGCGCGGATGCGGCTCGAAGGTCAGCACGCCGAGCGGCAGGTCGGGCCTCGCGCCATGCGCCGCGCGCACCACCGCCGCATGGCCGAGATGCACGCCGTCGAAGTTCCCGAGCGCCACCGTCCCGCCGCGCAGCGCCTCGGGCACCGCGCGCCAATCCTCAAGGATCGCGGGCACGCTCACCTCTGCTCGGGCCGCAGCCAGACCTGCGTGCCCGGCGGCGGCGCGAAGCCGGCCAGCGCATCCAGCGCCTCGGCCACGCTCCCGGCGCGCATCGCCAGCGGCCGGTGGGGCGGGCGGATGAAGCCCTCCGCCGTCATACCGTCCAGCGCGCCGAGGAACGGCCCCCAGAACCCCTCCACGTCGAGGAACACCACGCCCTTCGCCTGGATGCCGAGCTGCGCCCAGGTGAGCGCCTCCACCGCCTCCTCGAGCGTGCCGAAGCCGCCCGGCAGCACGATGAAGCCGTCCGAGAGATCGGCCATCTTCGCCTTGCGCTGATGCATCGTGTCCACGATGTGCATCTCGACGCCGCCGCCATGCCCGACCTCGCGCTTGAGCAGGCCGTAGGGAATGACGCCGATCACCTCCGCGCCCGCAGCCAGCGCCGCATCCGCCGCGATCCCCATGAGCCCGACCGCGCCGCCGCCATAGACGAGCCCGATCCCGCGCCGCGCGACCTCGCGCCCCAATTCGCGCGCCGCTTCGGCATAGGCCAGGCGGTTGCCCACCGCCGAGCCGCAGAAGACACAGACCCGCTTGAGCGGGCGCATCCGATTCAGCTCTCCGGTGCTCGGGGCCTCCGGCCCGTCCGCCCTCCGAGCATCGGATGCGGTGGTTTCGCGCATCCGATTCAGCTCTCCGGTGCTCGGGGCCTCCGGCCCCTCCGCCCTCCGAGCATCGGATGCGGTCACTCCGCGGCGGCCTTCTCGGCATGGGCCACGAGTGCGGCGCGGCTCGGCACCGCCACCAGCGCCTCGCCCTCCAGCACCGGCTCGCCCTTCACGGCGCAGACGGTCCGCAGCGTCACGCGGTGCTTCTCGGCGTTCAGCGCGGTGATCTCGACCGTCGCCGTCACCGTGTCGCCGATCCGCACGGGGCGGCGGAAGCGCAGCGACTGGGACATGTAGATCGTGCCCGGCCCGGGAAGCTGCGTCCCCATCACCTTGGTGATCAGCCCCGCCGCCAGCATCCCATGCGCGATGCGCTCGCCGAAGAAGCCGGCCTTGGCGTATTCCTCGTTCAGGTGCATCGGGTTGGTGTCCCCGGTGACGGCCGCGAACAGCACGATGTCGGCTTCCGTGATGGTCTTGCCGAAGCTCGCCTTCTGGCCGACCGAGAGATCCTCGAAGAAGCAGCCTTCGCTCATCCAGCCAATCCCCATGCTGCGCCGCACGCAAAACCCACCCCTACAGGCGCCCCGAAGGCCCGGCAAGGCCGGTTTACAGCCCACCTCCCGCGGTCCAGAACCGCGCCCCAATCTGCCCCGGACCCGCCCATGCCGCTGACCGAGATCGGCCCCTCCGACCGCCTGCTGGCCGAACTCCGCGCCTGGGTGGAGATGGAGACGCCCACCACCGACGCCGCCGCGGTCAACCGCCTGCTCGATCGCTGCCAGGCCGACCTCGCCGCCGCGGGCGGCGCGCCGACCCGCCTGCCCGGCCGCGACGGCTATGGCGACACGCTGCTCTGCCGCACCCCAGGGGAAGGCCCGCCCGTGGTCGTCGCCGGCCATCTCGACACCGTCTGGGACCATGGCACGCTCGCCGGCCCGATGCCCTTCCGGGTGGAGGGCCCGAAGGCCTTCGGGCCGGGCATCTACGACATGAAGGCCGGCAGCTTCATGGCCTTCCACAGCGTCCGCGAGATCCTCCGCCAGCGCACGCCCACGCAGCGCCCGATCCTCCTCCTCCTCACCCCCGACGAGGAGGTCGGCAGCCCGACGAGCCGCGCGATCATCGAGCAGGCGGCGCGGGATGCGCGGGCCGTGCTGATCCCCGAGCCCGCCGGCGCCGGCGGCGCGGCGGTGACCGCCCGCAAGGGCGTCGGCCGCTTCGACATCCGCGTCCAGGGCGTCTCCGCCCATGCCGGCGGCAACTGGCAGGACGGCCGCAGCGCCATCGTGGCGCTGGCGGAGGTGATCCTCGCCATCCACCGCCTGACCGACCTCGACGCCGGCATCACCACCAATGTCGCGCCGATCGGCGGCGGCACGCGCCCCAACGTCATCGCGCCCGAGGCCTGGGCCGAGGTGGACCTCCGCGTCCCCACCATCGCGCTCGGCGAGCGCCTGGAAGCCGCCATCCTCGGCCTTTCGGGCAGCCGCGACGGCGTGACGGTGACGGTCACCGGCGGGATGAACCGCCCGCCCTTCGCCGAGACGCCCGCGATCCTCGCCCTCTACGCGCACGCGAAGTCCCTCGCCGCGCGGCACGGCTACGACCTGCCCGTGCAGCATCGCGGCGGCGGCTCGGACGGCAATTTCACCGCGGCCCTCGGCGTGCCGACGCTGGATGGCCTCGGCTGCCCCGGCGCCGGCGCGCATGCGCCGCATGAGCACATCCTGTGGGAGCAGTTGGCCCCGCGCTGCGCGACGCTCTGCGCGCTGCTCGAGGAGATCGCGTAGGGGGACCGTTTGGTCCCGGTGATGACCGTCGCCGTGGAACCGCCTGGCGGCGGCGCCCTCGATGGAGCCGCTCAATCGCCTCGCGGCGGCAGGGTGTGGCCGCGGAACGCGACAATGATGGCCTGCGGCTCAGCCGACAGCGTGGAGCAGCGCGACTCCCTCGGGCTCGCTCGACTGTGCAGGATCACGCGACGGGCGGCCTCCGTGGTGGTGGCGCTGCCACGGAGAACCTGGCCCCGAGCGCGTCCTCCCATCCTTGGGGAACGACAGCACCATCAAGCCCCGCGATCGAACGGACCGGCGGCGCCTCGGCGCCCGGGGCGCCAGAAGATGCGCCAGCCGCGCAGGGTGTTGCAGGTCCAGCAGGCGATGGCGAGGTTGCGCGGGTCGTCGCAGCCGCCGCGGCTGCGCGGGACGATGTGCTCGATCGTCGGCATGTCCTCGGCGCGCCGCGCCTCGTTGGTGCGCTTGCCGCAATGGCAGCAGCGGTGGTTCTGCTCGGCCGAGAGCCGCACCGCCAGCGCCCGCCAGGCGCGGCGACGCGCCAGGTAGGAGTCCGCGTCGAGTTCGCGTTCGAAGGCTTCCCACGCGGCTTCGCGGGACAGGCGTGGATCGGACATGGGCGGCCATGGAGGGCGGTGCGGCCGCGCGAGATGGGTTCGCCGGCGGCTCGTTTCAACGCCCTGCGCGGGGTGCCCAATCCGGCCGTCTCAATGCGCGATGAGCCGCGCGGCCTCCGCGTAGCCGATGCGGCGCGCGGGCGGCACCGGGTGGCGGCCGGCGACGCGTTCGAGCAGCAGCCGGGCATCGGCCTCGAGCCCGGCCTGCATCGCGGCATCGAGGAAGAGCTGCTCCAGCACGTCCTGCTGCGCATGGCTGCCGCCGAGGCGATAGAGGCCGCCGAGCGCGGGGCGCAGCGCGGCGACGGCCTCCGCGTGGCGGCCCTCGGCATGGGCCAGCACGGCCCGGCAGGCGGGCAGCGCGGCCTCCCGCAGGATCGCCGCATGCGCCGTGTTGCCGCGTCCGGCCTCCTCGACGGCATCCAATAGCCGGCGCGCGGCCTCGGCGCGGCCGGTCGCGGCGAGCGCCATCATCCAGTGCGGCTGGGTGAAGGCGCTGAGCGTATCGCCGATGCGCGCCTCGGCCTTGTCGGCGAGCTCCGTCCAGCGATCGCCCGCCGCGACACCCTGCCGCGCCAGCCGCCACAGCATCGAGGCGGCGTTCTGGACGTCGATGTAGAGATCGGGCTGCGCTTGCGTCACCGGGGAGGCGTGGTCGCGGAAGCGGCGGTCGTAGAGCGCGAGCACGGCGTCGAAATCCCGCATCTCGATGTGGAACATCGCCTGGTGCCACCAGAGGTGATGCATCAGGTTGTTGCCGCCCGCCCAATGCGGCTCCCCTTCCGTGAGCCAGGCGATGCCCTCGGCGCGGCGGCCCTGCATCTCGAGCACATGCGCCACGCCATGCGTCGCCCAGAGATCGCCGCGGTCCATCGCGACGGCGGCGCGGCCGGACTGCTCGGCCAGCGTGTAGAGCCCCGATTCCTCGGCCGCGAAGCAGTGGCAGGCGAGGATGGAGCCGAAGCCCGGCACCGCTGGCGACCAGTGCCGCATCACGCCCTCCACCGCGCCGAGCATGCGGCCGGGCGTGCCCATCCAGAAGGCGGCGAAATGGTGCAGGCGGAAGGCGAGCAGGTCGCGCGGATGTTCGGCGATGATCCGTTCCCACACGGCAAGCGCCTGGTCGGGCGCGCCGCCGGCCCAGGCGCGAAGGGCTGCGATGTGCGCGGCCTCGCGCGGGTTCGGGTTCAGCGCCTCGGCCCTGGCGGCGGCGGCCTCGGCGCGGGGCACGAGGCGGCGGTCATAGGCGAGCATGGCGAAGAGCCCGGCCATCGCCTGCGGCAGCGGCGCCTGCGGGTCGAGCGAGAGAACCGCCTTGAGGCGCTGGCCGGTGTCGAAGCGGTATTTGAGAAAGCCCTCGACCGCATGGTCGAAGGCGCGCGCCGCCTCGGCGGAGGCGATGGTGAGCGCATTGCCCTGCGCGTCGGTGTGCATGCGGCGAACCTCCGGGGCGTGAGGATCGGGCGGGCGGCGATGCCGCGCAAGCCGTGCGCTCACGGCCTCGTGATGAGCCGCGGTGCAATGCGGGGCCGGGTCGGGGCGTTGGGCGGGGAGAGAACAACGCCGGAGACAAACCATGGTCTTCCTCGCCCGCCGCCATCTGCTGCTCGGCCTCGCCGGCGCCCTCGCCCCCTTGGGTGCGCGCGCCGACGATGAGTGCCGCGGCGGGATCAGCCGCGCCCAGGCGATCGCCATCGCCCGCAGCGTCGGGCTGGTGCGGGTGACGGAGGTGGAGTGCGACGACGACGAATGGGAGGTGGAAGGCCGCGATGCGCGCGGGCGGAAGATGGAGGTGGAGATCGACGCGCGGACCGGGCGCATCAAGGAGATCGAGTATGACGACTAGGCCCGCGAGCATATCGGGCCGCGCCTGCACGCATCGGTTGCGTTTCGCAACGATCTAGGCGCGCACCGCGCCGAGAGCTAGGCTTTCCCTTCGCCCGAGGGGGGAATGGCCATGGCCGGTTCCTGGCAGATCATCAGCGGCCGCCGCTTCTATGTCGGCGACCACGGGCCCGAGACCGCGCAGGGCGAGGCTGATCCCGAGACGCTCCAGGGGCGCGCCGGCGACGATGCGCTCTACGGCGGCGGCGGCGACGACCAGATCGATGGCGGCCATGGCAGCGACAACCTGCATGGCGAGGCCGGCAACGACACGATCTGGGACGGCTCCGACCTCTCGGGCGGGGCGCCGGGCTCGATCATCGGGCGCGACCAGCTCTTCGGCGGCGACGGCGACGACCTGCTGCGCGTCTTCTCGCCCGACACCGGCGACGTGGTGGATGGCGGCGCCGGCATCGACACCTTCGAGGTCCGCTTCAACCTGAGCGGCCCGATCCCGGGCAACCCGACCATCACCTTCGCGCTGCTCTCGGGCGGATCGAGCGTGGTCCGCCTCGGCACCACCAACACCGTCGCGGTCAACAACATCGAGAAGCTGCTCTATGTCGGCCATGCCGGCGTGGACTTCATCACCGGCGGCAGCTTCGACGACACCATCCTCGGCCTCGCGGGCGACGACGTACTGCGCGGCGGGGCGGGGAATGATTCGCTCGATTCCGGCACCGGCCAGGTGAGCATCGACGGCGGCGACGGCGAGGACCGCGCCGCCTTCGACCTCTCGGGCGCCACCACCGCGATGTACATCCGCAACATCGCCAATCTCGGCCTCGCCGGCCTCGGGCAGATCCGCAATGTCGAGATCCTGTCGAGCTTCCGGCTCGGCAGCGGCAGTGACCGGGTGGAGCTGACGCAGCTCGCCTCGGCCAGCGTCACGACCGGCGCGGGCAACGACACGGTGAGCGCGGTCGGCCCGACCAGCGTGGAGGCCGGGCCGGGCAACGACCTCATCACGCTCGGCGAGGGCAACGACTATGTGGACCCCGGGGCGGGGGCCGACCTGGTGCGGCTCGGCGGCGGCGACGACCAGCTCGACTACACCTCGACCGGCAACCGCAACGCGACCGATCCCGACACGGTGTATGGGGAGGACGGCAACGACCGCATCTACACCGCCGCCGGCGACGACCTGCTCGATGGCGGCAACGGCAACGACACGCTGTTCGGCGGCCGCGGCGCGGACCGCATCTTTGGCGGCGCGGGGCATGACAGCATCGAGGGCGAGGGCGGCGCCGACATCCTGCGCGGCGGCGACGGCGACGACCGCATCTTCGCCGACTACGACCACTCGACCGGCACCACGCCCGCCGACAACGACCTGGTGCTGGGCGAGGCCGGCAACGACTACCTGGTGGGCGGGATCGGCGCCGACACGCTGGATGGCGGGATCGGCGACGACACCATCGCGCCCAATCTCCGCGGCAGCGGCGCGGGCTTCGTCGCCGATCCGGGGGTGGACCGCATCAATGGCGGGGCCGGCACCGACACGCTGGTGATTTCCAACCTGGTCTCCGGCGGCGAGACCCATGCGGCGAGCATCCGCCTCGCCGGCACCACGCGCATCGTGGTGGATGGCGACACCATCGCCTCGGCCACCGGCTTCGAGGTGCTGCAGGCGGCGATCTTCGGCGGGCCCGGCGCAGGGCATACGCTGATCGGCGGCGAGCTCGGCGACAATTTCCGCACCGGCAATGGCGACGACTACCTCAGCGGCGGCGAGGGCGCGGACACGCTGGGCGATGCCTCCTATCGCGGCGCCGACACCTTCCTCGGCGGCGGCGGCAACGACCTGATCAACCTGACGCTCGACAAGGGCGATCGCGTGCTTGCCGGTGCCGGCGACGACCTGGTGCAGGCCTATGGGCTCTATGCGGGCGACGTGCTGCCGGCGGCCAATGCGACGCGGCTCGATGGCGGGGACGGGTTCGACACGCTCTATCTGCATGGCGGCGGCCGCGGCCTGATCTTCGACGGCGCGCGCATCACCATCGAGGGGGTGGTGATCGGCACGGTGGTGAATTTCGAGCGCTTCCTGTTCTTCGGCTCCGCCGGCGACGACCGCATGATCGGCACGCCGGGCGACGACGTCTATGCGATGAACGCCGGCGCCGACACCGCGAGCGGCGGGGAGGGCGCGGACAGCCTGGATGGCGGCGCGGGCAACGACCTGCTGAACGGCGATGGCGGCGCGGATACGCTGATCGGCGGGGCGGGGGCGAATACGCTGAATGGCGGGCTCGGCGACGACCTGCTGACGCTCGGCGCCGACACGCTGGCCGATGTGGTCAATGGCGGCGGCGGGCTCGACACGCTGATCGCGAGCTTCGCGGGATCGGGCGCGCTGGCCATGGCCGGCGCGATGCCGGGGCTCGTCACCGTCACGCAGGGCGGGGCGACCATCCTGACGATGAACGGCGTGGATGCGGTGCAGCTGACCGGGGCGGCGGGCAACGACACGCTGACGGGCGGCAACCTGGCCGATACGCTGGATGGCGGGGCGGGCGTGGACCTGCTGCAGGGCGGGCTCGGCAACGACCTGCTGGTGAGCCTCAACAACCAGGGCGCGGACACGCTCGATGGCGGCGGCGGGGTGGATCTGGCGCGCGTCGCGCGGGGCAGCGCGACCATCGCCTTCGGGCTCAATCTGGGTGCCGGCGGCAACCACACGCTGGCGGATGGGACGGTGCTGCTCGGCATCGAGCGGGTGAACTTCGCCGCGGGCAGCGGCGACGACGTGCTGCGCGGCGGCGCGCTGGCCGACACGCTCTCGGGCGGCGGCGGCGCCAATTCGCTGATGGGCATGCAGGGCGACGACCTGCTGGAAGCCGGCTTCGGCGCCGGCGCCGACACGCTGCTCGGCGGCGCCGGCAACGACACGCTGACGAGCTTCGAGAGCGGGGCGCATCTGCTGCTGGGCGAGGCGGGCGATGCCGACCAGATCACCTTCTCCCGCTTCAGCGTCACGGAGGCCTTCCGCTTCGACCTCACCCTGGCCGGCGCGCAGACCCTGCCGGGCGGCGAGACGCTGAGCGGCTTCGAGCGCGGCAACCTCAATGGCGGGGCGGGCGCGGATACGCTCACCGGCGCGGCGCTGTCGGACACGCTGGCGGGCGGCAACGGCAACGACGTGCTGTCGGGCGGTGGCGGCGATGATTCGCTCGCGGGCGATGGCGGGTCGGACAGCCTCTCGGGCGGGGCGGGGGCCGACACGCTGCATGGCAGCGACGGCAACGACACCATGGCGGGCGGGGCGGGGGCGGATGTGTTCCGCTTCTTCCAGATCGCCACGGCCGGGGTGGACCGGATCGAGGATTTCGCCGCCGAGGATGTGCTCGCGGTGCTGCGCAGCGGCTTCTCGAACGCGCTCGCCATCGGAGTGACGCCGGCGCTGGTGGCTGGCAGCGATCCGGTGGCGGCAGGCGCGGTGCCGAGCTTCCTCTACGACACCGACACCGGCGACCTTGCCTTCGATGCGGATGGCACGGGGGCGGGGGCGGCGGTGGTCTTCGTGCGGCTGCTGGATGCCGGGACGCCGGCGACGCTGACGGCGGCGCAGATCGTCGTGGTGTAGCTGGAGCACCTTCCGTTCGACTGGCACCAGTCGAACGGAAGGTCGTGCCCTGGAAAATGTGCGTGCTCGGGCAGCCTTTGCCCGTTCGGCGGCGCTACGCCGCGGACTACCCGCCGGCCGCGAAGGCCTCCAGCTCCGCGACGCTCCCCTTGACCAGCAGCGGCACGGCGCGCGCGATGCGCGCGACCGGCCAGTCCCACCAGCCGAGCGCGACCAGCCGCGCCGCCTCCGCCGGCTCGTAGCGCCGCCGCACGATCCGCGCCGGATTGCCCGCCACGACCGCGTAGTCCGGCACGTCGCGCGCCACCACGCCGCGCGCCCCGATCACCGCGCCATGCCCGACCCGCACGCCCGGCATCACCAGCGCCCCGGCGCCGATCCAGACGTCATGGCCGATGACCGTGTCCCCCGCCTCCCGCCAGGGATAGTCGGCCAGCGGCAGCGCATCGCCGAAGGCGCCGCCGAAGACGCCGAAGGGATAGGTGGAAGGCCCGCCCATCGCGTGGTTCGCGTCCGGGAACATGAAGCTCGCGCCCGTCGCGATGGCGCAGAACTTCCCGATCGTGAGCCGCGTGCCGCCGCCGATGTTGTAGAGCAGGTTGCGCGCGAAGAAATCCCGCGCATGGTCGGGATCGTCGTAGTAGGTGAAGGCCCCCACCTCCACATTGCCCGGTCCCGCCGCGCCGAGCGAGGCGAGCAGCGGCCGCAGGAACACCACGCGCGGAAACTCCGGCAGCGGATGCAGCGCGTCGGGGTCGGGCGGTTCAGACATGCGTAGCCGGGTCCATGCGCTGATGGAGAATGCGGACGATCAGGAACCTGCCCTCCGCGTCTCGCCGGAGGTAGATCATGTGCGACCCGACGGGGTGCTTCAGGTAGCCTTCTCGCACCGCGTCGGCCGGGCTCGGCAGCCGGGTCCCATTCGCCAGCCCCTCGCAAGCGGCCCTGATGGCGCCGAATTGGCGGTCGGCCTGCACCTCGCCCCAATGCGCGTCGGAATAGTCCCAGATGGCCGAAAGGTCGCGCGCCGCCGCCCGTGAAAGGCGATAGCGCCTCATGCGGTCCGGTTCGTGCGCGCCCGCTTCTTCTCCGCCAGGAAAGCGTCGAAATCGAAATCCCCGGCGGGCCCGGACTCCTCGCCTTCGATCAGCGCGGCCCGCAACGTCGCGAGCCGGGTTTCGTGCTCCTCCAGCAGCCGCAGCCCGGCCCGGATCACCTCGCTGGCCGAGCCGTAACGTCCGGCTTCCACCTGGTGATCCACGAAGCGGGAGAAATGGTCGCCGAGCGCGACGGATGTGTTCCTGCTCATGGTACCAACATGTACTATCGGCCTATCGCCGATCAAGCGCCCTCACGCCGCGAAGGCCTGCGTCCGAACCAGCCGCGCATAGAGCCCGTCGCGGGCCATCAGCTCGGCATGGGTGCCCATCTCCGCCGCGCGGCCGCCCTCCATCGCCACGATCAGGTCGGCGTCGCGCACGGTGGAAAGCCGGTGCGCGATCACCAGCGTCGTCCGCCCCGCGCGCAGCCGCGCCAGCGCGGCCTGCACCAGCGCCTCGTTCTCGGCATCGAGCGCGCTCGTCGCCTCGTCCAGCAGCAGCACGCGCGGGTTGCGCAGCAGCGCGCGCGCCAGGCTCACGCGCTGCCGCTGCCCGCCCGACAGCCGCGAGCCGCCCGAGCCCAGCACCGTGTCGTAGCCCTGCGGCAACGCGACGAGGAACTCATGCGCGGCCGCGGCCCGCGCGGCGTCCTCCACCTCCGCCCACGTCGCCCCCGGCCGGCCGCAGGCGATGTTGGCGAAGGCCGTGTCGTCGAAGATCACCGCATCCTGCCCGACATAGGCGATCGCGTCGCGCAGCGAGGCGAGCGTCACGCCGCGCAGCTCGGCGCCATCCAGCGTGATCCGCCCTGCCGTCGCGTCATAGAGCCGCGGCACCAGCGCGAGCGCGGTGGACTTCCCCGCCCCCGAAGGGCCCACCAGCGCCACCGTCCGCCCCGGCTCGGCGGCGAAGGAGAGCCCCGCCAGCGCCGCATCCGGCACGCCCTCATAGGCGAAGCCCACCGCCTCGAAGACCACGCGCCCGCGTCCCTCCGGCAGCGGCACGGCATCCGGCGCATCGGCGATGCGCGGCCGCTCGTCCACCGTGGCCTGGACGCGGCTGAGCCCCGCCAGCCCCTCCTGCAGCGCCGCGTTCAGCGAACCCAGCGAGCGCACCGGCCGCGCCGCGATCAGCAGCGCGGCGACGAAGCCGGTGAAGTCGCCGATCGTGCCGAGCCCGCTCGCCACGCGCCAGCCGACGAAGCCGAGCACGGCCGCCACCGCGACGCCGCCCATCGCCTCGAGCGTGGGGTCGAGCCGCGCGCGGTTGCGCTGGATCGCGAAGGTGCTCTCGCGCAGCCGGGCGAAGGCGGCCTCGGCGCGCCCCTGCTCGGCCTGCTCCAGCCGGTAGGTGCGGACCACGCGGGCGGCGCCGAAGCTCTCGGCCAGCAGCGCCGCCGTCTCCCCCACGCGGTCCTGCATGCCGGCCGAGGCGCGGCGGATGCGCTTGCCGATCGCCAGGATCGGCCAGGCCGCGAAGGGGTAGAGCAGCGCCGCCAGCAGCGCCATCTGCCAGTCCATCCAGAGCATCGAGCCGACCAGGCCGACGATCGTCAGCGTATCGGCGATGCCGGAGATGCCCTTGGTCAGCGCCTCGCGGATCAGCCCGGCATCGGTGGTGAAGCGCGCCGCGTGCCGCGCCGGCGCCTCGCGCGCCACCTGCGCGAGATCGGCCCGCGTCAGGGCTGCGAAGAGCCGCGTCTGCACGCCCTCGATCACCCGCAGCACCACCGACTGCACCGCGATCGCCTGGCCGAACATGCAGAGCGCGCGCAGCGAGGTGACGGCGATGATGACCGGCGGCAGCAGCCAGACCACGCGCGGATCGCCGGCGGCAAAGGCGTTGAAGGCCTGCTGGATGATCACCGGATAGAGCGCCGTCGTCCCCGAGACGCCGAGGGTGCAGACCGCGGCCAGCAGGAGCCAGCGCGGATGCCGCCGGATCTGCTCGCGCCAGAGCCGGCGCACGAGCGGGAGGGAGGCGGTGTCGAAGGCGGGTCGGGCCATGCGGTCCTGCTCCCTCCCCCGCCTGCGGGGGAGGGCCGGGGTGGGGGGAAGCGCCGCTTTAGCCCCTGCCCTGGCGCGGCGCGAGGGGCTTGCATCCGCCCCACCGATCTGCTAGTTCTTGTTTCGTTCCGGTAAGCCCGCGTCTCTCTCAGGTCCCGCGGGTTGCGTGCCTCCCGCTCGGGGCGGTGGTCCCGTCCGCCGCCCCGAGCCGCCTGCGCGCCTCGGCCAGCAGCGCCGCGCGGTCCGCGACCGCCCCGCCCGCGATCCACCAGTGGCGCATCGCGCCGAGCAACTCGCCCACCGCCGGCCCCGGCGGCAGCCCCATCGCCAGCAGGTCGCGCCCGGCCAGCGCGAAATCCGGCGCGGCCATCGCCGCGACCTCGGCGCGCGCCGCCGCCCGGTCCTGCCCGTCCCGCGCCTCCGCCAGCCACAGTTTGTCCGAAACCGCGGCCTGCGAGGACTCCGCCACCGCCACCCGGAGATCGCCCGCCAGGCCCGGCGCCGTGAGCGCGCCGAGCCGGGCGCGCTCCGCCGCCGACAGCCGGAGCCGCGGCGCGAGCCCCGCCACCGCCTCGGGCCCGAGCAGCGCCGCCAGCCGCAGCAGCGGATCGGCCGGTGCCCCGATCGCGACCAGCTGCGCCAGGGTGTCGAATTTGTCCGACTCCGGCAGCACCGCCCGAAGCAGCCCGATCCGCTCCATCAGCGCGATCGCCGGCACCGGATCGGGCGCCTCGAGCAGCCGCTTGATCTCCATCCAGATGCGCTCCGCCGCGATCCGCGCGACGAGCCCCGGGATCGCGTCCCGGATCGCCGCCAGCGCCGCCGCGTCGGGCTCGCCCCGCCCGTAGCGCGCCCAGAAGCGGAAGAAGCGCAGCGCCCGGAGGTAGTCCTCGGCCAGCCGCGTCGCCGCATCGCCGACGAAGCGCACCCGCCCCGCCGCCAGGTCCGCGCGGCCCTCGAAATAGTCCCAGAGAGTCCCCGCCGCGTCGCAGGACATGGCGTTGATGGTGAAATCCCGCCGCTCCGCGTCCTCGCGCCAGTCGGTGGTCCAGGCGACCTCGGCATGGCGCCCATCGGTCGCCACGTCGCGGCGCAGCGCCGTCACCTCCACCGGCTCATGGTCCAGCACCGCCGTCACCGTGCCGTGCTTCAGCCCGGTCTCGAACACCTTGAGCCCGGCCGCGCCGAGCCGCGCCGCGATCGCCTCCGGCGGGAAGGGCGCGGCGATGTCCACGTCATGCACCGCGCGCCCCGCGAGCGTGTCGCGCACGCATCCCCCGACGGCCCGCGCCCCGGGCAGCGCGGCGAGGATCGCGGCCGGCGCCCCGCGCGCGAGAAAGTCCGGCGGCGCGATGCGGTCCGCCGGCGCGTCGCTCACCGCCGCGGTCCCGCGGTGCCCTGCTGGATGCGCCCGTCCGGCCCCAGCACCGCCGGCGCATAGGCCTCGCCACGCTCGAAGCTGCGCGACAGGCCGTACCAGGCCGCGCCCCCGAGCATCAGCCCGACGCCGAGCAGCAGCGCCACGATCATCCCCGAGGACGGCTCGCCCGAGGACGGCCCGAAGCGCCGCCACGCCAGGTAGAGCGCGAAGGGCGTGAGCGTGAGCAGCACCGCGATGACAGCCGCCATGGAACCTCTATGCCCTGAGAAGCCGCGAGAGCGTCAGCAGCATCGTCGCCGTCGCGCCCCAGATGAGATGCTCGGGATGCCGCCACACCCAGTAGGGCCGCATCCGCCCCTGCCATTCCCGCTCCCGCCGCTCCACCGCGCCGGGATCGAGCAGGTCGGCCAGCGGCATCTCGAACACCGCCGCCACCTCGCCCGGATCGGGCGCGAGCGCCAGCGGCGGATCGAGGAAGGCGACGACCGGCGTGACGCGGAAGCCGGTGCCGGTCAAATGCTGCGGCAGATGCCCCGCGACCGCGGCGATGCGCGGATCGAGCCCGACCTCCTCCGCCGCCTCGCGCAGCGCCGCCGCTTCCGGCGTCTCCCCGGGTTCGAGCCGCCCGCCGGGAAAGGCCACCTGCCCCGGATGCGCCGAGAGCGCGTCGGACCGCCGCGTCAGCAGGATGCCCGGCGCACCGGCATGCCAGACGATGGGCACCAGCACCGCGGCGTCACGCAGGCGCGCCTGGCCGGCGAGCCACAGCGCCTCCTCCGACGGGCTGGGCGCGACGCGCGCCAGCGCCTCGGGGTCCGCCAGGCGGGCGGCGATGGCCTCGCGCGTGAGCAGCCGGGCTACTCCGCCGCCCGGCGCGGCACGATCTCCTCGGGCGCGTCGTCGATCGGGAAGAACACGCCTTCCGACCAGACGCCGAGCACCGGCCGCCCCTCCACCGTCTCCGGCTGGGCCAGCGCGACGAGTTCGTAGAACACCGCGCGGTTGATCCGCGCCTCGAGCCCCGGGCGCACCGTGATGTAGGGCCTGGGCTCGCGCGAGCGCGGGTCCACCTGGACGCGGATCGGATGGTCGGCATCGGCCGTCACCATCTCGTCGAGGTTGGTGCGGAAGGTCAGGCATTGGCGGGGGACGGGATTGGGGACGAAGGGGTCGGCGCATTCGCGCCAGAACATCTCGACCGCGACGAAGGGCGCGTCCTCCACCTCGATCCGGCCGCGCTCCACCGGGGTCTCGAGGACATAGCTGCCGTCCGGCTCGCGCTTCAGGACGGAGGCGAAGAGGCAGACGAGTTCCTTCCGCCCGATCGGACTGCCGCGATAGAACCAGGTGCCGTCGCGGGCGATGCGCATCGCGAAGTCGCCGCATTCGGGCCGCGGCCGGGCGCGGCCCTGGGTGGCGGGCGCGGCGCAACTTCGTGTCGGCGGCGACCCCTCGCTCATGACCTCCCCCGCATCACATCCGCGACCCCTCTGCCTCATCCCGCGCCATGCCGCGCGTCCCGCCGCTCCCCCGGCGCCGCTGCCATCTGGCGGCCGCCCTGGGCAGGGTGGATACTCGACCCAATATCCCGACGGACGGCATATAGGGAGCCTGACCCGGATGGTTGAAGTGGCCGACCCCACGGAAGCGACCGCCCTCGTCGCCGAGGCCGAATCGCTGGCCGACAAGCTCGCCCGGGTCCGCCAGTCCATCGGCCGCGTCATCTTCGGCCAGGAAACCGTGGTCGAGCGCACGCTGATCACGCTGCTCTCCGGCGGCCATGTGCTGCTCGTCGGCGTCCCCGGCCTCGGCAAGACGAAGCTCGTGGACACGCTCGGCACGGTGCTGGGTCTCGATGCCAAGCGCGTCCAGTTCACGCCGGACCTGATGCCCTCCGACATCCTCGGCTCCGAGGTGCTGGAGGAGGACCAGCACGGCAAGCGGCATTTCCGCTTCATCCGGGGCCCGATCTTCTGCCAGCTCCTGATGGCCGACGAGATCAACCGCGCCTCGCCGCGCACGCAGTCGGCGCTGCTGCAGGCCATGCAGGAGCAGAAGGTGGCGATCGCCGGCGAGATCATGCCGCTGCCGCTCCCCTTCCATGTGCTCGCCACCCAGAACCCGATCGAGCAGGAAGGCACCTATCCGCTGCCGGAAGCCCAGCTCGACCGCTTCCTGCTCGAGATCGACGTCTCCTACCCCGACCTCGCGGCCGAGCGCGCGATGCTGCTCGCCACCACCGGCGCCTCCGAGGCCAAGCCCGTGCAGGCGATGACCGGGGCGGAGCTGATGGCCGCCCAGCTCCTGATCCGCCGCCTGCCGGTCGCCGAGGGCGTGGTGGACGCGATCCTGCGCCTGGTCCGCGGTGCCCGGCCGGAGACGACGGAAATCGAGGAGGTGCGCCGCCACCTCGCCTATGGCCCCGGCCCGCGCGCCGCGCAGGCGCTGATGCTCGCCACCCGCGCGCGTGCCGTGCTGGATGGCCGCCTCTCGCCCTCCGTCGAGGACGTGCTCGCGCTGGCCGAGCCGGTGCTCCGCCACCGCATGGCACTCAGTTTCGCCGCGCGCGCCGATGGCGTGCATCTCTCGGAGATCCTCGATCGGCTGAAGGCGCAGCTTGGCTAGCACCGACCCGCAGATCCTCGTCCCCTGGGCGGAGCAGCTCGGCGCCGCGCTCCCGCCGCTGCTCGTCGAGGCCGAGCGCGTCGCGGCGACGGTGATGCCCGGCCTGCATGGCCGCCGTCGCGCCGGCCCGGGCGAGGCCTTCTGGCAGTTCCGCGCCTATGTCCCCGGCGACCAGGCCAGCCGCATCGACTGGCGCCAATCCGGCAAGTCGGACCGGCTCTTCATCCGGGAGACGGAGTGGGAGGCCGCGCAGACCGTCGCCCTCTGGATGGCCGGCGGGCCGGGGATGGCGTGGCGCAGCTCGAAGGAGGTGCCGGCCAAGGCGGTGCGCGCGCAGCTCCTGCTGCTGGCCCTCGCCGGGCTGCTGGTCCGCGCCGGGGAACGCGTGCGGCTGTTCGGCCTCGCCCGTCCCTTCGCCGGGCGGCATGCGCTGCCCGCCATCGCCGGCGCGCTGCGCCACATGGCGCCCGCACCGGAGGACCACCGCATCGCCCGCCACGCGCGCTGCGTGCTGTTCGGCGATTTCTGGGCCCCGCTCGATGAGACGCGCGCCGCCGTCGCGCGGCTGGCCGCGCAGGGGCTGCGCGGCCATCTGCTGCAGATCCTCGACCCAGCCGAGGAGACGCTGCCCTATGCCGGGCGCGTGCGCTTCGAATCCGTCGCCGGCGAGGCGCTCGCCGCGCTGGTGCCGCGGGTCGAATCGGTGCGCGAGATCTACGCCGAGCGCGTCGGCCGCCATCGGGCCGCGCTCGCGGCGCTGGCGCAATCCGCCGGCTGGAGCTTCGCGACCCACCGCACCGACCAGCCGCCCGAAGCGGCGCTGCTGGCGCTGCACCAGCGCCTGGCACCGGCGTGATGCGCGGCTCCTTCGGGACTGACCTCCCCCGCCCCTCGGCTCCCTCCCCCGCCATGCGGGGGAGGGTTGGGGTGGGGGTGCCGCCGCCTGGCGCACCCGGCTTCTTCGCACCGCCACCCCGATTCTCCGCACCGCCACCCCGATTCTCCGCACCCCCACACCGATTCTCCGCACCCCCACCCCGACCCTCCCCCGCATGGCGGGGGAGGGAGATCGCGACGCGGGGAAGGGCCCGCTGATGCTTTCCCTCGGCCCGATCGCCTTCGCCGCGCCCTGGCTGCTCCTCGCGCTCCCGGCGCTGCCGATCCTCTGGTGGCTGCTCCGCGTGACGCCGCCGGCGCCGAAGCGGCAGGACTTCCCGGCGCTCGCGCTGCTGCGCGACCTGCCGACGCCCGAGGAAACGCCCGCGCGCACGCCCTGGTGGCTGCTGCTGCTCCGCCTTGCCGCCGCGGCGCTCATCATCCTCGGCCTCGCCCGGCCCGTGCTCGGCCCGACCGCCGGCAAGGGGGGGGAGGGGCCGCTGCTGATCGTGCTCGACGATGGCTGGGCCGCCGGCGCCGACTGGCCCGACCGCCTCGCCGCCGCCGAAGCGGCGCTGGCCGGCGCCGAGCGCGAGGGCCGGCGCGTCGCGCTGCTGCCCACCGCCCCCCTCGCACCGCCCGAGGGCGTGCGCGCCACCGCGCTCATGCCGCCCGAGGAGCTCCGCGCCCGCCTCGCCGCGCTCCGCCCCAAGCCCTGGGCGCCGGACCACGCCGCCGCGCGCACCGCCCTCGCCGCCTGGCGCGCGCAGCATCCCGGCCCCTTCGCCACGCTCTGGATCAGCGACGGCCTCGCCCATGCGCCGGGCGAGGACACCGCGCAGTTCGGCGCCGCGCTCGCCGAGGCCGGCGCCCTGACGCTGGCCCGCGCCGAGGGCCGCCCGACCCGGCTGCTGCTGCCGCCACGCGCCGAGGCGGAGCGCCTCGTCGTGCAGCTCCGCACCACGCCGCTGCCCGTGGCCTCGGAGGCGGTGGTGCTCGCCCGCACCGCCGATGGCCGCACCCTCGACCGCACGGTGGTGCCGATCCCCGCCGGCGTCACCGAGGCCGAGGCCGCGCTGCCGCTGCCGCTCGAGATCCGCAACCAGGTGACGCGCCTCGACCTCGACGGCGTGATCGGCGCCAATGCCGCGGTCCTGCTCGACGAACGCTTCCGCCGCCGCCCCGTCGGGCTGATCGCCGGCGCCGAGGAAGCCGCGGCCGACGTGCCGCTGATCGGCGAGCTCTTCTACCTCGACCGCGCGCTCGCCCCCTTCGCCGAGCTCCGCCGCGGCACGGTGGAGGAACTGCTCCAGCGCCGACTCGCGGTCCTCGTCGTCGCCGACCGCCCGATCAGCGAGCCGCGGCAGCGCGAATTGCTCGCGCGCTGGGTGCAGGAAGGCGGCACGCTGGTGCGCTTCGCCGGCGCGCGGCTGGCCGAATCGCCCGACACGCTGCTGCCCGTGCCGCTGCGCGCCGGCGAACGCCAGATCGGCGGCGCGCTCTCCTGGGAACGGCCGCAGACGCTCGCCCCCTTCCCCGAGGGCTCGCCCTTCGCCGGGCTCGTCCCCTCGCCCGAGGTGACGGTGGAGCGCCAGGTGCTGGCCGAGCCCTCCGCGCAGCTCACCGGGCGGACCTGGGCGCGGCTGGCCGACGGCACGCCGCTCGTGACGCAGGAGGCGCGCGGCGCGGGCCGGATCGTGCTGTTCCACACCACCGCGAATGCCGATTGGTCCAGCCTGCCGCTCTCGGGTCTTTTCGTGGAGATGCTGAAGCGGATCGTGGCACTCTCCGCCGGAGTCGCGGGCAGCGATGGAGAGGCCCCCTTGGCGCCGCTGGAGACCTTCGATGGATTCGGCCGGCTCGGCCCCCCGCCCGCCGGGGCGCAGCCGCTCGCCGCGTCGCGGATCGGGGAGGAAACGGCCTCGCCACGGCATCCGCCGGGGTGGTACGGGATCGGCACGCTCGCCGGCGATGCCGGGCAGCGCCGCGCGCTCAATCTCGGCGCCGGGCTGCCGCCGCCCCGCCTCGCCCCGGCCCCGCCGCCGGGCACGCGGACCCAGGCGATCGGTGGCGTGCCGGCGGAACGCGATCTCGGGCCCTGGCTGCTCGCCGCGGCGCTGCTGCTGCTGATCGCGGACCTGCTCGCCTCGCTCCGCCTGCGCGGCGCGCTGGGGCGCGGGGCGGTGCTGGCGCGCGCGCTGCCGGTGCTGCTGCTGCTCTCGGGCCCGGCCCATGCGCAAGCCGAGGACGGCAGCGCCGCGCTCGCCACGCGGCTTGCCTATGTGCTGACCGGCCATGCCGAGGTGGACGAGATCTCGCGCATGGGCCTCGCCGGCCTGTCGGATTTCGTCAACCGCCGCACCGCGGCCGCGCTGGCGGAGCCGCATGGGGTGGTGCCCGGGCGCGACGACCTGTCCTTCTTCCCCCTCCTCTACTGGCCGGTCATCGGGGAGGCCGCGACGCCCGATGCGGCGATGGCCGCGGCGCTGAACGGCTTCATGCGCAATGGCGGCATCATCCTGTTCGACACCCGCGACGAGGGCTCGGGCGAGGGCTTCGCGCCCGGCGCGCGCGCGGCGCTGCGGCGGGTGACGCGCGACCTTGCCGTGCCGCCGCTGGCCCCGGTGCCGGAGGACCATGTGCTGCGCCGCGCCTTCTACCTGCTGCAGGACCTGCCCGGCCGCTTCACCGGCGGCACGGTCTGGGTGGCGCGCGAGGTGGACCGCGCGAACGACAGCGTGAGCCCGGTGATCATCGGCGGCCATGACTGGGCGGCGGCCTGGGCGCTCGATGCGCGCGGCAACAACCCCTATGCCGTGATCCCCGGCGGCGCGCGGCAGCGCACGCTGGCCTACCGCTTCGGCGTGAACCTCGTGATGTACGCGCTGACCGGCAACTACAAGGGCGACCAGGTGCATGTGCCGGCGATCCTGGAGAGGCTCGGCAACTAGATGCAGCATACGCTCGCCGGCCTCGACTTCGCGCCCGTCCTGCCCACCTGGCTGCTGCTCGCGCTCGCCGCCGTCGCGCTGCTCGCGCTCGCGCCGGCGCTGCTGCGGCCGGCGCTGAACGCGGCCGGGCAGCGGCGGATCATTCCCGCGCGCGGCGCGCTGCTGCGGCTCGCGGCCTTCGCGGCGCTGTTCCTGGCGCTCGCCAATCCCCGCCTCGTCGAGGAAACGCGCGAGACGCGGCCCGACATCGCACTGCTGCTCGTGGACCGCTCCGATTCCACCACGCTCGCCGGCCGCGCGGACCGCATCGCCGAGGCGCGCGCCGCGCTCGAATCCCGCGCCGGGCGTCTGCCCGATCTCGAACTCCGCACCGTCGAGGTGGCGGAGGCCGGCAACCAGGGCACGCGGCTCTGGAGCACGATGGAGCGCGCGCTGGCGGAAATCCCGCGCGCGCGGCTCGCCGGCGTGATGGCGCTGACCGACGGGCAGGTGCACGACCTGCCGCCCGCGCCGGCGCTCGAGGCGCCCTTCCACCTGCTGCTCGCCGGCCGCCCCGCCGAGGTGGACCGGCGCATCCGCATCATCGAGGCGCCGGGCTTCGGCATCGTCGGCCGCCCGGTCGAGCTTCGCCTCGTCATCGAGGATCTCGGGGCCGCCGCCACCGCCGGCGCCGCGCGGCTCACCATCCGCCGCGACGGCGGCGCGCCGCGGGTGGAATCGGTGCCGATCGGCCGCGAGCACCGCCTGCTCATCCCGATCGAGCGCGGCGGGCCGACCGTCGTCGAGCTCACGGCGGAAACCCGCAGCGGACCCGCGGGGGATCCGCGAAGCGGCGAAGTCAGCGACATCAACAACCGCACCGTCGTCTCGATCAACGGCGTGCGGGACCGGCTGCGCGTGCTGCTCGTCTCCGGGGAGCCGCATGCCGGGGAGCGCACCTGGCGCCGGCTGCTCAAGGCCGACCCCAATGTGGACCTCGTGCATTTCACCATCCTTCGCCCGCCGGAGAAGGACGATCTCACGCCGCTGCACGAGCTCGCGCTGATCGCCTTCCCGGTGCGCGAGCTGTTCCAGGTGAAGCTGCGCGAGTTCGACCTGATCGTGTTCGACCGCTTCGCCAATCGCGGGCTGCTGCCGCCGGTCTATCTCCGCAACATCGCCGACTATGTGCGCGGCGGCGGCGCGCTGCTGCTCGCGGTCGGGCCGGAATTCGCCGGGCCCACCAGCCTCGCCGCCACGCCGCTCGGCCAGATCCTGCCGGCGCGGCCGCCGACCGGGCCGGGCGCCGCCCAGGCCGCGCTGATGGAACAGCCCTTCCGCCCGCGCGTCACGGCCCTCGGCGCGCGCCATCCGGTCACCGAGAACCTGCCGGGTGCGAACCCGATGGACGCGCCGGGCGATCCCGCCTGGGGCCGCTGGTACCGCGCGCTGCGGGCCGAGGCGCGCGCCGGCCAGGCGGTGATGGAAGGGCCGAACGGCGCGCCGCTCATGCTGCTCGACCGGGTGGGCGAGGGGCGGGTCGCGCTCGTCCTCTCCGATCACATCTGGCTCTGGTCGCGCGGCCATGACGGCGGCGGCCCGCAGGCGGAACTGCTGCGCCGCATCGCGCATTGGACGATGCGCGAGCCCGAGCTGGAGGAGGAGGATCTGACCGCCCGGATCGAGCACGGCCAGCTCACCGTGCTGCGCCGCAGCCTCGATGCCGGCCCGCCGCCCGAGATCGCCGTGACCGCGCCGGACGGCACCGCGACGCGCCATGTGCCGGAGCAGCGCGGCGGGCGCGCGGTGGTTTCGCTCCCGGCGGCCCTGCCCGGCGTCTGGCAGGCGACCGACGGCCGCCGCACCGCCTATGCCGCCGCCGAGGCGGGCAACCCGCTCGAGGTCGCCGACCTGCGCGCGGTCGAGACGCCGCTCGCGCCGCTCGCCGCCGCGACCGGGGGCGCGGTGCGCTGGCTCGGCACCGAGGCCGCGCCCGCGCTGCCGGAACTCCGCCGCGTCGCCGCCGGGCGCGACACCCAGGCCGCCGGCTGGATCGGCCTCAGGCGCAACGGCGACCACACGGTGACGGGGATCAGCGCCATCCCGGTGCTGCCGCCCTGGCTCGCCCTGCCGCTCGTGCTCGGCCTCGCCATCCTCGCCTGGCGGCGGGAGGGGCGCTGACCTCCGAAGCCCCGCCCCGCCGCCTGCCTGTTCCGCCGGGCACCGCACGGCGCCACGATTCGGCCCCATGCTCGGCGCATCCTTCTTGCCGAGGGCATCCCGTCATCTGGGACTGAGGACAATGCGAACCAGGTTCCTTCCGCTCCTCCTCCTCATGGGCGCCTGTGCCATGCCGCCGCCGGAGGCGGGCGTGAGCCTGCCCGAGCAGGCCGTCTGGCGCGGCGCCGGCGACCCGACGCGCGGCGCGATCCTCTCCAGCGCCTACGTCTTCGCGCAGCCCTCGAGCGTGGCCGGCAACCCGGCCGCCGCGGCCGAGGCGCTCGGGCAGCTCGAATTCCTCACCGTCGAACTCGCGACGGGCGGGCGCTGGCAGGGCGGCTTCGATCCCCTGGTGGTACCGCTGATGGCCCAGGGCCGGACCGAGGCGCGCAGCGTGATGGGCGTGCGGCCGGACGCGGCGCCGCAGAGCGCCATCAACGCCTGGTACATCGCCGCCGCCGCGCTCCGCGCCGGCGACCGCGCCGCGGCGGAGGCCGCGCTGGCCCCGGTGGTCGCCGCCCCGCCCGCAACGCTCGACAGGCTCGCTGCGCTGCCGCGGATGCCGGCGGCCGCGGCCGCCACGGGCCGGGCGCAGGCCGCGCTCGTCGCGCGCGACAGCGGGCGGGGCCGGATGCCGCTGTTGTGACCAAGGGGCCGGCAGGCTGGCCGCGGCTGCGCTGCGCCCCGATCCTGCTGCTGCTGGCCGGGGCCTGCGCGATGCCGCCGCCCGAGCCCGGCGTCACCCTGCCGGCGACCGCGGCCTGGCGCGGCGCCGGCGACGGCACGCGCGGGGCGATCCTGTCGAGCGCCTACGTCTTCGGCCAGCCTTCGACCGTGGCGGGCAACCCGGCCGCCGCCGCGGAGGCGCTCGGGCAGCTCGAATTCCTCGCCGTCGAGCTCGTCGTCGGTGCGCGCTGGCAGGGCGGCTTCGACCCGCTTGTGCCGCACATGATGCGGCTCGGCCGCGCGGAGGCGCGCGCCGCGATGGGGGTGCGGCCGGATGCCGCGCCGCAGGCGGCGGTGGATGCCTGGTACGCCGCCGCCGCCGCGCTGGCGGCGGGCGAGCGTGCCGGTGCGGCAAGGGCGCTTGCCGCGGTCGCGCCCGACCCGGCGGCGACGCTCGGCCGGCTCGCCGCGCTGCCCAATCTGCCGGCGGCGGCCCGCGCGACGGCGCGGGCGAACATCGCACTCAGCGCGCGCGACAGCGACCGGGACCTGGAATAGGCCCCGCCCCGCGGGGCGATGCGCCTTCGTTCCGCGCTCAGCTCCCGACCTTGAGCGTGCTCGTCAGGCCGCGCAGGCAGGCCAGGATCGAGAGCGGGGTGATCTTGCCGGTGCGGGGGTTCTCCTCGCTCGGCACGTTCTCGATCGTCATGGTCAGCCGCGCGGCCGCGGCCTCGACGCGGATGGTGTGGGTGTTCCGCGTCACCGTCGGGTCGGCCCAGATCTCCACCATGGTCCGCTCCGGCCCGATCCCGGCCAGCGCCAGCGCGGCCGCGACGTTCACATTGGCCGGGAAACCCTGCGCGGCATCGAAGGCGTTGCCCTTGAAGATGCGCGTCGGCGTGGTGACCGCCAGCACATCGATGCGGTTCTTCGCGAGATAGGGCGCACCCTCGAGCCCGCGCGGCGGCTTGCGCGTCTCGATCGTGACGCTCTCGACCGCGCCCTCGGCCGCCGCGCGCACGGCATCGAGCCCGAGCAGCGCGCCGGTCGGCACAACGATGCGGGCGCCGGTCCTGCGGGCTTCCTCCACCAGGTGCATCCGCGGCAGAAGCGCGCCGACCGAGGAGGGAACGAAGATGCGGCCCCGCGCGATGGCGGCGGCCGCCACCTGCTCGAACACCGCGGCCGGCGCGGCCTCCACCACCACATCCGCCTCGGCGAGCGCCGCGAGGTCCACCACCGGCGGCGGGTTGCGGAAGCCGGCGAGGTTGGCGCGCGCCTTGGCCTGGTCCCGCGCGGCGACGGAATGGAGCCGGAGCCCCTCCACCCCGGCATCCAGCGCGCGGGCGAGATGCAGGCCGATGGCGCCGAGGCCGGCGATGGCGACGGTCAATGTCATGTGCTCAGCCCTTCGCCGCGACGACGACCATGGCCGGCTTGAGCAGCCTTCCGTTCAGCGTCCAGGCCGGGGTCCAGGCCTGGATCACCGTGCCCGGCTCCACCCCCTCCGGCGCCGGCTGCTCGGCCATGGCCTGGTGCAACTCGGGGTCGAAGGCCACGCCCTGCGCCTCGGTGCGCTGCACGCCATGGCGCTCGAGCATGGCGACGAAGGCGCGCTCCACGCCCTCGAAGCCGGCGCGGAGCTTGGCGATCACCTCGGGCTCGCCGGCTTCGGCCTTCGGCAGACTGTCGAGGCCGCGGCGGAGGTTCTCGGCGGTCTCCACCACGTCGCGGGCGAATTTCTGCACCGCATAGAGCCGCGCCTCCTCCGCCTCGCGCCGGGCGCGGGCGCGGAGGTTCTGCATCTCGGCCTCGGCGCGGAGCCACTTGTCGCGCAGTTCCTGCACCTCGGCCTCGAGCGCGGCCAGCCGCTCGGGCTCGGTCGCCTGCGGCGCCTCGGTGGTGTGGATCTCCGCCGCCTTGGCGGGTTCGGCCGGCATCTCGGCCGGGGATTCGGGCTTGTCGCTCATCATGCTCGTCGGGATGGGAAGGGCTGGACCCGGAAGGCCGCGCCCCTGGGGGTGCGGCCGCTTGCCCTTCACCTAGGCGCCGGGGGGCGCCAGGGCAAGCGCGGGGCCCCTTCCCCCCATGGTTCCGCCCGCCCCGGCGCTGCTCTACACCCGCCGCGTGCTGCGCAACGTCTTCACCGTCGGCGCCTGGACCATGGCGAGCCGCATCCTCGGCTTCGCCCGCGACATGCTGATCGCGGCGAAGCTCGGCGCGGGGCCGGTGGCGGATGCCTTCTTCGTCGCGCTCAAGCTGCCCAACCTGTTCCGCCGGCTGTTCGGCGAGGGCGCCTTCAACGCCGCCTTCATTCCCGCCTTCACCGGCACGCTGGCCGCGGAGGGGCCGGGCCAGGCGCGGGCGCTGGCCAATACGCTGGCCGCGCTGATGGCGATCTGGCTCTCGGGCCTCGTGCTGCTCGGCGTCGTCTTCATGCCGCAGCTGCTGCTGGTGCTGGCGCCGGGCTTCGCGGACGGGGATCCGCGCCTCCAGCTCGCCGTCGAGATGACGCGGATCACCTTCCCCTATCTGCTGTTCATCTGCCTCGCCGCGCTGGTCTCGGGCGTGCTGAACGGGATGGAGCGCTTCTCGGCCGCGGCCGCCGCGCCGGTGCTGTTCAACGTGATCGTCATGGCGGCGCTGCTCGGCCTCGCGCCCTTCACCGCCACACCCGGGCATGCGCTGGCCTGGGGGGTGGTGCTGTCGGGCGTCGCGCAGCTCGCGATGCTCATGGTCGCGGTGCGCTGGGCGGGGATGGCGATCTCGCCCTTGACCCGGCCGCGCCTCACGCCCGGCGTGGTGCAGGTGCTGCGGCGCATGGCGCCCGGCGTGCTGGGCGCCGGGGTGACGCAGCTCAACCTGGCCATCGACGTCGTCATCGCGAGCCTGCTACCGGCCGGCGCGGTGAGCTTCCTCTACTACGCCGACCGCGTGGCGCAGCTCCCGCTCGGCGTGATCGGCGCGGCGGTCGGCACGGCGCTGCTGCCCACGCTCGCCAGGCAGCTCCGCAGCGGGCATGCGCTGGCGGCGCATCGCAGCCAGAACCGCGCGATCGAGTTCAGCCTCGCGCTGGCGCTGCCCGCCGCGCTCGCGCTCGCCGTCGCCGCCGGCCCGGTGGTGAGCACGCTGTTCGAGCGCGGCGCCTTCGGGGCGGAGGCGGCGCGCGCCACGGCCGCCGCGCTGATGGCCTATGCCGTCGGCCTGCCGGCCTTCGTGCTGGTGAAGGCGCTGACGCCCGGCTTCTTCGCCCGCGGCGACACGGTGACGCCGGTGAAGATCGGGATCGGCATCGTCGTGCTGAACCTCGCGCTCAATCTCGCGCTGACGCCCTTCCTCGGCCATGTCGGCATCGCGCTCGCCACCTCGCTCGCGGCCTGGGTGAACGTGGCGCTGCTGGCGCATCTGCTGCGCCGGCGGCGGCGGCTGGTGCTGGACCGGCGGCTGCGCCGCGCGGCGCCGCGGCTGCTCGGGGCGGCGGTGGCGATGGCGGTGGTGCTGGCCGCGCTCGGCGCGCTGCTGTTCCCGCTGGCCGGTGGGCTCGCGCGCTTCGCGGCGCTGGCGGCGATGGTGGGGGCGGGGATCGCGGTCTATTTCGGCACGGCGCATCTGGCCGGCGGGCTCGACCTGCGCGAGACGGCGCGGCTGCTGCGCCGCCGCCGCGGAGCCTAAGCCGCCCGTCGGATTTGCGTCTTGGGCCTGTGTATGGGGCGCGTCGGGCTGCGGTTCAGGCGAGCCGCAGGCGGTGTAGCCTGCGGCAGTTGCAGGCGAGGGCGATCAGGTTCCACTCGGCGGCGACGTTGGCGATGCCGCGGAGGTGGAAGCAGGTGAAGCCGAGAGCGGCCTTGATGATGCCGAAGACGGGTTCGACGGTCTGCTTGCGGAGGGCGTAGCGGGCTTTGGCATCGGGTGTTTCCTGCTTGGCCTTCATGTCGAGACGCCAGGGTTCACGGCTGCGGCGCGGTGCCGTGGGCTGGGGTTGGGGTCGGAAGTCGTAGGGCCGGTGCGGCTGGGTGCGGCCGATGGCGACGAGCGGCTCGATGTTCTTGCTCTTGAGGGTGGCGACGGCGGTGGCGAGGATCAGTTGCGAGCCCTCGGCGCAGACCACGGCCTGGGCGTTGTAGGCCTGGCGGTATTCGTGGGCGTCGGAGCGGCGCATCAGCGCGCTGTCGGGATCGGTGAGGTTGGACTGGCGGGTCGGCGGCGGGTCGTCCTCGGGCGGCTTGGGCGGCCGGCCGCGGCGGCCGCTCTTCGCCTCTTATACCAAGCGCACTATGGATTGACCTTTCGCGCCCACTCGAAGTCGGCGAGTGATCGGATC
>VFQP010001545.1_pt1 | contig 30303 bp, 25 predicted proteins | sample 3512351 | NCBI WGS metagenome assembly VFQP01 (sample SAMN10412372, study PRJNA504923) | tailings metagenome | isolation source: Relicate 1 Philex TSF1 revegetated site | place: Philippines: Tuba, Benguet | collected 2017-08-29
TTGAGGTCGGCCTCGTCCTCGCCCACGATCTGGTAGGTCACGGCCGCGCCGCTGTCTTCGTCTTCCAGGTCCACCGTGGCGCCGAACACCACCTTGCCACCGGCATCCACAGCAGCCGGGTCGATGATCTGGGCCGCTGACAGCTTTCCTTCGACCTCGGCGATGCGGCCTTCAATGAAGCCCTGGCGGTCCTTCGCGGCGTCGTACTCGGCGTTTTCGCTCAGGTCACCCTGAGCGCGTGCCTCGGCGATCGCGTTGATCACCCAGGGGCGGTCCACGGTTTTCAGCCGGTGCAGCTCTTCCTTGAGTTTTTCTGCGCCGCGTTTGGTGATGGGAAGGGTGGCCATTTGAATACTCCTGAGCCCGCAGCCACGTCAACCGGGGTCTGCGTCAAACCAAAAGGAAACCGCCGAGCGTTGCCGGTCGGCGGTGTACTGGAGATGATTATGCCCCGGTCGAGCCAGCCGGCTCAACCGGGAACAACCCGGGGCGGCTTCAGAGCTGGGCGTGCATCTCTTGCACCGAGATCACACCGAGCTGGTCGAGGTACTGCATGCCCTCGACCGCGGCTTCGGCGCCCGCGATGGTGGTGAACGTGGTCACACGGGCCAGCAGCGCCGAGGTGCGGATGGCGCGCGAATCGCTGATGGCGTTGCGGCGTTCTTCCACCGTGTTGATGACCAGCACGATGTCGCCGTTCTTGATCGCATCGACGATGTGCGGGCGACCTTCGGTGACCTTGTTGACCGTCTGCACGGCCACACCGGCGGCGCTGATCGCCGCCGCGGTGCCGCGCGTGGCGACCAGTTCAAAGCCCATGCCGACCAGTTGGCGCGCGATGTCCACCGCACGCGGCTTGTCGCTGTTCTTCACCGTCAGGAACACCTTGCCCGAGGTCGGCAGCTTGGTGCCGGCACCGATCTGGCTCTTGACGAACGCTTCGCCAAAGGTCTTGCCCACGCCCATCACCTCGCCGGTGGACTTCATCTCGGGGCCGAGGATGGTGTCCACACCGGGGAACTTGACGAACGGGAACACGGCTTCCTTGACGCTGAAGTACGGCGGCGTGACTTCGGCGCCAATGCCTTGTGCGTCCAGCGACTGACCGGCCATGCAGCGCGCAGCCACCTTGGCCAGCTGGATACCGGTGGCCTTGGACACGAAGGGCACGGTGCGCGAGGCACGCGGGTTCACTTCGAGCACGAAGATCACGTCCTTCTTGACGCCGTTCTCTTCCACTTCCTGGATCGCGAACTGAACGTTCATCAGGCCAACCACATTCAGGCCTTCGGCCATCGCTGCGGTCTGGCGCTTGAGTTCGTCGACCGTGGCCTTGCTCAGGTAATACGGCGGCAGCGAGCAGGCGGAGTCACCGCTGTGCACGCCGGCCTGTTCGATGTGCTCCATCACGCCGCCGATGAACACGCGACCGGTGGCATCGCGCACCGCGTCCACGTCGCACTCGATGGCGTCGTTGAGGAAGCGGTCAAGCAGCACCGGCGAGTCGTTGCTGACCTTGACGGCTTCGCGCATGTAGCGCTCCAGGTCGCGCTGCTCGTGCACGATTTCCATCGCACGGCCGCCCAGCACGTAGCTCGGGCGCACCACCAGCGGGTAGCCCAGCGCGGCGGCCTTCTCCAGTGCCTCGGGTTCGGCGCGGGCGGTGGCATTGGGTGGCTGGCGCAGGCCCAGCGTGTTGAGCAGTTGCTGGAAACGCTCGCGGTCTTCGGCCGCGTCGATCATGTCGGGGCTGGTGCCGATGATGGGCACGCCTGCGGCCTCCAGGCCCAGTGCGAGCTTGAGCGGGGTCTGGCCGCCGTACTGCACGATCACGCCGACCGGCCTCTCCTTGTCCACGATCTCCAGCACGTCTTCCAGCGTCAGCGGCTCGAAGTACAGGCGGTCGCTGGTGTCGTAGTCGGTGGAGACCGTTTCGGGATTGCAGTTGACCATGATGGTCTCGTAGCCGTCCTCACGCATGGCGAGTGCGGCGTGCACGCAGCAGTAGTCGAACTCGATGCCCTGGCCGATGCGGTTCGGGCCACCGCCCAGCACCATGATCTTTTTCTTGTTGGTCGGCTCGGCTTCGCATTCGCCATCGCCGTGGCCTTCGTACGTGGAGTACAGGTAGGCGGTGTCGGTGGCGAACTCGGCGGCGCAAGTGTCCACGCGCTTGTAGACGGGGCGAATGTTGTCGGCAATGCGGCGTTCGCGCACGGCCTGATCGTTGGTCTTGAGCAGCTTGGCCAGGCGGCGGTCAGAGAAGCCCTTCTTCTTCAGGCCACGCAGGGTGTCGGTGTCGATCTCGGCCAGGCTGGTTTTTTCCAGCGCCAGTTCGATCTTCACGATCTCTTCGATCTGCACCAGGAACCAGGGGTCGATCTTGGTGAAGTGGTGCACCTCGTCCAGCGTCCAGCCAGCGGCGAAAGCATCGCCCACGTACCAGATGCGGTCCGGGCCGGGCGCGCCGAGCTCGCGCTCCAGCGTTTCGCGGTCCTGCGTCTTTTCGTTCATGCCGTCCACGCCCACTTCGAGGCCGCGCAGGGCCTTCTGGAAGGACTCCTGGAAGGTACGCCCCATGGCCATGACCTCGCCCACGCTCTTCATCTGCGTGGTGAGGCGGCTGTCGGCGGTGGGGAATTTCTCGAACGCGAAACGCGGGATCTTGGTGACCACGTAGTCGATGCTGGGCTCGAAGCTGGCAGGCGTGGCGCCACCGGTGATTTCGTTGCGCAGTTCGTCCAGCGTGTAGCCGATCGCCAGCTTGGCCGCGACCTTGGCGATCGGGAAGCCGGTGGCCTTGGAGGCCAGCGCCGACGACCGCGAGACACGCGGGTTCATCTCGATGACGACCATGCGGCCGTCCTTCGGGTTGATGGAGAACTGCACGTTGGAGCCGCCGGTGTCGACGCCGATCTCGCGCAGCACCGCCAGCGAGGCGTTGCGCAGGATCTGGTATTCCTTGTCGGTCAGCGTCTGGGCTGGTGCAACGGTGATGGAGTCACCGGTGTGCACGCCCATCGGGTCCAGGTTCTCGATCGAGCAGACGATGATGCAGTTGTCCGCCTTGTCGCGCACCACTTCCATCTCGTACTCTTTCCAGCCGAGCAGCGACTCTTCGATCAGCAGTTCGTTGGTGGGCGAGGCTTCCAGGCCGCGCTTGCAGATGGTCTCGAATTCTTCCGGGTTGTAGGCGATGCCACCACCGGTGCCGCCGAGCGTGAAGCTGGGGCGGATCACGACCGGGAAGCCGACCGTCTTCTGCACGCTCCAGGCTTCGTCCATGCTGTGGGCGATGCCCGAGCGCGCCGAACCCAGACCGATCTTGGTCATCGCGTCCTTGAACTTCAGGCGGTCTTCGGCCTTGTCGATGGCCTCGGGCGTGGCGCCGATCAGTTCGACGTCGTACTTGGCGAGCACGCCGTTGCGCCACAGGTCGAGCGCGCAGTTCAGCGCGGTCTGGCCGCCCATGGTCGGCAGGATGGCGAAGCCACCTTGCGCCAGCGGGCGCTCCTTGGCGATGATCTTCTCGACCGTCTGCCAGGTGATGGGTTCGATGTAGGTGACGTCGGCCGTGGCCGGGTCGGTCATGATGGTGGCGGGGTTGCTGTTGATCAGCACCACGCGGTAGCCCTCTTCGCGCAAAGCCTTGCAGGCCTGCACGCCAGAGTAGTCGAACTCACAGGCCTGGCCGATGATGATCGGGCCGGCGCCGATGATGAGGACGGTTTGAATGTCGGTTCTTTTGGGCATGGTTCGCTGGGGGTGTGCGCCGGCTCAGGCGGTGGCGGGCACGCGGGCCTGCATCAGGTCGATGAAACGGTCGAACAGGTAGCCGATGTCGTGCGGGCCGGGCGATGCTTCCGGGTGGCCCTGGAAGCAGAAGGCCGGCTTGTCGGTGCGGGCCAGGCCCTGCAGCGTGCCGTCGAACAGGCTCACATGGGTGGCGCGCAGTGTGGCGGGCAGCGTCTTCTCGTCGACGGCAAAACCGTGGTTCTGGCTGGTGATGCTCACGCGGCCGTTGTCCAGGTCTTTCACCGGGTGGTTGGCGCCGTGGTGGCCGAACTTCATCTTGAAGGTCTTGGCGCCGCTGGCCAGCGCCAGGATCTGGTGGCCCAGGCAGATGCCGAAGGTGGGCACGCCGGCTTCGATGATCTCGCGCGTGGCGGCAATCGCGTAGTCGCAGGGCTCGGGGTCACCGGGGCCGTTCGAAAGGAACACGCCGTTGGGCTTGAGCTTGAACACGTCGGATGCGGGCGTCTGCGCCGGCACCACGGTGATCTTGCAGCCGCGCTGCGCCAGCATGCGCAGGATGTTGTGCTTCACGCCGAAGTCGTAGGCCACGACATGGAAGCGCGGGGCGATCTGCTCGCCATAGCCAAAGCCGAGCTGCCACTCGGTCTGCGTCCAAGGGTACGGCGCCGGGGCGGATACCACTTTGGCCAGGTCACTGCCGGCCATGTTCGGCGCGGCCTTCGCGGCGGCCAGCGCCTGGGCGCGGTGGGCATCGGTGATGGCCTCACCGGGCGCCAGCGCGACGATGCAGCCGTTCTGGGCGCCGTGCGTGCGCAAGCGGCGCGTGAGCGCGCGGGTGTCGAGGTCGGCGATGGCCACAGTGCCTTCGCGCTGCAGGTACTGCGAGAGGGTTTCGTTGCTGCGGAAGTTGGAAGCCAGCAGCGGCAGGTCTTTGATGATCAGGCCAGCGGCGTGGACGCGGTTGGCCTCCACGTCTTCGGCATTGGTGCCGGTATTGCCGATGTGCGGATACGTCAGTGTGACGATCTGTTGGCAATAGCTGGGATCGGTGAGGATTTCCTGGTAGCCGGTGAGTGAGGTGTTGAACACGACCTCACCCGTGGTCTGACCGGTGGCGCCAATGGAAACGCCTGTAAAGACCGTGCCGTCGGCGAGCGCGAGAAGGGCTTTCGGGTGGACGGGAAGCACGGAATTCTCCAGAGTGGGGGCGGCAACGCCCTCGCGCCGGCGGCAGGTGCCGCGCAGGCTTCGCGCCCGCCTCGCACCGATGGAATCGGGGCAGAAAACGGGTCAGGAACCTGGGGTGGTGAGCCGGGGCGCGCAGGGTTTGCGCCGATTGCGGGTAAACCGTGGAATTATAGCCCGGCGCAGCAGGCAAACGGCCAGTTCAGGCGGTAGATCGGGCAGCGCTGGCGTGCAGGCAGATGGCCGCAGCGGCGGCCACGTTGAGCGATTCCTCGCCTCCGGGTTGGGCGATGCGCACGAAAGCCCCGGCCCGGGCCATCAGCGCCTCACCCACGCCCTGCCCCTCATGGCCCATGACCCAGGCGCAAGGCCACGGCAGACGTGCCTGATGCAACCATTCGCCCTGGTGCGAACTGGTGACCAGCAGCGGCACATCCAGCGGCGCGAGCTCGTCCACCGACAGTCCTTCGATCAAACTCACACCGAAATGTGCGCCCATGCCCGCGCGGACCACCTTCGGGGACCAGAGCGCCGCCGTGCCCTTGAGCGCGAGCACCTGCACAAAGCCGAAAGCCGATGCGCTGCGCAGGATGGAGCCAACATTGCCGGCGTCCTGCAGACGGTCCAACACCACTGTGGCCAGGCCGCGCTGCACCCGGCCAGCTTCCGGCAATTGCCAGACGAAGCCCACGCCCGCGTGTGACTCCAGGCCGCTGATGCCGGCCATCAGCGCGTCGGGCACGATGACGATGTGGTCGGCTGCGTCCCGCAGGTCGTGAGGTGCACGTGGCCAGAACGACTCGGAGAACACCGCCGTGGCAGGCCGTTGGCCACGGGTCAGCAGGGCACGACAGAGGTGATCGCCTTCCAGCCAGACCTGGCCCTGCTTGCGATAGGCCGTGCCGTCCTGCGCCAGCAGGCGCAGGCGCTTGAGGAGCGGGTTGTCGCGCGATGTGATGACGACGGGCGCTGCAGTCACGGTTCGGCGTCCGGTTCTGGCGCGGGCACGAACATGGCGCGGGCCACCGGTGCGAACGACCGGCGGTGCACCGCCAGCGCGCCGTGCAGCCGCAAAGCCTGCATGTGCTCTGCCGTGCCATAGCCCTTGTGGCGGTCAAAACCGTATTCGGGGTGCTGCAGATGCAGCTCGCAGAGCAGGCGGTCGCGCGTGACCTTGGCCAGGATCGAGGCGGCGGAGATCGAAGGCACCAGGGCGTCGCCCGACACGATGGCCTCGGCCAGAACGTCCAGGGACGGAAGGCGGTTGCCATCCACCAGCACCTTGACGGGTTTCAGGCGCAGGCCGAGCACGGCCCGTCGCATTGCCAGCATGGTGGCCTGCAGGATATTGAGCTGGTCGATTTCCTCGACGGAAGCCTGGGCCACGCTGCAGCACAGCGCCTTGGCGCGGATCTCGTCGTACAGCCTTTCGCGCCGCAAGGCGGTGAGCTGCTTGGAATCGGCCAGGCCCTTGATGGGCACGCGGTCATCCAGGATAACCGCGGCGGCCACCACCGGCCCGGCCAACGGCCCGCGCCCGGCCTCGTCCACGCCGGCCAGCAAACCCGGCGCGTCCCAGACCAGCCGGGTCTGTTCAGCTTTCAAGAACTTGTTCGATCGCATCGGTGGCCAATTGGGCGGTATCTCGTCTCAGCGTGTGGTGCAGTTCGGTGAACCGCTGCTGGAGCGCCGTGATTTTCGCAGGTGCATCGAGCCATGCCAGCACCGCCTGCGACATTGCCTGCGGCGTCGCCGCTTCCTGCAGCAACTCGGGCACCACGAAATCGTTGCACAGGATATTCGGCAACCCCACCCAGGGCTGCAACTGCTTGCGCCGCATGATCTGCCAGGACAACCAGTTCATGTTGTAGGCGATCACCATCGGGCGCTTGAACAGGGCGGCTTCCAGCGTGGCCGTGCCGCTGGCAATCAGCGTCACGTCGCAGGCCGTCAGCACGGTGTGCGACTGGCCGGTGATTACGGTCACGGCATCGGCCACACCCGCAGCGCGAACGGCAGCCTCGATCCGTTCATGCAAGGCAGGCATGGCGGGCACCACGAACCGGATGTCCGGTCGCTCTTTCAGAAGGCAGGCGGCGGCTTCGAAGAAGCGCGCGGCCAGGTATTGCACTTCGGACGCCCGGCTGCCCGGCAGGATGGCAACCACGGTGTCTTCGGCGCCCAGGCCCAGGCGGGCGCGCGCCGCCGCCCGATCAGGCTCCAGGGGAATCACGTCGGCGAGTGGATGACCAACGTAGGTGGCAGCGATGCCGTGCTGTGCAAGCAAGGCAGGCTCGAACGGGAAGATGCACAGCACATGATCGGCACTGCGCCGGATCTTGTCGACGCGGTCGGCCCGCCAGGCCCAGATGGACGGGCAGACGAAGTGCACGGTGCGAATGCCACCCTGCTTCAGGTTGGCTTCCAGTTCCAGATTGAAATCGGGCGCGTCGACACCGATGAACACATCGGGTCGTGCCGAAGTCAGCAAACGCTGCTGCAGGTCGGCACGAATGCCCACGATCTCCCGGTAGTGGCGCAGCACCTCGACGTAGCCACGCACCGCCAGCTTGTCGCTCGGCCACCAGGCCTCGAACCCCTGCGCCAGCATTTGCGGCCCGCCGATGCCGAAAGATTGAAGCTCGGGCCAGCGCTGGCGCACGCCACCCAGCAACAGCCCTGCGAGCAGGTCGCCCGACGTCTCGCCCGCCACCAGGGCAAAACGCTTGGACTGCTGCATGCCCGCTCAGCGGACGATGCCGCGCTGGGGCGACACCTGCCCAAGGAAGTCCAGCATCATGGCCACATCGGGAGCGGCCTCTGGCGTCCGGTCGGTCAGCCCGCGAATGCGTGCCACGGCATCGTCGAGTTTGAGGTCGTCCCGGTACAGCGCCTTGTGCATGGCCTTCACGGCCGAGATGCGCTCCGGCGAGAACCCCCGGCGACGCAGGCCTTCGAAGTTCATCGAACGGGCCTGTGCGGGCTGGCCCTGGCACATCACGAAGGGTGGCAGATCGGCAAACAGCAACGAACACATCGCCGTCATGGCGTGCGCGCCGACGCGCACGAACTGGTGCACCACGGTGAAACCACCCAGGATCACCCAGTCGTCGACCACCACGTGCCCCGCCAGTTGCGAGTTGTTGGCGAAGATCGTGTTGTTGCCCACCAGGCAGTCGTGCGCCAGGTGCACGTAGGCCATGATCCAGTTGTCGTTGCCCACCTTCGTCACCGCGCGGTCGCCAGGCGACCCGATGTTGAAGGTGCAGAACTCGCGCACAGTGTTGCGGTCGCCAATGACCAGCTCACAAGGCTCGCCCGCGTACTTCTTGTCCTGCGGGATGGCACCCAGGGAGTTGAACTGAAAGATCCGGTTGTCGCGGCCAATCGTGGTGTGGCCTTCGATCACGCAGTGCGCACCCACGGTGGTGCCTGCGCCGATCTTCACGTGGGGCCCGATCACGGTGTACGGCCCGACGCTGACCGAGCTGTCGAGTTCGGCGGCGGGATCGACCAGCGCGGTGGAGTGGATCAGCGACATGCGATGCCCCCGATCGTCAGGCAATGGTGCGCATGGTGCACATCAGCTCGGCCTCGCAGGCCACCTGGTCGCCCACATACGTGGTGCCCTTGAACTTGAATATGCCCGCCTTCGCGCGCTCCAGGGTGACGTCCATGATCAGTTGATCGCCAGGCTCCACAGGGCGCTTGAAACGAGCGCCGTCAATGCCCGCGAAGTAGTACACCGTCTTGTCGTCGGGCGTCACGCCCATCGTGTCGAAGGACAGCAACGCGGCGGCCTGCGCCATGGCTTCGAGCATGAGCACGCCCGGCATCACCGGGCGGTGGGGAAAATGGCCGACGAAGAAAGGCTCGTTGATGGTCACGTTCTTCAGCGCCTTGATGCGCTTGCCCTTTTCCAGTTCCAGCACGCGGTCCACCAGCAGGATGGGATAACGGTGCGGCAACTGCTTGAGAATCTGGTGGATGTCCATCATGGCTTTGTATTGTTTTGAAGGGCCTGTTCGATCGCCTGCTCAGCGGCCTTGAGGCGCTCACGCAAGCGGTTGAGCTGCTTGAGGGAAGCAGCATTCTTTTCCCAGCTGGCATTGTCGTCGATGGGGAACATGCCGGTGTAGTGTCCTGGCTTGAGCAAGGACCGCGTAACCACCGACGCCGCCGACACATGCACCCCGTCGGCAAGGCGAAGATGCCCCAGCACGACCGCCCCGCCTCCGATCGTGCAATGTGCTCCGATCGTGGCACTGCCCGCCACCCCCACACAGCCCGCCATGGCCGTGTGCGCACCCACGTGCACGTTGTGGCCGATCTGGATCAGGTTGTCCAGCTTCACGCCGTCCTCGATCACCGTGTCGTCCAGCGCCCCCCTGTCGATGCAGGTGTTGGCCCCGATCTCCACGTCATTGCCGATGCGCACGGCGCCGAGCTGCTCGATCTTGATCCAGGCACCCTGGTGTGGCGCGAAACCAAAACCATCGGCACCAATGACCACACCGGAATGCAGCACACAGCGGGCGCCGACGGTGCACGCCTGCCCCAGCGTGACCCGGGGATGCAGCACGGTGTTCTCGCCCACCCGGGCACCATCGCCCACCACCGCGTGCGCGCCCACACGAACCCCGGCGGCCAGCTGCGCGTCCCGGCCCACCACCGCAAAAGGTCCGACGCTCACGCCCTCTCCCACGCTGGCCGAGGGATGGACGCTGGCCAGCGGGTCTATGCCGGCTGTGGACACGGTGTCGTGCTGCTGCCGCCACCACTGGGTCAGGCGAGCGAAATAGAGGTAGGGATCGTCGGTGACGATGCAGGCGCCGCGCGCCAGGGCCTGTGCCTCCAGCGCAGGAGGCACGATTAGCACCTCGGCCTCGGTGGTATCGATCTGGCTGGCGTAACGCGCCTGCGCCACAAAGGCCAGCTCGCCCGGTCGGGCGGTGGCCACGGGAGCCAGACGGTGGATCAGCAGGTCAGGCGAGCCATGCCTCGTGCCCCCCAGGGCTTCAACGATGTCGCCCAGTGGTCTCGACACGGGGGGCCCTGGTCTTACTTGCCGCCGTTCAAGCCGCTGAGCACCTTGTCGGTGATGTCGTGCTTGGGGTTGATGTACACGGCTTCCTGGATCACCAGGTCGTATTTCTCAGCTTCGGCGACCTGCTTGATCACGCGATTGGCGCGCTCGAGCACGCTTTGCAGTTCTTCGTTCTTGCGCAGGTTGAGGTCTTCCTGGAACTCGCGCTGCTTGCGCTGGAAGTCGCGGTCCTGTTCGACCAGCTGGCGCTGGCGCGTTGTGCGCTGGGCATCCGGCAGCGTGGGGGACTCACGCTCGAACTTCTCGGAGGCGGTCTTGAGCTGGGCGGCGAGGCCCTGGACTTCCTTCTCGCGCCGCGAGAATTCCTGCTCCAGCTTGGTCTGCGCCGCCTTGGCCAGGTTCGCTTCGCGGAAGATGCGGTCCGTGTTCACGAAGCCAATGCGGAAATCCTGCGCCACGGCTGCAAAGGCCGCCAGGCCAAACGCAGTGGCCAGCAGGAAGTTTCGGTTGAAAAGTCGGGAAAAAGTCTTCATCAAAAGGAGGTTCCGATCTGAAACTGGAATTTCTGGATTCTATCGCCAGGGAATTTGCGGATGGGGTTGGCGATGGCAAAGCGCAGGGGGCCGACCGGCGAGATCCAGCTCAAGCCGACGCCCACCGAGGCGCGCAGATCGCGCGCGTTGGCGCGGGTGTCATTTTCGCCGTATACGTTGCCGACGTCCACGAACCCGAACATGCGCAGCGTCCGGTCATTGCCGGCGCCCGGGAACGGGGTGATGAACTCGGCGCTGAGGGCAATGCTGCGGTTGCCGCCGACGTTGACCAGCTCGCCGGCCTGAACGCCCGACGTGATGGGAGAAACCGGCCCCAGGGTGCCCTGGTCGAAGCCACGGACCGAACCCAGGCCACCACCATAGAAATTCTTGAACAGCGGATAGGCCCGGCCGCCCAGGCCCTTGCCGTAGCCCAGCTCACCGTTGAAGGCCAGGGTGTACTGCTTGCTCAGCGGAACGTATTGCTGGTACTGGTAGCTGGCCTTCAGGTAGCGGGTGTCGCCACCCACGCCCAGTTCGGTGTTGAAACGCTGGAGGCGGCCCTGCGTGGGCACCAGCGCGCTGTCGCGGCCATCCCGGGACCAGCCGATGGTCAGGGGCAGAGAGGTGCTGCTCTCGCCAAAGGTGTCGGAGTACTGCTGATAGGCCAGCGGCAGCCCGTTGCCAGCCTCGATCTTCGTCTGCTCGACGCCGATGCCGAAGAACACGGTGTCCTGCTCGGTAAAGGGAATCCCGAACTTCACACTCACGCCGGGCGTGACGAGGCGGTAGTCACCACCCTGCTCCGTGTAGGGCCTCGTGGTGCGGTAGTAGGCGTCAAAGCTGCGCGACACCCCGTCGGCCGTGAAGTACGGATCGACGGTGCTGACGACGATCTGGCGGTTGTAGTCGCTGGTGTTGACGTCCACGCCTAGGTAGTTGCCCGAGCCGAACACGTTTTCCTGGCGGATACCGGCAATGATCGAGAGTTTTTCTGCCTGCGAGTAGCCAGCACCCAGCGTCAGGTTGCCGGTCGGCTTCTCGGCCACGGTGATGGTCATGTCCACCTGATCGGGCGTTCCCGGCACTGGCTGGGTATCGACCTCCACCGACGTGAAGAAGCCAAGGCGGTCCACCCGGTCGCGGGAAAGGCGGATGCGGTCGCTGTCGTACCAGGCGGATTCCAGCTGGCGGAATTCGCGGCGGATGACCTCGTCGCGGGTGCGGTTGTTGCCTTCGACGTTGATCCGGCGCACATAGACGCGCCGCGCTGGCTGGGAGCGCAGCACGAAGGACACCTGCTTGTTCACCCGATCGATGTCACGCGTGGGTTCGACCTGCGCGAACGCGTAGCCGAAGGCGCCGAAATAATCCGTGAACGCCTTCACCGTGCTGGCTTCATCTTCTGCGTTGTAGGCCTCGCCGGCGCGCAGTGTCACGAGCGATTTGAATTCCTCTTCACGCCCCAGGTACTCGCCCTCGAGCGCCACCGACTTGACCACGTAGCGGTCACCTTCGGTGATGTTCAGTGTGATGGACATGCTCTCCTTGTCAGGCGCGATGGCAACCTGTGTGGAGTCGATGCGGAACTCCAGGTACCCGCGCGTGAGGTAGTAGGACCGCAGGGTCTCGATGTCGGCGTTGAGCTTGGCGCGCGAATAGCGGTCGGACTTGGTGTACCAGCTCAACCAGCCACCGGTGTCCAGATCGAACAGGTTGCGCAGCGTGGATTCAGAAAACGCACGGTTGCCGACGATGCGGATTTCCCGGATCTTGGCCACATCGCCTTCGACCACGCTGAAGTTGAGGTTCACGCGGTTGCGTTCCCCCGGCGTGACGGTGGTGACCACCTGTGCCGCATACATGCTGCGGTTGATGTACTGGCGCTTGAGCTCCTGCTCGGCGCGATCGGCCAGTGCCTTGTCAAAAGGCCGTCCATCGGCCAGGCCGATGTCGCGCAGCGCCTTCTTCAGCACGTCCGCTTCGAATTCCTTGATGCCGGAGAAGCTCACGTCCGCGACGGTGGGCCGCTCTTCGACGATCACCACGAGCACATCGCCGTTGATCTGCAGGCGCACGTCGCTGAAAAGCCCCAGACCGAACAACGAACGGATGGCGGTGGTGCCCTTGTCGTCGTTGTACTGGTCTCCGATGCGGAACGGCAACGACGCGAAGACGGTGCCGGGCTCCACGCGCTGCAGGCCCTCGACACGGATGTCACGCAATGTAAAAGGGTCAACGGCCCAGGCAGGAAGTGCCGAAAGCAAGGCCGTCGCGAGCGCAGAAAGGGTCAGGCCGCGAAGACCGAAGGATTTTTTTTTCATTGAGAAAGAAGCGTTCAGCCAGCCAGGCGGGCCACATCATTGAACAAGGCGACGGACATGAGCGCCATGAGTATCACGACACCCCCTCGCTGCAGGCGCTCCATCCAGACATCAGACACGCTGCGCCCAGTGAGCCCCTCCCAAAGATAATACATCAGGTGCCCTCCATCGAGGACGGGCAGCGGCAGCAGGTTGAGCACGCCCAGACTGACGCTGATGAGGGCCAGAAACAGCAGGTAAGAAGTGATGCCGAGGCTGGCCGACTTGCCCGCGTAGTCGGCGATGGTGAGCGGTCCGCTGAGATTCTTGACCGAGGCCTCACCGATCAGCATGCGCCCCATCATCTTGAGCGTGAGCCAGGACACCTCCCAGGTGCGCACCACGCCATTGACAAGGCCGTCGAACGCGCCATGCCGCACGGTGGTCATTTCCGGCACGGCGCCAATGTAGGCACCCACGCGCCCCACCCAGGCGCCCGCCTGCTGTTCGGGCACGGGCCGGACGACCAGTTGCAGCACCTGTCCGGCGCGCAGCACGTCCCAACGCTGTTCGACCGGCTCTCCCGCCGGCCCGGACGCGCTGCGGATGAGCGTGCGCAGGCTCTGGCCATCGCCCACGGGCCTGCCGTTGACCTGGCGCACCACGTCGCCTTCGCGCAGACCGGCAGCCGCAGCGGCGCCTCCTTCCATGACCTCTCCGACCACCGGCGCGCTCCAGGGCGCCACGATGCCGATGCGCTGGAACAGCGCGGCATCGGCTTCACGCACGTCGAGTTCGCTCAATGGCAGCACGACCCGGCGTGTGGCATCGCCCTCGCGCGCCGACACCCACAGCGTCATGTCGTCGCTCGACAGCGCCGCCTGGGTCAGGCGCCAGCGCAGGTCCTCAAAGGACAACACCGGGCTGGCCTCGGCATCCGCCACAGCGGTCTGGGCAACCCATTCGCCACCGTTCAGGCCTGCGCGCTCGGCGATCGAGCCCGCCACAGGAGAGGCCAGCACCGGTTTCGGTTCTTCCACCCCGGTCCAGTTCACGATGGCATAGATCGCGATGGCCAGCAGCAGGTTGGCAGCAGGACCCGCCGCGACGATGGCGGCCCGGGAACGCAGAGGCTGGGTGTTGAAGGCCAGGTGGCGCTCAGCGGGATCCACCGGTGCCTCGCGCTCGTCCAGCATGCGCACATAGCCACCCAGGGGAAGCGCGCAAAGCACGAACTCGGTCGGGCTGCCCTTCTTGCGCCAGGTGAGCAGCGGCTTGCCAAACCCCACCGAAAAGCGCAGCACTTTCACGCCGCAGGCCACCGCGACGCGGTAATGGCCATATTCGTGCACGGCGATCAGCAGCCCCAGGGCCACCACAAAAGCAACAAGTGTGAGCATGGCGTGATCGGAGGAAAGATGAGGAACGGACGGATTGTCGGCCGTCCCGGGGCATCACGCCGCGAGACGGTCGACGTGGGCCTGAGCAAGCACGCGCGCTTCGGCATCGATCGCCAGCAAGTCGTTCAGGTCCTGGGGCTTCGAGGGGCTCAGGGCCTGCAAAGTTGCATGGTTGATGGTGTGTATCTGGTCGAACCGCAAGCGGTGGTCCAGAAAGGCCGCCACGGCCACTTCGTTGGCCGCGTTTAGCACGGCGGTGGTGCCCGCCGGCCCCTCAAGGGCGTCCCAGGCCAGGCGCAGCCCGGGGAAACGCTGGTCATCGGGCTTTTCGAAACTCAGCGCGCCCAGCGATCCGAAATCCAGCGCGGCAGCACCCGAGACGATGCGCTCCGGCCAGGACAACCCGTAAGCGATGGGACCCCGCATGTCGGGCGTGCCGAGCTGGGCCACCACCGAGCTGTCGGTGTACTGCACCATGGAGTGGATCACGCTCTGCGGATGGATCACCACCTCGATCCGGGAAGCCGGCAAACCGAACAGGTAGCTGGCCTCGATGACTTCCAGTGCCTTGTTCATCATGGTGGCGGAGTCCACCGATATCTTGCGCCCCATCACCCAGTTCGGGTGCGCGCAGGCCTGCTCCGGGGTGACTTCATGCAGTGTCCGGGGATCGCGCGTGCGAAAGGGCCCGCCAGAAGCGGTGAGCACGATCTTGTCGACGCGGCGCGACCAGGTCGACGGATCTTCGGGGAGCGACTGGAACACGGCGGAATGCTCGCTGTCGATCGGCAGGAGCGTGGCCCCACCCTCCCGCACCGCCTGCATGAACAGGTCGCCGGCCACCACCAGGGCCTCCTTGTTGGCCAGCAGCAGCTTCTTGCCGGCGCGTGCGGCCGCCAGACTGGGCGCGAGCCCGGCGGCCCCCACGATGGCCGCCATGACGGCATCCACCCCAGGATCGCTGCTGACATCGCACAGCGCCTGCGGCCCGGCCAGCACCTCCACCGGCAAACCCAGTTCCTTCACGCGGCGCGCGAGGTCCTGCGCGTGCGACGGGCTGGCCATCACCGCATACCGTGGCACAAAACGCTGGCACTGGGCCAGGATCGTGTCGACCTGCGTGGCCGCGGTGAGTGCAAAGACGGAATACCGCTCGGGGTGGCGCCCGATCACGTCCAGCGTGTTCGCGCCAATGGAGCCCGTGGAACCCAGGATGGTGACAGCTTGAGGACGGGTCATTGTCAGACGGTGATGAGCATCATCGCCAGCGGCAGCACAGGCAGCAGCGCGTCGACGCGGTCGAGCACGCCACCGTGGCCGGGCAAAAGCTGGCTCGAGTCCTTGGCACCTGCGCTGCGCTTGACCAGCGACTCGACCAGATCACCGACGACACTCATGGCGACCAGGAACACCAGCGACAGAACGGCCAGCACCGGGCCGAGCGACCACAGGCGGACATACAGGCTGCCGCCCTCGGGATCGGCCAGAAGCCAGCAGGCCGCCAGCACGAAGACGCCCAGCAGGCCACTGATCGCCCCTTCCCAGCTCTTGCCCGGGCTGATGGCGGGCGCCAGCTTGCGCTTGCCCAGAGCCTTGCCACCAAAGTAGGCGGCAATGTCCGCTGTCCAGACCAGCAACAGCACCGACAGGAGGAAGCCCAGGCCTTCCTGCCGCGCATGCACCATGGCCAGCCAGGCGCAGGCAATGAGTGCGAGGCCCAGCCACAGGCGAAGGCCAGCCGGCCAGGCGCTCCAGCCCTTCACACCCCGGCCCAGCATGACCACCGAGAGCAGCACCCAGGCCGCACCGACGGCCAGCCACAGGGAGCGCAGCTGCAGTTGCAAGCCACCCGCCCACCAGATCAGTGCCATCACGACACCCAGCCCCAGGCCGAGGCCCAGCGCGACAGAGGAATTGCAGCCATTGAGCCGCGCCCACTCCCAACCGCCGGCCACGATCAGCAACAGCGTCAGTGCGGCGAAGGGCTCGATCGAGGGATAGAACAAGGCGGGCAGCAGAACCGCCAGCAACAGCACGGCCGTGATGATGCGCTGCTTAAGCATGTCGCTGGCCGGCCAAGATGGCCTCAGGTTCGACCGCGACTTCCGCGCGCTGCTCGGAAGTCTGGCCGAACCGCCGTTCCCGTCGGGCGAATTCGGCGAGCGCCCGGTCGAACTCGGCATCGTCGAAGTCGGGCCACAGGCAATCGGTGAACACGAGTTCCGTGTAGGCCGACTGCCAGAGCAGGAAGTTGCTGATGCGCAGCTCGCCACCGGTGCGGATCAGGAGATCGGGATCGCGCACATGCGCCAGGGCCATCGCACCCGACAGGCTCTGTTCCGTGATCTCGATGCCCTTCTCGGCAAGATGCCGGGCGGCCTGGGCCACGTCCCAGCGCCCGCCGTAGTTGAAGCAGACGTTCAGGATCAGGGTGTTGTTGTGTGCCGTTTCGCGCTCGGCGGCCTCCAGGCCCTCCACCACGCGAGACGAAAGACCCGCGCGGTTGCCGGGGAAATGCAGTTGCACGCCGTTCTTCTTCAATGAAGGCACTTCGCGCGAGAGCGCCATCGCCAGCAGGTCCATCAGACCGGACACTTCGTCCTGCGGGCGGTTCCAGTTCTCGGAGGAAAACGCGAACACGGAGAGCACGGGCACCCGGCGCTCGATGCAGGCCTTCACCACCTGGCGCAAGGCGTCAACGCCCTGCTTGTGCCCCGCCACGCGCGGCAACCAGCGCTTCTGGGCCCAGCGGCCATTGCCATCCATCACGATGGCCACGTGACCCGGTGGCCTGGCCTGCGGGGCAGCGGAAGAAGCGGGGTACGTCATGAAGCGGGAGGCTGAACGTTATGGGCGGATCAGACCGCCATGATGTCCTGCTCTTTCGATGCCACCAGACGATCCACCTCGATGATCATGCGATCGGTGAGTTTCTGGATGTCTTCCTGCGAACGGCGATCGTCGTCTTCCGAGGCCAGCTTTTCCTTCACCAGCTTCTTCACGGATTCGTTGGCGTCGCGGCGCAGGTTGCGCACGGCGATCTTGGCGGCCTCGCCTTCATTGCGAACGACCTTGGTGAGTTCCTTGCGGCGCTCTTCGGTCATGGGGGGCATCGGCACACGGATCAGGTCACCCTGACTGGACGGGTTGAGGCCCAGATCCGATTCGCGGATGGCCTTTTCGATCTTGGCACCCATGCCCTTTTCCCACGGAGCCACGCCGATGGTGCGCGCGTCCAGCAAGGTCAGGTTGGCGACCTGGGACAGCGGCAGCATGGAGCCGTAGTACTCGACATGCACGGTGTCCAGCAAAGCCGGGTTCGGCCGGCCGGTGCGCACTTTGGTCAAACTGTTCTTGAGCGCTTCCACCGATTGAAGCATCTTGTGCTCAGCGGTTTTGCGGATCTCTTCGGTGCTCATGAAAACTCCTCAATGCAGCGGGAAAGGAAATGCCTGGCGTTGTCAGACGTGGACCAGCGTGCCTTCATCGCCGCCCTGCACGACCTTGCGCAACGCACCGGGCTTGAAGATGGAGAACACCTTGACCGGCAACTTCTGGTCGCGGCACAGGGCAAAGGCGGTGGCATCCATCACCTGAAGGTTCTTGCTCATGGCTTCGTCGAACGAGATCGTCGCGTAGCGCGTGGCATTCGGGTCCTTGTTCGGGTCGGCACTGTAGACGCCATCGACCTTGGTGGCCTTGAGCACGATCTCTGCACCGATTTCCGCGCCGCGCAAGGCCGCCGCAGTGTCGGTGGTGAAGAAGGGGTTGCCGGTACCGGCGGCGAACACCACGACCTTGCCCTCTTCGAGGTACTGCAAGGCCTTGGGGCGCACATAGGGCTCAACGACCTGTTCGATGGCAATGGCCGACATCACCCGCGCGACGAGGCCGGCTTTCTCCATGGTGTCGGCCAGCGCCAGCGAGTTCATCACGGTGGCGAGCATGCCCATGTAGTCGGCCGTGGCGCGGTCCATGCCCACCGAGCCTCCCGCCACGCCGCGGAAGATGTTGCCACCACCAATGACGATGGCGACCTGGACACCCAGACGCGTGACCTCGGCAATCTCTTCCACCATGCGCACGATGGTGGCCCGGTTGATGCCGAAAGCGTCGTCGCCCATCAGGGCCTCCCCCGACAGTTTCAACAGAATCCGCTTGTAGGCTGGCATGACGCAACTTTCAGGAAATCAATGAATGAATACTCAACCGGCAAGTGTAGCGAGGAGCCCGCTGCCACCGCCCGTTTCGGGGCGTAAATAAGCCCACACGGCACAACGGGCCTTGCGGCCCGTTGTCTCGTCCAGTCAGGGCAGGATCAGGCGCCCTTGGCGGCAGCGACCTGAGCGGCCACTTCGGCAGCGAAATCGTCGACCTTCTTCTCGATGCCCTCACCCACCACGTACAGGGTGAAACCCTTGACGTTGGTACCAGCGGCCTTGAGCATGGCGCCCACGGTCTGCTTGCCGTCGGCGGCCTTCACGAAGACCTGGTCGAACAGGGACACTTCCTTCAGGTACTTCTGCACCGAGCCGTCCACCATCTTGGCGACGATGTCGGCCGGCTTGCCCGACTCGGCCGCCTTGGCTGCTGCCACCGAACGCTCGCGCTCGATCAGCTCGGCGGGCACATCGGCGGACGTCAGCGAGACCGGCTTCATGGCGGCCACGTGCATGGCCACATCCTTGGCCGCCACGGCGTCGCCGTCGAACTCCACCACCACACCGATGCGCGTGCCGTGCAGGTAGCCAGCAAGCTGACCACCATTGGCCCAGCGCTTGAAACGGCGGAACGACATGTTCTCGCCGATCTTGCCGATCAGGCCCTTGCGCACGTCTTCCAGCGTGGGGCCGAAGCCGTCCTGGCTGTAAGGCAGGGCACCCAGCGCGTCGAGGTCGGCCGGGTTGTGCTCGGCCACCAGCTTGGCGGCCGCGTTGGCCAGACCCAGGAAGCTGTCGTTCTTGGTGACGAAGTCGGTTTCGCAATTCACTTCGATCAAGGCCCCCGTGGTGCCCTCGATGAAGCTGGTCACAACGCCTTCGGCCGTGACGCGGCTGGCGGCCTTGCCGGCCTTGGTGCCGAGCTTGACGCGCAGCAGCTCTTCGGCCTTGGCCATGTCGCCATCGGCTTCGGTCAGGGCTTTCTTGCACTCCATCATGGGAGCGTCGGTCTTGGCGCGCAGTTCGGCGACCATGCTTGCGGTGATTGTTGCCATGTCTGTTTCTCCGTTCGCCGTCCCGCCTGGTGGGCAGAACGGTCTGGTTTCAAATAATCGGGCTGTCTTGTGAAAAAGGGGCTACATGAGCCCCTGTTTCATGCGGGAATCACGCTCAGGCGGAGGCGTCTTCCTTGACTTCCACGAACTCGTCGCTGCCTTCGGCGGCCACGGCCTTGACCACATCGTTCACCGCGTTGCTGCGGCCTTCGATGATGGCGTCGGCGATGCCACGGGCATACAGGGCCACGGCACGTGCGGAGTCGTCGTTGCCGGGAATGACGTAGTCAATGCCGACTGGCGAGTGGTTGGTATCGACCACGCCCACCAGCGGGATGCCCAGCTTCTGCGCTTCGAGCACGGCGATCTTGTGGAAGCCCACGTCGATGATGAAGATGGCGTCGGGCAGCGCAGCCATGTCCTGGATGCCGCCGATGTCCTTCTCGAGCTTTTCCATTTCGCGAGCAAACATCAGCTGCTCTTTCTTGGTCATGCTGTCCAGGCCGGCTTCCTTCTGGGCTTGCATGTCCTTCAGGCGCTTGATGGAGGTCTTGACGGTCTTGAAGTTGGTCAGCATGCCGCCGAGCCAGCGCTGGTCGACGAAAGGCACGCCGGCACGGCGGGCTTCCTGAGCAACGATGTCGCGCGACTGGCGCTTGGTGCCCACCATGAGGATGGTGCCGCGGTTGGCGGACAGCTGACGCACGAACTTGGCGGCCTCTTCGAACAGGGGCAGCGTCTTTTCGAGGTTGACGATGTGGATCTTGTTGCGATGGCCGAAGATGTACGGAGCCATCTTGGGGTTCCAGAAGCGGGTCTGGTGACCGAAATGGACACCGGCTTCCAGCATTTCGCGCATGGAGATAGACATGAGTTAACTTTCCAGAGGTTGAGTCTAAAATCCAGCCCCGATCACCTGTGCAAGATCGAGCCGATGACGGCTCACATTGCTTCAGGCAACACCCGGTTGGGCTGGTTTGCGATTTCGCTCTGCAGAAACTGATCGAACGGAGTTCGATTCAGCAAACTGCAAAGCCTGTCGATTATAGCAGCCCGGTCGATCCCGCACTCCCTTCCACTCTGGAACGGCGCCCGTCCAGGCACACGTTCAGGGTGTTTTTGCGCCACGCTCCATGCCCGATGCCCCGTTGACCGCCGACTGCCCTCCTCCCGCTCCCGCATCCGTGGGAGGCGCATCTTGAGGATTGCCGTGGTTGGCGCTGGCGTGGTTGGCACCACGACGGCCTTCGAATTGACCCGTGACGGCCATGAAGTCACCGTGTACGAGCGCCGTGGCACGGTGGCAGAAGAAGCCAGTTTTGCCAGCGGCGCCCTGGTTGCAGCGGGCTGGACAGCACCCTGGCACCAGCCCGAGCGCAGCCTGCGGATGCCCTGGAGCTCACACCCTGGCGGCCTGAAACTCGCCCGGCTGCCCCGCGGCGCCGAATGGCGCTGGCTCTGGCGCTGGCTGCAGACCGGCAAGGGGCAGCGCCAGACCGAGCACCATCGGCAGCTGCACCAATGGGTGCGCTACAGCCAGGAACGCCTGCTTGCGATCACCGAAGAACGGGATCTCGATCACGACCGCAGCCAGGGCATGCTGGTGCTCTGGCGCACCGCGCGCGAGGCCGAGCAGGCCCGCCCATGGTTGCAGCAGATGAAAGACATGGACATGCCTTTCCGCGAGCTCTCCGCCGAGCAGGCCCGCGCGCTGGAGCCCGCCCTGAGCCCGGAAACCGCCCTGCACGGCGCGGTCGAGCTGGGCGGCGAGGCCGCAGCCAATTGCCGGGAGTTCGCGCTGTCGATCCGGGCGGAGGCCCAGCAGATGGGTTGCCGCTTCGTTTTCAGCACATCGGTACACGCGATAGAGGCACGCGGCCAGACCGGCGGGGTGGACCTGCGGTTGACGTCTGCGGCGAATGCCCAGACGCAAGCGACGGACGACAGACAGCGCTTCGACGCGGTGGTGGTGTGCGCGGGTGTGCAGAGCGCCGCCTTGTTGTACCCCCTGGGTTTGCGCCTGCCCTTGCAGCCGGTGTACAGCCATTCGCTCAGCGCGGCCGTGCGCGAGCCGCTGGATGCCCCCACGTCGGCGGTGCTGGATGCGGGCCACGGCGTTTCGATCGCGCGGCTGGGCCAGCGCGTCCGGGTCGCCGGCGGCAGCGAATTCGGTTCGGCGCCAGGCCAGATGTCGAAGGCCACGCTGCGCCGCCTCTACGGCGTGCTGGCGGACTGGTTTCCGGGCGCCGTGCGCCTCGGGGGCCCCCGCGGCAGCGTGCAGGAATGGTGCGGCGCACAGGCCACCCTTCCGGACGGACCACCCCTGCTTGGCGCCACCCGCCTGCACGGTGTGTGGCTGAACCTCGGCCACGGGGGCGCCGGCTGGTCCATGGCATGCGGCACGGCAAGAGTCCTCGCCGACCAGCTCTCCGGTGCCACGCCCGGTATCGACGCGACCGGCAGCTCACCCCAGCGCTTCGGACTCTGACGAGCGGCGCCCGAAGGAGCGGCGCGCAACCGTGTTGAAATGCGGCAAAACGCAGCCGCGCCGCCGGTTGCGCACCTTTCCCTCCAGGAGAAAACCTTGCACAGGCGCGATGTCCCCCTGGCCACTGGCCCGCATCCCGTGTCTGGCGGGGGCCGTGAGGCGCTGTACGGCAGCGCCGCCACCCGCCAGATCGAGAAACAGGCAGCATCGGGCCTTCCAGGCCACGCGCTGATGTCGCGCGCCGGGCTCGGTGTGGCGCGGCTCGCGCAGGCCCTGCAACCCCACGCACGCTGCATCTGGGTGGCGTGCGGCCCGGGCAACAACGGCGGCGACGGTCTGGTCGCGGCAACGCACCTGCACCGCTGGGCGCAGGCACGCGGCGGTGCACCGCGCGTGGTGGTGACCCACCTCTCGAAAGACGTTTCCCGCCTGACCGCCGACGCGCTCGAAGCCCTGCAAGCCGCCCGGGCGGCAGGCGTTCCTTTCAGCGATGAACCACCAGCGCACTTCGATCTGGCCATCGACGCGCTGCTCGGCATCGGCCAGCCGAGGCCTCTGCAAGGCAGGCTCGCCCGGCACCTGCAGGTGTTGAGGGACAGCGCCAGCCCCGTGCTCTGTGTCGATCTGCCCAGCGGGCTGGACGCGGACACCGGCGTGCTGGCGCCACTGGAAGGCGTGGCCGCAGCGTCGGCCGGGCCCCGCCACACACTGTCACTGCTCACCCTGAAGCCCGGGCTCTTCACCGGTGCCGGACGCGATGCGGCGGGTCAGGTCTGGCTGGACGACCTGGGTGCCGCGCCGGCCCCGGACACGCCGGTGAGCGCCTGGCTGGCCGGGCCGGGTTCCGAAGCCCTCGCACGACCCCACGCGAGCCACAAGGGCAGCTTCGGCGACGTGCTGGTGATCGGCGGACAGGGCATCGCAGTGAACGGTGCCGGCATGACCGGGGCAGCCGTGCTTGCGGCCAGAGCGGCCCTTCACGGCGGTGCAGGCCGCGTGTTCGTGGGACTGCTGGAAGGCGACGACCCGCATCGCACACCCTGGGACCCGGTCAACCCGGAACTCATGTTTCGCCACCCCGGCCTGCTGCTGGACCCCGCCTCGCTGGAAGGTGCCAGTGTCGTCTGCGGATGCGGCGGTGGAACGGCGGTGGCCGCGCTATTGCCGCGCATTCTTTCGGCCGCCCGAACACTGGTGCTCGACGCGGATGCGCTCAATGCCATCGCCGCAGACACGTCACTGCAGACCCTGCTGGGGTTTCGTCGCGGCCGAGGCCGGAAGACCGTTCTCACGCCCCACCCGCTGGAGGCCGCACGGTTGCTGGGCGTCGACACCCGGCAGGTCATGGCCAATCGGCTGCAAGCCGCACAGACGCTGGCCGACCGCTTCGGCGCCTGCTGTGTGCTCAAGGGTTCCGGATCGGTGGTGGCCGCACCGGGCGCGGTGCCGACCATCAACTTCAGTGGCAATGCCGCACTGGCCACGGCGGGCACGGGCGATGTGCTGGCCGGCATGATCGGCGGTGCGCTCGCACCACCCGGGCTGAAAGACGAACAGGTTCGCGACAGGGTGGCTGCCGCCGTGCACCAGCACGGGTGGCTGGCCGATCACTGGCACGACGCCAGCGGTGAGGGGGAATTGAGCGCCAGCCGCCTGGCTGCTCGCGTGCGCCCGCTGAGCTGAAGGCCGGGTCAGCCCAGCAGCATCAGGCCAACCTGCAGCAGGATGATCACCACCAGCACCGACAGGTCCACCCCGCCGATGAGCGGCACGACGCGCCGCACGGGCCGCAGGATGGGCGCACACAGCCGGTCCAGCGTGCCCATCACCGGCGACTGCGGCTGCACCCACGACAGGATGGCGTAGCCGATCAACAGGATCATCAGACCCTGCAGCAGCGTGCGAATCAGGAGGCGCACGGCCATGGTGAGGATGGTCGTAACGACCGCGGCACCGGAGCCCGGCGCGGCGGAGACGCTCACCGCCAGCAGCAACCACAGGCCACCATAGATCAGCGCCAGCACCAGCGCCGCCGTGAGGCTGCCCCAGTCGACCCGGCTCTGCGCGAGCGAGCGCGGCAACACGCGGCGAATGGGCGCGACCAGCCAGTCCGTCACCGCGATCGCGAACCTGCCAGGCTGGCCCGACATGTTGATGCGCAGGTAGTTCATCCAGGCGCGCAGGAGCGCTGCCGCCACCAGGAAGAAGAACAGGGTTTCGAGCAGGAAGAAGACGATGCGCATGGTGTGAGGGCGACGACAGACGAAAGAGAAGTTTAGGCGCTCATGGCGCACACCGGGGCACCCGTGGTGCCGGCCTCAGTCACCCACCAGGCGCAAGGGCGCCCGGGGCACGCGCGGATCGGGTTCGTGGCCATTGGCCAGACGCTCCAGTGCGGCGGCGCGAGAGGCTTCCAGAAAGTCCAGCATGATCGGCGAACTGTCGGCCAGCGCGTCGCGCCCGTGGTGGAACTCCGGGTGCCACTGCACGCCGCGGGCGTAGGTGTCGCCGGTCCAGCGGATGGCCTCGACCATGCCATCCAGGGTCGACACGGCCTCAACCACCACCCCCTTGCCCAGATCGGCCACCGCCTGGTGGTGGATGCTGGTCACGCGCAACTGCGAGGCATTGGGGTACAGCTTCGTCAGTGCCGTGCCCTGAAGAAAGGTGACGTCATGCTCGAGCTGGTCGTACAGGTCGGTGTCCACATGTGCGTGCGCCGCCGGGCATTGCGTGGGAATGTCCTGGTACAGGGTGCCACCGAACGCCACGTTGAGCAGCTGCGCGCCACGGCAGACACCGAGCACCGGCTTCTTCTGCGCCAGGAACGTGCGCAGCAGTGCCAGTTCGTAGCGGTCTCGCACCACGTCGCCTTGCCACCGCGGATCCATCGGCGTCTGGCCATAGGTTTGCGGCGCCACATCGGCACCGCCCTGCAGCACCAGGGCATCGAGCTCCTGCACCACCTGCTCCACCTTGAGGTGGCGGGCGGCGTGTTTGCTGTCGTGGGCCACCGCGGGCACCATGAAGGCCACCGCCCCGTGCTCCATGATCCAGTGCGCGACCGACTGTTCGATGTACTGCAGGATCTTGTTGCGGAACCCCAGCTCCTGCGGAGCCTGGTGCAGCAACCGGGCGGAAACACCGATGCGCAGCGCACGGTCAGTGGGAACGGAAGTGGGCTCACGCCGCCTCACGGAGGCCACCCTCGCGGTCTTGCCGGCAGGACTTTTGGTGAGAGCAGCGGAACCAGGCATTCGTTTTTCCCGTTGACCGGCTCAGCGCCGGCTCTTGCGCGACTGGCTGGCCGTGCTGCGCGCACCGCCGCGTTCGCCCTTCTTGCCAGCGGCCTTGCGCACGGCGGCCTTCACTTCGTTCGTCGGCGCCTTGGCCTGGCGGCCCTGCGGTGCGCCTTCCGAGCGGTTGCGGCGCGCCTTGCCGCCACGGGCCGACGGTGAATGGCTTTCGGACGCGGCGGGCACACCGGTCTTGTCGCGCATGGCGCGCAGCACAAGATCGTCGTTGCCACTGACCAGCCTGAAGTCGATGCGCCGCCCGTCCAGATCGACGCGGCTCACCTGCACCTGCACGCGGCTGCCCAGCGCATAGCGAATACCGGTGCGCTCGCCGCGCAGTTCCTGGCGGGCCTCGTCGAAGCGGAAGTACTCGCCACCGAGTTCGGTGATGTGCACCAGGCCTTCAACGTACATCGCGTCGAGCGTGACGAACAGGCCGAAGCTCGTGACCGAGGTCACGACGCCGCTGAACTCTTCGCCCAGATGCTCGCGCATGTATTTGCACTTGAGCCAGGCCTCGACGTCGCGGCTGGCCTCGTCGGCGCGGCGCTCGTTGGCGCTGCAATGCAGGCCGGCGGCCTGCCAGGCCAGGGTGTCGGCAGACGGCTTCTTCACCGCTTCGCCCGCCACAGGGGGCCGCACCCGGCTCGCCAGCCGCTTGCTCAGCTTGGCGTGGGCTTCACCCGGCGTGGGCAGCGCAGGCAATTCATAGCGCTTGCGCGCCAGGATGGCCTTGATGACGCGGTGCACCAGCAGGTCCGGGTAGCGGCGGATCGGGCTGGTGAAGTGCGTGTAGGCATCGAACGCCAGGCCGAAGTGCCCGCTGTTGATCGGCGTGTAGATCGCCTGCTGCATCGAGCGCAGCAGCATGGTGTGGATCTGCTGCGCCTCGGGGCGGTCCTTGGTGGCGTTGGCGATCTGCTGGAAATCGGCCGGCTTGGGGTTGTCGCCGATCGTCTGCGACACGCCCATGGCCTTGAGGTAGTTGCGCAGGATTTCCTGCTTCTCCGGCGTCGGGCCTTCGTGCACCCGGAACAGGCCGGTGTGCTTGCCTTCCTGGATGAAATCGGCCGAACACACGTTGGCCGCGAGCATCGCTTCCTCGATCAGCTTGTGCGCATCGTTGCGGGTGCGCGGCACGATCTTCTCGATGCGGCCCGACTCGTCGCACACGATCTGTGTCTCGGTGGTCTCGAAGTCCACCGCGCCACGCTCGCCACGCGCCGCAAGCAGCGCACGGTACACGTCATGCAGATTCAGCAGGTACGGCACCAGCGCCTTGCGCTGCGCCGCCTCGGGCCCGCGCGTGTTCTGCAGGATCGCCGCGACTTCCGTGTAGGTGAAGCGGGCATGGCTGAACATCACGGCCGGGTAGAACTGGTACGCGTGCACCTCGCCCTTGGCGTTGACCAGCATGTCGCACACCATGCACAGGCGCTCGACGCCCGGGTTCAGCGAGCACAGGCCGTTGGAGAGTTTCTCCGGCAGCATGGGAATCACGCGGCGCGGGAAATACACCGATGTGGCACGGTCATAGGCGTCCACGTCGATCGGCGAACCGGTCTCCACGTAGTTGCTCACGTCGGCGATTGCCACCAGCAGGCGCCAGCCCTTGCCCTTGCCGACCTTCGCCGGCTCGCAATACACGGCGTCATCGAAATCGCGCGCGTCCTCACCATCGATGGTGACCAGCGGCACGTCGCGCAGGTCGACGCGGTGCTTGTGATCGGCGGAACGTACGTGGTCTGGCAGCGCGCGCGCCTGGGCCAGTGCTGCATCGGAAAACTCGTGTGGCACGCCGTACTTGCGCACCGCGATCTCGATTTCCATGCCGGGGTCGTCGATCTCGCCCAGCACTTCCTTGACGCGGCCCACGGGCTGGCCATAGAGCGCGGGCGGCTCGGTCAGCTGCACCACCACCACCTGGCCAGGCTTGGCCGAACCGGTGGCGCCCTTGGGGATCAGCACGTCCTGCCCATAGCGCTTGTCTTCGGGCGCCACCAGCCACACGCCGCTTTCCTGCAACAGGCGCCCGATGATGGGCGAATCGGAGCGTTCGACGATTTCCGTCACGCGGCCTTCCGGCCGCCCCTTGCGGTCCAGGCGCACGATGCGGGCTTTCACCCGGTCCTTGTGCAGCACGGCGCGCATCTCGTTGGACGGCAGGTAGATATCGGCCTGGCCGTCGTCCCGGACCACAAAACCATGTCCATCACGGTGCCCGGAAACGACACCTTCATATTCGGCCAACAGGCTGTTTTTTTCGTTCAATTTTTTCTCTGCTATACTTCTGGTTTTCCTGAAAGCCCAGGTGGCGGAATTGGTAGACGCACTAGTTTCAGGTACTAGCGAGTAACATCGTGGAGGTTCGAGTCCTCTCCTGGGCACCAATCATAAGGGCTTGCAAACGTGATGTTTGCAAGCCCTTTTCTTTTGTCCTCTTCGCAAGCCTGCCCACAGGCATGCGCAATGCGCCGAGGGCTTCTGCTCCACATTTGGTAGCAATTCGATACCGGCTGTCGATCACGAGGCCGGTCATGGCGGTCACCGTCAAACAGGTACCGCCAACAGGTCGTGGCCCTGAGCCGCCACCACCCGCGCCTTGGTGAACTCACCCACCTTCATGGTCTTGCTGATCTTCTCCGGGGGCAGCAGGCGCACCACGCCGTCGATCTCGGGCGCATCCGCATAACTGCGGCCTACGCCGCCCTTCCTGCCCAGACCCGGTGCCGAATCCACGAGCACCTGCATGGTCGCACCCACGCGCTGCCGCAGCTTCTCCGCCGAGACCTCTTCGGCCACAGCCATGAACCGCGCGCGACGCTCCTCGCGCAGCGCATCGGGCACGGCATCGGGCAGTTCATTGGCGGTGGCACCCGGCACGGGCGAGTAGGCAAAACAGCCCGCACGGTCGATGCGTGCATCGCGCACGAAATCCAGGAGGTGATCGAACTCGGCGTCGGTTTCACCCGGGAAGCCGGCAATGAAGGTGCTGCGCACCACGATCTGTGGGCAGAGCTCGCGCCAGCGCGCGATGCGCTCCAGGTTTCTCTCGCCGCTGGCCGGTCGCTTCATGCGGCGCAGCACATCGGGGTGGCTGTGCTGCAGGGGCACATCAAGATAGGGCAGACACAGGCCGTCGGCCATCAGCGGAATGATCTCGTCGACATGCGGATACGGGTACACATAGTGCAGCCGCACCCAGGCGCCAAAACCCTGGGCCAGCTCACCCAGCGCCCGCACCAGATCGAACATGCGCGTCTTCACCGGCTTGCCGTCCCAGAAGCCGGTGCGGTACTTCACGTCCACCCCATAGGCCGAGGTGTCCTGGCTCACCACCAGCAATTCCTTCACCCCGGATTCGAACAGCTTGCGCGCCTCGGTCAGCACGTCGCCGATCGGCCGGCTCACGAGATCGCCACGCATCGACGGGATGATGCAGAAGGTGCAACGGTGGTTGCAGCCCTCGCTGATCTTCAGGTAGGCGTAGTGGCGCGGCGTGAGCTTGATGCCCTGCGGCGGCACCAGATCGACGAAGGGGTCGTGCGGCTTGGGCAGGTGCTCGTGCACCGCCGTCATCACTTCGTGCGTGGCGTGCGGGCCCGTCACAGCCAGCACGCTGGGGTGCATCTGGCGCACCAGGTTGCCGCCGCCCTCGCCTTCGCGTGCCCCCAGGCACCCGGTGACGATGACCTTGCCGTTTTCCGCCAGGGCCTCGCCAATGGTGTCGAGGCTCTCGCGCACGGCGTCGTCGATGAAGCCGCAGGTGTTGACGATCACCAGGTCGGCACCGGCGAAAGTCTTGGAGGTTTGGTAGCCCTCGGCGCTGAGTTGCGTGAGGATGAGTTCGGAATCGGTCAGCGCCTTGGGGCAGCCCAGGCTGACAAAACCGACTTTGGGGGCCGCGTGGGACGGCTGGGAAAGCGTTTCAGACATGGCCCGATTGTCTCAGACCCGCCACAAAGCCGCAGATTCCCGCCTCAGCGCTTGAGCCCCAGGGCCGCGAGCATCTGTTCGCTGTTCTTCTGCATCTGCTCCTGCATCTGCGTGAAGGCGTTGCGCGACTGCTCAAGATACGTGCCCATCATCCCCTGCATCATGGGCGACTGCACATTCATGAACTGCTTCCAGGCTTCGGGGTTGGTGCCGGTGGATTGCTCGGTCATCTTGTGCTGCAGGTCCATGAAGATCTGGACGTTCTTTTCCAGATAGGCACCCATGAAGTCCTGCATGGCATGGCCGTAGAACCTGATGATGTTGGCCAGCACCTGCTCGGTGAAGATCGGCACCCCCGCGGTTTCCTCTTCCAGGATGATCTGCAACAGGATGCTGCGGGTCAGGTCGTCGTTGGACTTGGCGTCCCGAACCACGAAGGGTTCGTTGTCCATGACAAGTGCCTTGACTTCGGCCAGCGTGATGTACGACGACGTGTCCGTGTCATAGAGACGCCGGTTCGGGTATTTCTTGATCACACGCACGGCGGGCGCGCCGCGTTCACTGCCGCTACCGGCCTTGGTTTTTTGCACTGCAGGACTTTCTGGATGGGATGAGCCGCAAACGCCCGTCGTCTGGGGAGGATACGGCACATTCTAAAAACCCACCCCGGTACCGTAAGCATGGGTTTTCCCTGTGGAAAACCCCTTCGGGGACGTTTCGAGCGCCACCAGATCAATCTCTCTCGCCGCACAGGCGAAAAAAAAGCAGACCCGCTGGTCTGCTTTTCATTCAAGGGTCTGGTCAACCCTGCGAGATTCTTGGTAGGCGCGATTGGACTCGAACCAACGACCCCCACCATGTCAAGGTGGTGCTCTAACCAGCTGAGCTACGCGCCTACAAACGATTCGAAGCCTCGCAGTATAGCAGTTTCCCGCGCACTTCCAGACAGCGCACGCGCATCATTTGCGGCGCACCACCCGCACACCGGGCACATCGCCCACCACCGACATCGCGCGCATCACCTGGCGCGCGTCCGACACCTCGATGGTGAATGTCATCCAGGCCACGTCCCTGACCGACTGGGTCTGTACGCCGATCACGTTCATCTTCTCGCGCGCGAACACGTCGGAGATGTCGCGCAGCA
>VFQP010000913.1_pt1 | contig 30284 bp, 23 predicted proteins | sample 3512351 | NCBI WGS metagenome assembly VFQP01 (sample SAMN10412372, study PRJNA504923) | tailings metagenome | isolation source: Relicate 1 Philex TSF1 revegetated site | place: Philippines: Tuba, Benguet | collected 2017-08-29
GTGCGGGTGAGGTCGCTTTTGGCGAAGACTTCCGGGTAGAGGGATTCGAAGTCGGCGCCGTTGGCAACGATGACGAGGTCGGCTTGGAGGCTGCGCGGTTCCCGCACTGCGTCGCCGAAGAAGAATTGCACTCCGAAGCGTTCGTCGAGATACCCAGGCAGCAGGCGGATGGTGATGCGCGGATCGACGATGCGTTCGTGTTGGCTGTAGAGCGCGCCTCGCAGTCCTTCGCTTCTCGCGGCAGCGCTTAGGGCGGTTACTTCTTGCGGAGTGATCCAACGGGCGCGTTGGGGTTCGGCGGCGACGAATTCTTGCGCGACCGCTTCTTCATCGGCTTCGTAGGCAAGGTGTAGCGAGCCGCAAGGGTCCGACCAGATTCCGGAATCATCCAACACTTCGCGCCAGATTTCCGCACTCCGCATCGCTAGATCGGCGCGATCGCCTTTCGGCTGGCCGATTGGCCAGAGCATACCGAAGTTTCGGATTGAGGCGCCTTGGGCTTGCACGCTTCGTTCGTAGACACGAACGCGCGCGCCGCGTTTGGCGAAGTGATAGGCATGCGCGAGGCCAATAATTCCCGCGCCAACGATGGCAACGTCCAACATCCTTTAAGTTTCCTTCAGGGTTTCCTTCACTGCTAGCCGATGGCTCTGCCAATATTCGAAAGCCAGGATTGCCCCGCCCGCTAGGGCGAAGAGGCCCAAGACCCCGAAGAGCGCCGTCCATCCGAAGCGCGCGCTCAAAGCCGCGACCAGCAACGGCGAGACGATCTGCCCGGTGGAGCCGAGACCATTCACCAGGCCGCCGGCGCTGGCAGTTTTCTCGGGCCGCACGGCGTCCGAAACGCCGGCGCCAGCCATCAAGGTGTCGGGGCCAAAAGTGAACGCGCCCAGGAGCGCGATGAGTTAATGATTCCAGCCAGGAATGCGCTCACGCACATTCCGGTCAACAGCCAAATTTCGGAAGACAATCTCCAGATTACTCAATCGGCTCTCAAGGTATTCGCAGGGTCTATGCCGGCGGCCCGGCGCGCGGGCCAAAGACCCGAGACCAGCGCTGTAACTAAGAAGAGCACCGACATCCCAACAAAGGTTGTGGGGTCATAAGGGCTAGTGGAATAAAGCAAAGTGGAGATGCTTCGTGCCAATGCCAGCGAAGCAGCGGTTCCGATCGTAATGCCAATCAGCACTAGGACCAGTGCCTGTTTCTCAATCATGAACAGTACATCGAAGGGCCGGGCGCCCAAAGCCATGCGTATTCCAATCTCTCGGGTTCTTTGCGCAACAGTGTAAGTCATGACGCCGCTCAGCCCAATCACGGCCAGCAGAAATGCCACCCCCGCGAAGACAGCCATCAGGAAAAGCGTGAAACGTTCCTTAGCCAGCGATGTATTCACGTTCTCCTGCATAGTCTGGATGTTCCAAACCGGCTGCGCATTATCGACATTCAACACCGCGCGACGCATGGCCTGCGCCATCTCCTCGGGCTCGCCTTTTGTCCGGCCGATGATGCTGATGCTCGGCGCCACGCCCGGGATGATGCCCGGCCGCTGGTAATAACTGCCGTAGACTTGCACGCGCGTTGGTTTGTCCAGCGATTGCGTCTTCACATTCGCCACCACCCCCACGATCTCGCGCCACTGCGGCGGATCGCTAAAGCCAATCTCCAAACGCTTCCCCAGCGGACTCTCGCCGGGAAAGTGCACGCGCACGAACTCCTCGTTCACCATCACCACTTGCGGCGAGTTCGCGTGATCGCTTTCGCTGAATGGCCGACCCTGCCGCAGCGGAATGCGCATCGTCTCAAAGTAGCTGGGCGAGACAGTGAAGTAATCGGCCAATGGCGCCGTGGCCACTGTAACGGGCGGTTTGCCTTCGATGCGCATAATGAAACGGGGATTGCCTTGCAGCGGCAAGTCTGTCGAGATCCCCGCGTTCTCCAATCCAGGCAGCTCCTTTAGCTTTCCCACTACGTCACGGCCCAGTTGAATCTGCTTCTCTACTTGCGTGGCGTACTTCACTGGCAATGGCGTCACGCGCATCGTGATTAAGTGCGAAGCTTCAAAGCCCAAATCCACTTTCGTCAACGTATACAAACTCCGAATCAACAAACCCGCACCCGTCATCAGCACCATCGCGGCGGCCACCTGTGCCACCACCAGCCCATTGCGGAACATTGTCTTGCCGCTCGAACCCTTGGCCTTCTCCTTCAGAGATGTATGAAGGTCTATCTTGGACAAGCGCAAAGCCGGAACCAGTCCAAACAGGATCGCCGTCACCACTACGGCCGTCAATGCAAAGAGCAGCACGCGCCCATCCATTGCGACATGATCCACCCGCGGCAAATTCTTCGGGGCATAAACGCGGAACGCCGCAAACGCCGCATATGCCAGAGCCACTCCCAAGGCGCCGCCGAACGCCGCCAACGCAAAGCTTTCCGTCAACAACTGCCCAATCAACTTGCCACGGCTCGCACCCAAGCTTGCTCGTACCGCCAGCTCCTGCTGCCGCGCGCAATGGCCAGTACAAAGCCCACCGCGCCCAAGAGCGCATACAAAGCGGGACGTACGGGGCCTGTGAAATCGTCCAACAGGGGGGTCACCGCGCTTTGCTTCGACGCGTTGAAATCCGGAAAGCGAGCCACCATGGCTGCTAGCAATTGACTAAACTCCGCCTGCGCCTGCTCCAGAGGCACGCCGGGCCTCAATCGTGCAAATGCGACCAGTTGATGGAAGTCGCGGCGGGTCCGGTCGTTGCCCTGCGGTGAGTAAGGAGCCCAAATCCGCGCCTTCCCTGGGTAATCGAAGCTTTCTGCCGCTACGCCCAAAACCACGCGCAGTTGCCCGTTCAGCATGATTTCCTTGCCTACGATATTCGCGTCGCTCGCGAATCGCTCCGCCCACAAGCCGTGGCTGATGATCACGCCTCTTTGATTGCCCGGCTTGTAATCTTCGGCGTTGAAATCCCGTCCACGGATTACCTTCACACCAAAAAACGGAAACCACCCTTCGCTCACTTCCACCCCGAAGTAGCGCTCTGGATCGGCGTCCTTGGAACTAAGCGAGAAAGGACTAGTCCGGAAAGCAATCATACTTGCGCTTTTGACTTGTTCCCGATAGTCGTAGAAGTTTCCCGGTGCTAACGGAAAGGGATCCCCGCCGCGGCTCATAATGCGCTCCCGCACCTGCACCAGGCGTTCTGGCTCGGAAAACGGCAAGGGCTTCAGCAAGATTCCGTCCACTACGCTGAACATCGCCGTGTTCAGCCCAATGCCGATTCCCAGCGCCAAAATCGCCGCAATGGAGTAAGACGGATTCGACCACAAAGACCGCAACGCAAACTTCAAATGATCGAGAAGCATCTTTCTAGACTTCCACATACTCGGCGAATGCGCTACGGTAACGGATGGAGGTGACACGATGCGTTGGGACGAAGACCACGTAAGTAGTGACGTAGAGGATCGACGCGGGCAGTCGGGCGGCGGCGGCATGCGCATGGGCGGATTTGGTGGTATGCGCGTCGGGATCGGCGGCCTTATCCTCCTGGGCATCGCCAGTTACATTTTTAAGGTCGATCTCATCAGCCCCTTTCTCGGCGGCGGCGGCGTTCCCGTCGCCTCGCGCGGCACGCCCCGCCAGACCACGCCCGAAGAGGACCGCTTGGCCCGCTTTGTCGGCTTCGTGCTCGATGACGTGCAGAATACTTGGACGAAAGTTCTCCCGGAACAACAAGGCGTTGCATATCGCCGCTCGCGACTCGTCCTATTCAGCGACTACACGTCCAGCGGTTGCGGCGATGCCGAAGGCGGCATGGGGCCGTTCTACTGCCCCGCCGATGAGAAGGTCTATATCGACCTCTCCTTCTACAACGAACTGAAGCGTCGCTTCGGCGCGCCGGGCGACTTCGCGCAAGCCTACGTCGTTGCGCATGAAATCGGCCACCATTTGCAGAACGTACTCGGCATCGAACGCAAGGTGCGCATGGCGCAACAACAGAATCCCCGCGCGGAGAAGCAATTGAGCGTACTCATGGAGCTCCAGGCCGACTGTTTCGCCGGCGTCTGGGCGAAGGCCACGCAGCAACGCGGCCAACTCGAAGCCGGAGACGTCGAAGAGGCTATGGCCGCCGCTTCCGCCGTCGGAGACGACAACATCGCGAAGATGTCCGGTCGACGCATCCCCTCGGAAAGTTTCACGCACGGTTCCAGTGCGCAGCGTAAGGATTGGTTCATGCGCGGTATGAACGGTGGAACCGTTACAGGCTGCAATACCTTTGCCACCAACTAGAACGCCCCGAGCAAAACAATGTTGGAAGCTAACGCTGGAGTACGACGGCTCGAAGTACTCCGGCTGGGCCGAACAACAAAACGCCCGCACTGTGATGAACGTGCTGCGGGAGGCGTTGGAACATGTCTTCCGCCAACCGGTCGAATTCGCCGGAGCGGGCCGCACGGATTCCGGTGTCCACGCGCGCGGCCAAGTGGCCCACGTCCGCTTGCAACGTGCCGTCAACGTCCCGCCCGCCAGCTTGCTGCAAGAGTTGAACGCCGACTTGCCGGCCGACATCGCGGCGTTGCGCTTGGAGCCGGCTCCCTTGCAGTTCCACGCCCGGCACGACGCAATCTCGCGCGCCTATGTTTACCAGATCGCCCGCCGCAAAACGGCCTTCGACAAGAAGTTCGTTTGGTGGATCAAGGATGCTCTCAACATCGACGCCATGCAGGAAGCGGCGCGGATGATCCCAGGTCGCCATGACTTCCGCCACTTCCAAGCCATTGACTCCTCGAAGCCCCGCGAGTCCAGCGTGGTCGTCGTCGAGAAAGCCTTCTTCGAACCCCGCGAAGACCTTCTGCTCTTTCACATCGAGGCCTCGCATTTCCTTTGGCGCATGGTGAGACGCATCACGGGCGTCTTGGTGCATGTCGGCTTGGGCGACCTGACTCCGCAAGACTTCCAAGCGCTCCTCAATCCCAAGCATCCCCCTCGCTTTGATATCGCTGCTTGGACCGCCCCGGCCTCTGGGCTTTTTTTACAGAATGTTCATTACCGGGAACAAAGGCCCGCGAGATAATTTCCCTAAATGACCAATCGGAGAGACTTCTTCCGCCGCGCCGCCGAAATGTCGGCGATGCTCATGATGTCCATTGAGAAAGCGGCGGCCATCGAGCCGGATCCGAATTCCACCTTTGAAGATGCCGAACATGTCGTCATCCTCATGCAGGAGAACCGCAGCTTCGACCATATGTACGGCTCGCTGCGCGGCGTTCGCGGTTTCAACGACCCGCGCGCGGTAACCCTGCCTAATGGCGATAGCGTTTGGCGTCAGCCGTCGAAGGCGGAGCGCAAATCCTATACGCCGTTCCGCCTGGATCTGCGGGGCTCCAAGATCACTTGGCTCGGCTCCCTGCCCCACTCCTGGCGCGATCAGACGGACGCGCGCAACTACGGCAACCACGATGGTTGGCTCGAGGCAAAACCCTCGGGCCGCAAGGAGTGCGCGGGTATGCCACTCACCATGGGCTACTTCGACCGCCGCGATCTCCCCTTCTACTATGCCCTCGCCGACGCCTTCACCATTTGCGACCAAAACTTCTGCTCCACCCTCACTGGCACCACGCCGAATCGCCTGCACCTCTGGACCGGCAAGATCCTCGACGCCAAGGGCCGGCAGAACGTCCGTAACTCCGAAGTCAGCTACGGATCCACTGCCAACTGGACCACTTACCCCGAACGTCTCGAAGACGCCGGCGTTTCCTGGCGCGTCTACCAGAACGAATTGAGCCTCGAATCCGGCCTAAGCGGCCCTGAAGACGAATGGCTGTCCAACTTCACCGACAACCCGCTCGAGTGGTTCGACCAATACAACGTGGGCTTCCGCCCAGGCTATCGAGAACACCTGCAACGTTCCCTCGCTGCGCTGCCAAAGCTCATTGAGGAAGCGAAGGCCAAGCCCGCCAACGAACAAAGCGCCCGCCAGATTCGGGGCCTCGAAGCCCGCCTCGCCCACTACCGGCGCGAACTCGGAAAGTGGACGCCGGAAGCTGAAGAACGCATGAGCCCCAGGGATCGCGCTTTGCACGACAAGGCCTACACAACCAACTCCGGCGACCCAAACTACCGCACGCTCACCACACTGAAATACCGCGACGAAGCCACGGGTGAAGAACGCGAAATGTTTATGCCCAAGGGCGACGTCCTCCACCAGTTTCGCCAGGACGTGAAATCGGGCAAGCTCCCCAAGGTGAGTTGGCTGGTTCCGCCGGAGAATTTTTCGGACCATCCCGGCGCGCCCTGGTACGGCGCCTGGTATCTCGCGGAAGCACTCAACATCCTGACTGCCAATCCGGAAGTCTGGAAGAAGACCATCTTCATCCTCTGCTATGACGAGAATGATGGCTACTTCGATCACGTGCCTCCCTTCGTCGTACCAGACCCCGCTGTCTCCGAATCCGGGCGTCTGACATCTGGCCTTGATACCAAAGCCGAATTCTGGAGCTTGGAACAGGATCGTGTGCGTGCCTCACAACAAGACGCCCGTGGCGGCCCTATCGGCCTCGGGTATCGCGTTCCGCTCGTCGTCGCTTCGCCCTGGAGCCGTGGCGGCTTCGTGAACTCAGAGGTCTCCGATCACACGTCGATCCTTCGCTTGCTGGAACGCCTCACCAAAGTCAAAGAGCCCAATATCAGCGCCTGGCGCCGCGCCATTTGCGGCGATCTCGCCAGCGTCTTCCGTAAAGCCGGCGTCCAGAAACCCGAAGCCAAGTTGCCTTATCCCGAACACGATCAGTTCCTCCAGGGCATCCACCAGGCGCAATTTAAGGGCCTCCCCGCCGGTTGGACTAGCGACGGCACGATGCCCAAGCAAGAGCCGGGCACGCGCGCCTCACTGCCTTTGCCGTACCAGCTCTCCGTTATGGGAAAGCTCAACAAAGATGGCGTACTCCATCTACGCCTCCAGTCGGGCCACAAATCCGGCAGTCCCTTCCACGCCTACACACGCGGCCTCTATCGCAATTCCGAACGATTGCGCAGTCGCGCCTACGCAGTGGAGGCGGGCAAGACTCTGGAAGACATCTGGGATCTTGCCGGCTTCCCCAATGGGAAGTACGACGTCCACGTAACCGGACCGAACGGCTTCCTGCGCTCCTTCACGGGCAACGCCCGAGACCCGAGGCTCAATGCCTCCCTCGAATACCAAACCGACGGCAACGCGCTGCTTTGCATCCAGAACGAAGCCGAAGATCGGGGCTATGAAATCCACATCGCGGACCGCAGTTACGGCACGCCCGGCCGCACTCTCCGCATCGAAGCGAGTCAGACTCTGCGCCTACCGATCCAACTCGCCCAAAGCCACCACTGGTATGACTTGGAACTAACGGTAACGGACTACACCGATTATTCGCGCGCCTTCGCCGGCCGCGTCGAAACGGGCGCCATCGGCGTTAGCGATCCCGCGATGGCCTAACTTCGTTCTTAGAAGAGCACCTTCAGTCCCAACTGCATCTGCCGTGGAGCATTGGCCTGGGTTGTGATTTGCCCAAACGAGGAACTCGTAACGCTTGTATTCGGGTTACCGAATCGCACTGTGTTGAATGCGTTTAGGGCCTCGGCGCGAAATTGAACTTTGACTCGCTCCACAATGCGAAAGTCTTTGAACAAAGACAGATCATGGTTGGCGACGCCATGGCTTCGCAAGTCAGAAATGCGTGGCGATAAGTTTCCAAACGTAAAGGCCGCCGGCTGCGAAAAAACGCTGGTATTGAAGGCGCGCGTCAGGCGCTCTCGAATCGGCGTATCCAGTCCGGCACGTTGGCCATTGTTATTCGCCCTTTGCAGACTTTGGAAGATCCCGGCCACACCGGAAGCGCTGATGCCCAACGGCGTACCCGACTGATAGTTGGAAATGCCATTGATTTGCCATTGTCCGATGGCAAGATCCGCCCACCTCGGCATGCTGCCCCCGAATCGGCGGCCACGGCCAAAGGGAAGTTCGTAGATGTAGCTCATGATGAAGCGGTGGGCGATATCGATGGAGGTGATAGCACGATCGTCGCGAATGTTGTAACTATCCTGATGCGATTCGCCGTCGTCGAGATTCTTAGCCCATGTGTAAGACCCCTCGAAAGTCAACCCTGCTGAGTAGCGCTTGGAAAGCGTGACTTGCATGGAGTGATAAAACGAACTGGCGCCGCTGGAGTAAATAGGAACGATGTTCCCGAATTGTGGATAGGGCCGCAACAGTTGTGCCCGGCTAATTCTCTGCGCGGCCACAATTCCTGTACCTCCCTTGCCGAAAAACGGATTGTCCACCAGTTCGTTTAGTCGGGAACCGAGCGCCATATTCTCCTTCGGCAATTGATTCAGATTGATGCCGCCTTCCGTGTTCCGGAAGAGATGAAAGCCTCGAGTTCCGACGTAAGCAACCTCAAGCATCATCTGCCCCGGTAGCTGCCGCTGCACATTGGCGTTCCATTGCCTTGTCCAGTTCGTGATCATGTCGCGAGTGGCGGCCTCGATCGTAGAACCCAACTGCGTGAGCAAGCCCGCCGAAGAGCCAGGAGGCTGCGCAAATCCCGCCGGATATGGATTACGAAGCAGGAAGTTCGGCGTGATGCCATCTAGAGAGGTCACCCATACGTTATCGGTTCTAAAGCCTTGCGTACCGATCGTACCTGCCGCCGCGCCGAAACTGGCGCCGTACAAGTGCCCTACGCCTGCCCGAAAGACGGTCTTTTGATTGATCTGGTAAGCAAAGCCCAAACGCGGAGCGAAGTTGTTCTTATCGCTAAAGAACTGCTCGCGGCTGATCCCGTCGCGGCCCAGAAACACCAGTCCTCCTCGCAGCCCTGGAAGCGCGCTAGCCAGCGGTGAAGCGGCGCTGGGATCGAAGAAATTGGAGCGGTCGAAGCGCTCCGTACGTGGCGTGTCCATATCCCAGCGCAGTCCGAGATTCAACGTTAGCTTATTCGTAATTCGCCAATCGTCCTGTACATATCCCGCATAGTAGAAGCTCTGTGTAGCCACGTTCTTGAAATTCTGGATTAAGCTGCCGGACGATCCGGTGCCCAAAAGCATTGAGGCCAAGCTGTTACCAGCAGTGGCGGAGGCGGTATTGGGATTCGGGCCCTGCGTCATGCCGGCGGAAAAATTAAAATCGCCCGCGGAGCGCGCTTCGTTCGTATTCACCCGCATCAGCCGCCCTTCGAAGCCCGTCTTCACGCTGTGCCGGCCCAGGATCTTCGTCCAATTGGCGAGAGCCGTGTAACTCATGAAGGCGTTCTTGCGATTGTCTCCACCGCCGATGTTCACAAAATTGGACGCGAAAAATCCCGGGAAGAGTTGAAAGTCCGGAGCGACATCATAACTTCCAGGCAATCCAAGGGAAGACGGGCGGAATCCTAGGCTCTGATTGTTGTAGAGATAGAGCGTTCGCGCAAACCCGAGCCGAACATTCAGTATCGAGGTCGAATTCAGTGTGTTCGTGTAGTCGGCCACGGCGCCATGGACGTGATCCTCCTCAACGATGCGTCCTTCGGCGATGGCGAGATCCTTCGGAAAGCTCGTGATCGGTACGCTCTCGTTCAGTCGCGTCGAGTAGCGGGCGAAAAAGCGTTGCCGGGAATCGATCACTTGGTCGATGCGATAGTCGTGCTGCGTTATGTTGTTTTGCCCGGAACCGGATTGTGCGAAGTTATTCGCATTGGTGATCGGATCCCCAACCGTATTGGCGCTCGGATAAAACTTGATCACATTCTGAGAAACGGGATCGAAGCGTTGTGCTGGAATCCGGTTATCGGGGAACTGGTCGCGAATGAAGCCGCCCGCCGGATTCGCTCTAGTGGAAAAGGGGTCGAAGATGCGCACCAGCGAGGGAGCGTTGTTTACGCGATTGAAGGTCTGCGAAAAGTCGCCCTGCCGCTCTAACCCTGTGGGAACGGTGAATGTCCTATTGGCGAAGCTCCTGCTGCGTAGACCTTCAAACGAAGTCATGAAAAAGGTCTTGTCCTTCTTGATCGGCCCGGAAAACACATAGCCAAATTGAGAGCGCTTGAAGCTCGCCAATGGGCGGCCTCGGGAATTGTCGAAGAAGTTGTTCGAATCCATGACTGAGTTGCGCAAGAACTCATACAGGCTGCCGTGGAACTGATTGCCACCGCTCTTGAACACAACGTTCAACACCGAACCCATGGAACGGCCGAACTCCGCAGGGTAATTCGAACCCATCACGTTAAACTCTTGAATCGCATCCACACTGGGAAAGACCGTAATCCCACCGCTCAATCCGTTCACGGTAGAGTGCGATGCGGTTACGCCGTCAATGAGCGTATCCATCATGCGGGCCCGAGCGCCATTCACCGAGTAGCGCATTTCCCCATAGCTATTGCCAATCGTTCCTGCCACCCCAGGCGTCAGGAAAATCAACGAGTACGCATTACGCGTGTTCAACGGCAGGTTCACGATTCGCCGGTTCTCGACCACCTTGCCGATGGAACTGGACGTTGTCTCTAGCTGCATTGCGTCTGCCGATACCTCTACTCGCTCTGCGGCTTCGCCAACGCTCAAGGAAAAGTCCAATTGCGCAGCTTGCTGTACACGCAACGTTAGTCCACTCTGCACCGCGTTTTTGAAGCCTGCCGCCTTCACTTCGATCCGATAGCTCCCGGGCGCCAATGCGGGGAATCGATACAGCCCGGTGGCTTCGGTGGTGAACTCGGAGCTGGCGTTTGTATCCACGTTTGTCGCGACTACGAGAGCGCCAGGAATAGTCGCCCCTGTTGCATCGCGAACCGTTCCAGATAGCGCTGCGGTAAAGCTTTGCGCCAAAGCGGATGATGAAAAAAGAGAAATGACGAGGCACAGTCCAGCGAGGGACAAAGAGAGACGTTTCATGGTCACAGTGGATTGTAATGATTCTGAAACGCAATTGAAAGAAGATTCTATTGTTCAGTTAGGCCTTCTGCAAACGGCTATGCACTAAGGCCCCCAGCCCAATCACACCCAATGCCACACTGGATCGCAACGGTTCATTCCAAAACCCAAAGCTGGTCACCCAAAAGCCCACCGCTATATAGAGAACCGGTATCAGTGGATAGCAGAAATCCACAACTCCCAAACGCACCCAACCCGCGCGGCACCGGAATCGAAACAACGATGCCACCGTCAGCACCGTAAAGAGATTCAGCGAGAAGCCAATGAAGAACACCAGCGCTGGCAAGGGCGTCAATGTAATCAACATGGCTACAGCGCCCTGAATAACAATACTGTTCACCGGCGTTCCCGTGCGCTCGCTGACCTTCGCGCCTAACGAAAAAAATGCCTTGTCTTTCGCCATCGCATAATATACCCGCGGGCCCACGGTAACCATTGCGTTTACCGTCGAAAACAAAGCAATCGCCATTGCCGCGGCGAACGCACCACCAATCCCCACGCCAAACAACTTCGCCGCCACCGCCGCTCCCAGCTTCGTCTCGGCCTTCATAGCCTCCAGCGGCATCGCATAGATGAAAACCAAATTCAACGCCACATAAAGCAGCGCCACCAATCCGGTTCCAATGGCTAAGGCCCTCGGCAAATTACTGGACGGCTCGGCGATCTCTCCTGCAATGTAAGAAGCGGAATTCCATCCGCTGTAGCTCGTGTACACAAAGCAGAGGCTGACGGCGAATTGCGCCCAGAGAGCGCGGTCCGAAGTCCTCACTGCCTCTTGCGAGAAATGCCCCCAACTCCCCTCTCCAAACAGAAATCCCCCGAGCACCAACAGCAACAACGTAATCACCTTGAAGCTCGTCGCAACATTCTGGAATCGCGCGACACCGCGCAGATCCATCAAGTTCACCAGCGTCATCGCCAGGATCAGCCCACAGGCCAGCGCCTTCTCCCAGGCCACCAGCGTCTCCGAAAAGTAGCCCACATAACGCGCAAAGGCCAAGGCCGCCGCCGCGATCGCGCAGGAAAAGCCCACAAAGAAACTCGTCCACCCACTCATGAAAGCCCACGCCGGGCCAAATGCCTCGCGCAGATAAACGTATTCGCCCCCGGAGTCCGGATAGTTAACGCCCAACTCCGCGTAGCAACAAGCCCCCGCCAAAGCCACCAACGCACCGGCCACCCAAATCGCTAGAACCAGCGGCACGCTCCCCAAGTCCCCCGCAAAGAACGGCGTCGAAACAAAGATCCCTGTCCCGATCATGTTCGAGATCACCAGCGCCGCAGCGCTTCCCACTCCAAGCTGCCGCCGCAGCGTCCCGTCGGGCATAAAGGCGATTCTAGCCTCAATCTGCCAAAATAAGGCTATGCGTTTGTTCGGCCTTGCGGCCACAGTTGTATTTAGTTGCTTGCTCACTCACGCGCAAGTCCCGAAAAAGGCTACGAAGCCGGCGCCCAAAACGGCGAAAGCCCCCGCTTTCGACAAGGCTAAGTTTGAAGCCTACGTCCGCCATCTCAATCTCTGGACTCCCGACATCACAGTTGCCATCAAGGACCCGCAGCCGTCCACCGAACTCAGTGGCTTCCAACTCGTCGAAGTGCGCGCCAGCCTCGGTGAACGCTACTCGGAACAGAAGTATCTCGTCAACGCCGACCAAACCCGCGTGATCCGAGGCGATGTTCTGGATCTCACCGCCAACCCCTTCGCCAAGGACATCGCGCTCATCAATAACTCGATGTCCCCTGCCCTCGGCACCACTGGCGCCCCGGTTGTAGTCGCGCTCTTCACCGACTTCCAATGCCCTTACTGTAAGCAGGAAGCCAACGTCCTCCGCCAGCAACTCATACAGGCTTACCCCAAGCAAGTTCGTCTCTACTTCCACGACTTTCCCCTCGAACAAATCCATCCCTGGGCCCGCCCCGCCGCCATCGCCGGTCGCTGCGCCCACTTGCAGGGCGAAGACAACTTCTGGAAATTCCACGACTGGGCATTTGAACAGCAGCAAGCTCTCACGCCTGAAAGCTTCCGCGCACAGTTGATGTCTTGGGCCCCCAAGGCCGGCCTCGACATCCTGCAACTCACCCGCTGCTTCGACAACAAAGAAACCGAAGAAACGGTCAACAAGGACATCGAAGCGGCCAAGGCACTCGGCATCAATTCCACGCCCACCATGTACGTCAACGGCCGCAAACTCGCGGGCAGCGTCGATTTTGAAAGTCTGAAGCGCGTGATCGATTTCGAATTGAAGTACCAGGAAACGGCCAAGAACGCCGGCGACACCTCCTGCTGCAGCGTCAGCCTGAATCCCATCGGAACCAAAAACTAAATGCTTCGCTCTTTCCTCGCGCTCTCACTCGCCCTTACCCTCACTGCGGCCCGTCTCCCGGAATCCATCGACGGCCGACGCATGCTTGAAGACGTCAAGCAGCTTTCCAGCCCCAAGTTCCAAGGCCGCTTCACTGGCACCAAAGAACTCGACGCCGCCGCCAAATACATCGCCAAGTCCTTCGAAAGGTCGGGACTCAAGAAGCCCTTCGTCGAACCCGGCGACAAACTGAGCTTCTTCCAGCGCTTCAACGTCAGCACGGACTCGAAACTCGGCGCCAAAAACGCTTTGCGCGTCGGCACGAAAACCTACACCGTAGCCAAGGACTTTCTCCCCCGCGTCTTCTCCTCCAGCGGCGACGCTCAAGGCTCGCTCGTCTTCGCCGGCTACGGCATCACCGCCGCCGAGTATCACTATGACGATTACGCGAAACTCGACACCAAAGGCAAGGTCGTTGTCCTCCTCCGCTACGAGCCCCAAGACCAGCACGAAAAGAGTCCTTGGCAAGGCAAGACCCGCACCCGCCACGCCACCCTCGAATCCAAAATCATCAACGCCAAGATGCACGGCGCCACCGCCGTAATATTGATCAACAATTCCGTTAGCTTCCCGGAAGACCGCGAAAAACTAGACCAGTTCGGCAACCAGGCCGGCGCCAACGACCTTGGCATTCCCGCCATCCAAGTCCGCGCGGACCTCGCCGAAAAATGGTTCGAAGAGAGCGGTCACGACCTGAATGGCATCGTCAAAGCCATTGACCGCACGCTGGAGCCACAAAGCTTCACCTTCCCCAGCGCTTACGACGTCAAGCTCCACGTCGAAGTTGATCGCGTCATTCGCCCCACGAACAATGTCGCGGGCTTCCTCCCCGGCCAGACCGGCGAATACATCGTCGTCGGCGCACACTACGATCATCTCGGCTTCGGCAAACAATTCTCCATGGCCCCCAGCGAAGTTCCCAAGCTCCACCCCGGCGCCGACGACAACGCCAGCGGCGTCGCCGCGGTCATGGAACTCGCCCGATATTTCTCGCAACTTCCCCGCCCCAAGCGAGGCATCCTCTTTGTCGCCTTCACAGGCGAAGAGATTGGTCTACTCGGCTCGGCCCATCTCGCCGCCCACCTGCCCATGCCAGCGACCAATTGCGCCGCCATGATCAACATGGACATGGTCGGCCGCATGCAAGACAATAAGTTCTACATCGCCGGCGCCGCCACGGGTCATAACTTCCGCGCTCTCGTCGAAGACATCCTGAAATCCGCCCCCACCCTCAAGCCGGACTTAAGCGACAACCTCTCCATCGGCGGCTCGGACCACACCAGCTTCAATGCCCTTCAGATTCCCTCGCTCTTCTTCTTCAGCGGCCTCCACTCGGACTATCACAAGCCTTCGGACACCTGGGACAAAATCGACCCCATCCCTTATGCGAAGCTCATTCAAGTCGTCGCGGCCAGCACCGAATCCCTCGCCAATAGCGAAGAGCGCCCCAAATTTCAAAAGCTGGAAGCGCCCCTCATGCCCGGCAGCAGCACCAGCGGCAATGGCGGAGGCTATGGTCCCTATTTCGGTAGCGTGCCGGACTTCGCCACCGTTCCCAATGGCGTGAAGTTCGCCGATGTGCGCGGCGGCTCGCCCGCCGATAAAGCCGGCCTCAAAGGCGGCGACATCCTCATCGAATTCGACGGCAAGCCCGTCGCCAATCTCCAGGACTACACGTATCTACTGCGCTCCAAGAAGCCAGGAGACGTGGTTGCCGTCAAGGTCCTGCGCGGCGGGCAAACCGTCTCCGCCGAAGTCACTCTCGGACGCCGCTAGCGAGCGCCGCGCGAATCGCGGAACGCAACCCAACCACGTCGCCCTCTTCCACCAGGGTTACATTCGGGCGCGCGGGCACGCCACAAGCCGCCGTACACACCACGGGAATCCCGGAGGCCAAAGCGCGCAGCAACCGCCTCGGTTGGTGCTCCACCCAAGCGGGCAAAACAACCACCCCCGCGCCATCCAACCAGTCTCCGGCCGCCTGCTGGGCTTTCATACCAGTCCAGAACCTCTCCTCTTCCAACACCGGCCCCAATAAACGCAGCGTCAGATCCTCGCCATGGATCGCTTCCCGCAACTCTCGCGCGCCCTTTCTCGCCAACGTACTCGCGGGAAATACCACGGCATTTCCGCGGCGCGCTTGCGAATTCGGCATCGCCCAATCGAGCAACAAACTCCGCTCCCCACCCAACGCCGCAATCGCGCAATGTGGCGTAATCCATCGATCCGCCGCCGCCAGCGCTTCACTCTCCGCCGTCAGCAACACGGAGTCCGCCCGAAAGTCTCCAAGAGTCTTAGTCCCGGGCCAACGCATCGCCGCCCGGTCCAACTGGCGGTGCAGTTCCACCATCGGCATACGGCTCATCAGAACATCAAAGCTCCTCCCACCCAACGCGCCCACCTTCCAGAGATGTGGCAGCAAGGTTTGGCTAACCACCGGATGCAATGCCTCCGGCGGGAGCCGCCGGGCATACCTCTCCGCCAGTTCCGCGTCCAACTCCAACATCGCCCGTTGCCTCTCCGCCCCCTCGCCACGCAATCGACGCGACACCCACGATCGCTTCGCCACAAACCACGTCTCCGTACAAGTGCCCGCCCAACCGCCGCCCTTCCAACGATACGGCCCGCGCTCTAACAAGGGCGCGAACAACCAATCCCCTTCGCGCTTTTCCATCGCCAGATACGCCTCACCCTCCGGCGACCAAGCATCCACCAGCCAAGCCCGGCAGCCGCCCTTGACCCCAACCCCATTCCTCTCATGCCGAAAACAATCCACCACCCCGCACGTCTCACAACTTTCCACCGCTTCCCGAGTGTCCCAAATAGGCACCCCAGCCAGACTCTCCCGCTTCCCGCCCGCATGCAAGGCCTGCACCTGCACCGACAATTCCCCCTCGCTCAATCGCACCCGCAGCACGCAATCGACATCCGGCCGGAATCGCAGATCGAGATAATTCCAAAACACTGTCGCATCCCGGCCCTCCATCCCCTGCGCCCCCTGAACCTTCCGCGAGTGCGCATGACGCTCCACAATCTCAAATCCCGCCTGCAGCGCCACATCGTAAAGCGCATTCGTCAACTGACACAGACCGCCGCCCACCGACGGAATCACGCAACCCAATCGCAGCTCGCGCCCGCGAACAAAACCATTCCTTCGCACTGGCCGCGGCACATGCCGCCAAAAGCTAAACACTTCATCTTTGCGCAACACACGCCCGTCCAAAAACTGCGCCGCGACCCGCAGATTCTGCACCTTTCCCACCTCCAATCCAAACTCCGCCCCCACTCCATGCAAATACAAAGCAGTTTTCGACGAGCCTAACTCCAGACCTTTGGCCTCTTTGCTTGCCCGTTCGGCTGCCCTTAATCCTTCACGCCAATCCCTCCATCCCCGCCTCCATTGCAGCAACCGGCTTTTCGCCCAAAACACCGCTGCTTCCCAACGCCCCGGCAATTCCTCCTCACTATGAACCAAGCCATCTCCCTTTCTAAGGTCTTTCCCTTACCCCTACTCCGGTACCTTTGCACTGGTACGGCTTATGCCATTCTTACCCGAGACAACGACTACAAAACCAGCTAACCTCTTAAACATACTCCCCTATTTCGCCGATAAGAAGATAACGAGAATCGTCCCAGTTCATGCCCCTTGTCACTAGTTCCGCCCAAGCCAGCGCCAAGACCTGGAAGCTGCCACCTTTAATCCTCCACCCGTTCGCCGAAGCGGCTGGTCCAGACAAGTTGGTCGAGAGTTCCCGCGCCAGCCTCATGCTGCAGGGCCTGCTGCCCAGCGGCACCATGACCCGCGAAGAGTTGGATCGCAAGCTCCTCGATGGACGCTTCTGCGAAATTCGCATGCTCTTCTATGTTGGCCGCGACTTGATCCGCTGGATCGAGCAGTGTCTCGATGTTGTCGAGCGGGACGACGAACTCAAGAAAGCCGGTTTCTGCTACCAAAGCTTTGCCGCGATCCTCGTCGAAGATCCGCCGCGCAACATCCGCGAAAAGTTGAAGCAGTGGGGTGTGGCCGACTACAAGTCCATCTTCACTCGCGCCTTGGGCCTCAACGCCGTTTTCACCGACGTCCCCACGCGCAACCAACTCTCCGACGAATTCGTCCGCCACTACTACCGTTACGCGGACCAGCTCTTCGTCTGCCGCCAACTCCTCTGGAGCTTCGGCGACATCCGCCCGACGCAATTCGATTTCGACCTCTTTGCCTCCGGCGAATATTCCCGCATGCTGGAAAAGGAATGGGCAGCCGAATTGAACGACGGCTTCGAAGCCTTATAAGCCGCTAGAAGCTCTTCAGAAATACGCCAATCAGAATTGCCGCGCCCAAGATTGCCACGGCGATCCCTGTCAGCATCCAGGTCTTCTTCTGCGGATCCTCAGCCATTTACTGCTACTCCTTCTACCTCCACGAGGCACGAATAAAACGTCGCCCCGCCACCGATATCCGTTAGCCGCTGACTCGTCAGCGCATTGATCCCCAGTCCTCCCGGCGACTTGCTCGGCCAGCGCACGCTGGGCGCCACCACCAGCCCTGGTTGCGTTAGCTTCCCATCGATACGCAGCTCAGCTTCCACCGTCCCGCGTCCATTGAAAACGCGCACTACCTGCTTCTCCACCAAACCTCGCTTCGCCGCGTCCGCCGGGTGCAAGTAAACCACCGCCGTCTCAGCATCCACTTCCGGCTTCACTCCGAACGTCGAATTCATTGCGTTGTGGCTCTTCCAGGAAATCAGCTCCAGAGGATACCCGTTCACTTGCCCAAATCGTGACTCCACCGGTGGCTCATAACGCAACGCGCTTCCCCCGCTGATGAACTTCCCATGCGACGTCGGAAACTTCCCCTCCGCATAGGGAGCGAACTCACCTACCGGCGCGCCGAGATTCAGCCGAACATGGCCTTCCTTCTCTAGACATTCCAAAGTGATGCCTTCGAGATAAGGGTGCTTCGAATTGAGCAACTGCCGGATCATGGCGTCCTCATCGTCATCGAAACACGCGTCCGTGTAGCCCATCGCCTTCGCCAAAATGCGGAAGGTGTCGACATTACTCTTGCATTCACCGGGGGCCGCGAGCGCGGGTCGAGCGAACTGGAGGTAGTAATGCCCGTAGGCCAAATAGATGTCCGTGTTCTCTAAAAACGTCGTCGTAGGCAGCACGATATCCGCCCGTAGCGCCGTGTCCGTTAGAAACTGCTCTAACCCGACTGTGAACAAATCCTCGCGCTCCAGGCCAGCCAGCACCTTACGCTGATCGGGTGCAATCGCAGCCGGATTCGAGTTGTAATTGACAATGGCCTTCACTGGAGGAGATTGCGGCTCCGTTAGCAGATTGCCCAATTCGCTCATATTGCAGAGCCGTGTCGGCTTCGGCTGCAAGTCGATCCGTTCGAGCGCCTCGCGATTCAGGCCCGCAAAGCCCCCGGAAGTCGAAAGCTGAAAGCCGCCGCCCGCCTGCCGGAACTGGCCCGTCAGCGCCGCCAAACTCGCGATCGCCTGGATGGCCCGTCCACCGCGGTCCGAGCGCTGCACCCCATAGTTAGCCCGGATCATCGTCGGCCGCACCGTCGCCATGGCCCGCGCCAACTCTTCGATCTTCTCCGCTGCAATGCCCGTCAGGTTGGCGGCCTTCTCCGGCGTCATCTCCAGCGCGACGGCACGGTATTCCTCCAGATCTACGATGTTTTGCGCGTACTCCGCGTCTTCCAAGCGTTCGCGAAAAATCACATGCGCGATGGCAAGCGCCAGCGCCAAATCGGTCCCGACGTGAATCGGCCAATGTTCGTCGGCCAGCGAAGCGGTCTTTGTGCGGATCGGATCGATCACGAGGAAACGCGCTCCGTTGCGCCGCGCCTCCACAATAAAAGGCCAAAGGTGCACGTTCGTCGTCAGAACATTCGCGCCCCAGGCGACGATCAGCTTCGCCTTGGCGAACTGCTCGGGCTCCGCGCCCAGCCGCGAATTCATGCTCGCCATCAACGCCGCCCCGCCCGCCGAAGAGCAAATCGTCCGATCCAACCGTGAAGCCCCCATACGGTGGAAGAACCTGCGGTCCATCCCGGCGTTGTTCAAGATCCCCATGTTGCCTGCGTACGAGTACGGCAACACCGCCTCGCTTCCGAACTCCGCAATCACCGCGTGCAGGCGTTCGGCAATCGTCGCCGCCGCCTCTGCCCAACTAATCCGCGCAAACGCCCCACTCCCCTTCTTCCCCGTCCGCTTCATCGGGTACAAAAAGCGCTCCGGCGAATACTCCCGATCCAAATACTTCGCCACTTTAGCGCACAAAAAGCCCTGAGTTACCGGATGATCATCTCGTCCTTTCAGCCGAATCGCCTTCCCCGTGGCATCGTCGATTTGCACCGTCACTCCGCAAGTATCCGGGCAATCCAGCGAACAAACCGAATGCTTCACCACCATTCCATCAGCGTAGCAATCCGCGCTACATCTTCTTGCCGTTCGCCTCTTCGGCCAATTCGTAAATCAACTTCACCTCCGCCTCGCGATACGGTTTGCCATCCGTGTCGAAGACCTCGTGGAACCAAATCTCGGGTTCGCGCCCATTTACATAAGGTTGCTTCCAGGAATCCCACGGCAGATGTGTCTGCGTCTTGCCCTTCACCAGACCCCAGTTGTAAGCGGCCACGCGATAGCGCGCCGCAACCGGCAAGCTCCCTTCAAAAGTCGACTTCGCCCCCCGCGCCATGTACTCCGTGCACCAGATCGGCCGCCCGTAACGTTCCAAAGCCTTTAAGCGCTTCTCGAAATTCGCGGGATCCGTGTAATCGTGAAAGCTCACTACATCGCTCAAGCGCAACTGAATCCGCTGCGTCTCCGACAATTTCTCCTCGCTCGACCAATCTCCCTGCCACACGCCTGACGTCAATGGCTGCAAGGGCTTCGCCGCCCGCGCCCAGGCGAAGGCGTTCGCCAACAACCCATTCACCAACTCCACCTTCCTGGCGGGCTCCAAGGCCCGGTAAGAGCTGCCGTTCAGATTATCAGGCTCATTCCAGATATCCCAGCCGATAATGCGAGTGTCCTTGGCGAACGCCCCAACCACACCCTTCACGTAAGCTTCCAGCCGAGCGTACTGCGTCTTGTCTTCCAGCGCCTTCGCCCCCGGCCCCTGTACCCAGCCGGAGTTATGCACCCCTGGCTTCGGCGCTCTCTGCTTGCCCAGCGCCGGATGCGGATCCCAGACGGAATCGAACAGCACAAGCATCGGCCGGATCTTGTGCTTGGCGCAGATCGTCAGGAACGTATCAATGCGCTTCCGGAATCCTGCGGCATCTTGCTGCCAGAGTAAATCGTGCAGGAAGACCCGCATGGTATTCATACCAATCTTGGCCGCCCACCTCAACTCGAGATCGATGCGCTTGGCGTCGAACGTGTCCGCCTGCCACATCTCCAATTGGTTGATTGCGTAAGAGGGCGCGTAATTGGCGCCCACCAGCCAAGGCTGCCGCCGCTCCCACGCCTTCGCTTTTTCCTTCGTCCAAACCCCATCCTGCGCCCACAGTCCCAGCGCGCCAATCGCTATTAGTAGTCCAACTCGAGTCACGTCAAAAGTCTATCGCGCCCTCTACTGCCGCAACACACCAACCCGTGAATCGATTTGTATCTTCAAAGGCACGGCGCCAGGCGTCAACCGCAAGGTCTCGGGTTCCTTACCGCTACGAACCCAACGCAGCACCCGTTTCCCGCGCGGCAGCAAAACCTCCACCGGCACGTCGATCTCGAAGTTCTCGCCCACACCCGTCTGCTTTAGCGTGACGGCCACCTGCGCCTTCGCGCCCACGCCCTTGGTCACACTAGTCAATTCCAACGCGGGTACCCCGGTCCCGTAAACCCAAGCATCGAAAAAGACCCTTAGCTCGGGATCCGGATCTCCCTTCGCCAACCTTGCCGCCGCCGCTACCCGCAAATCCTCGCTGGTCATCGGCTTCGTCGCATACTGCTTCACCAGATCCCCCAACAGCTCTCGAAACGCGGCATCGCCCAATCGCCCACGCAACATATGCAGAATCCAACTGCCTTTCTCATAAGTGATCGCTTGCCATGCCGCCGGCTGGCTTGATCGAATCCGCACACCAAAAACGATGGGACCCGCGGATTCCAAAGTCTTCCCATCGGCGCCCGGCCGCAGCAATCGCCTACGGTACTCATCGAGCACTGTCTCCACGGCCTTGGGGCCTTTCTTCTTCTCCAAATACAGAAGCGCCGAATAATTGGCCAGCGCCTCGCTTAACCACTCATCCCGGTACGATTCAAAAGTCACCCAGTTCCCCCACCATTGGTGAGCCACCTCGTGCGCCTGAAGAAGATCCCGGAAGTGCCGAGCTTGCCACTCCGCGCGCATGTCCGCGTTCATATGGCGATCTTCCAAAAACGCCAGCGTGGACAAATACAAGAATCCGGGAAAGCCCTGGCCAAACGCCCCCGGAATCGGCGCCGCGACAAGCTTAGTGAGCGGCGGCGACCCAAACAATGCCTGAAAGAACGCCGCCGCATCGGCGATCTCGCCCGACATTGCCGGCAAGCGCGCCAACGGATTCGCGGGCAATGGCGCTTGCGCCACGACTGCGGGCGGAATATCAAATCTCCTCCTCTGCTGCGGCGGCAGAGCAGGCGGCGGAAGGAAAACCGTGGGCGCGGATCGCTCCAAGGCCGCCTCAATCTGGCGGTTCGCGTAAAGGTCCACGGTGAAGCCCTCTTTTTCCACCGTGTTGCGCACAAAGTCCCCGAGATTGAAGCCGAAAAAACGAACCGGCTGAGTCACATTGCAACTGGTCACCTTTTCCTCGCCCTCGATTTTCTCCTCCCGCGTGCCGGGACAAACCAAACTCAGCCCCTTGGGGTGCCGGAAGCGCGCCGAAAAGGGCGCTGGCTGCCAACCGGACTGCGGAAACCAAGCCGTCCGCGTCGCCAGGTACAAGACGCCATTACCAGCCTTGAAGAAAATCTGCCCCTCTTCTTCGAATGTCAATGTCCCGGTCTGGCCCGTCTCCATGGGCTTGGGAAAACGCACCAACGAAGCTTCCGTCTCCCCCGCCCGCAACAAATTCGCCCGCAGTGCATCCCTTTGCAGATGTTCCACCGCCTCGCCGTTGTACTGAACGCTCTGCAGCCGCAAGCGTGGAGACAAGTCGATGGAAATCACCTCCACCGGCCCGCGACGCGCTTCCACCTCCATCGACACCTTCGCATGAAAAGTCAAATCCGCATCGATCCGCGCATCCACGTCGTAACGCTTCACCTTCACCGCCGCCTCCGGCAGCACTCTCGCGCTCGCGCGACGCGGCGCGTAATGCGTCCAAAAGTCGTAACGGCTCCGCCCGTTCTCGTTCACCAATTGCCCCAACAGCACTTCTTCGCGCGCCGAGGCGTCCAGCAGCAAATCGAAATTACCGAGTTTCTCCCCCGATATAGCTGCAAAGAAAAATCCCCGCTCCGCTCCGGCCCGGTTCAGCAGGTCCTCAACCATACGAGTCTCCATGCTCAATCCCAAATTCCGAATCGTGCCGTTCCAGGCCTCGGCTAGCAATGCCCCCCGCTCCGGCCTTCGTTTCGCCGTCACATCCTGGCTCAATTGCTCGTACCAGGCATCGCCGGTCCCATCGCTAAACAGAAAAGCAGCCAATCGGAAGTGCTCATCCAAGGTCGGAGCACCGATGAAGGAGTTCAAGCTAACCCGCTCCAAGTGATTCGGCGGAATGAGCAGCATTTCCGCATCTCCGATCTCCTCTTTGGCCACGAAAATCGCGCCAATCCGCTTGCCCTCCACCGGTCGGCGAAAAATCAGATAACCGTCAGAAAGAAAGATCCTCGCCTCATGCCGCCGGAAGCTAAAGTCCCTTACTTCAAAACAAGCTTCAGCATCGAGCAGGTTTTCGCGCAGTTGCGCGGAGACACTTCCCAGACGGCTCAAAGCCGCTCCCTCTTGCGCCCCCAGGGACCCGAAACCTAGAATTCCGGCAAAAACCAGCGACCACTTCACTCCTCTAGGATACGAAGGCTCCCTTGTCCTTTGTCCGAGTAGATATCGATCTGCACCGGCTCATTCGATTCAACGATCCCACCGGCGCCCAATCTCGCCAGCGCATAGGTCAGGAAGAAACTCCCCTGCGAAGCGTCCGCGAGGAGCTTCAAGCATTTGGGCAGTTCGGAGTCCGCACCACACTGCAACGCCAAGCCATTGGCCTCACGGGCGAAGCTTTTCCACTCGGCCGCCTCCTCCGGTTCCATGTTACTTCCGAACAGGCAGTACATTTCCACCCCCGCCGCCAAGGCAGCTTCTTTCCATGTATTGCTCAGTTTCGCGGTGCCTTCCATGGATCGATCACGAAGCACCAATACCACTCGATGCCTCGCCTCCTCCGGAAAGCTCAAGCATGCTTGCTCGATAGCCGCGTTCAAAGTTTTGGCGCTCAGTTTGGTGGCTCGCAATGCCCCGGAGCGGATGTTCTCGATGTTCGTGGAAAACTCTAGGGGAATCGAAGCGCTCAGCCCGGCTTCTTCCGCTGCCTCCCAAACCGCTTCATACTTCAATATCGCCCAGCTATCGTGCGGGCGTTTACCCCGCAACGCCTCTTCGGCGGATTCAATGAGCTTTATTGCGTACGGATCGTCTACTCCCTTTCTCGCAGGAAGCACCAAAACCACGTGCGAATAGTCATCGCTTCCTCGCGGCTCCAAGCGCGCGGCGTCCACTCGCATTCCTCCATCGGAAATCATTACGTCGGTAGCTCGTAATTCCTCCGCACGGAGTCTCTCCCCGTCCTTCGATCTCGCAATGAATGCGCAGTAAACTCGACCTTGCTTCCCTCGCTCCGCGCAGACCGCCGTCACTTCCAATGGCGGCAGCGCTTGTATCCGGCGTTTCCTTTCCTCAATCGCCCTAGCCGCGTGCAACAAATTGCTCCTGGTCCTGCCCGCGGAAACGGCAAGCATCGTTTCAATACAGCCGAGAAAGCGCGGATCCGCCGACTTCCCCATCACCCACGCCGCCGCCATCTGCCGGTTCGCGTCTCCTTGCCGTAACATCGCGGGTATACGGCTCAGCGCCATCGTACTGCCCGCGCGGTACAAGCCGTAAAGCCCATTTCCCATCACCCGGTGATGCGAATCTCCCAAAGCCGCCAAAAATACCCCGATCGCTTCCTCATCGGATTCCCCCCACAACGCTTCCACCGCATTGGCCCTCACGCGATGATCCAGATCCCCTAGCCCGTCCACCTTCATCTGCGCCTTGCGGCCCGGCCCCGCCGCCAGCAACACGGCTTTGGAACGCAGTTGCTTGTCCGGATGCTGACACAACGGCGTCAATACCGGCAGCAACGCGTTCATATCCACCACGCTCTGCAACAATTCCAGGAGCCGCACCAGTTCTCGCGGGGAATACAACCCGCTCTGCCGCTCCGCCTCCGCTCGCAAGATCCCCAGCAAGGCTACCGGATAGCTCGGGTCCGCCTTGGCCGCCAGCGACAGCACCCGCAAAGCCTCATCGGCCTCCAGAGGCTTCTCCTTCAATAAGAGCTCCTGAAGACTTCGCCCATCCCCCCGTAGCGTGCTTAGGAGCAACTTCGTAAACGGACTATCCTCCGTGCCCTTCAGATAAGCGGCCGACTCCGCTAGAAACTGCGGATAATCATCCGTCTTCCAAAGTTGCAAAGCCTTGCGAACCTTCAGCGGCGCTTCGGCAAACTCCGCTTCCAACTCGGCAAGACCGGGACGAGTACTCACCACACGTCCCTTATCGGTTCAGACTAGGGCGCTTTTACGAAAAAATCCCGAACCAACTCCGCTTCCGCTTCTCCGACGTTCCTTGCCATGGCAATCCGCTCAAAACGGCGTTTGGATTCATGGAGAAACACAACGCCGCCGTCCGCTCTCCCCACTTAGCGGCTACCTCGTCGTGCGCCTTGTCCAGCACGGGCGGTCTACGCACCGGGTCATGCGCGTCGCTGGCGATCACATGCACCAGACTCTCGTCCATCAAGGTCTCGGCGAACTTCCGCGCCTTCGATCCGAAGTCCCCCAGTAGGCTCTGCGCCGTCACCTGAATCCCACAACCCATCCCCACCCATTCCCGCAACTCCTCAAGCCGCTGCTGCAAGAGCAAATTTCTCTCCGGATGCGTAATCACTGGAATCATTCCCGCGCCCAGCAAATTTCCAAAAATCTCGCTCGTCGTCTTGAAGATGATCAAATCGCTGAACTCAACCAACAGATAATTGCCCCCGTTGATCGTGTACTTGCGGGGATGTCGCAACGCGTCTTCGATGTTCTCGAAGGCTAAATGAAAGTCGCAGCCCAAATGTACCCGCACCCCAGAGTCGCTACGCTCCACCAATTCGGCCCGTAAAGCCTCATTGCGTTCCGCATCGAATCGATACTCCAGGTTCGCGTGTGGGGTGGCTACAATGTCCGTCGTACCGTGCTGGCCGGCGAGTCGCAACATCTCCAAACTGACTTCGATCGTAGCGGCGCCATCGTCGATGCCCGGCAGCACATGGCTGTGTATGTCGATCACAAGATAAATCGATTACACTGCGTCGATCAAATAAACATCTCTTCGTCTTGCGTCACATTCACGACGCTCTGCTTCTTCGAGCCGCCAAACAGAAACCCAAAACCGCTCCGCACACCGGCCGCCAAAGCATTCAATTCCTTCAACGGCTTCACCAGCCCGTCGTGCGTGCTGGCGATCAAGCCCTGCACACGGTCCACAGTATCGCCCACCACCATTTCGACCCGCTCCAACTGCGTGATCGCACGCAAACTTGCGTCGCTCACCACGCCGTCGATCTTTTCTAACTGCTGCTGTGTCGAATCCAGGATCTTCGAAGTCTTCAGCGAAATCTCGGCGATTTGCTTGCGGCTCTCTTCCAGAGTCGCCTTGGCGGATTCCAACGTCACTTCGGCCTTACCGATCAAAGGCGCAGCCTGCTGGTGAATCTCCTTTACCTTCCGGTACAGACCCAGCAAAGCGAAACATTGCCCCAGCATGGAGAGCGCACAAAGGCCCACGAACACTGTCAGGACGGTCAGTAGATTGGAATCCGCCATTCTGTCTCCTCAAATGTATATCGGCGAAGAGAGGGGGAAAGCTTAGACGCCTTCTTCCTCACTCGGACCATAGCCACCGCCCACTCGGGCCTCGCGATAGGCCTGACGTCCCGCTTCCATCGCGGAAGTGAACTGCTCACGCTGCCGGATCACTGCTTCCTTACCGCGCTCCACAAAATCAGTGGCGGAGTCACGAACCGTTTCACCTTTACGTTTCAAATAATCCCGGCTCTCATCGGCCTTCTCCCGCAAAAGTGCGCGCGTCTCTTCGCCCGACTTCGGCGCAAACAAAAGCCCGGCGGCCAAACCCACGCCCAAGCCCAAAAAGAAATACGGTAATTTGCTGCTGTTGTCTTCCATTGCCTTGTCCTCCTAAGAGATCTCTACTACTTCCAGTCTAGGGCAAACCCAACTAGGGCACCCAGTCGAAAGCGCGACCTTCGCGCAAACTCCTGTTACACAATAGCGCTGGTCCCGCCGCACGCAAGCCAAAGGTTCCGTTCTCGATACTCGGCTTGTTATTCCGAATGGAATCGATGAAAGCGGCGTGATGCAGACGGTGCGCTTCCGCTGTGGCCCGGTAGTCCATGCGTACTTGCGACGACAAATCGCCACCTTTTGTTTCACCACCCGGCCCGGTCTTCTCCAACCGCAAATTCGTATACGTAGCCGTCATCGTCCCTTCGCTGCCACTGAAACGAACGCCGAACTGCTCCTCCGGAATCCCCGACTTCAGATTCACCTTCAACACCAAATTCCAGGGGCCATAATCCAAAGTCGCCACAACCACGTCCGCCGCATCGCGCCCATCCTTCCAATAACGCACGCCTCCCATCGCAAAGACCTTCGTCGGCCCCGGCGCAGAAGTCACAGTATGCACGCCGCTCAACAAGTGCACAAACAAATCGCCGGCGACGCCCGTCCCGTAATCGCTGTAGTTCCGCCAACGGAAAAAGCGAATTGGTTCCCAGGCTCGCTTCGGGGCCGGGCCAAGAAAACGTTCCCAATCCAACTCAAACGGCTCCACGCGCGCCGGAATCGGATATTGCCACGCGCCCAAGGCCGTGTTTCGGTCCAGCCATGCCTCCACCAGCGTCAACTGACCAATCTCGCCGCGTTCAAACAACTCCTTAGCTTTTTGAAAAACCTGCGAGCTCACATACTGGCTGCCCACCTGCAAGATCTTGCCACTCTTCTTCTCGGCCGCCACCACGCCAGGCCCTTCTTCCGGCTCGCGCACCATCGGCTTTTGGCAGTACACATGCTTGCCCGCCTGCAAGGCGGCGATGGTGATCGTTGCGTGCCAGTGATCCGGAGTCGCCAGGATGATCGCATCCACATCCCTCCTCGCCAGCACCTCGCGATAGTCCCGCGTCAACGCCACCGACGGGCCGTAATCCGAGGCAATCTTATCTAGCCGCGCCTGATACACATCGCACGCCGCCACCAGCTTTACGCCCGGTTGCGCCAGCGAATTGCGCACATCTCCCTGCCCCATGCCACCCGCGCCGATCACGGCGATTTGAATATTGGAATTCTGCATGTTGCTAAGCCTTCACTTTAGCCGCTTGCGCGTCCCAGAAGAACGGTTTCTTTTCAAACACACTCTGGTTAGAGAGCAAGGCTGGCCCCGCCGCGCGAATGCCAAACAACGCGTCCTCCACGGGCTCCTTCCGCGTGCGCACGCTCTCAAGAAAATTAGCGTGATGGTCCAGGTGATCGCTGTAGCGGGGCGGCGGATTGTAGCGCTCCTCGCCCGTCGGCCGCATCGCATCGGCTTTGGGCTCTTGCCTTGGATACTTCTCGCGATACGCCTTCACATAAGCGTCCTGCTGCGCCTTCGCAAAGGTATCGATCGTCATGCCCGGCTCGCTTTCCCGCGGCTGCTTCGAGACCGTCACGCCATTGCCAATCGTGAGGATGCCTTCGCTGCCCACGAAGCGGAAGCCGCTCGTCTCTCCCGCCCCATTCACAAAGTTCACACGCAGCGCCAAATTAAACGCTGGATGCGCCTCGGTCTTTGGATAGTCGTAAAGCCCCAGCATCACGTCCGGCACGTCGCGCCCATCCTTCCAGAAACGCAACCCGCCGGTGGCGTATACGCGCTCCGGCCCGATCGCTCCCGTCACGAAGTGCATGCCGCTAAACAAGTGCACAAACAAATCGCCGGCCACCCCCGTCCCATAATCCTGATAGTTCCGCCAGCGGAACAAACGCATCGCCTCGAAAGGCCGCTTCGGGGCCGCACCTAGGAACTGATCCCAACTCACCGTCTGCGGGCTAGCGTCCGTCGGAATCGAATACTGCCACGCGCCCATCGCGGAATTGCGGTCCCACCAAGCTTCCACCAGATTCAGTTCCCCAATGGCCCCTGCCTTGAGCAACTCCTGCGCCTTCTTGTAAACGATGCTCGATACGCGCTGGCTGCCCACCTGCAAAATCCGCTTCGTCCGCTTGGCCGCCTCGGCCACCCGCACTCCATCGGCCACTTTTTGCACCATCGGCTTCTCAACGTAAACGTCCTTGCCCGCCTCCATCGCTTCAATGGCAATCTGCGCGTGCCAGTGGTCCGGTGTCGCGATGATGACCGCGTCGATATCCTTCTTGGCCAGAATTTCCTTGTAGTGCCGCGTCGTAAACAGTCCACGCCCCCAGCGCTCCCGCGCCCGTTCCAAGCGCCCCTCATAAACGTCGGCCACGGCCACGATCTCACTCCCGCCCGATGCTAGAGAGCTGTTCGCATCGCCCGTTCCCATGCCACCCGCTCCAATCAAAGCAAAACGAATCTTATCGTTCGCCGCCCAGGTCTTCACCGGCCCAGCTGCCACCGCCGCCGTGCTCAATAGGAAGTTCCGCCGTGAATGCATGACCCCTATTCTATAAACCCCGCCACTTGATACGATGGCTAACGATTATCATGTCGACTGTCACTACTCGCCGCGAAGCCCTCCTGGGCCTGGCCGCCGCCAGCGCCTCCCTGCTCTCCGCCCAAAGCGCCCCAAAGCCCCGCCCCGGCCGCCTGAAACAAGGCGTCTGCGGAGGCGTCCTCGGCCGCGGCTTCGACCTCGAACAGCGCTGCAAAATCGCGGCGGACCTCGGCGCCACCGGCCACGACCTCGTGGGCCCTGCACAATACCCCATCCTCAAGAAGTACGGACTCGTCCCCACCATGGTCCCCGGCATCGGGACCCTGATGCATAACTCCACCGACCTCTCTCGCCACGACGAGCTCGAAAAACAAGCCATTGAAGTCATCAAGTTCGCCGCCGAAGTCAAAGCTCCCAACGTGATCCTGTTGAGCGGCAATAAGTGGGGCCAATCCGTCGAACGCTGCCTCGACAACAACGAAAAATTCATCCGCCGCATCATCAAGCGCGCCGAAGACGCCGGCACCACCCTCTCCATGGAGTTACTCAACTCCAAAGTCAATCACCCCGACTACGCCTGCGACCATACCGCCTACGGCGTGGAACTCTGCAAGCGCATCGGCAGCCCCCGCTTCAAATTGCTCTATGACATCTACCACATGCAAATCATGGAGGGCGATATCATCCGCACCATCGAGCAGAACTTCCAATACATCTCTCATTTCCACACCGCCGGCAATCCGGGCCGCTATGAAATGGACCTGGATAGCCAGGAGATGAACTACAAACCGATCATGAAAAAGATCGCCGACCTCGGCTTCACCGGCTGGGTAAGTCACGAGTATTCTCCCCGCCCCGGCAATCCCGACCCCGTCAAAACCCTCGACGCCATGCTCAAGATGTGCGAGGTTTAATTTGTAACTGAAGGGCGCTATGCTATCGGCATGGCGCCGCTCTTATTTTGTCTCTTACTCGACTTAAACGGCCGCGTGCTTGACCGCGTTTCCGGCCAACCCATCGCCAAAGCCGAAATCAAAGCCCCCGGTAA
>VFQP010001546.1_pt1 | contig 30282 bp, 31 predicted proteins | sample 3512351 | NCBI WGS metagenome assembly VFQP01 (sample SAMN10412372, study PRJNA504923) | tailings metagenome | isolation source: Relicate 1 Philex TSF1 revegetated site | place: Philippines: Tuba, Benguet | collected 2017-08-29
AGAGGATTTGCCCGCGGGCCGCGGGGGAGTGGTGGTCGCCGTGCCCACATGGGCATGCCGCCGGCAGCACCAACAAGCAGCCCAGCAGGAGTGGAGCGAGTGATCACAGGAGTGCAGTGCTTGCTGTTCTGCCAGGAAATTGCATCACGCGGTCAGCGAGTGGGCAGCAGTGGGCAGCAGGTGGGGAGCCGTTGCAGCGCTCATTCCAGCAACGGCGGCGCCGTCAGCTCGGTGTATTGCTCCTGCAGGGGACAGCAGCAGCGGTCAAGGTGGTGGCCAACTGAGCACGGGGCCAGAGCAGGGAGTGCCTGGACGCAGGCCAACCGCCACGCACCAGCTCGCGCATGCGGTGCTCCAGATCCTGTGTCAGCTGGTGCATGGGCCCCAGCTCCATCAGGTACTTGCCGTACGCCGAGTCAAAGTGCTCACGAGCCCTGCACAGGAGGGGCTCGACAGGGCAGACGCTGGCTCCTCACGCGTGCCCGGCGCATCGCACCAGCAGCAGCGCCGGGCGCCACCAGAGGCAGGTGAGCGGGCGGGGCCCGAGGGGTCTCGCACCTGCTGAACTCGCGCATGGCCACAAACACGTCGCCGCTGAGCTTGTAGCACTCGGCCACCGCCAGCTCCTTTTGGCTGTAGTCCTCGCTGTACCGGTCCTCCTGCAGCTCGCGCAGCTGCTCGTACACCTCGAGCGCCTCGTCCTGCGCACACACGTGCGCCACACGCAGCCGGCTGGGGTTCACGCCGTGTGCCGAGGTGGCCCGTTGGCTCAGGTTCACAAGAGCCCTCCCCAGTGCACCCTTGCCGCGCACTCACGTATTTCTTGTTCTTCATCTTGGCCACGCCCAGCTCCTTGAGCACACGCGCATGCATGCCCTTGGGCACGCACTCGTACGTGGCTTGGGCGCTGCACCAGGTGGGCGCCAGGCAGACGGCAGGGCCGTGTGCTCAACGCAGGTGGTGGGAAGGGCGCAACAATGCCGCAGCTCAACGAGGGCCGCCGCACAGCCCCACGGAGCCGCCTCACCTGATGACCTCTCCCAGCGCGCGCTCCTGGTCCTGGTTGTTGTCAGAGAGGCCGTAGCAGTCGGCCAACTTGACGCTGAGCGCACAGAGCTGCCTGTGGGAGAAGCAACACGAGGCGCCACCAGCCCCTTGGCAGCTCATCCCGAGCGGCCTCCCTCTGGCCCCTCACGCTCGCAAGGCATGCAGCGGACAAGCGCTGTCGACGAAAGCGCCGTCGCGGCGGCCGCACCTGCGCAGCTGGTGGATGAGCGGGTGCTTGCGCATCTCTGACCGCCCCAGCTCATCCTCCAGCCGCCGCTCCTCACGCTGCGTCACGCTGCGACCCCAATGGGCAGCACGGGCGCGCAAGCAGCCACAAGCGGTGTGCTGTGAGGTGCTGCCGCGCCGCATGCGCGGCCCAGCAGCCCAAGCGTGCTGCACCAACCCACTCCAACCCCATGGCAACCCCACTCACTCGTACAGCGTCTCGGTGGCCTTGTCAAAGTGCTGCATGGCCTGCTCCACCAGCTGCGCCTCGTACTCCTCCTCCGCCTTGGCCTCGTTCTCAGTGTCGCTCATGCGCTGCCGCAGGTTCGCCTGCGCCCAGGAATGGCGCAGCAGGGCCGTGCGCCTTGCTCGCACTGCTGGTGTGTGGGCGGCCGCGGGCACTGCGGGGCCGAGCGGGGCGCCTCACCACTTCGAGCACGCGCTTGGAGGCCTCGGCCTTGCGGACGCTCACGTCCAGCTCGTCCAGCGCCAGCGCTAGGCGGTTGCGCACCAACTGTGCCGCCAACAAGGCATGGCACAAGACCCACGGCGCGTGAGCCACCTCTGGCACCTGTGCCCGCCAGGCGCACTGATGTGGCGCAAGGCTGGTCCAGGTGGCCGCGCCGCACTCACCCGCGTGCCGCGTGCCTCGTTGAGCTTGTTGTCGCCCATGTGCGTGTGCGCCTGGCTGATGAGCACCACCAGCTCCAGCTCGTCCACCTCCTCGAGCGACTGCTTGCCAGACGCCGTGAGCAAGTGCTGCAGCGCCACCTGCGGGCGCGCCGACACACGCGCGGCAGGCGCGCGCTCTTGCCGTCAGGGCAGCCATGGCTCACCCAGGGCCTGTTTGGCCATGGGCCAGGCGTGGCGCTGCCGGGCGAGGGACGGCTTGAAGCTCAGCGCGTGCCAGGCGTGTGACGTGCTGCTGTTGCCCACCTGTGCCTTGGGTGGTTCCGCCTTGAGGAGCGCCTCGGCCATGCACACGTTGACCTTGCGCATGAGCTCGCGCACCTCGGGCCGCGACTGCCCGTGCGCCGGCAGCTCGTCAATCGCCCTGCGCGCCACGAGCGCGGGCACGCCCAGGCGTCCCGTCTGCACCTGGCACGCACACGGTGCGCACCACTGCCTCTCTTGCACGGTGACATCCCTCGCTCACTTTTGCAGGTGCTCGGACGCTTGCGCCACGCACCCCAGGTCCGAGTACCGCTGCGCGCGCGCACAGCAGCGTGGGACGCACCGCGTGCTGTGTCTGCTTCGCTCGCGCGCCTTGCGGCTAGTGCGCCAGTGTGTCAGGCGCGGCGCCCCCTCCTCCCCGCGTGCGCACCTGCGCGAGCTGGAAGTGCGCCGTGGGCACCAGCAGCGGGCGGTGGTCCGCCTGCCGGTTGAGCTGCGTGTGCAGCCGGGCCAGCGCCAGCAGCTCCTGCTGCAGCCGCAGCAGGTGCCAGGGGTCGGCGTCCTCGCCCGCAGCGGCCTCGTTGCTGAGCTCCTCCTCCTTGGCCCTCAGCTTGGCCAGGGGCGTGTCGGCCAAGAGCAGCGACAGCTCGTCCACGTGCGCGGCGTCGCGGTGCCCGCTGCCCAGCGCGCTGCCCGCGCCATACTCGCTGCCGGGGTCCTGCAGCACGAGGTGTGCTGTCCCCGCAGCGCCGTTCTCGCTGATCTTGTCCTGCAGCACCGCCACGGCGTCGCTGAGCCGCGTGGTGAAGATGTCGCGCGTGCCAGGGGCGTCGCCCGCGTCCTGGGTGAGCGCGCGGATGTCAGCGCTCGTCACCTGCACGGACGTGCGCAGTGTGGCGGCGTGCCGTGCTGCTCTCCTGCTCTGCTCCGCGTGGTGTTGTACATGCTGCATCCTGGCCACGGCAGGTCTGCCGGGAAGGAAGGGCCGCGGCCACCCAAATCGCATGGCGTCACCCGTGTGCGCGCTTCTGCCCTTGCGTCTTGTGTCCGCGCTCGCTGCACGCTCACCAGGCGCGGGCTAAGGTCGTCCGCGGCCACCTTCCCGCCCTTCCTTTGGACGAGGTCCCCGGCGCGCGCGAGGACGCCTGGCCCTCCGCCCTGCAGCAGACATGAAGCAAGCCACGCACGCGTCGTTTGCACACGTTGTGTGGCGCAAGCGCGAAGGCCGTGCCCGCTGCATCTCTTGATCTGCATCCGGGCGCCCACTCACGACGCGTCGCATTCTGCAGAGCTACAGCAAGCCAAGCGTGCTGTGGGTGTTGTTGGGTGTTGCCCTGGGCTGCTCCGCTGTTGTGCGCTACTGTTGCGGGTCCAGTCACGGGGGCAGCACGGGGGTACGATACGGCACACATGCGTGCGTCGGTGGCGTGCACGTTGCAGCGCGCAGAAAGCGTCTGCCCCAGACTGGGGGCAGGGGAAGCAGGCAAAGCACAAGTACAAGTTGCGTGCACGCTACCAGGCCACAGGGAGCAGCGCGTTCCACAAGTGCAGCGTCCGGCGGGAGCGGCAACCAACACACGGGAGGTTGGGGGGGAGCACGACGCACGGGACGCGCCAACGTGGGGGCATACGCCACGTCGTGTCAGACAGGGATGAATCAGAGAGGGTGCAGAGGTCCCTGCGTCCTCGCACAAACGAATGAGCAGCGGCAGCGGCGGCATACGCAGGCAGAGGGCGGCGCGAGTGTGGCGCACAGCCCCCCGAAGTCCGCACAAGATAGAGAGTGCCATGTCAGCTGCGGTGGAGAGCCACACGCCCGCATGGCATCGCATGGCGCGCCCAGGACAGAGCAGCAGGCGTGCGCGCAAGGGAGCACACGTGGTGGCACGGGTGAGTGGGTGGAGGCGGCGGGCGAGCGTGTTGCCATGGTGGCACTGCATGGCAACAGCTCCTCGCCCGTGCATCGTCATTGACTTTCCCCCACTCCCAAACGCGCCACGGCCCAAGCTGACCCTCCTTCCGTTCGTTTGTGTCCCTCCCGCCAGTCCGTGCCCCCGCCGCGTCATCGTGCCGTGCCCCCAGAGTCGCCACCCCACACACAGCCTTCAGCAGTCAGTCAGGGCGCCGAGACCCCGCCGCCCCGCTCCATCCAGCCTCTGGCGTCCGCCGCGAGGCGACACACCAGGCACGCCATGCTCGCCGCGCACTGCTGCTGCCAAGCCCGCGCAAAGAGTCTGCCACACAACCACAACAAGGAAAGAGATCAAGCCGCTCAGTCGCAAAGGCTGCGCAACATCTCCCGCTCCGACCCCGTCGCCAAAGCCGCCTCGCGCCCAGTTCCAACACACTGCAATGCATTCAGCGCCGCCGACGCGCGCTTGCATCAGGGGCCCCACTCGACCCAAACTCCAGCTGCCCTGCCACTCGAGAAGAGCCAGCCACCCCTCGGCAAACATCCGGCGTCCGAGCCTCACGTTTCCACGCTCCCCCAGCGAAGAGCCCGGCTGGCCAGCCAGCCAGCGGCACCAGTTGCTCGCGCCCTCCTCCTCCTCTCCTCAGAGCAGCGGCTCTCCATCCCTCCCTCAGTCCGGCCCTCACTCCGGCCGGCCTCCTCCTCCCGCCCTCCTCCTCCTTCTTCTCACCACTCGACCGCACACTCCTCGTCCACGTCCTGGCACGTCTCCACGCCCTTTTTGCTCATCTCCACGCGCTTGGCCGCGATGAGCGCGTCCATCACGCCGCCCAGCGAGATGCGGTTGGCCGACAAAAAGTTGTAGGTGCTGTCCACCAGCTGGCTGAAGAGCGGCACCGAGCTCACGTTGGCGGCCCAGCCCAGCCCCACCACGCCAAACATGGCGCGCAGCGCGTCCGTGCCGTACAGCACCTGCGTCCGCGACGCACACAGCGGAGCAAGCCAGCAACGAGCCCACTGTGCCCACTGAGCTGGCAGCACCTGCATGCGCTTGCTAGCAGCTGCGCGGGTGGTGGGAGTGCGGCGGATGGACCAGGGGTGCTACTGCTGCGCGCGCGCACCTCTCCGTCGGGCCGGATGGCGTGGATGGTCTCCATGGCCTCCTCGTACGTGATGCCCATGTTCTTGCTGGGGTCGAATGCGGACGACGCCACGTTGACGAACTTGATGCGGCCCTTGCCCGCGTCCTGCGCGCGGGGTCAGTGAGGGCGCGAGGGGTGAGCAGTGGTGCGGCGCCCGACGCGGGAACGGCGGCACGAGAGGCGCGCGTGGCGGGGGCGCTCACCCTGCGCTCCAGGATGGCCTTGAGGCTCCTGCACATGGCGCAGTCCCCGTCGTAGAGGTACTTGACGGACCACGTGACGGCCTTCTTGGCCTTGCGCTTGGGCGCCGCCATGCTGATGCCGTGCATGGCCGCCTGCGGGCGCCCAGGCACCACATTGTGCGCAGCGCACGGCGTGTTTTTGCGTCCCCCGCAGCAGCGAGGTCCCCTGTGCCCAGCCCTGCAGCGCCCCGCTCGCTCACCACCTCGCGGTCGAGGTAGGCCGTGTACTGCTCCATCATGAGCGGCTTGAAGATGTCCGACCGCGCCAGGATGCTGCGGCGGATGCAGGGAGGCGCACAGCGTCAGACGCTGTGGTCGGCAGGGCCTTGACACCGGCTGACGCGCCACAGCGCGGGCACCCGGCTCACCCGACGGGGCGCCCCAAGTCGTCCACCACGGGCAGGCGCCGGATCTTGTGCTTGAGCATGAGGTCGGCCGCCTCCTGCACTGACGCCTGCTCGTTGATGGTGATGGCCGGCGAGGTCATGTGCTGGCCCACCTGCGCGGCACCTCGCAGCGCGTCGCCGGTGACGGTGAGGCTGGCCTGAAAGACCAGGGCCCCGTTCAAACGCTCTCTCCAGCACTGTCTGCTGAGCTCTGCTCCTGGCCGCTGGCTCTCTTGGTGGCTCCCTGCTTGAACGCCGCGAGGAGGCGGCCCCGCTCAGCCTGGCGGCCTGCGCTCACCGTGTCCTGGAGCGAGCCCTGCGCCTTGCGCACGCGGATGATGTCCTGCGAGACGCTCCAGAGCGAGGGGCCAGGGGCCGTGTGAGGCCGCGCAGACAAGCACGCCGACACGCCCAAGCGCCGAAACTCGTTCGAGCCCACACACCTTGCGCGAGATGACGCCGACGACGTGCGTGCCGAGCTGGCTGATGACTGGCAGCCCTGTGACCTTTGAGAGGCGCGGGACGACCTCCTCGAGCGTCTCGTTGGCCGTGCAGGTCAGGACGCCCCGCGCGTTCGAGCGCATGACCTCCGCGACGCCGCCCAGCGGGCATGTGGGCGCGGGGGAGTAGAGCCCCTCGTAGTCCATGCTGCCAGAGCTGCTCGCGCTGCTGCTGCGGCTGAGGGGCGAGTCGTTGCTGCCTGCGGTGTGAAGCTCGGGCCGCACGGCCTCCGCCACGCGCACCGCCACTGCGCGCCGGCGCTCAGGGCGCGCCTGGGAGGCGTGCGGGGCGCTCGACCGTGCGCTGCTGCTGCATTGCGGCCGAGCGGGGGGTGGCAGCACCAGGGGCGCTGACTGCACGGCGTGGTGCGCAAAGGGCGACACCGAGGGGCGGGCAGGCGCCGCGTGGAGCGTCTGCATTCGTAGAATTGTGTTGTGCGTGAGAGAGCGTCAGCGTGCTCGACTGAACTCAGGCTCCTTGCGTGTCCTGCGCTCCTGAGGTGAATAACCCGCCTTGGAGTGGCTCCCATGCGTCCCCTGCTGCGTTGGCAAGCGCTGAGCTCCAGCTCACCGCCGTGATTCTACGCCTGAGGTTCCCCATGCATGCGCCACAGCAGGAGCCAGCCACGTGGCTGCACGCTCTGGCCGAGGCACCCGAGGCGCCTGCATCTCAAGGTGGCGCCCTGGCGCCCCAGCAGGAGCAAGCCCACACTGAGCTGCTGGCCGCGCTGCAGCAGCACAAGCTGGAGCTGGAGCAGCAGGTCTTGAATCTGGAGCGGAAGCTCGACGAGCTGCACGCTACGGACACCAATGGTCTGCGGAGAGCGCATCGCACCCTGCAGCAGCACGTGCAGGTAGGATCGCTGTGCAGGCGTGTTCAGCACGCGGCACCATCCCACCCCATGCCTTGATGCGCACGCGAGGCGTGAACGGTGCTGCGGCGTGACGCTTGTGGCGAACCGCAGGCGCTGGACGTGGAGAGCCGGGTGCGTGCAGGTGTCCAAGTACGCAGCAACAGCGCCTGAGATCATCCCGAGAATGAGTGGATTCAGCGTCACAGAAGCAGAGTCCTGACGACGGCGGCCCCGCTGGCTGCGTGCTCTCTCCCGCAGCACATCGGTGGGCTGCTCGTGCAGCTGGAGACCAACCTGCTCACGCCAGAGTTTGTCGCACGTGAGGTGCGCAGCCCGAAAACCTCTGTGTGCTCAGTGCGCAGGCACGACCAGCGGGCGCAGCATGGGAAGCTTTCACGAGACGACCGATGGACGCCGGTGGTGGGGATGGGGCGCGCGCAGGTGGGCATCATCGCGTCAGCCGCTGCCGGCACGTGGGCGCTGGACCGCGCTCTCCGCATGATGCGGCTGAGCCCAGTCGCGGTGCGCGTGAGGACCTCGCACGACGATTCGCTGGGCTCGAGCAGGGCCTGAGCGTGGCAGCTACACGCCATGCTACGTGTGTGTGCAGGGGTGGGTGACCGAATTTGCCGTTGGCTGCACGTGCTTGCTGGTGGGCTGGCGCTTGGTCCGGGGAGGCGGTTCACACTTGCTGGGCATCCTGGCGAGGAACAGGGCCACCAAGCGCAAGTTGCTAGAGGCCTGGAAGGTGAGGCGGGTGAGGCGGGTGTGGGGACGCGTGTGCTGGCTCCCTTCCAGGCCCCTGCTAATAAGGCTGGTGCCTGCGGTTGGCACGCTGCGCTCTTGACCTGCAGGCTGTCGAGCAGCGCGTCGCCATCATGCGGCAACTGGCACAGCAGGAGATCCCCCGCCAACCTGTGGCCAGCGCGTCAAGTGCCAAGAACGCAACATGACCATCTCGTCGCCTGCATCATCACGTCAAGACTTCTGCCTGTGTCCGACCCACGTGCACTGCATCTGAACTTCGTGCACGTCCTCCTGCGCGAATCGTGCAACAGCGCTCACCACGCAGCATGCACACTGGTGTCGCTGCTCACTCGCTCCACTCCTGCTGGGGTGCTCGTTGGGCACGTGGTGCCGGCCTGCCCATGTGGGCACGGCGACCACCACTCCCCCGCGGCCCGCGGGCAAATCCTCTCCCGACCGCGCCAGGAGCTCCACGCGCGCGCTCGACCTCCGCCTTGCTCGCGACGACCGCGAAGCACACGCGCCCTCGCGTCCTCGCTCGGTCGCCTGAGGAGCAGCCCATCTCTGTGGGCGTGGCAGTGACCTGCGGCCAGGCCTGCTGCGAGCCGTGCTGCGGTGGGCTGCCGACCGAGTGTGAGAGCACACAGTTATAAGAGCGCTCGGCTGCGCACAAGCGACACAACAGCGTGCAAAGCTCATAACGCTCACGACACAAACACCACACAGGAGCTCGCACAGCCTTCCTCTCGCTCGCCGCTCCCCTCCGCGCGCCTCCCCCGACTCAAGGATGACGCGCCGCGCGGCTGCTTCGGCCGGCCCCCGCCTGGGGCTGGCAGCGCTGGCGCTCGCGCTCATGTGCCTGGTGCACCCGCTCGAGGCCAAGTACCACGTCCGCGTGCAGTCGGTCGAGCGCCACGCGCACGCGCCCGCGCCCGAGGCCTTTGTGCCCGAGCCCGTGGCCACCCGCCCCCAGACGGCCGCCAGCGCGGCCTACAAGCCCAAGACGGTGGAGCACACCTTCACGCTGCGCTGGGAGAAGCTCTCGTTGGACGGCGCCGAGCCCAAGCCCAGGATCACCATCAATGGCCAGTATCCCGGCCCCACCATCGTGGGCACCCAGGGCGACCGCCTCGTCGTCAAGGTGCGGCGGGCGGGTGGTTGGCGGGTGGTGTGCACGCGTGCTCAAGGATCGCGACCGCTCAGGAAGGCTCACACCGTCTCCTCACACAACCCTCGCCCGGCTCACACGTGGCGCAGGTGGTGAACGAGCTGGACCAGCCCGCGTCCATCCACTGGCACGGCATGTACCAGAACGGCACCAACAACATGGACGGCATCCCCGGCCTGACGCAGGACGCCATCATGCCCGGCACCGCTTTCGTGTACAACTACACGCTGGACGTGGCGGGCTCGTACTGGTACCACTCGCACTGGAAGACGCAGTACACGGACGGCCTGTTTGGCTCGCTGGTGGTGCTGGACCCCGCCGCCGACCTGCCCCACCACCCCGTGTCCATCATTGGCATCAGCGACCTCTACTACAACAACTCGCTGCAGCTCACCAAGGCCTTCCTCAGCCCCGCCAACACCGAGGGTGACGAGCCCATCCCCGACTCGTGCACCATGAACGGCCTGGGCCAGCTGGCCGGCTGCGCCGCCGCCGGCACGTGCAAGTACGGCTCCACCACGCTGGGCCTGTCCAAGCCCTGCAGCTGCGACGAGCCCGTCGAGGCGTGCAGGGCCAGGGGCGGCGTCACACGCCTCATGAACCAGGCCGCCTTTGCCACCATGAACATCACCGTGGACGAGCACCTCTTCTGGATCGTGGGCGCCGACAGCGTGCCCATCAAGCCCACCGCCCTGGTCGGCACCATCCGCCTCAACACCGGTGAGTGCGAGCGCGCGATGGGGCTGCGGCACCAAGTGGGGCACCACCAGTGCTGCCGCTCGATCCTCACCGTGTGCGCCCTGCCTGCCCTTATTGCACCGCCGCCTGCAGGCCAGCGCTACGACGTGGTCATGTGCCGCAAGGTCAACACGCACAGCACGGCTCCCGCATGGAGTGAGTGGTCAAGGGCCTCCCAAGGGCAGCATTTCGTCTCACGCCTGGTGTGCCCCGTCGCTCAACGTCCCCCTCCCCCCTGTCCTGGTGCTGCTCGCAGTCCGCTCGTCCATGGACCAGGAGACGTTCCCTGACGACTCGCCCAACCCGCACGTCAAGGGCATCCTGCGCTACGCCGGCGCCTCCACCAAGGACGTGCCCGTCACCAAGCCCTGGTCGCCCCAGGGCCTCCTGCGCGTCGACAGCCGCAGCGGCCTGGGCGGCGGCGACGTCAACGTGATTGACCCCTACCACCTGGAGCCCCTCTACATCCCCACGCCTCCCAAGCCCACCGTCACCATCAAGCTGGTGGTGAGTGTCAGGCGCAGCGCACAGCTTCCCCTTGCCGCTTCGCACCGCAAAAGCAGGCACCTGACCGCTTGCCCCTCCTTCTCATGCTGGTGCTGCTGCCCCGCAGCTGGACATTTTCGCCGACCCCAAGCACAACGGCTCGGTGCTGGCGCACTTCAACAACATCACCCAGGTGGACCTGGCCACCATCAAGCCAAACCTGCTGTCCAGGGCGCAGCGCGGCCTGCCCATGCCGGCGGACGCGCACGTAATCTCGGTCGACTACAACGACGTGGTCGAGGTCATCATTGACAACCTGGACGGCGGAGAGCACCCCATCCACGTGAGTGCTGCAAGGAACAGGGGGGGCGCGGCTTCCCCCTGGTACCGCGCATGCCCCACGTCGCAGGCCCGCTCACCGCGCCCTCCGCTGCTCGTTGTGACGCCCCGCAGTTGCACGGCCAGAACTTCTGGATCACGGCCCGCGGCGACGGCCTCTTCAAGGGCTACCAGCCCAACTTCACGCACACGGCGCGCGACACGGCCAGCGTGGCGGCCAACGGCCACCTGGTCTTCCGCTACGCTGCGCGCAACCGCGGCCTGTGGCTGATGCACTGTCACATCGAATGGCACATGGCGTCGGGCCTGGGCATGATCTGGAAGGTCGGCCTCTAAACAGCACGCTTCGGACCCCCGCACCCTGACCTGCCCGGGCGGTGGGATAGCACAGACAGGCCACAGCCTTCTTGTCCATAGATTGCGTTCCCGCCCTGCACAGCCGGACCCAGCCATTCTTGCTGGTGGTTATCGTCACGCGCAAACCGTCCTGCGCTCATTCTTTCCTGATTCATGCCTTTGTCCTGCTTGTCGTCCTCACCGTTGGAACACCATGCCTGGGCACATTGTCCCGCTGCGCGCTGCGCGCTCCTCTGATTCGTTGCCGCTCCTCTGGCCTTCCTCGCTGCAAAAGCCCCAAGACGCGTGCACCCACAGGAGCGCGTTGCCTTGATCGGGGCCCTGCAGAGGCGTCTGGGGAGCTGGAGCCGTGCGCGACAGCTGGGCGGGCGCTGCTGCGTGTGCCGGCAGCTGGAGTGCCCCGCACTGCCCTATCGTGCTGCTCGGGGATGTGCCTGAGCGAATGGTGCTGCAGGCGTTGGACTCCCGTTCTCTCCTGCTCAGGCCAAGCCCGGCGTCACCATGCGGCCACTGGCGCACGCACGCGGCGGGACGCAGCGGGCACTCGCGGCCCCCTCACAAGTAGCGCAGACACGCGAACCTCAGTGCGCGACCGTGCGCTGCACGGGTCAACCTCACCACTGCGGGGGCGACATCAGCAGCAGGGCGGCGGAGCGCGCAGCGACCAGCACGCCGCGCGGATGGCGGGGGAGACAGAGGAGGACGAGGCGCACGTCACGGGCGTGGCCGCCGGGAGCTCGCATTCCGCCGCACTGCTCGGTGCGAGTCGCTTTTGCCGCGCCTCACCTCGTCGTGCGCGACTCGCTCAGCGGATGATGATCTGGCAGACCCGCGTCGCAGCAGCGTCTGGCGGCCTCCAGCAGCTCAGCTGAGCATCAGCCAGTGGCATGCTGCCATCAGAGCCACGGCGTGCTGGCCCGCGCGTGCTCCTCGCAGACTGCGGCACGGTGCTGACGTGGGGCCGAGGAGAGGACGGCCAGCTGGGGCACGGGGACTCCAACGAGCTCACGCAGCCAAAGGCAGTGCACTCGCTTCTGGGCAAAGGCGTCACGTCCGTCTACTGCGGCGCCGAGTTCACCGTCGCCGTCGCCCCCTCGGGGTTGTTCAGCTGGGGATGGTGCGTGCGCCTCCTGCCTTGCAGCACCTGTGTGCGCACCATATCACGTGCACCAGGGCGCGACGACGGTGCTGCCGCACTGCTGCTGGGCCACGGGCGTGCAGGGGCGACTTTGGGCGGTTGGGGCACGGCGACACGGCAGACGTGTTTGTGCCCCGGCCCATCGCCTACTTTTACAACGCGCCGGGCCGGCGGGCGGTTCACGTGGCGTGCGGCGACACGCACACGCTGGTGGTCACCGAGGCGGGCGAGCTCTACGCGTTTGGGCGCAACCAAAACGGGCAGCTGGGCCTGGGCCACACGGACGACATGTTCTCGCCGCAGCTTGTCGAGGCGCTGCAGGTGCGCTGCTGCGCTGCGTGGCTGGCGGCAATCCAATCTGTGCCGGGTGAGGGGGGGCGAGGCGTGTGCGCGGCCACTGTGCCTGACGCCGCGGCGCTTGCTGCGTCTGCGCTGCGCGGCCGCAGGGGCAGCAGGTGGTGCACGTGGCGGCGGGCGCCGAGCACACCATTGCCGCTACCAGCGACGGCAAAGTGTGGGGCTGGGGCTGGGGACGGTACGGCAACCTGGGCAACGGCTTGCTGGAGGACAGGTGGGTGGCGTGGTCGTCTGGCGGAATGCTGTGTTGGCGCGCTGCCGCGCACATGCGCCCTCGGCCGTGGGGGGCGTGCAGCTGCCCAAGGAATCGTGAGGACGGGGTGCCGGCGGTGGTGCGCCGCTGCGCCGCAGGTACGTTCCGACGCCCACGGCGGGGCTGGCGGGCGGCGCGAGGGCGGTGCAGGTGCGGTGCGGCTGGCGGCACAGCATCGCCGTCTCAGACACGGGGCAGATCTACACGTTCGGCTGGAGCAAGTACGGGCAGTTGGGGCACGGCGACAACGAGTGAGTGTGGCGCCTCCGCTCTTGGCGATGACCTGGTGCCTGCCTCAACGGAGGTTGGTGTCTCAACGAGCTTCGAGCTCTCCAGCTCACGGCTATTGCGTGGCACGCTTGGTGTGGGGCTGTGTGCAGGGACCGGCTCGTGCCCACGCTGGTGACGGCGTTGCAAGACAAGGTGGTGGCGTGCGTGGCGGGCGGGTGGCGGCACACGGTGGCGGCCGACAACCAAGGCACGCTGTACGCCTGGGGCTGGAACAAGGTGCGGCGCCCTCGTCATGACCCCTTGATGGGCCAAGCGAGGGCCGCGCAGCTGCGGCGCAGCTCGCCGTCACCTGCGTGGCGTGGCCTCAGACAGTGTGCCTGGCTGTCCCCTGCCTGACCTGGCGTGCAGTTTGGCCAGCTGGGCCTGGGTGACTTGGAGGACCGCAACGCGCCCACGCCCATCACCAGCAGCCCCCTGGCGGGGCAGCACACGCGCCTGCTGGCCTGCGGGTGGAGGCACACGCTCGCCGTGTCCGAGGAGGGGCAGATGTTCACGTGGGGCCGCGGCACCAACGGGCAGCTCGGCCACGGCAGCGAGGACGACCGGTGCGCGCGCGGCCACCATTGCCCCGCGCGCCTTGCTTTTCTGAGGGGCCTCGCCTGCGTGCGCCCTCGCCGTCGCTCTCTCTCGTTTGCGTGCGCGCTGGCGAGCTGCCGGCGGGGCTGATCGCAACCGCAGCCGCTGCGCCCGCCGCGCGCGCTGCGTGTGCTGTGCCGCAGGAGCGCGCCGACCGAGCTCACGTGCCTGAGCAAAGGCACGCTCTCGCGCGCCGCCATGGTGGCGACGGCGTCCCCGGCGGGCGGCTACGTGCTGCCAGAGGACCGTTACGCCGTGGTGCCCGGCTCGGGGGGCAACCTGTACGACGGCGCCATGGTGCCCGACGTGTGCCCGCCCCCGGGCACGCAGGGCAACGTGAAGAAGCAGCGGACTTGACGGGGCGGCGGCGACGGCGGCGCGCCCGCAGGCCCGGACATATCAGAGCAGCGCTCGGCTCAGGCCGCGTGATGCCACGCGGCCGCTGCACGCTGGGTTGAGGTTGTGGATAGTGGCACGGCATGCGAGTCGGCTGCAGCAGCTCTGGGCCGACGTTTTGTGCATGTTTGCGGCGCCACAAGAACTGCGGGGCTGTGGTGGTGAGCAGCCTGGTCGTTGACGCGTTTTGCATGGCTGCATGGAACCTGGCGCCCTGGTGCGCCTCATCGGGCCCACGCTGGCACACGATCGCTGGTTGCTCTTGACTCCGCGACTGCAAGGGCTCAACGGCTGACGCTGGCGCATGCAGCGCGGGCCACGTCGCGGTGCACGACCCTCTGCTCCACAGGCACAGGCGCGCGTCACATTGCGTTGCAGATTTCCAGTCAGTTCTCGCTCGCCGCGTCACAGCACTCTGAAGGGCGCGTCCACGCCAGCCAGGAACAGGGGTCGCCGCAGGGATCACATCTTTCCCTTGCCCGTGGCGTTGCCCATGCCCTTGAGGCGGCTGCTGCCCCCGTTGCCGCCAGACGTCTGCATGGGCATGCGCAGCCACAGCACACCGACCCGCCGAATCCCTTCAGAGCGTGCCACAGGCGCTGCTCTCGTGAGCTTTGCCGCGCCCTCACCTTGCGGGCGCCCTTGGACTCGGTGGCGGCAAAGAGAGAGGCGCCGCCGCCGTGTCCAGCCGGGGCACCGCCCGCGGGGCCGCTGGCGTGGGCGTAGCCCGAGGGCGGGGGCGGCGGGCCCATGGTGCCGCGCGACGCGCCCGCCGTGGTGGCCGCGCCGCTGAACAGCGAGCGAGGCGCGGCGGCGCCCGAGGCCGGCGGCGGCGGCTGCATGGGGTGTGCGCGGGCGTTGGCGGCCTGCGTGCGCGCGGCAAGGGCGAGGCAAGCGGGACGCGGTGAATCGCTGTTTGCCTACGCGTGGCAAGGCACCCAGGACCAGCGGCGAGGTGATGGCTGGGAGTGCGCCTCCCAGGCAGGGAGGAGGGAGGGAGAGAGGGGTGGTGCCGCGGCGCCCGGCCCTCTCACCGAGCCGCCGGCGTGGGAGCGGTATGCGTTGGGCGTGGTGCCCTGGAAGAAGAAGGAGCCGGCGCCGGCGCCGTCCCTGCCCTCGCCGTGGTCGCCCGGGCCGTCCTCGGCCTCGCTCTCAATGTCCGTGTAGCGCTGCTGCTTGGCGGCCTGCTGCAGTGGCGGCTCGAGCGAGGCAGGGGGCGCGCGCAGGTTGCGGGCGCGGTGCGGAAGCAGCGGCGGAAGAGCTGGTGGGCGCAGAGGGGAGAGGGGCGCACCTGTCCAGCTGTGGCGGTGGCCTTGCGCTTGGCGTTGTTGGCGTTGCCGCGCTGCGGCGCGTTGGCGGCGGCCGGCTTGGCTGCGGCCGCGGCGTGGGTGGGCTGGCGCTCCTTGGGCCGCTCGGCGGCCGCGGCGGTCGGGCGCTGCGGGGCCTTCATCTGCACGCGCGCGAGGACGACAAGAGGGGTTCGCGCTGCGCGCGGCACGAACTGTGCTGCTTTGCCCTCGCGCCCTCAAGCGCCCTCACCTTGCCGCCCTCGGACTCCAGGCGCACTTCGGCCGTCACCGCCTCGGCGGGCGACAGCGTGTGGTCGCCCGTCGCGGCGGGGCCGGCCTTGGCGCTGCGCGCGCGACGGCCCAACACGAGGCGGCAGCAGTCGTTCATCGTCAGGCCTCGCGGCCCGCAGGATGCATCCGCCCCGTCGTCCCTCGCGCGCCGCACCTGGCGGCCTTCTCCTTCTCCTTGCGCAGCTGGTCGACGAGGGCGGAAGAGGCCTCGAGCTCCTGCGCCAGCTGGGCCACGCGCTGCTGCAGCGCCAGCCGCTCCTCCTCCAGGCCCTGCGCCTCGCTCTTGCGGCCGTCCAGCTGCGCCCTCAGCTCCTGAAGCTCGCGCACGCGAGGCAGCCACAGGCGCGGGATCGAAGGCTGCCCGGCGAGGCGCGGCCCACAGCCCATCGCCTTCCAAATGCTCCTCGCGAGGCGCACCTGCATCTGCTTCTCGTGCGCCTGGCGCTGCGCGTCCAGCGCGCTGTCCACGGCGCGGCGCGTGCGGTCCTCGAGCTGCGAGTGGTGCGAGCTCTCGGCCGCCTCCAGCTCCTTGATGCGGCCCTCCAGCTCCCTGCGACAACGACACGGCACGCGCCACGCCTGCCGTGGAGAACCCAGCGCCCAGTCCACACCCTGACGCACTCGTTGACGCGGCGCGCGAAAGCGGCGCACCTGCGCGTGGCGGCCAGCTGCGCCTGGTGCTCCAGCTCCAGCTGCTTGCGTACCTTGGCCAGCTCCGCCTCGCGCTGCGCGCCCACCCTCTCCAGTGCCGCCTGCGCGCAACCACGGCCACCCAGCAGCGCCAGCAGTTGAGCGCTCCTGCGCCCAGCCTCGCACAGTGACGTTCCCCCACCGCCGTGCCGTGCCGCACCTGCTCCGCCGCCTCGGCGGCCGCGTCCACCGCCGCCTGCCGCGCCGCCTCCGCCTCGCGCTGCGCGCGCTCTGCCTCGGCCGCCGTGCGCTGGAGCTCCTCCTTGGCGGCCGCCAGCGCCTTGTCCGCGCCGTCGGCGTGCTCAGCCGCCTTGCGCAGCTCGTCCTGGACCTGCGCCGGCAGCAACAGCGGCGCCCACGGCAACGGCGCACGCGGCAGCGGCGCTGAGAGCAAGCTCCTGGGCATGATGGTCAGCCGCGTGGCACACACCTTGCGCCCCCGGCGCTGGGGCGCAGCGAGGCTGGCTGCTCTCACAGGGAGGTGGCGTGGACGCCGCGCAGCCGCAGGCGCCGCAGCGCGCTCCCCTGAGGGCGCAAGCAGCGGGCCCACCTCCTCCTCCTATTCCTCCTCTCCTCACCTTCTTGAGCTCGGCGGCGGCCTTGCGCTTCATCTCGTCCTGCGCCTTCTGCGCCAGCTTGCTGTTGGCCTCCACCGCCTTCTGCACGCGCTGCTCCACCTGCTGCTTGCTCTGCGCGGCGCCCACACGTCCACCAGAGAGCGCGCACGCCGCCGCAAACAGCCGTGAGCGCGCCCCGTAGGGCTAGCACGGCAGGGGGCGCGCGACGCGTGGTGGAGGCGCCGGCGCAGGCGGGATTCCCCACCGCGCACCAGGGTGGTGGTCTCTGCCGCCGCTGCCAGGTCGCGCACGTGCTTGTCGGCCTGCTCCTGCAGGCGCGCGGTGGCCGCCTGCAGCTGCGCCGCCGCCTCCTCGGCCTTCTCCTGGGCCGCCCGCAGCTCCTGCCTGGCCGCCTCCTGCACACACCCCACGTGGAGGACAACACCAGGCGCCGGCACCCTCGCTAAAGTGTGCAGCCGACAGCGTGATGGCCCTGCCACCGCGACGGCGGTGGCCGAGGCGAGGCAGCAGCGGGTGGCAGCACCGGCAGGCAGCAAGGGAGGCGCTCACGTGCTCGGTGGCGAGTGAGGCCTTGGCCTGCTGCAGCGCCTGCAGCTCGCCCCGCAGCGCGTCGCGCTCAACCGCCGCCTCGGCGCGCTGCCGCTCTCCCGCCGCCTGCGGGGGCGTCGTGCGCAGCAGTGCGCCAGGCGCTCGCTGCGCAAACCGTCGCGCGCGGCGCGGCACAGCGCGCACGGGCCCCCGCGCCTCCCTTATCGCACCTGCTCAGAGGCGTGGCGCTCCCGCAGCTCCTCCAGGGCCCGCTGGTGCTCGGCCAGGGCCTCGTCCAGGCGCGTCTGCGCGCGCCCGGCATGAAACACATGCACGCAAGCGTGTGCGTTCTGCACCTTCGCTCACAGGGCAGCACGATGGCTTTGGGCCCTGTGCGCCGGCGTCCCCGGTGCGTCTGCGAGACACGCATAAGGGCCAGCATGGGGCTCCTCACCTTGGCGTCGCCGGCGGCCAGCTCCTGGTCGCGCAGCTCCGCCTCCAGCTGAGCCGCGCGCCTCACGCCCTCCTCCACCTTGGCACGCTCCTGCGCCGGCAGCGCGCCCCATGCCACGCGCACCGCAACGCTCGCAGGCAGGCACTGCGCATGAAAGGTGGTGGGCGGGGGCCGCGGCGGCGAGGCGGGCGCACCTGCTCCAGCTGAGCCACCACGGCGGTGTGCTGGGCCGCGCGGCCCTCCAGCTCCTCGCTCAGCCGGGCGACGGAGGCCCGCTCGGCCGCCAGCTGCTTCTCCAGGCCGCCACGCGCCTCCGTCTCGACCTGCAACCAGCACGGCCAGCGGCGGAGGCGGCGCGCACGCAGCAACCCAGCGCTCGGCGCCTGGCTCTTCGACATGCCAAGGACGGCGAGGGGGAGTCGAGGGCGCGCACCTGCAGCTGGCGCCTGGCGTCCTGCAGCTGCGCGTCCCGCTGCTGCGCCGCGGCCGACAGCGCCGCGCGTTCCGCCTCGAGCGCCGCCGCCTGGCGCGTGAGCAGGTCCACCTCGGCGCGCACCTTGGCCACCTCGGCAGCCGCCCTGCGCACACGCAGCGCGGCACGTCCACGCACAGCGCGCGCGCGGTGAGCTGCCGCACCGCGATGCGCTGCTCGCTGCTACAGGTGTCAGCGAAGAGAGAGGGCCCAGGGGACACGCCATGCGGTGGCTGCGGGGCGCGTGCGCGTGCGCTCACTTGGCCTGCTCCAAGTGGGTGGCGTTGGCGATTGCCAGGGGCAGGTCGGTGTTTTGGAACTTGTCCAGCGAGGCCAGGGCCATGCCGCGCTGCTCCTCGGCCTGTGCGGCCCGCGCCGTGGCGCGCCCGCACTCCTCGGCCTGCGCAGGGCGGGGCGCACGCAACCCCACACCGCCCGCGTGCGTTGCGCGCGGCGTGCGCTCTCAGCGTGCGCGCCGCCGCCTCGCGCGTCCAGGCCCGCCAGCGAGAGGGGCGGCGGCGCGCACCTTGCGCCGCAGCTCCACCTCTGTGCTGGCCAGCTTGGTGGCGGCCAGGTGCTTCTCGTCCACTGCCACGCTCAGCGCCGCCCGCGCCTCCTTGCTCTGCTGCTCCTCTGCGGGCCGCGCAGGGCGGGGAACGGGGGAAAGGCACCGCGGTCAGGCTGCCGGGCGCCGCCATCATCCTGGGGAGGGCTGCTCACGTGATCCGCTTGCCGCGCTCACCCGCGCGGAGCTTCTGCAGGAGGGCGTCCCGCTCGGCCATGAAGTCCTTGTACTTGCGGCCCATCTCCTGGGAGGAGGGCAGGAGGGCAGCCACGCGAGGGTTGCAGGCAGCGCGCAGGAAAGGGTGCGCCCTGCCGCTGCCGTTGCACGGGTTTGCCACGCACGTCGAGGCACGTCTCGATCTCCAGCTCTTTGCGTCCCACCAGGTCAGCGGTCGACCGGCCTGGGCACACGTGCATGAACAGCACGGCCGCGCTTGCGTGGCAATCTGTGGACAGGACGACGCGGCAGGCCGGCAGGCTGTTGGCCCACGCACCCTCCTGGACGTGCTCGGCGTTCTCGGCGAGGCCTGCCAGCAGCGTGTCCTGCACTCTCCCCAGCGCGTCGATCCTGGCGGTGGCGGCCTTGACCTCCTGCTGGCCTGTGCAGTGGCATTGGGGGAGAATGGGGCAGGACTCCGTGTGCGCGTACGCCACGCGGCACTCCCCACAGGAGACGCGACCAAGGCAGGTGTGCGTGCACTCACTGTGCTCGAGAAGACCCTGCAGCGCTGCGCTGCGCTCCACCTGGTGCTGCAGGCTCTGCTTCAGCCGCTGAATGTGCGCATCCTTGGCCTGGAGGTCAGCGACCTGCGAGCGCACACACCGCCCGACGTGGCGCTCGCAGCGCAGCCCCCCCAGCCCTCGGTGCGTCTCCTCAAAGCCCCATCAGTCCTCTCACCATCTGCTTCCTCTTGTCCTGCTCGTCGCGCTGCAGCAGCATCATTTGGTCTGCGGGCAGGGCGCCGAGGCGCAGGCGCCGCAAGGTTCAGCACGCAATAGGCACGGCACGCGCTCTCTGCGTCGCGAGGACTACCGCCACGCACCCGCCTGGTCCTTGAGGCTCTGCAGGCTGCTGCCGACCGCGTTGACGGGCGCGAGGTTGGCGGACATTCGCACGCCCGTGGTGCCTCCGAGCTGCGCCTGCGCTCCCCCCCCCGCACCAACGAGCTGGCGCTGCTGCTGGCCTGCCAGGCCCGCGTTGGGCGCAGCGCGCATCATCTGGTGCGCCGCGTTGGTCGCCTGCGCGCCTCCTGCGCCGCCGTGGCTCTGCGCGCCCGTGTTGAAGGCCATCTGCATCGGCGAGCCCCCCGCTCCGCCTGCGCCACCGCCTCCTGGCCCTGTCGGCACGGCAGGAGGCCGTGGCGGCTTCGGGTTGCGCTGCTGCTGCTGCTGCTGCTGCATCTCAGGAGTGCGCGGCGCGTGCCGATCCGGCCGAGTTGCGACGCGCCCCCGACAGCTCTGTCCTGGCTCCCTCCAGCCGCGAGACGAGGTGCAGCGCACGAGCGCGTGTCGGTGCTGCTGTGTGGCCAGGCGACTGCCAAGGGCGACTGCGGCGGCCTGGGAGCTGGAGCCCGCGTGAGCGAACCATGCTGGGCCACCACGCGCACCGCCCCTGAGCAGCGCCAAAAGGGAGAAGCAGCACGTCAAGCTGCTGCCATAGGGCAGCCCCAGCGCCGCGCTTGCAGGCCACTGCCCTCCAAGGCATCCTGCGGGCCAATGCACCCTGCCTGAGCGCCACCGGCACCCCAACGCGTCGCTGCGCACGCAGCCAGCACCAAACGCAGGAGACAAGCACCTTGTCACGCGCCAGCGTCGAGGAGCGTGCTGTGCACCAGCTGCCTGTAGTCTGCCAGCAGCGCCGGCACGTCGCCGACGCGGATGTGCCCGCCCGCCGCCACCAGGTGCGTGCAGCGCAGCCCGCACCCCTGCTTGTGCAAGGCGTCCACCAGCAGACCCAGCCGCTGCTGCTGCTGCTGCCGCTCGGCCTCCTCCTGCAAATGGAGGTAGAGACGCTGCGCGCTGGCGCGCATGGCGCCCGGCTGCTGCAGCAAGAGGGGGTAGTCGCGCGTGATGAGCTCCAGGTCAGCGAGCGTGGTCTGGTCAGGCTCCAGGCCCGCCAGGTGCCACCGCGCGGCAGCCACCCAGCCCTCCCTCGTCCCGTCGCCGCCGCCCTGCGGCGTCAAGCGGCGCCCGTACTGCTGCAGCACCGCCCAGTGCCTGCCCCACTCGTCCTGCGCCCCCTGCTGCTGCTGCTGCGGGTGCGAGGGCGCTGGTGGCGGCGGCGGCGGAGGTGGGAACGCAGCCACGCCGCGCGCCAGGCCGTGCGGGGGCAGCGCGGGCGCTGTGGGGGGCAGCCCCAGCACCGACTCGCGCAGCTGCTCAAACTCGGCGGCGTCGGCAGCCGCTTGCACCGCCAGCGCTGCGATCAGGGGGCAGTGCGGAGCGGTAGGCTCGGCTTGACGCGGTCCAGACACGAAATGCAGCGTGGCTTGCCAGAGAGCCCCAACGCACACAGTGGGTGGCGCGCGCACCTACGCCTGCGTCGAACGAGGACGATGCCCCGGGCAGCCTGGCGGCCTGTAGGTGCTGCTGCTGCTGCTGCTGCTGCTGCTGCTGCTGCTGCTGCTGAGCACCCGCGTGCAAGGGCTGCAGCTGTCCGGTGGGGCCCCAGGCGCCGGCAAACCCCGTAGGCGGCGCCTGCCACACGCCACCTGGTCCTCCTCCTCCAGCTGCCCCCCCAATCGCCCCGGCATACCCTTGCCCTGCCTGCTGCTGGCCCTCCTGCTGCTGCTGCTGCAGCTGTTGCTGCTGCTGGGGCCAGGGCAGCGCGCTCTTGAGCTTGCCCAGCAGCTGCTGCCCGGCCTGCGGCAGGTCCGACACGGCAGGCAGCCACGCGCCCCCCGCCAGCCCGCCTTGCTGCGCCAACGCCTCGCCCTGCGGCGGCCCGCTGAACGACGCCCCCCCTGGCGCCGCCAGGGACGCCGACGAGCCCTCCAGCTGCTGCGTGCTGCCCCGCCTGGACGCGCCAGACAAGGCAGAGGGCGCGCCGCCCGCCGCGCCGGCGGCGGCGGCGCCTCCCATCACGGTGCTGGCCGCCGCGCCGGCGGCGGTGAGCAGCTTGCTCATGGCGGCGGTGGCGGCGCTGGCCGACGTGCCCGCCAGGCCGCTCAGCTTGCTGCTGCTGTTGCTGTGCGAGACGGGCGGCGTGGCGCCCGGAGGCGGCCCCGAGGCGACGCCGGACTGGCGCGGCGTGGCGTGGGTGGAGCCACCGGGCGTGCCCCAGGGGGCCTGGGAGGGATCGTCTGGAGTGCCGGAGGGGGCTTGCGAGAGGGCGCCGGAGGCGGGGTTGGGCGTGGTGGTGGCGGCGAGGGCCGTGGGCGCCTTGGTGGCGGGTGTGAAGAGGGCTTTGAGCAGGGCGGGCGCTGCCGGCGCGGCTGCTGCGTTGGCGGCGCCCCTGCAGCAGGACCACGGCGAGGTGGGGGTGAGTTGCGGCAGTTGCAGCACCAGCTGAGCGACACCCCCATGGTTCAGAAAAGAGGATGAGGCGGCCCTCACCTGGCAGAGCTGTCTTGGGACGGCGGCGGGGGCGGCTCCAGGCTCAACCACCAGTGGTCCTGCGGCGAGCCGTCGCCAGGACAGGCAACACACGACCCGCCCACATGTCAGCTGGCGCTGCGGGCCTAGCGGAGCGCTGCGGTCAGAACAGGGCAGCAAGCACAGCACACCTTGGAGATGCCCTCGTGCCGGCGCCCGCCCACCACCAGCAGCCTCCCGTCCGTCAGCGACGCCATGGCGTGGCACATGCGCTCCGTCGGGCCCAGAAGCACGTCAGCGCCTGCCGCCGCCGCGCCGCCGCCGCTGGCCTCGACAGCGCCACCCGGCTCGGCGCCTGACCACTCCTTGCGCCAGCTGCGGGGCAATGCGCAGCGAGCGATGGTCCTGGGCGTTGACAGCCTTGTTGAGGAGGTTGCGACTGCTGGGGCTCGCTTGCCTCGCCCAGGCCCACACCTGAAGCTGGCCATGTCCAGGAGCCACGCCTCGGCGCACTGCACAAAGCTGTGCTTGAGCGCCAGGAACCCGGCGTTGTCCAGGCACCCGCCAAACAGCAGCAGCAGCCGGCCGCCGCCGCACACCACCAGCGAGTGGCCGAACCGCGCCGGCGGCGACGGGCGCACGCGGATCTGCGTCCACCTGCGCCTCACGCCGCGCGCACACAAGCGCACACTCCACTGCCTCCCGATACCAGCGGGACGGCAGCGCGCGCGCACTGCGAAGCGCATCCGTTTCGCGCGCGCACCTGCACAGCTCGTCGCCGGCGGCCTGCGCCTGCGCCAGCAGCGTGGGCTGCGAGGCGTGCGCCGCCTGCTGTGCCAGGTGCTGGGGCAGCCAGCTGTGCAGCGGCGCCGTGGGCAGCCGCAGGCTCCACATGTCGTCCAGCACGCCGTTGTCGCGCTCGCCGCCAAACACCAGCACGCGCCCGTTCACCTGCGGCGGGCGCAGCGTGCGCCGGCGCGGCCACCGCAGAGGCAGGCGTGAGGCTCGCGGCGTGCTGGGTGGCGGGCGGCGCGCAGCCGGCGGGCACGTGCGGTAAGGCTCACGTAGGCGGCGGCGTGCATCTTGCGGGCGGGCGGGTGCACGCCGCCCGCGCGTAGCTGGTGCCACTGGCGCCTGCGCGGGGCAGCGCGCAAGACACTCGGCACCTAATGAATGGGCCCTGCCAGGGGATAGGCGCATGCAGTGCTTGGGCAGGGCGGGCTTCTCACTTGGCGATGTCAAACAGCCACGTGTCGCCGAGCGTGCGGCCCGCCTCACTGCGCCCTCCAAAGAGCAGCAGCGCCTCCGTGCCCACTGCGCGGCAGAGTGCAAGGCGCCGCACAGAATCGTGCGTTGCGGGCCTGATGAGCACCAAGAGCGTGGTGCCAAGAGCGTTGTGAGTGAGTGCGCAGAGGGCGCCGTGTCGGCCAGCCCAGCCCTGGCCGCACGCACGCGCGGTGAGGGTGGCCATGTCGCGCCGCGGGGGCGCCTCGCTGCCGGCCTCCAGCTGAACCAGCTGCCACGTCCACGTCTCCTGCGCGTGCACGCACGCGTTTGGTGCGCCAGCGCGATGGATCAGACGACACACGCCCTTACGCGCCGCGGCGCCGCACGCTCTCACCCCTCACCGTGCTCAGCACCCAGAGGTCCGCGAAGAACGTGCGCCTCGGGCGCTTGCCAGCCGACCCAGCAGGACCACCGGCGGTGGGTGCGTCGTCCCCGGCCGACCCGAGCACGTGCCCGCCGAACACGTAGATCTCCTGCCCCACGACGGCTGCAGCGTGGAACGTGCGCGCGGGGGGCACCTGGCTGCCCTGCAGCTGCGGCCTGAACCAGCTCTCGCCATCGCCAGAGAGCACGAGCAGGTCGTTGGTCGCCGCGTGCTGCTCCGCGCCTGCGCCTCCTGAGGAGTGCTGCTGGTGCTGAGCTGCTGCTGAGCCAGAGTCACGCTCCCGCACGCCGCCAAACAGGCACAGCAGCGTGGTGCCCCAGGTGTGCGTGGCGTCCACCGGGCTGAGCGAGTGGCCAAAGCGGTGCAGCGCGCCATCGTCGCCATTATCCACGCGCGAGGGGAGAGGCGTCCACTGCATGCTACTTGCTACAGCTGCAGCTGCACCACACGCTGCCCCACGAGCTTTGTGTTGGGTGCCCCTGCATAGGGCTCGCTCTGCTCGCTCCCCGCGCGCCCGGCCGAGTCGCCCTACGCGACGCAAATGGGAGAGCGAGCACGGATGTGCGGATGCGCTGGAACTTCCAGGAGGCATGGAGGCCGCGCTCCTCGGACGCACGCCTCGAAGGAGTTGACTTTCGAGCAGCGCCAACAGCAGCGAGCAACAGCGAGCTGAGCAGCTGAGCAGCATGCAGTCCCCGGACCAGCCCCCTGCAGGCGCCAGCGCCCGCGGCATCGCGCTGGCGCACATCCTGCAGCGCCTGCAGCCGCTCCGCTCCCGCCGCGGCGGCCCCTCGCAGCACCCCCCACCGCCACCGCCGACACAACAGGGCACGTTCTCGCCCACGCAGCCGCGCGCCCAGTGGGCCAGCTCCCCACCCCGCGACCTGCGGGGACCGCATCACCACCTGGCCAGCAGCCCACCGCGGCCCACCTCTCCCCTCAATCCCAAGCTCTCGCCCCCCCGGGCACCTCCACCAGCTCAGGCTCCATACCCAATGGTGGGCACCAACGCGGCCGCCTCCACCGCCTCGTCCCCCCCACGCGGCATCCCCCCAGCGCTAGGCGGCGCGCACGGCCCCGCGAGCCCGGCCGCCCGGCGAGTGCTGCCCCTCGTCGTCCACTTCCCCGCCTCCCCCTACCGCAGCCCATACGCAGCGGGTGGAGAGCACCCGCCTGTCACCGGCGCCGCATTCACCACGCACGCCCTGAGGCAGCAGCAGCAGCAGCAGCAGCAGCAGCAGCAGCAGCAGGCACAGCCGGGCGCACGGCCATTGCCCGACGTCATCACCACCGCCGCGGCGTCCTCCCGCACGGGGCGCCGCTACGAGCGCCGGCTGGGCCACACAGCAGCTGCGGCAGTGGCGACTGCCGCCAACCAGCCCTTCCCGTTCGACCACCCAGACCCTGAGCAAGGGCGCAGCATGGGCCTGGAGGCCAAGCTGTACATGGTGGGGCCTCGCTCGCCACCCCAACCTCCGCCCACGGTGCACCACCACCACCGCCACGGCCTCTTCGCCGCCTCCCCACCTCGCCAGCCGCCGCCGCTGCCCCCTCCGCCGCCCGCCGTGTCCCCGCTCACGGCGCTGACGCAAGGGCTGGACGTGCTGCTGCCGCTGCCGCGGCCCGCCAGCGCCGCCGCGCAGCGTCCAAGCAGCAGCCCGCCACGCTGGCGGGTGCCGCAGCAGCAGCCAGGCGCCTCGCCGTCCTCTCCCGCGCCCCCAAGGCCACACGGCGGGGGCGGCGGTGCGCCCGGCGCCCCTGTCAGCAGCGCCGTCCTCTTCCAGGAGCCCCTGCTGCTGCACACCACCTCGGAGGTGCAGCTGCTGATGCCGCCACCTGGGAGGGACGGCCAGGGCAGCCAACCTCCCCCTTCGGGCCTCGCGGGCTCGTCCGCTGCCCCACCACCAGGTGCGCAGCACAGCAGAGCACAAACAGCCCCCCTCTCCCGCTCCCTACGTCTTCCCTCTCCCCAAGGTTCATCAATCGTGCCCCACGGCGTGATGCCTTGTTGTTATGCCCCACGGCGGCCGTGTGCACAGGCGCAGGTCAGGCGCCTGCGCCCCCCGCCACCAGCGCCGTGCAGCGAGCGGGGCCCTCGGCCCCCCAGCCACTCGCCTCGCTGCTGCTGCTGGAGGACGAGCTGCTGCTGCGGCCGCTCCCGCCGCCCGCCCCGCCGCCCCTCCGCCCCCTCGGGCAGCCCCTGCCCGTGCCGGAGTGGCACTCCCCGCCGCGCCCGCCTGAGCAGCGCAGCGCCCCGCAGCACGGCGGGCAGCCCCTCAGCACCGCCGTCGCCACCGCCACCGCCACCACCTGGCTGCACGGCGGCAGGGAAACGCGCACGCAAGTGCACACTGCGGCGCCGGACGGCGGCGCAGGGCCCTCATCGCCCATCTGGGGCGCTGCGGAGGCTGCCGACTGGGCTCTGGCAGGGGCCGCCACGCCAGCTCCAGCGCCTCACCACCACCAGCAACAGCAGCAGCCCTCTGACAGCCCCACCAAGGGCCTGGTGGTGCTGGGCGGAGGGACGCACGCCGCCGCTGCGCCGGCAACTGACGACTCCCCAGGGCCGCAAGGCACGCTGGCGGCGGCGACGGCGGCGGCGCTCGCAGGCGCGCCTGCGCCTCTGGACGGTCCGAAGGCGCCGTTCCAGGGGCTGCTGGCGACGCCCGGGCCGTGGGCGGGGTCAGGGGCGGAAGAGCAGGGCGGCGCGGAGGAGGGCAACGATGATGACGATGGTGATGAGGAGGAGGAGGCGTTTGCAGGGGAGGGTCTCTTGCTCGAGTACATGCTCCGCAAGGCGGTGCAGGCGCAGGGGCGGCGGCGGCAGCGCGCCGTGCTGCGGGCGTGGCGGCAGCGGGCGCAGCAGGGCGCGGTGGACCGGCTGCTGCTGCAGAGCGTGGCGCGCTTCCACGACGAGCAGCGGTGCAGAGGTGAGCGGGCGCGAGAGGAGGCGGCGCAGTGCACTGCAGAGCTTGCCATGAGGGAGCGGTGCGTGCAGAAGCCACCAGGCCCAGACGCAGGCCCAGACGCAGGCGACGCAGCTGGTGCAGCGCTGGGCACCCGACAGCCCTCGAAACTTGGTCAGGACGCATGTTGCTGCCGCACGTGTGCCGCAGGCGTGCTGCGTGCGTGGGCTCAGCTGGCGGCGGCGCAGCGCCGGCAGCACGCCGCCGCAGCCCCCGCCGGCGCCGGCGCCGCCCCGCACCTTCCGAGCAGCTCCGCCGCCTCAGCCGGCGCTGAGGCGCGCAGCAGCAGCGGTGGCGGCGGCCCCACACAGGCCGCACCGCCGGCCCACCATCCAGCAGCCACCTCTGCAGGCGTGGCCCCCGTCGCACGCGCCCCCTCGCCCTCTTCAGGCTGGGGGGCCGCGGAGCAGCACGCCGCGTCAGAGCCCGCCCCGCAGCCGCGTCCCTGGCCGCCCGCCCCAGCCGCCGCACCGCCACCGCCTCCCTCCCCTCCCGCAGCGCAGGCACGCAGCGGCAGCCCTGCCTGGGTGCCTTCCCGGCTGCAGCCCGCCGTGCAAGGCCACGCGCCCCATCCCCCGAGCGCCGCCGGCCTCCCTCCACCCGTCTCCGCGCCCAGCGGCGGCGCGGCGCCTCCCCAGCCCCCCTCGCAGTTCGCCGAGTTGCACCGCATGCTGCACGACATGGAGAGGCTCCTGGCGCTCGGCAGCGCAGGCGCACCGCCCCCAGCGCCGGGCCAGGGCGTCGCCGCGCCGGCCCCGGGCCCCTTCCACGCCGCGCCCGCAGCACCCTCCTCGCCGCCGCCGCCCGGGGTGCCTCCTGGGCACACGCAGGCGCGGGTGGCGGCGCTGCTTCAGTCGCCGCGTTCTCGGGGCAGCCAGGGCGGTGGCGGGGCGGCCGGGGCGGAGGCGGGTGCGCCCACGCTGCTGCGGCAGCACCAGCACCAACTGGAGCCGTGGCAGGGCGGGGGCGCAAGCCCGGGGCATCACCACGTCCCCACGTACGCGCAGCCTCAGCAGCACCACCACCACCACCATTCCAGCGGCAGCGGCGGTGGTGCAGCGGCCTCGGGGCGGCAGCGGCGGGGGCTCTCTGCGGGCGGCCAGGGGGATGGTGGCTACCACGGCGCCCACCACCTGTACGGCGAGCAGGGAGGAGAGCACGCAGCGCCCTCACCGCCCCGCGCGCCCCGGGCGCCGGTCAGCCCCATGCAGCTGTCGGCGGTCCAGGAGCGGCTCCTGCAACTCGAGCGGCAGGTGCGAGGGAGGCGGGCGCCCGTCCGTCCCTCGTGCCATCCTTGAGCTTGTCATGGCAGGAGGACAATAGCCCGTACCCTGTCCGGTGCCGCACTTCGGCGCTTGCGCAGGTGATGCAGGTGGTTCAGGCGCGCAGTTCAGCCTACACGCGAGCCGCCGCCACAGCCCGCGCCTCTGGCCACCCGCCCCACGCCGCACCCGCCGCAGGCACCGGCAGGGTCAGCAGAGCCAGCGGCGGCGGCGGCGGCGGCGGCATGGGGGCCGCAGCGAGGCAGCCCCCGCGCAACTCGCGCGGCGGAGGAGCGGGCCAGGCGCCTGCGGCGCCGCGTGGCGCCGGGCCGCACCACCGCCACCCCTCGGCGGCGGCGGCGGCGGCGCTGCAGCACCTGCGCGGCCACCCCTTGTCAGGCGACGCCGGCGCGGGCAAGGTGCCCTTGGGGCCCGCTGTGGGGGCGACGGCGGCGGCGCTGTGGTCGCGCAGCCGGCACGATGGGGAAACTGGGGAGCAGTTGGGGGAGGGAGGCGCGGGTGCGTCGTCGCCGCCGTCGTCCGAGGCGGAGCTGCGGCTGCAGCGTGAGATCCAGGTGCTGGAGGCGTCGCTGGAGCACCTCAAGCAGCCGCACGTCTGGCCAGCTGAGCATGACGAGCGCGGCGACGACGACGTGCATGCCGGCGCGCACGATGTGTGGCGTTGACGTTGCTGTTGTCCTGGCGCAGTCAACGAGTTTGACCTGCGAGTGATGGGTGCTTCCGCGCGCGAAAGCAGAGCGCGATGCTCCGCGCGGCCGGGTCTCCGCTACAGCGAGCGCTTCTGTGCGCAGCGCGGAAGATGCAGCAGCGCGCCTCGACCAGCGGAAAGGTCGTGCGCATCAAGGTGCACGCGGGGAAGGAATCGGACACGCAGCTCGAGGCGCCGACGGAGCTCTTGGCGCTGAGCTCGCCGCTCCTGCGCGAGTGGTGCGCTGCCGCGTGATGCGCTCGCGAAAAGCTGCGGTGCTTCTCCGCCGCAGCGCTGCGCCCGCAGACGGCGCGCGAGGCCTGCGACCTTTGCGACGCCTCCTTGCCGCAGGATCGAGACGTTCCAGGACGAGCCGCAGCTTGAGCTGCCCGCGGCAGGCGACGACCCGCGAGCGTGGCGAATGTGCCTCGACGTCCTGGGGGCCGGCGTGGTCGCGCCTCCCGCGATTGACGACCGCAGCGCAGCTTGCGCCCCACCACGTCCAGCAGCAGCAGTCGAGTCGCTCACATGGGAAGACCTGGCCAGAGTCTCCCTGCTTGCGCACAAGTGGCACCTGCAGGTGAGGAGCTCTCACTGCCCGCAAGACGCACCTTGGTGCCGGCCTCTGTGGGCCCGCTTCTGCTCTGCCGGCCACACAGCGCTTCACGAGTTCTGCCCCGCTGTCACCCGCAGGGCGTGTACGACGCGTGCCTGCGGCGGGTGAACGAGGCGGTGGGCCTGGCGTGGCGCGTGCGTGACGCGGATGCCTGGCCGCCCCGTCCCGGCAGCACGGCCACTGACATGCAGGTGGGACGCAGGGCAGGTACAGCGCTGGGGCAGCGGGGCCCTGCTCCCATCCACGCACCGGAGCTTGACCTGTGTGGTGCGCTTGCATTAATCGATGGGCAGGAGCGGTACCAGGTGCGGCTGGCTGCGGCAAGCTCGAGTGAGGCCATCCTGCTGGTTCGGGACGAGGGCCACCCGGCCTCGGCGCTCAGGTCCGCGCACTGATGGCCCTGCCTGGCAATGGGCGCGGATGTCCCGCACCGTGGCTGCCAACGATGGCTGCTGCGCCTGTCCGCGTGGTGCGTAGGTGGCTCTCTCTGGCACAGAGGATGCACGACGCGGCGCTGGAGCAGCGCCTGCAGGACCTGGTGCAGGTGAGGTCGCTTTGCAAGGCAGGCAGGGGGGCACCTGCAGCACATCCCCCCCCCCCCCCACCTTC
>VFQP010001547.1_pt1 | contig 30244 bp, 26 predicted proteins | sample 3512351 | NCBI WGS metagenome assembly VFQP01 (sample SAMN10412372, study PRJNA504923) | tailings metagenome | isolation source: Relicate 1 Philex TSF1 revegetated site | place: Philippines: Tuba, Benguet | collected 2017-08-29
CGCCCGCGCGCGTCACGACGCGGCGCCGACCGGGCGGCCGACCCCTCACGGTCGTCCTCGCCACGGGCGTCGTCGCGGTGCTCCTCCTCACGCTCGTGCGCATGCTGCCCGACGACGCGTGGACGCCCGTCGCGCAGCTCGTCGGGTTCACGCCGTTCGTCGCCCTGGGCGCCGCCGTCGGGCTCGTGCTCACGCTGCTCGCGCGCCGGTGGCTGCTCGCGGCGCTGCTCGCCGTCTGCGTCACCGTCCAGGCGGTGTGGCTCGTCCCCGCGTTCGTGCCCGGGCCCGCGCCGCCCGACGACGCGGTGACGCTGCGCGTGATGGGTGCCAACACCTGGTACGGCACGGCGGACGCGGAGGCGCTCGTCGACCTCGTCCGCACCGAGGACGTGCAGGTGCTCGCCGTGCTGGAGCTCACGACGGACCTGCGCGAGCGGCTCGTCGCGGCGGGGATCGAGGACGTGCTGCCGTACAGCGCCGACGGCAAGGTCGGGCGCGGCGCCATGGGCAGCGGGCTGTGGAGCGCGCTGCCGCTCCGCGACGTGGACGTCGAGCCGTTCTCGAACGACGCGATGCCGTCGGCGACGGTGGAGGTCGACGGCGTGCCGGTGCGGGTCACCGCGGTGCACCCGATCCCGCCGATCCCGGAGTACGTCGACATCTGGCACGAGGAGACGGACGCGCTCGCCGAGCGCGCGCACGGCGACGCGCTGCCCCAGGTGCTCGTCGGCGACTTCAACTCCACCCACGACCACGCGACGTTCCGCCGGCTGCTCGGCGACCGGTTCCACGACGCGACGCGTGCCTCGGGCGGCGGGCTCGACCTGTCGTGGTCGCCGCGCCCCGGCGTCGTGCCGCCGGTGCTCAACCTCGACCACGTGGTGACCGACCGCGAGAACGTCGTGACCGACGTCGACTCGCTGCACGTCGTGGGCAGCGACCACCGCGCGATCGTCGCGACGGTGCACGTGCCCCGCCCCTGACGACGACGGACCCGGCACCACCGGCCGACGAGCGGGCTCGCTCGTCGACCGGTGGCACCGGGTCCGGTGCGGGGCTCCGCGGCCTCAGCCGCGCGCGGTCTCCGGCTCGGTCGCGTCCGGGCCGGTGGTGCCCGGCTCGGTGCCGGCGTCGGGCGCGCCGCCCTGGGCAGCCGGGTCGGTCGACCCGTCGAGGTGGTGCGGGTGCCGGCGCTCGAGCGCGGCGCCCTCCACGTCGACGTCGGGCAGGATGCGGTCGAGCCAGCGGGGGAGCCACCACGCCTTGTCGCCCACGAGGTGCATGAGCGCCGGGACGAGCAGCATCCGCACGACGAACGCGTCGACGAGGACGCCGAACGCGAGCGCGAACCCGATGGGTCGGATCATCGCGCTGTGCGAGAAGACGAACCCGCCGAAGACGGAGATCATGATGATCGCCGCGGCCGTCACCACGGCCCGGCCCGCCCGGACGCCCTGCACGATCGCGACGCGCGCGGGGGCGCCGTGCGCGTACGCCTCGCGCATCCCCGAACCGAGGAAGAGCTGGTAGTCCATCGCGAGGCCGAACAGGATGCCGACGAGGATCGTGGGCAGGAAGTTGAGGATCGGGCCCGGCGTCTCGACGCCGAACACCCCCGCGAGCCAGCCCCACTGGTAGATCGCGACGACCCCGCCGAGCGCGGCGAAGTACGACAGGATGAAACCGAGCGTCGCGACGACCGGCACGAAGATCGACCGGAACACGAGCACGAGGATGACGAGCGACAGCCCGACGACGACCGCGAGGTAGATCGGCAGGGCCTGCGCGAGCTTCTCCGAGATGTCGATGTTGCCGCTGGCCGAGCCCGCGACGCCGAGCGTGACCTCGCCGTCGAGCGGCTCGAGGGCGCGCAGCGCGTGCACGAGCTCCTCGGTGGACTCGCTCGTCGGGCCCTCGGCCGGGATCACCTGGAACGCCGCGACCGTGCGGTCCTCGGACGTCCCGATCGGGGCGACCGCCACGACGTCGTCCTGCGCGAACAGCTCCTCGGCCACGCCGACCTGGTACTCGAGCGCCTCGGCCTCGGTGGGCTCGCCGGGGAGGTCGGCGACGACGAGCAGGGGTCCGTTCGTGCCCTCGCCGAACTCCTCGGCGACGGTCGAGTACGCGCGGTACTGCGTGGAGTCGTGCGCCTCGGACGAGCCGTCGGGCAGGTTGGTCCGCAGGTCGAGCGCGGGCAGGGCGATCACGCCGAGCGCGACGACGGAGAGCAGCGCCGTCCCCACCGCGCGGACGGTCGACATGGGGCGCACGGGCTCCGCGGCGGGCAGGCCGCCCGCGGTACCCGGCTCCGACGACGCGGTCCCGGCCGACGCGCCGGCCGCCGCACCCGTCGAGGCGCCCGACGACGCTGCGGGCTCGGCGAGCGCGGCGCGCTCGCGGCGGCTGAGGATCCGCGGGCCGATCATGCCGAGCAGGGCCGGCGTGAGCGTGACGGCGATGAGCACGGCGATCGCGACGCACAGCGCACCGACCGTGCCCATGAGGCCGAGGAACGGGATGCCGGTGACGTTGAGCGCGAGCAGCGCGATGAGCACCGTCGCCCCGGCGAACACGACCGCGTTGCCCGACGTGCCGTTCGCGAGCGCGATCGACTCGTGCAGCTCGTCGCCCTGCTTGAGCTGGCGCCGGTGCCGGTTGACGATGAACAGCGAGTAGTCGATCCCGACGGCGAGCCCCAGCATGAGGCCGAGCACCGGCGTCACCGACGACATCTCCACAACCCCGGACAGCGACATCGCGGCGAGCGCGCCGATCCCGACCCCGATGAGTGCCGTGAGGATCGGCAGGCCGGCGCCCACGAGCGTCCCCAGCATGACGACGAGCACGATCGCCGCGACGACGAGGCCGACGGCCTCGCCCACGCCGAACACCTGCGGCACGCCCTGGGCGATGTCGGACGAGAAGTCGGTCTGGACGCCGTCGAGCGGGTCGTCGGCGAAGACGGCCACGAGGTCGTCCTTCGTCTGCTGGTCGATGCTCATGTTCGGCTCGGTGAACGTCACGTTCGCGACGGCCGCGCTCCCGTCCGTGGACACGAGCCGGATGTCGGACGCCATGTCGAGCAGGGGAGCGGAGAGCTCGAGCTGCGCGGACTGCTCCTCGAGCGTCGCGCTCTGGTCCTCCAGCGCGGTGACCTGCTGGTCGAGGGTCGTGGCCTGCGACTCGAGCGTGGCGCGGCCCGCGTCGATCTCGGCCTGCTGCGCGTCGAGCTGCGGCGCGGACTGCTCCAGCGCGCCCGCGGCCTCCGCCTGGGCACGTGCGGTGTCGAGCTGGGCCTGGCCCGCGTCGAGCTGGGCGCGCGCGGCGTCGACCTGCTCCTGCGCGGCGGCGAGCTGCGCGCGGCCGTCCTCGATCTGCTCGCGTCCCGCGGCGATCTGGGTGCGGCCGTCGTCGATCTGCTTCCGCTGGTCGGCGAGCTCCTCCTGCGTCGCGAACGGGTCGACGACCGACGCGACGCCGTCGACCTCCTCCGCCGCGGCGAAGCGGTCCGCGATCGCCGCCTCCTGCTCGGGCGTGAACGGGGCGCCGTCGTCCGTCGCGAGGACGATCGTGCCGCTCCCGCCCGACGCCTCGGGCAGCGCGGTCTGGAGCCGCTCGGTGACGTCGGCGGTCGGGGTGCCGGGGATCGAGAAGCTGCTGGCGAGCGTGCCGCCGAACGCGACGAACGCCGCCCCGGCGAGCACGAGCACCGCGAGCCACGCGGCGAGGACGGTCCGCGCGCGGCGCGCGCACGCGCGGCCGAGGCGGTAGAGGAGTTCAGCCATGAGGGTCCTTCGGTGGGAGTCCGGTGGCGGGTGGCGGGTGTGCCCGGGATGGCGGGGGTGATGCTGCGGGAGAGGTGGTCGCGGGGAGTTTGCGGCTCGCGTCAGGCGGGGTCCGCCCAGCCGGCGCGGATCCGTTCGACGAGGCGGTCGAGCAGGCCCGACCACACCGCGCGCGAGGCGTCGTCGTCGGCGGCGCCGGTCTCGGCCCACCAGCGACGCTGGATGACGAGGACCCCGGCCATGAGCGCGCCCACGAGCATCTCGATCTCGAGCGGGTCGACGTCCGGGTGCCGGCGCGTGGTCGCCGCGACGAGGCGCTCGGCGAGGTGGGTGAAGGTGCGCACGACCATCGTCGTGACGCGCGGCGTGGGCTCGGTCGCGGTACCGCCGAGGGCGCGCGTGAGGTAGGCCATGGGGCCGACGAGGTCCGTGCCGCGCAGCGCCGCGGTGACGTCGTCGAGGGGCGTGGGGCGGTCGGTGCCCGGCTCGGCCGCGCTCGCCCCGAGCGTCTCGACGACCGAGCCCAGCACGTCCTCGCAGACCTCGACCACGACGTCGTCGAGCGACGCAAAGTGGTTGAAGATCGTGCGGCGCGCGACGTCGGCGCGGGCCGCGAGCTCGTCGACGGTGAAGCGCGCGCCGCCCTTCTCCTCCATGAGCGACGCGGCGGCGGCGACGATCGCGCGGCGGTGGCGCGCGCGCAGGGCTGCGCGACGGTCGGGGGCCGCGGCGTCCGGGCCGGGGGCCTCCGCGCTCGGCGCGTCCGGGGTCACGGCGTCCGTCGCGGGCGCGGTCGGGCGCTCGGGTCCGGGGAGGAGAGGCACTTCTTGACACTAGGTGCATCGATGCACTCGGTGCAAACGAGGGCCTCTGCTGCTCAAAGTTGACCGATCGAGTCCAGTATGTGGGAAGGTCCCGGCGGTGCGTTGACACCCTCTCCGGCCGCTCGTAAGTTCCCGCGCAACCGAGGTCCACGGACCCGGCACAGGACATGGTCATGAGCTCCGACGCGAAGCCCCGGCTCGTCGGACGGCAACCCTCCCGCGTGGCGGGGTGCCCCGGGTGAGGACCAGGTCCCGCGTCGCGCGACCTGTGCGGTGCGGGGCAACACGCGGCGCCCGGAGACGGGCACGAAGGAGACGGACGATGGACCGGCGAGAGTCGAGCACCGCGGTGAGCACCCCGCACGCGCCGACGTGCCCCTGTCCGGTCGGCGCTGCGGCCGTCGTCTCCTGTCCGGTCGGCGCCCCCGCGCGCGTCACCTGTTGTCGCTGACGACGCCCCGCTCCTGACGCCGCGCGCTCCCGCGCGCACGCCCTGACGGGCCTCCCTCCGGCCTCCCCGGCCCCGCCCTGCCGTCCCGCGGCGGGACGACCCTGCCCACCCCCGGCACCCCGCCGCGCCCTGAGCGCGCCGCCGGCGCCTGTCCCAGAACGGATCCTCGCGATGCCCGACCCCCGCCCCGCCCGCACCGTCCACCTGGGCGTCGACCTCACCGACGCCGGTGCGCACCCCGCCGCCTGGCGGACCGTGGGCTCCCAGGCCCAGCGCCTGTTCGACGCCAAGCGCCTCGTCGAGCTCGTGGCCACCGCCCAGCGCGGCCTGCTCGACCTCGTCACGCTCGACGACGCGTTCACCCTCCAGCCGGGCCGCAACGGGTCCGTGCGCGGCCGGCTCGACGCCGCGCTCGTCGCGTCTCGGCTCGCGCCGCGCAGCGCGGGCATCGGCCTCGTCCCGACCGTCACCACCACGCACACCGAGCCGTTCCACGTCTCCAAGGCGGTCGCGACGATCGACCACGTGAGCTCGGGCCGCGCGGGATGGCAGGTCGGGTGGTCCACGACCCCGGCCGAGGCCGCGGCCTTCGGGCGCAAGGGCGCCCAGGACGAGCCCGACGCCGTCGCCGAGGCGGACGAGGCGGTCGAGGTCGTCACGCGGCTCTGGGACTCGTGGGAGGACGACGCCGAGATCCGCGACGTCGCGACGGGCCGGTTCGTGGACCGCGAGAAGCTGCACTACGTCGACCACGAGGGCATCCGGTTCGCGGTCAAGGGGCCGTCGATCACGCCGCGCCCGCCGCAGGGCCAGCCGCCCGTCGTCGTGCGGGCGAGCACGCCGGCGTCGCTCGACCTCGCGGCCCGGCGCGCCGACGTCGTGCGGGTCCGCGCGGCGACGCGGGACGAGGCGGTCGCGCTGCGGGCGCAGGTGCGCGACGCCGCCGCGGACGCCGGGCGCGACCCCGACGGGCTGCGGGTCCTCGTGGACGCGTACGTCGTCGTCGGGGACACGCGCGCGAGCGCGCAGGCCCGCCTCGACCTGCTCGAGGACCTCGAGGGCGTCTCGTGGGACACCGACTCGCTGACGCACGTCGGCACGGCGCGCGACCTCGCGGCGACGGTCGAGGAGTGGGCGCACGCCGGTGCCGCCGACGGCTTCCTGCTGCGGCCGTCGTCGCTGAGCACGGACCTCGACGCGATCGTCGACGGGGTCGTGCCGCTGCTCCAGGGCGTGGGCCTGTTCCGCACCGCGTACCCGGGCACGACGCTGCGCGACACGCTCGGCCTCCCGCACCCCGCGAACCGCTACGCGGCGATCGCCTGAGCCCGGACGGACGCGACATGAGCACCCGACCCCGCAAGCAGATCCACCTCGGCGCCCACTTCCCGGGCGTCAACAACACCACCGTGTGGAGCGACCCCCGCTCGCGCAGCCAGATCGACTTCGCGTCGTTCGAGCACCTCGCGCGCCGCGCCGAGGAGGCGAGGCTCGACTTCTTCTTCCTCGCCGAGGGCCTGCGCCTGCGCGAGCACAAGGGCCGCATCCACGACCTCGACGTCGTCGGCCGCCCCGACACGCTGCCCGTCCTCGCCGCGCTCGCCGCCGTCACCGAGCGGCTCGGCCTCGCGGGCACGATCAACACGACGTTCAACGAGCCGTGGGAGCTCGCGAAGCAGTTCGCGACGCTCGACCTGCTCTCCGAGGGCCGCGCGGCGTGGAACCTCGTGACGAGCCCCGACGCCTTCACGGGCGCCAACTTCCGCCGCGGCGGGTACCTGCCCTACCCCGAGCGGTACGCGCGGGCGGCCGAGGTCGTCGAGGTCGCGCGCGCCCTGTGGGACTCGTGGGACGACGACGCCGTGCTGGCCGACCGGATCGCGGGCGAGTTCCTGCGGCCCGGCGCGGTGCGGCCGGTCGCGCACCACGGGACGTACGCGGACGTCGTCGGGCTGTTCGAGACGCCGCGCGGCCCGCAGGGTCACCCCGTCCTGTTCCAGGCGGGCGACTCGGCCGACGGGCGCGACTTCGCCGCCGCGACCGCCGACGTCGTGTTCTCCGCGCACTCGACGTTCGACGCCGGGCGCGCGTTCTACGAGGACGTCAAGGGGCGGCTCGCGGCGCACGGGCGCGAGCGCGACTCCCTGAAGATCCTGCCCGCGACCGTCGTCGTGCTGGGCGACACGCCCGCCGAGGCGGAGGAGCGCGCCCGGGAGATCCGGCTCCAGCAGGTCTCGGGCCCGACGGCGATCGCGTTCCTCGAGCAGGTCTGGGGCCGCGACCTCGAGGCGTACGACCCCGAGGGCCCGCTGCCCGACGTCGACCCCGACACCGAGAACCCGTCGATCACGCGCGGCCGGGTGCGGCACGCGAAGGACCCGGCGGCGGTCGCCGCGGCGTGGCGCGAGCAGGCCGAGGCGAACGGGTGGTCGATCCGCGAGCTCGTCATCCAGGTGACGTCACGCGGCGGGTTCGTCGGCACGCCGCAGCAGGTCGCGGACGACATCGACCGGCACGTCCAGGAGGACGCCTCCGACGGCTTCATCCTCGTGCCCCACCTCACGCCGGGCGGGCTCGACGACGTCTTCGACCAGGTCGTCCCGCTGCTCCAGGAGCGCGGCTCGTTCCGCACGGAGTACGCGGGCACGACCCTGCGCGAGCACCTCGGCCTCGCCCGCCCCGGCGCGACGCGCGGCGACGGCGAGCCCACGACGGCGCACCCCGCCGAGCTCGTCGGCTGACCGCCGCCGGCACCGCGGCGACCACCGCACCGACCACCCGCACCGACCTCGGAGGACCCATGAGCACGAGCACGCCGACCGCCACGGGCGCCGTGGCCACCGCACCCGCCGACCCCGTCGCGTCCGCGTCGCCCGACGCCGCCGTGTGGGCCGCCTGGCACGCCGAGCGCGAGGACGGGCTGCGCCCGCCGCACGGCTGGCTGAGCCTCGTCGCGTACCACGTGCTCCCGGCCGAGCCCGCTGCCCTCCCGGGGATCCCGGGGCTCTGGTGGGCCGACGCCGACGGCGCGCACCACCGCGCGGACGAGGGCGGCGCCGTCCGGACGACGACGGGCGGCGCCGTCGGGACCGTCGTCGTCGCGGAGGGCGGGTCGACGCTCGCGGGCACGTTCCTCCCGGACGGCCGGGACGCGGGCGACCCGTCCGACGGCGGCGAGACGCGCGAGGTCGCGGTGGAGGTCGTGCGCCGCACGGGCCGCCACGCCGTCCGCGTGCGCGACCCGCTCGCCCCGGCCCGGACGGCGTTCGACGGCGTCCCGACGTTCGCCTACGACCCCGCCTGGGTCGTCGACGCGCCGGTGCGCTGGTACGACGCGCCGCGGCCCGTCGTCGTCGGCGCCGCCCGGCCCGGCCTCGTGCACCACGTGCGCACGGTCGGCGAGGTCGACCTCGTCGTCGAGCGCGACGGCGCCCGGCGCGGCGCGACGCTCGCCCTCACCGGCGCGCCGGACGGCGCGGTGACGCTGCTCTTCAGCGACGAGTCGGACGGCGTCGCCCCCTGGCGGGTCCTGCGCGTGGACGCCGACGCGGTGCCCGGCACCGCGGGGAGCGTGCGCCTCGACCTCAACCGGGCCGTCAACCTGCCGTACGCGTTCAGCGACTTCGGGACGTGCCCGGCGCCGGTCGAGGGCAACCACGTGCCGTTCGCCGTCACCGCGGGGGAGAGGGCACCCCGGTGACCGCGGTCGCCGCGCGCCCCGCCGGGCGGGGGACGCGCGAGGTCCGGTCCGTCGCGATGCACGACCCGCTCGTGCGGCCGCTGCTCGACGAGCTCTCCCACGAGTACTGGACGCGGTACCAGCGCGTGCTCAGCGCCGAGGAGCTCCGCGCCGAGATGGAGCACTACCCCGCGCAGGACTTCGCCGCGCCGCACGGCGAGCTCGTGCTGGTGCTGGAGGACGGCGAGTCCGTCGCGGGCGGCGCGTTCCGCCGTCGGGCCGAGCCGGAGCTCGGCGACCCGGCGCGCCTCGCCCGGCCGGCCGCGCGCCGCGCCGACGGGACGCCCGCCGTGCGCACCGCCGAGCTCAAGCGGATCTGGACGCACTCGGCGCACCGGCGCCGCGGGCTGGCGCGCCTCGTGCTCGTCGAGCTCGAGCGTCGCGCCGTCGAGCGCGGCTACCGGCGCGTGTACCTCACGACGGGCCCGCGCCAGCCCGAGGCCGCCGGGCTGTACCTCGCGACCGGCTACGCGCCCCTGTTCGACACCGGGACCGATCCCGAGGAGATCGGCCCGCTCGCCTTCGAGAAGTGGTTGGAGGTCGCGCCATGAGCACCGTGTCGCTCCCGCAGGACGAGTCCCGGCAGCTCGCGCCGCCGTCGGGCCGGCACCCCGCCGACCCGCGCGGCGGTGTCGAGGACGCGCTGCCGCTCGAGAGCCTGCGCATCGTCCCCGCCCGGCACCCGGGCCGCTGGGTCGCGACGGCCGGCGTGGCCGTGCTCCTCGCCATGGTCGTCAGCTCGCTCGTGACGAACGACCGCTGGGAGTGGGGCGTCGTCGCGCAGTACCTCACCTGGCCCTCGATCCTCGAGGGCGCGTGGGCGACGATCCGGCTCACGCTCGTCGCGTCGGTCGTCGGGTTCGCGCTCGGTACCGTGCTCGCGCTGATGCGGCTGTCGCGCTCGCCGCTCCTGCAGTCGGTCTCGTGGACGTACACGTGGGTGTTCCGGTCCGTGCCGCTGCTGCTGCAGCTCCTGCTCTGGTACAACCTCGCCTACCTGTACCCGTACCTGAGCGTCGGCATCCCCTTCGGGCCGGAGTTCCTGTACTTCGACACGCTGTCCGTGATCGACAAGTTCTGGGCCGCGATCCTCGGGCTCGGGCTCTCGCAGGCCGCGTACTCGGCCGAGATCGTGCGGGCCGGGATCCTCTCCGTCGACCAGGGGCAGCAGGAGGCCGCCGCGTCGCTCGGCATCCCCAAGCGCCGCCAGGTGAGCCGCATCATCCTGCCGCAGGCGATGCGCTCCATCATCCCGACGGCCGTCAACGAGGTGATCGGGCTCCTCAAGGGCACGTCGATCGTCTACGTGCTGGCGTACGGCGAGCTGTTCTACATCGTCAGCGTCATCTACGGCCGCAACGGCCGCGTCGTGCCGCTGCTCATCGTCGCGTCGATCTGGTACCTCGTGCTCACCACGCTCATCACCGTCGTGCAGTACTACGTCGAGCGGCACTACGCGAAGGGCGCGGTGCGCACGCTGCCCCCGACCCCGCTGCAGAAGGCGCGGTGGACCGTGCTCGTCTGGGCGTCGCGGCTCTCCGGCCGCCCCGTGCCCGACGCCGTCCCGCCCGCGTACGCGGCCCGCGCCCGGGTGGGCGTGCTGACCCGCACCGCGCGCACGTCGGGAGGTGCGGCATGAGCGCCGACGTCGCGACCGCCGGGCTCGTCGAGATCCACGGCGTCCACAAGAGCTTCGGCACCCTCGAGGTGCTGCGCGACGTGTCGCTCACCGTGCCGCCCGGGTCCGTGACGGTCGTGCTCGGCCCGTCCGGCTCCGGGAAGTCGACGCTGCTGCGCGCGATCAACCACCTGGAGAAGGTCGACAAGGGGTTCATCTCGCTCGACGGCGAGCTCATCGGGTACCGCCGCAAGGGCAGCACCCTGCGCGAGCTCAAGGAGCGCGAGATCCTCGGCCAGCGCACCCAGATCGGGTTCGTTTTCCAGAGCTTCAACCTCTTCCCGCACCTCACCGCGCTCGAGAACGTCGTCGAGGCGCCGGTCTCCGCGCAGCGTCGGCGCCGCGAGGACGTCGAGCCCGAGGCCCGCGCGCTGCTGGAACGCGTCGGGCTCGCGGACAAGGCCGACGCGCGACCCCGCCAGCTCTCCGGCGGGCAGCAGCAGCGCGTCGCCATCGCCCGTGCGCTCGCGCTGCGGCCCAAGGTGCTCCTGTTCGACGAGCCCACCTCGGCGCTCGACCCCGAGCTCGTCGGGGAGGTGCTCGAGGTCATCAAGGACGTCGCGAGCACCGGCACGACGCTCGTCGTCGTGACGCACGAGATCGGCTTCGCCCGCGAGGTCGCCGACACCGTCGTGTTCATGGACGACGGCGTCGTGGTGGAGCAGGGCACGCCCGCCGAGGTGCTCGACCACCCGCGCCACGACCGCACCCGGGCCTTCCTCCAGAAAGTCCTCTGAAACCCACCCGACGTCCACCGACGCCCGCCGTCGTGACCCGCGACCGGCCGCCCGGCCGTCCCGCACACCCGCACTCCCTGCGTCACCCCGACGCACCACCCGAGAGGTAGGACACCCGTGACCGCAACGACCACCCGCGCCCGCGCCCCCCGCGCGCTCGCCGCCCTCGCCGTCGTGCCCCTGCTGGCGCTCGCGGCCTGCTCCGGGGTGAGCACCGAGGCCCCGGCCGCCGCGGACGAGGGCGCGGCGTCCTCCGACGGCACGACGGAGAGCACGACGTCCGTCTCGGACGCCCTCGACGTGAGCACGAGCCCCGACCAGGACCGCATCCGCACGACCGAGTCGGCCGAGGCCGTCGCGCTCCTCCCGGACGCCTGGAAGGACAAGGACGAGCTCGTCGTCGCGATCTCCGCGGGCGCGGCGCCGCCGCTCGGCTTCCTCGCCGACGACGACGAGACCCCCATCGGCAACGAGACCGACATCGCGCAGCTCGTCGCCGACGCGCTCGGCAAGGACCTGCGCCTCGAGGTCAAGGCCTGGGCCGACTGGCCGCTCGCGCTCGGCTCGGGCGACGTCGACGCCGTGATCTCCAACGTCACGGTGACCGAGGAGCGCAAGGAGACCATCGACTTCTCCACGTACCGCAACGACGAGCTCGGCTGGCTCGTGGGCGCCGACTCCGACATCACGTCGATCACGAAGCGCGAGGACATCGCGGGCAAGGTCGTCGCCGTCGGCTCCGGGACGAACCAGGAGAAGATCGTGCTCGAGTGGGACCGCCTCAACCAGGAGGACGGCCTCGAGCCCGTCCAGGGGCCCGAGTACTACGAGCAGTTCTCCGACGTCCTGCTCGCGCTCCAGTCCGGGCGCATCGAGACGTACGTCGGCCCCAACGCGTCGCTCGCGTACCAGGCGGCGATCTCCCCGCAGGACTTCAAGGTCGTCGGCACGCTCAACGGCGGCTGGCCCGACACGGCGCAGATCGCCGTCGCCACGAAGAAGGGCAACGAGGCGGCCCCGGCCATCACCGCCGCGATCAACCACGCCATCGAGGACGGCACCTACCTCGAGGTGCTCCAGCGGTGGGGCCTGGAGTCCGAGGCCGTCGAGGAGTCGCAGACCAACCCGCCCGGCCTGCCGAAGACGGAGTGACCCGCGCATGACCACCAGCACCCAGCACGTCGACCACCTCGTGGTCGGGGGCGGCGTCATGGGCTCGGCCGCCGCGTGGCAGCTCGCGCGGCGCGGACGCGACGTCGTGCTGCTCGAGCGCTTCGCGCCCGGGCACGCGCACGGCGCCTCGCACGGGACGTCGCGCATCTACCGCACGACGTACGCCGAGCCCGAGTACCTCGACCTCGCGCAGGAGGCGCTCCGCCTGTGGCGCGAGGTCGAGGACGAGACCGGGACCGAGCTCCTCGACGTCACCGGCGGCGTGAGCCACGGGCGTCGCGACGGCGCGGCCGAGCGCCGCTCCGACGCGATCGGCGCCGCGTTCGCGGCCCGGGGGATCGAGCACGAGTGGCTCGACCCCGCGGCCGCGGCCGAGCGCTGGCCGGGGCTGCGGTTCGAGGGCCGGGTGCTGCACGAGGTCGCGACGGCCGGCCGGCTCCACGCCGACCGGGCCGTCGCGGCCCTCCAGGGGGGCCGCGGCCGCGCGGGGCGCCGACGTGCGGCACGAGGTCGCCGTCCGGCACGTCGAGCGCGTCCCCGAGGGCGTGCGCGTCGTCACTGACGGCGCCGACGTCGTCGCGCGGGTCGTCGTCGTGACCGTCGGGGCGTGGAGCGCGGGTCTGCTGGGTTCCCCGGCGGGCGGCCTGCTCGGGCAGGAGCTCCCGCTCGTCGTCACGCAGGAGCAGCCCGCCCACTTCGCGCTCGCCCCCGGCACGTCGCCCGCGGGGTGGCCCGCGTTCACGCACGACGTCGGTCCCGGCACCGCGTGGCCGAGCGGCGTCTACGGGCTCGCGACCCCGGGCGAGGGCGTCAAGGTCGGCTTCCACGGCGTCGGCCCCGTCGTCGACCCCGACCGGCGCTCCTACCGGCCGGAGCCGGGCCAGCTCGCCGCGCTGCGCGACTACGTGCGGACCTGGCTGCCCGGCCTCGACCCCGACGCCTACGTCCCCGTGAGCTGCACGTACACCACGACGCCGGACCACGACTTCGTGCTCGACCGCCGCGGTCCGGTCGTCGTCGGCGCCGGGTTCTCCGGCCACGGCTTCAAGTTCGCCCCGGCCGTCGGGCGCGTGCTCGCCGACCTCGCGACCGCCCCCGGCGCCCTGCCCGACGGCGGCACCGCCGCCGAGCGGTTCGCGCTCGCCCGCCTCGCCGCGCTCCCCGAGAGGACCGCCTCATGACGATCGCTCCCGCACCCGCCGCCGCGGACGCTCCGGCTCCGTCCGCGGGCCCCGAGACGCACGCCACGCACGACACCGACGGTGCCCGCGCCGCGCTCGCGGCGCGGTACGGCGTCGACCCCGCCGCGGTCGAGGACGTCGCCCCCGGCGCGACCGCGGGCCTGGCACCCGCCGCGGACCGTCCCGGCACCGTCCTCGCGACACACCTCGGCCACCGGACGGTGCGCCGCTACCGCACCGACCCGCTGGCCCACCACGTCGTGCCGACGCTCGTCGCCGCCGCGCAGTCCGCCCCGACGTCGTCGAACCTCCAGCTCTGGAGCGTCGTCGCCGTCACCGACCCCGTGCGCAAGGCGCGGCTCGCGGCGCTCGCGGGCGACCAGGAGCACGTGCGCACCGCGCCGCTGCTGCTCGTCTGGCTCGCCGACGTCGCACGGGCCCGCGCCCTCGGCGAGCGCGAGGGCGTCCGTCTCGAGGCGACCGACTACCTCGAGACGACGGTCGTCGCGTTCCTCGACGCCGCGCTCGCCGCGCAGAACGCCGTCGTGGCGGCGGAGTCGCTCGGTCTCGGCACCGTGTACATCGGCGCGCTGCGCAACCACCCCGCCCAGGTCGCGGCCGAGCTCGGCCTGCCCGAGGGCGTCGTCGCGGTCGTGGGGCTCGTCGTCGGGCACCCCGACCCCGCGGGCGGGGAACGGGTCAAGCCGCGGCTGCCGCAGGCCGCCGTCCTGCACGCCGAGCGCTACCGCGCCGCCGGTCAGGAGCAGCACGTCGCGGCGTACGAGGCGCGCATCGCGCCCTTCTACCGCGAGGAGGGGCTCGACGGCGGCTGGCGCGACCGCGTCGTCGACCGCCTGCGTGTCCCCGGCGCCCTGCGCGGGCGCGCCCACCTGCGCACCACGCTCGCCGCGCTCGGGTTCCCGTCCAAGTAGCCGGCGGGCCCCCACGCGACCGCGTCGCCCCGAGCCACCGCACCCGACCAGAGGAAGCCATGTCCCACCAGCACCCGCACCCGACCGCCACCCCCGGCGGGCCGCGACCGGCGTCCGGCCGCGTCCCGCTGTCCGTGCTCGACCTCGCGATCGTCCCCGAGGGGGCGACGGGCCAGGACGCGGTGCGCCGCGCCGTCGGGCTCGCGCGCGACCTCGACCGGCTCGGCTACCACCGCGTCTGGTACGCCGAGCACCACCTGTCGCCCGGCGTCGGCTCGGCGTCGCCCGCCGTGCTCGCCGCCGCCGTCGCGGCCCGGACCGGGCGCATCCGCGTCGGCAGCGGTGCCGTGCTGCTCAGCACGACGAGCCCGCTCGTCGCCGCCGAGCAGTTCGGGACGATCGCCGCGCTCCACCCGGGCCGCGTCGACCTCGGGCTCGGCCGCGCGTTCACGCCGCCGACGGGGGAGAAGGGGGCCGGGGCGCCGCGGCGATCCCGGTCGGCCACCGGGCCGCGGGTCGTCGACGGGCTGTACGTGCCCGGCGCGCCGCCCGCCGACGCGAACGACTCCGTGCTGCGCGAGCGCATCCTCGCGCAGAAGCGGATCGTCGGGGCGTCGCGCACCCCGGCGAGCTTCCGCGACGAGCTCGAGCTCGTGCTCGGGCTGCGCGCGGGGAGCTACCGCGACGAGCGCGGGACGCCGTACGTGAGCCCGCCCGTCGAGGGCGCCGACTGGGACCTGTGGGTCCTCGCGTCGAGCGCGGGCGAGAGCGCGCGCGTCGCGGGCGAGCTCGGGCTGCCGCTCGCCGCGAACTACCACGTGGCGCCGTCGGCGACGCTCGACACCGTCGCCGCGTACCGCGAGGCGTTCCGGCCGGGCGTGCTCGACGAGCCCTACGTCGTCGTGTCCGCCGACGTGCTCGTCGCCGACACCGTCGAGCGGGCCCGCGAGCTCGCGACGCCGTTCGCGGACTGGGTGCTCTCCATCCGCAGCGGCGCCGACGGCGCGATCGCCTACCCGGAGCCGGGCACGTCGCCCGCGTGGGAGGTGCGCCCGGAGGCGGAGCGCGCGCTCGTCGCCGACCGCGTCGACACGCGCATCGTCGGCGACCCCGAGACCGTCGTGCGGCGGCTCGAGACCCTGCGCCGCGCGACCGGCGCGGACGAGCTCCTCGTCACCACCGCGACCCACGACGCCGACGACGCCCGACGCTCGTTCGCGCTGCTCGCCGAGCACTGGTTCGCAGACGCCTCGGGCAGCGGCGACACCACGACCGCCACCCCCGACGTCGCACCCGCGCTCGCCACCACCCGCTGACGCCACCACCCCGCGAAGGAGACACCCATGACCACGACCCCGCCCCTGCGGGCCGCGACCGACGCCGCCGCCCAGGTCGCCGACGGCGCGCTGCTGATCGACGTGCGCTCGGCCGGCGGTCGCGCCGCGCACGGCGAGATCCCCGGCGCCACGCTCGCCGACCGCGACGACCTCGACGCCCTGTTCGGCCCCGCCGACGCCCCGGTGATCTCGCTCGACACGCCCGTCGTCGTCGTGTGCGGGTCGCCGAACGGCTCCGGGCCGGTGGCCGAGGCGCTCGCGCGCCGGGGGTACACGCACGTGTCCCACGTCGACGGCGGCTTCCCCGCGTGGAAGGAGGCCGGCCTCCCGGCGTCCGACCCGGTCGGGGCGGCCCCGGAGCCCGCCGCGCCCTCGGCGTCCGCGGCGTCGCCGGAGCCGACGGCGCACGCCCGGGCCTGAGCCGGCGGCCGGACCGTGCACGTCCGGCCCCCGCACCACCGCACGACGCACCACCCGCACCGACACCACGGAGACCCTCATGCCCGTCGAGTTCCTCGGCATCGCCACGACCAACGACGCCTCGGAGACCACCGAGCGCACCACCGCCGCGTTCGACCCCGCCTACCTCGAGCGCCTCGTGCGCGCGCACGAGGACAACGGCTGGACGCGCGTCCTCTTCGCGTACGGCTCCTCCGGCCCCGAGCCCGCCGCGCTCGCCGCCTACACCGCCGCGCGCCTGCAGTCGATCGAGCTGCTGCTCGCGCACCGGCCCAACGTGTCCTACCCGACGTACGCCGCCAAGACGTTCGCGACGCTCGACCAGCTCTCCGGCGGGCGGCTCTCCGTCCACTTCATCACCGGTGGCAACGACCACGAGCAGGGCCGCGAGGGCGACACGCTGACCAAGGACGAGCGGTACGCGCGCACCCACGAGTACATCCGGATCGTCAAGCAGGCCTGGTCGAGCGCCGAGCCGTTCGACCACCACGGGCCGTTCTACGACTTCGACGACTTCGTGCTCGACGCCAAGCCGTTCGAGGGCCGCACCCCGACCATCTCGTTCGGCGGGTCGTCCGACGCCGCGTTCCGCGTGGGCGCGGCCGAGGCCGACATCTACGCCGTCTGGGGCGAGCCGCTCGACCGCACCGCCGAGCAGATCGCGCGCGTGCACGCCGAGGCCGCCGCTGCGGGTCGTGCGACGCCGCCCCGCATCCACGCCGCGTTCCGGCCGATCGTCGCGCCGACCGAGGAGCTCGCCTGGGAGAAGGCGCACCGCATCCTCGACCGGATCGAGGCGCGCAAGGCCGCCGCCGGGGGACAGCTGAGCCGTCGGCACCCGATCGACAAGCCCGAGAACGCGGGCTCGCAGCGGCTGCTCGAGATCGCCGCCCAGGGCGAGCGCTTCGACACCGCGCTGTGGACCGCGACCGCGAAGGCCACCGGCGGCGCCGGCAACTCCAACTCGCTCGTCGGCACGCCCGAGCAGGTCGCCGAGGCGCTCCTCGCCTACTACGACCTCGGCGTCCGCGTCATCTCCGCGCGCGGCTACGACCTGCTAGACGACGCGGTCGACTTCGGTCGCTACGTCATCCCCCTCGTCCGCGAGGAGGTCGCGAAGCGCGACGCCGCCGCCGCCGAGGCCGCCGCGGCCTGAGAGATCGGCAACCCCGCCCCGCTTCGGCAGCTCCGGTCGGATTCGGCACCTGCGGGTGCCGATCACGGCCGGAGCTGCCGAACGCGCCGGTACCGGCCCCCCGGACGACGACGAACAACAAGGAGAAGGACGTGCGGTTCCAGGTACTCGACATCGTGTTCAACCCGCCCCACCCCGTGACCGGGGAGGCGGTCGCGCCGTCCGACCGGTTGAACCGGGTCGTCGAGACGGCGGTGCTGGCGGAGGAGCTCGGGTTCGACTCGTTCGCGGTGGGGGAGCGGCACGCGGGAGAGGTGCTGTCGTCGGCGCCGACGGTGATCCTCGGCGCGGTCGCGGCGCGGACGTCGCGCATCCTGCTGAGCACGGGCGTCACGGTGCTGTCCCTGCTCGACCCGATCCGCGTCGCCGAGGACCTCGCGACGGTCGACCAGCTGAGCCGCGGGCGGCTGGAGATCGTCATCGGCAAGGGCAACGAGGTGCTGCAGTACCCGCTGCTCGGGCTGGACCTCGACAAGCAGTACGAGTACCTCCAGGAGAACTACCAGCTGCTGCGCCTGCTGCTGTCGGAGGAGGACGTCAGCTGGAGCGGGCGGCACCGCCACGCGCTGGAGCACGCGACGACGCTGCCGCGGCCGTTCGCCGGGCCGTTCCGGATCTGGCACGGGTCGGCGACGTCGCGCTTCGCGGTCGACCTCGCGGCCCGGTACGGGGACCCGATCGTCAGCGCCAACGCGCTGCAGCCGCGCGAGAACTACCAGGTGCTCATCGACCGCTTCCGCGAGCAGTACGCGGCGCACGGGCACGACCCGGCGTACGGGTTCGTCGGGTCGGGCTCGGGCGGGCTGTTCCTCGCCGACACGACGGAGGAGGCGATCGAGCAGTACCGCCCGATCTACGAGGGCCAGGTCGCGGCGGCGGCGCGCCGGGGGTACGGGCCGGACGCCGTCGGGAAGGCACCGAGCTTCCGGACGGTCGAGGACGCCGTCGAGCGCGGGCCCGCGCTCGTGGGGTCGCCGGAGCGCGTGGCGGAGAAGATCCTCGACTACCACGCCTCGTACCGGCACGACCTGCAGTCCGTCTCGGTGAACCACCTGATCCCCGCGGCGCAGCAGGAGGACGTGCTGCGCCGGTTCGCGGAGGAGGTCGTGCCCGTCGTGCAGGCCGAGGTGAAGACGGACCTGTGGAGCCCGGCCGACGCCCGCCGCGCGGCGGGGTTCACGGCGGCCTGAGGCAGCCCGCCGGACCGGAGGGGCCCGTCTCGCCCGGCGAGGCGGGCCCTCGCCGTGCGTGTGACAGCCCCGCCGACGGGTCACGACGTCGCGGAGCAGGAAACAACCGTCCGTCTGGCGGGACGGCCGTCTCGATACTTGACTCACCTGGTCGAGATTGTCTTTCCTGCTCCCAGGTGACGAGCGTCAGCACGCAGGCCCGGCTCGCTGACCAGCAACCCTTCGACGTGACGGGGTGCTCCGGGAACGACCTGACCGCGTGGCTCCCGCCGCGCGGTAAGCACGGCACCCCGGTGGGTCCCCCGCCGCGCCGGCCCTGGGCCCGGCACGGTCGACCACCGGCGCCGGACGACCGCCGGTCCTCAGCCGGCACACGAGGAGAGCAGCACGACATGATCCCCACACCTCACCGACGCCGGTCCCTGACCGTCGCCGCGGCGGCCGCCGCGACGGGCCTCCTGCTCAGCGCGTGCGCGGGCGGCGGCTCCGGCGCGTCCGACGGCGACGGGTCGCCCAGCCCGTCCGGCGAGCCCGTGACGGGCGGCGACCTGACGTTCGCCCTCACGGTCGACTCGCACTGCATCGACCCGCAGCAGGTCGGCAACAACGACGCCATCGCGGCGGCCCGCCAGACCGTCGCGTCGCTCACGGCGCAGGACCCGGAGTCGGGCGAGATCCTGCCGTGGCTCGCGGAGAGCTGGGAGGTGAACGACGACGCGTCGAGCTACACGTTCCACCTGCGCGACGATGCGACGTACGCCGACGGCACGCCGATCGACGCCGAGTCGGTGAAGACGAACTTCGACGCGATCGTCGCGCTCGGTGCGACGGCGTCGCTCGGGTCGCAGTACCTCGTCGGCTATGAGGGCACGACCGTCACCGACCCGCAGACCCTCACGGTGGACTTCGCGGAGCCGAGCGCGCAGTTCCTCCAGGCGACGTCGACGTTCTCGCTCGGCCTCCTCGCCCCGTCCTCGGCCGACCTGAGCGTCGAGGACCGCTGCGCCGGGAAGTTCGTCGGCTCCGGCCCGTTCTCCGTGAAGTCGTACACGCAGGACCAGGAGATCGTGCTCGAGAAGGTCGCGGGCTACGCGTGGGGCTCGGAGGCGAGCGACCACCAGGGCGAGGCCTACCTCGACACGGTGACGTTCAAGGTCATCCCCGAGGCGAGCGTGCGCAGCGGCAGCCTGCAGTCGGGGCAGATCGACGCCACGGCCGCGATCTCGACCGTCGACCTCCCGCAGTTCGACGGGAACGGGTTCTGGCTCGAGTACCGCGCCAACCCGGGCGTCGTGTTCAACCTCTTCCCCAACGAGTCGAGCCCGCTCGCGGGCGACGAGGCCGTGCGGACGGCGATCCTCCAGGGCATCGACCGCGAGCAGATCGCGGACACCGTGCTCAGCGCGCAGGACGAGCCGGCCACGAGCGTGCTGTCGCACTCGACGCCGCTCTACGAGAGCGTCGCGGACGAGCTCGCCTACGACCCCGAGGGCGCGAAGAAGATCCTCGACGACGCGGGCTGGGTCGAGGGCGCCGACGGCGTGCGGGAGAAGGACGGCCAGAAGCTCTCCACGACCGTGACGTTCTGGCAGGTGCCGGAGCCGCTCGAGCTCGTCCAGCAGCAGCTCGCGCAGATCGGCGTGGACCTCCAGCTCCAGCACGTGACCGTCGCCGAGTCGCAGGCAATCAAGGAGAGCGGCGACTTCGACTTCGACTACTACAACCTCACGCGCTCCGACCCGGACGTGCTGCGGACGATCTTCTCGGCGAACGCGCGCAACATCAACCAGCGTGACGCGGAAGAGGTCGACGACCTGCTCGACGCGTCGGCCGCGGCGACCGACCCGGCCGAGCGCCAGGCGCTCGTCACGGAGGCGTCGCGCCTGCTCGTGCAGAAGGGGCACGCGATCCCGGTCTACGAGCTCTCGACGACCATCGCGGCCGCCGACACGGTCCACGGCCTGACGTTCGAGGCGTCGTCGCGCCTCGACTTCTACGACGCCTGGGTCACCCAGGGCTGACCCGCCGGGCCCGCCTGCCCGACGCCGCGGCGTCGGGCAGGCGGGCATCCCCCACGGAAGGAGGCCGACCATGGGCCGGTACGTCCTGCGTCGCGCCGGGCAGGGCCTGTTCGTGCTCTGGGCGGCGTTCACCATCTCGTTCTTCGTCCTCTACCTGCTGCCCAGCGACCCGGCCGCGCTCATGGCGAGCGGCGGCGGCGAGGCGGACCAGGTGGACCCCGCGCTGCTCGACGCCCTGCGCGCCCAGTACGGCCTCGACCGGCCCGTGCTCGTGCAGTACGCCGACGCGCTGTGGCACGCGCTGCGGCTCGACTTCGGGACGTCGTACGCGTCCGGGGCGCCCGCGACGCAGCTCGTGCTCCAGGCGCTCCCGGAGACGCTCCGGCTCACGGCCGCGGCGCTCGTCCTCGCGGTCGTGGCGGGCGCCGGCATCGCGATCGCGAGCACGTTCCCGCGCGCGGCCTGGCTGCGCCACGCGCTCGCGTCGCTCCCTCCGCTCGGCGTCGCCCTGCCGCCGTTCTGGCTGGGCCTCCTCCTGCTGCAGTGGTTCTCCTTCCAGCTCCCGCTGTTCCCCGCGATCGGCAACCAGGGCGCGATCAGCCTCGTGCTGCCGGCGATCACGCTCGCCGTGCCGGCGAGCGCCGCGCTCGCCCAGGTGCTCGCGCGGAGCCTGCGCGGGACGCTCGGCGAGCCGTACGTCGAGACGGCGCGCGCCAAGGGCGCGAGCCGCGCGCGCGTGCACTTCCGTCACGCGCTGCGCAACGCCGCGATCCCCGCGCTGACCGTGCTGGGGGTCGTCGTGGGCGGGCTGCTCGGCGGCACGGTCGTCACCGAGACGGTGTTCTCGCGCGCGGGCCTGGGACGGCTCACGGTCACGTCGGTGGACGCGCAGGACATCCCCGTGGTGCAGGCGGTCGTCGTCCTCTCGGCGCTCGTGTTCGTGGTCGTCACGCTCGTGGTCGACCTGCTCTACCCCCTGCTCGACCCCCGGATCGACGCACGACAGAAGGCGGTGGCCGCATGAGCACCAGGCCGGGAGTGCGCATCGTGCTCCGGGACGAGGCCCGGGTCGCGGACCGTGCCGTGGCGCCGGACGCGCCGCCGTCGGGCGCGCTCGCCCCCGACGCCCCGCCCGCCGACCCGCCCGAGGGGCGCACGCCCGCGGAGATCGAGGTCGAGGACCGCGAGGACGCGCGCGCGATCCTCCGGCACGGCCGCGTGCGGACCCGGGGCACGGCGGGCCGGTGGCGGCGCGGGGCGCGGTACGCCGTGCGGCGTCCCGGGCTGGTCGTCGCCGTGCTCGTCGTCCTGCTCGTCACGGCGTGGGCGGTCGTCCCGCAGGTCTTCATGGCGTACGACCCGCTGACGGGCGTGCCCGCGGACCGGCTGCAGCCGCCGTCGGGCGCGCACCTGTTCGGCACCGACCACCTGGGGCGGGACGTGTACGCGCGCGTCGTCCACGGCGCGTCGGCCTCGCTCGGCGCGACCGTCGTCGCGGTCGCGGTCGGGCTCGTCGCCGGGTCGCTGCTCGGCCTGCTCGCGGGATTCTTGCGCGGGTGGGTGGACGACGTCGTCGGCCGGTTCGTCGACGTGCTGCTCGCGATCCCCAGCATCCTGCTCTCGCTCGCGATCATCACGGCGCTCGGGTTCGGGACGGTCAAGGTCGCGATCGCCGTCGGCGTCACGAGCGTCGCGACGTTCGCCCGGGTCATGCGGGCCGAGGTCCTGCGCACCTCGACGTCGGTGTACGTCGAGGCGGCCCGCGCGTCGGGGGTGCGCTGGTACGGCGTGCTGGGGCGGCACGTGCTGCCTAACTCGACGGGACCGGTGCTCGCGCTCGTCGCGCTCGAGCTCGGCACGGCCGTGCTCGCCATCTCGGCCCTGAGCTTCCTCGGCTACGGGACGCCGCCGCCCGCGCCGGAGTGGGGGTCGCTCGTCTCGGGCGGGCGCGACTACCTGGCCACCGCGTGGTGGCTCACGACCATGCCGGGCCTCGTGATCGTCGCCGTCGTGCTGTCGGCGAACCGCATCGCGCGGGCCCTGGAACGGACCGGAGGGGACGCATGACCGCCACGACGCCGACCACCCAGGAGCGTCCCGGCCCGACGTCGGGCGAGGCGCCCGCGCTCGAGATCCGCGGCCTGGAGGTCGCCTACCGCACGCGCGACGGCGGCTCGTACGCCGCCGTCCGCGGCGTCGACCTCACGGTCGGGGCGGGCGAGGTCGTCGCGCTCGTGGGCGAGTCCGGGTCGGGCAAGAGCACGACGGCGCACGCGGCCCTGCACCTGCTCGCGCGCGGGGGCGAGGTGACGGCAGGGACCATCCGCCTCGGCGGCCGCGACGTCGGACGGCTCTCCGAGAAGGAGTGGCAGCAGGTGCGGGGCCGCGACGTCGGCCTCGTGCCGCAGGACCCGACGGTCTCGCTCAACCCCGTCACGCGCGTGGGCGACCAGGTCGCGGAGGTGCTCGTCATCCACGGCCTCGCGCGGCGCAAGGAGGCGCGCGAGCGCGCGGTCGAGCTGCTGCGTCAGGCCGGGATCGACGACCCGGAGGCCCGCGCGCGGCAGTACCCGTCACAGCTCTCCGGCGGGATGCGCCAGCGCGTCCTCATCGCGATCGCCGTCGCGGCCCGGCCGCGCCTCGTCGTCGCGGACGAGCCCACGAGCGCGCTCGACGTGACGGTCCAGCGCCGCATCCTCGACCACCTCGACGGACTCGTGCGCGACCTCGGCACCGCCGTCCTGCTCATCACGCACGACCTCGGCGTCGCGGCGGACCGCGCCGACCGGATCGTCGTCCTCGAGCACGGGGTCGTCGTCGAGGAGGGCACGGCCGACCGGGTGCTGCACGACCCCCGCCACCCGTACACCCAGCAGCTCATCGCGGCGGCGCCGAGCCTCGCGAGCTCGCGCCTCGTCGCAGGCGGCACCCCGGAGACGGCGCCGAACGACGGCGTCGTCCCGCGCGCCGACGCGAGCCGCGCCGCGGTCGCGAGCCGCGCCGTCAGTCAGGGGATCGCGGTGCCCGACGGTGCCGGCCCGGACCCCGCGAGCGCGCCCGTCCTCGCGGTGCGGGACCTGCGCAAGGAGTTCACGCTGCCGCGCGGGTCGGCGCACCGGACGCTCGTCGCGGTGGACGGCGTGAGCCTCGCGGTCGGGCGCGGCGAGACGTACGCGCTCGTGGGGGAGTCGGGGTCGGGCAAGAGCACGACGGCGCGCCTCGCCCTCCGGCTCGAACGGCCCACCGCGGGCACGGTGGAGTTCGCCGGAGAGGACATCACGACGGCGCGCGGCGAGCGGCTGCGGTCGCTGCGCCGCGGCTTCCAGGTGGTCTACCAGTCCCCGTACGCGTCGCTCGACCCGCGGTTCACCGTCGAGCAGATCGTCACCGAGCCGCTCCGGGCGTACCGGGTCGGCTCGCCGTCCGAGCGTGCCGACCGGGCGCGTGCGCTCGTCGAGGACGTCGCGCTCCCGCCCGACGTGCTCCGCCGGGGACCGCGCGAGCTCTCGGGCGGGCAGCGCCAGCGCGTCGCCATCGCGCGGGCGCTCGCCCTGAACCCGGCGCTCGTCGTGCTCGACGAGCCCGTCTCGGCGCTCGACGTGTCCGTGCAGGCGCAGATCCTCGAGCTGCTCGTGCGGCTCCAGGCCGAGCACGGGCTCGCGTACCTGTTCATCTCGCACGACCTCGCCGTCGTGCGGCAGGTGTCCGACCACGTCGGCGTCATGCACCGCGGGCGCGTCGTCGAGCAGGGGGCGGCCGAGCAGATCCTGCTCGACCCGCAGGAGGAGTACACGCGTGAGCTCGTCGCGGCCATCCCCGGCCGCCGCGCGCGCCAGGGGCGCACGGCGAAGTAGAACGGCCCGTCGCGAGGTAGCACACGGCGTGCTCTACCTCGCGACGGGCCGTTCTACCTCGCGGCGGCGGGCCGGGTCAGGCCTCGCGGTTCTCCGAGGAGAGGAACCAGGCCTGCTTCTCCAGGTCCGCGATGATCTCGTGCAGGATGTCGGCGCTCGTCGGGTCCTCCGCGTCGACGTCGTCGTGCACGGCGCGGACGACCTCGACCGTCTGCGCGATGCGCTCGACGACCGCGTCGACGGTGTCGCCGACCGACACGAGGCCGGCCGGGTACGGCGAGAGGTCCGTCGTCGTCGCGACGGTCTCGGTGCGGCCGTCGGGCACGACCTGGAGCGCGCGCATGCGCTCGGCGACGGTGTCGCTGTGCTCGCGCGCGGCGTCCACGACGTCGTCGAGCTGGAGGTGCAGGTCGCGGAACCCGCGGCCCGTGACGTTCCAGTGGGCCTGCTTGCCCTGGACGTGCAGGTCGACGAGCGCGACGAGCACGCGCTGCAGGTGGGCGCGGAGCTTCTCCGACGCCTCGAAGCGGGCCGTCGTGCGGTGGATGGTGGGTGCGGACATGGTGCTCCTCGCTCTCTCGGGGGTCGCCCGGAATCGTGCGGCGGTCACCCGGCTTCCGTCGGTGCCGTTCACTTGAACGATTCCAGACTAGGTCGCATTCCGCGCGCCCGCCAGCAAGGAGAGGCGTGCCTGACCTGCGGCGGGGCTCGTCCCGCGGCACGGCGCGTCACGTCCTCTCGCCAGGTGAGAGGACGGCGTCCGCCCTTGCCCCCGGCGGCGCGCGGTGGTCCGCTGGGGCCATGACCGACACCTCCCGGACCCCCGCCCCCGGCACCCTCCCGTCGCGCACGCTCGGCACCGGCGAGGCGGCGCTCGCCGTCTCCGCCGTCGGGTTCGGCGGCATGTCCGTCACCGACGCCTACGGCCCCGCGGACGCCGCGGAGGCGGAGGCCGTGCTGCGCCGCGCGCTCGAGCTCGGTGTGACGCTCTTCGACACGGCCGACGTCTACGGTCACGGCCGCAACGAGGAGCTGTTCGGCCGGGTCCTCGGGCCGCACCGGGACGAGATCGTCCTCGCGTCGAAGTTCGGGCTCCCGCCCGCGGGCGGCCACCCCGACGGGCGTCCGGTCGACGGCCGCCCCGAGTACGTCCGTGCCGCGGTCGACGCGAGCCTGCGCCGCCTCGGCACCGACCGCCTCGACCTGTACTACCTGCACCGTGTCGACCCCCAGGTGCCGATCGAGGACACGGTCGGCGCGCTCGCCGGCCTCGTGGAGGCCGGGAAGGTCCGCGGCATCGGTCTCTCGGAGCCGTCCGCCGCGACCGTGCGCCGCGCGCACGCCGTGCACCCCGTGACGGCCGTGCAGAGCGAGTACTCGCTGTGGACGCGCGACCCGGAGGACGAGGTGCTGCCGACGCTGCGCGAGCTCGGGGTCGGCTTCGTGCCCTTCTCGCCGCTCGGCCGGGGCATCCTCACCGGGACCGTGGACGCCACCGACGGCTTCGCGGAGGACGACGTGCGCCGCGCCCACGCCCGGTACGCAGGCGAGGCGTTCGAGCACAACCGCGGCCTCGTGCGCTCCCTGGAGCAGCTCGCCGCGGAGCGCGGCGTCACGACGGCGCAGCTCGCGCTCGCGTGGCTCCTCGCGCAGGGCGACGACGTCGTCCCGATCCCGGGGACGAAGCGCGTCGCGTACCTGGAGCAGAACGTCGCGGCGGCCGCGGTCGAGCTCACGCCGGACGACGTCGCGACGATCGGCGCGGCGATCCCGCGCGCGGCCGTCCAGGGCGTGCGGCACCCGCAGCCGGACCTCCTCGACGGCTGACCCGCCGCGCGGGCGGCGGCGAGGACGAGGGGCCGCCCACCCTGCCTCGCGGGGCCGGGGAGACCTAGACTGGAGAGGTCCTGTGGGTCTCCCCGCGCAGAGGTCGGCTCCGATGTCGTGGCTGCACATGATCTGGTGCGCGACGGCGTGCACGGCCGCCGCCGCGTGGTGGGTGCTGCGCCGGGCCGGGCGACCTCCGAGCCACCGGGCGGGCGGGCGCCGTCGTGCCGCCGCGGCACCGGACCCGCTCACCACGCTCGCGCTCCAGGTGCGGCTCACCGCGCTCGCCGCGGAGCTCCGGCGCATCGAGGCCGACCCGGACGTCTACGCGCGCGCCCACCACTACCTCGCGGTCCAGGGCGCCTACGACGCGCTGCTGCGCGAGGCCTGCCGGCTCACGGGGCTCCCGGTCGCGGACGCACCCCTGCGCGCGGGCTTCCGCACCGGCGACGACGAGCGGTTCCGCGAGGAGCTCGAGCTCAGCGCGCGCGGCTGGAGCTGGTGACGGACCACCCGTGAGGGGCGGCACGGGACGGGCGAGGGGCCCGACGGCGGGACGTCCGCCGTCGGGCCCCTCGCCCGTCGTGCGCTCAGAGCGCGGAGTGGTCGCCGATCCGGTGGTAGGTGCGGTCGTGGTAGACGAGCGGCGACGCCGCCGCCCCCCGCGGCGCCCCGGGTGCGGCGCCGACGCTCGACGCGAGCGCGCGCAGCGAGACCAGGTAGGAGTCGCCCACCGGGGTGCGCTGGACGACCCGCCCGCGCACCCACGACAGCGCGCCGTCGATCACGGGCTCGCCCGTCGGCAGGCGCGACCAGCCGCCGTCCGCGAACCGGTCGATGCCGCTCGTCGCGAACCGGGCCGAGACGTCGTCCTGGTGGTCCGCGAGGAAGCTCACGGTCAGCGTGCGCGCCGTCGAGACCGCGGGCCACGACGACGACGTGGACGCGAGCGAGAACGCGAGGAGCGGGGGCGCGGCCGAGACGGAGATGACCGACGTCGCGGTGAAGCCGACGAGGCGGTCGCCGTGCTCGAGCGCGACGACGGCGACGCCCGCGGGGTGGCCGCGGAACACGGCCTTGTACTCGTCGGGGGAGAGCTGGGGCTCGTCCTGCTCGGCCAGGAGGGCCTCCAGGTGGGTGAGCTCGGCGGTCATCGGGCCACCCCCGCGAACGCGTCGGCGACAGCCTCGTCGGTGCGGGCCGCCGGGCGGTCCTCCGCCGGGGGGAGCGGCGCCGTGGCGCGGCGCAGGGCGTCGCCCTCGCGCGCGAGCCACGCGTCCACGACCGGTCCCAGGTCCGCGAGCTGCGGCTCGGTGACCGTGAGCGACCGGGTCGGGACGACGGCGCCGAGCTCGACGAGCACGGGTCGCAGGTGCACCTCCCCGACGAGCGCGTGCGCCGGGTTCCCGGACACGACGAGCGGGACCACGACGACGCCCGCGAGCCCGTCGGGGCCGTAGAGGTCGAGGAAGGCCTTGAGCAGCCCGGTGTACGACGCCTTGTAGACCGGCGTCGCCACGACGGCGACGGTCGCCCGGGCGAGCTGCTCACGGGCGGCGTCGGCCGCCGGGTGGTCGGCGGCGAGCACCTCGCCGGCGAGTGACGCCAGGTCGACCGTGGCGACGTCGTCCGCGCCGAGGAGGTCGGCGACGCGGCGCGCGACCGTCTCGGCGGCGCCGAGCGTGCGCGAGCCGGGCCGCGGGTTGCCCGAGACGGCGAGCACCGTCGGGTGGGTGGGGTGGTGGGTCATGTGCACCTCGCAGTAGTCGTCGATCACGCTTGCCGTGCGGGCCGTCCTCGCCGGTGGCGGGGCAGGCCGGGCCCGGCCTGGTCATCTCCCGGAGCACCCCGCCGTGACAGGGGGTTGCCGGCCAGCGAGCCGGGGCTTGGCGCTGGCGCTCGTGACCTGGGGACGGGTATAGCAACCGCCCCGGGAAACTGCACCGGATCGGTAGGGTTTCTCAGTGGGTGGACGGATGTGTCGTCGTCGGTGACTCCTGTGCCGCCCCGTGCGGTCGCTCGTGCGTTGTGGACGCCCGTGCCGGTGCGCGCGGAGTGAGACGGTGTGACGGGAGCTTCTGGCACAGGCGTACCGTCAGCAGGAGTTCCGCCCGCGTCAGACGAGGAGTACCCATGGACAGCCGACTGCAGTCCGTCTACGACGAGGTCCTGCGTCGCAACCCCGGCGAGGCCGAGTTCCACCAGGCCGTGCGCGAGGTCTTCGACTCGCTCGGCCCCGTGCTGCGCAAGCACCCGCGCTACGTCGAGGCCGCCGTCCTCGAGCGCGTGTGCGAGCCGGAGCGCCAGATCATCTTCCGGGTCCCGTGGGTGGACGACACCGGGCGCGTGCAGATCAACCGCGGCTTCCGCGTCGAGTTCAACTCCGCGCTCGGTCCGTACAAGGGCGGCCTGCGGTTCCACCCGTCGGTCTACCTCGGCATCGTGAAGTTCCTCGGCTTCGAGCAGATCTTCAAGAACTCGCTGACGGGCATGCCCATCGGCGGCGGCAAGGGCGGCTCCGACTTCGACCCGCGCGGGCGGTCCGACGGCGAGGTCATGCGGTTCTGCCAGTCGTTCATGACGGAGCTCTACCGGCACATCGGCGAGAACACGGACGTCCCCGCGGGCGACATCGGCGTGGGCGGCCGCGAGATCGGCTACCTCTTCGGGCAGTACAAGCGCATCACCAACCGGTACGAGTCCGGCGTCCTCACGGGCAAGGGCATCTCGTGGGGCGGCTCGCTCGTCCGCACGGAGGCCACGGGCTACGGCACGGTCCTCTTCGCGCAGAACATGCTGGAGACGCGCGGGCAGGAGCTCGACGGGCGCCGCGTCGTCGTCTCGGGCTCGGGCAACGTCGCGATCTACGCGACGGCCAAGGCGCAGCAGCTCGGCGCGAACGTGGTCGCGTTCTCCGACTCGTCGGGCTACGTCGTCGACGAGGCCGGGGTCGACCTCGAGCTCCTGCGCCAGATCAAGGAGGTCGAGCGCGGGCGCGTCGCCGACTACGCCGCGCGCCGTCCCGGGGCCCGCGTCGTCACCGACGGGTCCATCTGGGACGTGCCGTGCGACGTCGCGCTCCCGTGCGCGACGCAGAACGAGCTCGACGAGGCGGCGGCCAAGCAGCTCGTCGCGAACGGCGTCGTCGCGGTCGCGGAGGGCGCCAACATGCCCACGACGCCGAGCGCCGTCGCGCTGCTCCAGGAGGCGGGCGTCCTCTTCGCGCCGGGCAAGGCCGCCAACGCGGGCGGCGTCGCGACGTCGGCCCTCGAGATGCAGCAGAACGCGTCGCGCGACGCGTGGTCCTTCGAGTACACCGAGGACCGCCTCGCGCAGATCATGGCGGGCATCCACGACCGCTGCGTCGAGACGGCCGACGAGTACGGCACGCCCGGCAACTACGTGCTCGGCGCCAACATCGCGGGCTTCACCAAGGTCGCCGACGCGATCCTCGCGCTCGGCGTCATCTGACCCGAGCCGCACGACGACGGCCGTCGGTGCCCCGCGCAGAGCGGTGGCACCGGCGGCCGTCGTGCGCGCGGGGGCGGCGGCCGCCGGTGCCCGGCGGGGATCCCCGCCCTGCTGCGGGGCACGGAGCGAGGAGCGCCGCTCCACCCGGGGCGGCGAGCGGCCTATGCTCGGTCGTCGTGGAGCCCGACGACGTGACCGGCCCGCCGGCGAACAGCGCCGGGCGCACGGTCAGGCAGCGCGCCGGCAGCGCGGTCCTCGGCCTCGTGGTGGCGGCGCTCCTCTACCTTCTCGCCTTCCCGCTGGCCTTCGCGGCGCTCTTCTTCGCCGCGGGTGCCTTCGACGACCGGTGCTTCTCCCCGGACGTGGGACGGGTGTGCGCCGCAAATC